>Ga0315911_1000030_pt1 | contig 76458 bp, 75 predicted proteins | sample Edanod1MG_FD_207737 | JGI IMG/M metagenome (GOLD analysis project Ga0315911, IMG submission 207737) | Root nodule microbial communities collected in Santa Monica, California, United States - Edamame nodules 1 | ecosystem: Host-associated > Plants > Roots > Nodule | place: USA: California... | reverse complement strand
CGGAAAGCCTGAAAGGGCCGCAGCGCTCCGGTATGTGGGGCCTGCGCGCCGCGGCCCCTTCAGGCTGGGATGCCAGCTAGGGAATTTTCGATGCCCACATTTGGGGAGTATTCACCGCCCAGTGACAAATGCCTCCTTCGATGATATGGGCCGGGGCCGGCGCCTGGATCACGCCGTCCGCGTTCTTGAACGCATACTTGGGACGGCGCGTGACGATCACACGGAACTTTACCGGCACCACATCCAGACGCTCCGACACGTCCTCGCCGATCAGCACTTTCTGCTTGCCGGCATGCTCAGCCAGCTCTTCCGGCTCAATGACAGTTTCGATCCGTTCCAGATGGGGCGCAAAGCCCTTGCGCCGACGCGGTGCACGCTTGCTATCCGCTTGCGCACGGCCCTTGCTGACCTGGGCCTTGATCGCAGCGATGCCGGTCTCGATCTCCTCGAAGACAAAGGCTTGCTGTTCGACGTCGCCATTCGCAGAGCCGAGCTTTTCCGATCGTCGGCCGAACCGGGCGCGGTCGAAGGCCTTCAGGATCTGTGTCAGTCGCTCGATGCGCGCATCGGCATCGGCGTTGCAGGCCTTGAGATCGGCGACCTCACTCTCCAGAGCATCGGCGCGGGCCGCTTTCTCGGCCATGGCAAGCACCATGGCCTTTAGCATCTCCACGTCATTTGGGAGGTTGAGATCGGGCGGCATCATTGGGCCTACCAGAGCACATTTTGCCCCTGTTCTCTTGCCCTTTCAGCTCACTGATTCACTTCGCCGCAGTGCTTTTACCCAACAATCTCCGGCGGCTTGACCGCCGCGGTCCGGACCCGCTTCCAGTCCATCCCATCGACCAGGGCCATCAACTGCGCAGCATTCAGCTGCACCCGATGATGTCCGATCCGCGGCCAGCAGAACCTCGCCTTCTCAAGCCGTTTTAAATAAAGGCACACGCCAGAGCCATCCCACCATACGATCTTTATTCGGTCGGCTCTTTTGGCGCGGAACACATAAAGCGAACCATCGAACGGATCTGAGCCGGCATCGCGTACCAGCGCAACAAGGCCATCGATACCCTTGCGGAAGTCGACTGGATGGCTAGCCAGGAACACCTTCACGCCGGAGGGGATCATGCCGAACGCACCGCCCGGATCACCCGCTGCAACTGCGCCTCGTCGACGTCCACGCCGGCGCGCACGATCACCTCGCCAATGGCAATTTCGATCACTGCGCCTGCCGCAGACACCACCACACCCTCGCAACTCGAGTGCCGCGCGGGACAATGTCGCTCTGCCCGAGCATCACGGCGCCAGGCGAACAGCTGCGACGGGTGAATGCCAATCCGGCGGGCGATCGCCGAGACACTCGCGCCAGGCTCCAGCGCCTCTGTCACAACTTGCGCCTTAAACTCGTCCGACCAGCGTCGGCGAAGCTGCCGCGGCGCTCCCTCAAGACGCTCGGCAACCGCTTCGATCATATGGAAGGTTCTAGTTCCAGAACTAGGCGCAGACATAGAAGCTCACATCGGCTCACAAACTCAGCAGCCGATAGCCGATCGCTTACCCACTCCGCCAGACGGGGTCTCTTTGCCGCTTACTTTGGAACCATGCCGCGAAGGGAGCCAATTTGGGAACAGCGGTTGCGGATTCCGGTTCAGCAGCCCCGGAAATCCATGTGGGAGCCCGATTCATTTTCAAGCCGAGCGGCGCCGGGAGAAAAGTCAGACTAGCCATCTTGGGCTGGGTCGGAGCGTCGCTGATATAAACGGCTGGATGGCTTCGGCCGTTGTGCTTCTCGGGGCCAACTGCCGATCCAACTCAGCCTGACAATGGCGGTGTGGTTGCAAGTTTGCCCGAAGTTGAAAACCCTGGCATTGCTGCCAGGGTTCTGCCTGTCGATCCTTTTGAGAGGAGGGATCAGAAGTCCATGCCGCCCATGCCTCCGCCCGGAGGCATCGCGGGACCGGGCGCGATCTTCTTCGGCAGCTCGGCAACCATCGCTTCCGTCGTGATCAGCAACGCCGCCACCGAGGAGGCGTTCTGGACCGCGATGCGCACGACCTTGGTCGGGTCAATGATGCCCTTGGAGACAAGGTTGCTGTACTCGCCAGTCTGCGCGTCGAAGCCGTAAGGGTATTGATCCTTCTCCAGGACTTTACCGACCACGACCGAGCCATCTTCACCGGCGTTGATCGCGATCTGCCGGGCCGGCCAGGACAGCGCCTTGCGCACGATCTCGACGCCGGTCTTCTGGTCGTCGTTCGTGGTGCGCAGGCCCTTGAGCTGCTCGGAGGCCCGGAGCAGGGCGACGCCGCCGCCCGGGAGAATGCCTTCCTCGACAGCCGCGCGGGTCGCGTGCATCGCGTCATCAACGCGATCCTTGCGCTCCTTCACCTCGACCTCGGTCGCGCCGCCGACGCGGATCACCGCGACGCCGCCTGCGAGCTTGGCGAGGCGCTCCTGCAGCTTCTCACGGTCGTAGTCCGAGGTGGTCTCCTCGATCTGCGCCTTGATCTGGGCTATGCGGGCGTCGATGTCGGCCTTCTTGCCACTTCCGTTGACGATCGTGGTGTTCTCCTTGTCGATCATCACCTTCTTGGCGCGACCGAGCATCTGCAGCGTGACGTTCTCGAGCTTGATGCCGAGGTCTTCCGAGATGGCCTGGCCGCCGGTCAGGATCGCGATGTCCTGCAGCATGGCCTTGCGGCGATCGCCGAAGCCCGGAGCCTTGACGGCCGCGACCTTCAGGCCGCCACGCAGGCGGTTCACGACGAGCGTGGCCAAGGCCTCGCCTTCGACGTCCTCGGCGACGATGACCAGCGGCTTGCCGGTCTGCACCACGGCCTCGAGCAGCGGCAGCAGCTCGTTCAGCGAGGAGAGCTTCTTCTCGTTGATCAGGATGTAGGCGTCCTCCATCTCAACGCGCATCTTGTCGGCGTTGGTGACGAAGTAGGGCGAGATGTAGCCGCGGTCGAACTGCATGCCCTCGACGACGTCGAGCTCGGTCTCGAGCGACTTGGCTTCCTCGACCGTGATGACGCCCTCGTTGCCGACCTTCTTCATGGCGTCGGCGAGGAACTTGCCGATCTCGGCGTCGCCGTTGGCGGAGATGGTGCCGACCTGGGCGATCTCCTCGTTCGAGGTGACCTTCTTCGAGTTCTTCTGGAGGTCCGCAACGACGGCTTCGACCGCGAGGTCGATACCGCGCTTCAGATCCATCGGGTTCATGCCGGCGGCGACCGACTTGGCGCCCTCGCGCACGATGGCAGCCGCAAGCACGGTCGCGGTGGTGGTGCCGTCACCGGCGGCGTCCGCTGCCTTGGCCGCGACCTCGCGCACCATCTGGGCACCCATGTTCTCGAACTTCTCCTCGAGCTCCACCTCCTTGGCGACGGCGACGCCGTCCTTGGTGATGCGGGGAGCGCCAAACGACTTCTCGAGCACCACGTTGCGGCCCTTCGGACCGAGGGTGACCTGCACGGCGTTGGCGAGAATGTCGACACCGCGCAACATGCGGTCTCGCGCTTCTACGCCGAACTTGACTTCCTTGGCTGACATAATCGAATTTCCTCAGTTCAGTTTCTCATCCTTCGACGCGCCCGGGCAAGGCGTTTGTCAAGGGCGGAGTGGATGTGGAGGGCTGGGACTAGGCGGCTTTTTTCTTGGAAAACACATCGGTGAGAACGCCCATAATGTCGCTCTCCTTCATGATCAACAGCTCCTGACCGTCGACCTTCACCTCGGTCCCTGACCACTTTCCGAACAGCACGCGATCGCCGACCTCTACGTCGATCGGAATCAACTTGCCGGTCTCGTCACGGCCGCCTGGGCCAACCGCGACGACTTCGCCCTGCGAGGGCTTTTCCTTGGCTGTGTCGGGAATGATGATGCCGCCAGCTGTCTTCTCTTCAGCGTCGATGCGCTTGACCACGACGCGGTCGTGAAGCGGACGGAAATTCATGTAGGCCTCCTGAGCATTTGAACGAGTTGACAATGGGCGCCTTTTGAGCAGCCTCATTGTTGCAAGAGCCAGGCCAAAGATGAGCCGAGCGATCTGCCTGCAATCGTGCTGAATCTCTCGCTTGGCCCGCTCGTGCATTCGTCGGGAAGCAAACGTTTTTGTGTACACAGCTCGCCAAGCTGTTGCCAACCTGACATTGCTTCTCGTCAAAATATGAGTTTACCGTCACGCGCATGGATCAAGGTCGTGCACGCTCGGCGCAACAAGATCAGGCCGATCACGGCCCACGAATGGGATAGCAATCAAGCGCCGACAGTCTCCTTCCCTATCTTTTTCACGGCTCTTCCTTGTCGGCCCTGCGAGCAAAGCTGCTCGTACGAACTGGCTAAAGGAAAACTATACGGCCGGGCTGTTTTGCGTCGACGGCGCTGCATAGCGCTGATGGATCAAGGCGATTGGGACCGGCATATGGATTATATACGTTGATATACGTTGTGCCGAAGCGTCTGGCGTGTGATTGCGAAGTTGATGGCGAATCCAACCGATCTCCGCGCCAATAGGAAAACAACCTGTGTCGTCTGTAGAAGTACATCAGCATATCGTTTCACTTCTTCAGAAGCCCGATCCGGTCATCTTGGATATCGGCTGCAATGACGGAACCGATACGCAACAGTTTCTTACCCTGTGCCCACAAGCTCAGCTTTACTGCTTCGAGCCGGACCCTCGGGCGATCGCGCGCTTCAAGAAGAAGTTGGGCCTTTCCCTCGATAAGGTGCAGCTGCTTGAAATCGCGATCAGTGATAGAAACGGGACGATCGATTTCCATCCAAGCAATGCAGATGGAGAAGCAAAAGAATGGGATCTCTCCGGCTCGATACGCCGACCGAAAAACCATCTTACCGAGTATGATTGGGTTCGGTTCGATCGCCCGTTCTCGGTTGAAACCCGGCGGCTGGACGATTGGTGCAGCGAGGCTAAGCTGAACACGGTTGACTTCATTTGGATGGATGTCCAAGGCGCGGAGGCCGACGTCATTGCAGGCGGCATGCAGACCTTGAGCAATACGCGCTTCGTGTACACGGAGTATAGCGACCGAGAGCTCTACGAAGGTCAGCTGTCGCTGCAGGCTATTCTTGATCTATTGCCGTCATTCGAAGTGGCGGCTCATTATCCCCGCGCTGTGGAAGGTGATGTATTGCTTAAGAATACACGCTTCTAGCGCCTATCACATCCGGCCCTGGTCGTCATTCCCCGGAAGACCTGCCTCGGATTCTCTGCGGCGCAGCGCCGCAGGACGGCCGATCACCGCGCGAATGGATGCTGCAAGCCTCACGTTCCCGTCTCGGTCGCTATGCAGGCCTTGGCGATAGCGCACTTAGGTACCTTCGATAAATACTATTATCGTTTGACGATCATTTGTTTGGCGGGGCGGCACGGCTCGCGACTCCGGGGCGAGCAGCTCGAGCTTTCTCAGATGCCTGAACCAATACTGCCAGCCGACGCTCAAAGCGCTTAATCGTCCGAACTGCTGCTGTATGCTCTGGCCCCCTCGGAAGGCGGTTCACTGCTTCGAACAAATGCCAAAGCAGCTGCATCAGTTCTCGTAGATCCTTAAGATGCGCCACTTCAATTACGCGCTTTCCACCGCTATTGTTCCGTCATGCCGAAACATTCGTCTCCAGCCCAAGTCAATCGCCAGTGGGGCGTTGGATAGCGAGTTCGTCGCCGCTCATCGGCTGCAGCTTGTATTCCGTGATACGTCGCTGGCACAAAGCATCGTCGATGAGCCTCTGCGCCTTCATGCACGAATATGCCTGCATCAGCGCATGATCCCGTAAAATCAACGCCTGCCGTGTGGGGGCGAATCCATTCATTGAACGAAGACTTGCAATGACCGTGCCATCGCTAGCTCAATGCAAGAAAGGCATGGATGTGAGGATGCTAACTCGCAATTGATCGCAATATCTGGCTGGTGGTAGACCCGAAATCCTGGTCGGCACTACGCACGTTGCTGTCCGGAGCAAGAATTGTGTCGACTTGGCCTCTGGCGAGGATCATCTTGATCGCTCGCAAAGCCACGCGCGAGAAAGTCGCCCGAACCAAAAGATAGAGCAGATAGGGCCTATGCTTGCGCCCGCCTCGGAGCAGATGGCGCTCTCGGCTCCTTAATTTAGCTCCCTTCCGGTCACCCGAATGATCGTGATCGTAACGCGAGCGGTTCTTGGTCAAGAACGCTAACCTCTCGGCCATCCTGTCAGTCGATTGAGAGCCGCGGTAGCGGACGGGCGCCGCTGATCAGATGGGCCTGCGCGGCCACCTCAGCAAGATAGTTGTCCATCGCACTTCGCGCGGTGGCTGTACCAGGGTGGCGGAAGTTCACGGAAATTCCGTCCTGCCAGCGACTGATCCATAGGTATGTCTCGCACGCATCGGAGCTACGGCTAATCAGAAATCGCGTCCGCCAATGGGGCCAGCGGTCCGATCCGGGCACCGTCCGATTGTCCATATAGGATACCATGAAACGGTCGCGCAGTGTGGTGCCGAGCAGCTCCATGGCCTTTGAAAATGGCACCTGAGCCGTTTTCTTGGCGCGTTTGAGTTCGAACCGGGCGGCGTTCAGGATTTCCGGCAACGTATCGGCCACCCGGAAGCTCACCGGGCTCATCCCGACATACCATCCAACCGAACGCATCGATCGCAGATCGTACCTGGTGTGAAAGGGTGCAACGGCGTGGAATTGTCGTTGGTTCGCCAGTGTCTTTCCTGCCAGCGCCAGACAGGCGAAAATTCCCGTCGCCGCGTTTCCGCCCTGGGACCTGCAGCCGCGATCGAATTCGCATGCGCCAGCCGCATCGAGCAGCCACATTTTTCCGCTCCGCTGCAAGGATTTCTCCGGCGTATCGAATGATAGCGGAAAGTCCGGCAATTGACCGCCGTTCGCCGCGATCAGCTCGCGCCAATGGCAGATAGCAGGATGGTCATCGGTTAGATCGGTCAATCGCTCTCGTTCGGCCTCGGCGTGATCCAGATAGCTGTGCACCGCCGCCAGCTGGGGTTCCACTCGACGGATCGCGGCTGTGTACAGTTCGTGGATCTCATACGGTACCAAGGCCATCGAGTAGGCATCGCTAACAGAGTGGTCGGAGGCGAGCAGGAGGCTCGTGGATGTCGGCCGGCTGATCGTCACGAAGACGTACGCCGGCCAGCGCAGCGGGTTGGTCTCCGCGTCAAACAGTTTTTCGAGCAGCTGAGCAGTTTCGCCGCTATCGGCGCAGTCACTCACCACGGTTTGCTCAAGCGCTGCAGCGCCTGGATCAATCGTGGCGCGACGCATTGCCGATCCATCCTTGGCCAATCGGCTGCGTAATACCTCGTGCCGATCGACCCAGCCAAGGATCGCTTTGGTCAGCGCAGCGGCATTGAGCTCGCCTGGCAACTCGAATGCTGCGCCGAGCCAGCCCGGTCGGCCATCGTCCGCAGAGCGAAGATGTTCCTCTTGCACATAGGACGGGCGGCGCGGGTCAGCCCGCCAGCTGATCGGCTCGGTGACGTTGATCCGCCAAACCATTAGCCGCCCAGGCTGCCGATCAAGATCGCCAAATTCTTTGATGTCCATGAGCCAGTCCGTCGCGGTCATAGACGCAAGCTGCGCGCCTGGCGCAGCGGCCAAATCCACACTATGGAGGCCATGCCAAGCACGCTGCTCGCGAGCAACGTGGTGCGCAGGCTCGTCGCAGCAGCGACCGCGCCGCCGGCGAGCGCCCCCAATGAGGCCAGTCCCCACACCACGCTGCGGATACTCGCATTGATCCGGCCCTGTAAGTGCGGCGGGGCCAACGCATATCGAATGGGAACCTGCTGCACGTTGTAGATCCCTTGGCCGATCCACAGCATGAATTGAGAGAGGGTCACGCATGCCACTGCGGCCCACCAGGGCTGGGTGAGCAGGGCCGCCAAGCTCATTCCGCCGGCGCTCACCGCCAAACCGATCATTAAAGTTGGGCCGAGGCCGATCGCCCGGCCCACCCGCGGTGAGCTAGCCGCACCGACCACACCGCCAAGCGCACCGATGCCGAGCGCCATGCCGACGAGCCGGCTGTCAAACCCGAGATCCTTGGTCAAATGCAGCAGAAACGCCGCAGAATACGCGTTGTGCCAAAAGATGAATGTGCCGCTCGCCAACGTGACTGCCCGCAAAACCGGATTGCCGAACAGGCTTACCAAACCCTCGGCGACTTGGCCGAGCACTGCTCTCGGCGCGGCCTCCGAGCACCCAGCGTTACGCAGGGGCACCAGAGACAGCAACGCGGCGGCAAGCAAAAATGAAATCGAGTCCGCCAGTATTGCGGTCGGGGCAGAGAATTCGTTGACGAGCCAACCGGCCAGGAACGGACCTGCTGCCATCGCGCCCGCTTGGCTGAGCTCCAATGAACTCTGTGCCCGAACCAGCTGTGAGCGATCTAGCAGGGTGGGTATGCACGCCAGATAAGCCACGTCAGCGATCACTGCGGCAACCCCAACCAGCATGCTCGTCGTGTACAACTGAACCAGTCCAAGATGTCCAAGGTTGGCGAACAAGGGAATTGTGGCCAGCGTCGCCGCCATCACCAGATTGGCGGTCAAAAGGATCCGCCGATGCGGGAGGCGGTCCACGACGACCCCGGCGAACAGACTCACCACCAGGTACGGCGCTCGACCGCAGGCCAACAGCAGCCCCGTTTGCGCCGGTCCCGCGTCCAGCAACGTGATTGCGGTTAGCGGCAGCGCCAGCAAGGTTACATTAGAGCCCAGCAGCGAAATGGTCTGGCCGACGAGCAGCGCAAGATAGCTTCGTGGCAGTCCACGAGGCGCGGCGGAACAGCGCGGGCGGCTCACGCGTCGCCAGACAGGCGGGGAGCCGACAGATACCCAAGTCGGCTCAGCTCACTTTCGGCGATCTGCTCGAATTCCTCGATCTGGGCTCGCGTCAGATCTTGGACGTAACGACCGATCCTGCCTCGGTGCAGCGGCTTCCCCGCAGCCTCGGCGGCCGGATGGCCGTGCGGTTGTTCGAACAATACGTGCTCGTATTCAGCGTAACCGGCATGAGGCCCCCACCTAGCCCACCCTGGGCTTACGCGCGATAGAGCCTGGCATGAGTTGCTCGGAGGAGGTGGATCGATGGTAAATGCCATGCTTGATGCCAGGCAGGAAGGTGACTCCTATCGTCGTGTCGAGGTGATCACCGGGGAGCGCCGGCGGCGACGATGGACGGGCGAGGAGAAGGCCCGGATCGTGGCGGAGAGTTTTGAGGAAGGCACGAACATCTCCGAGGTAGCGCGGCGCAACGGCGTTTCCCGCGGGCTGCTCACGGTGTGGCGACGCCAGATTACGGCAATGGCCGGCAAGGCGCCGAGCTTCGTGCCGATCCAGATTGGCGCCGAGAGCGGCCAGCTCGCAGCGTCGGCGCAAGCGAGGCCCTTGAAGGTGACCGCGCCGCCGACCATGGCCTGTGGGGTGGTCGAGATCGAGGTGAGTGGGGCGCGCATTCGCGTCGAGGGAGAAGTGGACACTGCGACGCTTTGCACGGTGCTGTCGGTGCTCAGAGGCGATCGATGATAGCGCTGCGGCCCGACCTCAAGGTGATGCTGGCATCCCAGCCGGTCGACTTTCGCAAGTCGGTGCACACGCTGTCGGCGCTGGTGAGCGAAGCGTTACACACGAGTCCTTATGACGGCACCGTCTTCGTTTTCCGTTCCAAACGTTCCGACAGAGTGAAGCTGCTGGCGTGGGACGGCAACGGCATGGTGCTTGTAACGAAGTGGTTGCACGAAGGGCATTTCACCTGGCCGCCGATCCGCGACGGCGCGGTGCGTTTGAGTGCGACGCAGCTCGCGATGCTGGTCGACGGGCTCGAGTGGACGCGTGTCTCACCCAAGCCTGTGAAGCAGCCGGCCGTTGTCGGCTGAGAGGCGAGGATTTCGCTGGAGCGTGTCGCGCGCGGATGTATCGTCTGGTCATGGCGATTCGCCCCGACGCTCTCCCGACCGATCCGTCAGCTCTGACCGAGATGGTGCTCGCGCTTGACGCCGAGAACGAGAAGCTGCGCGTGGCGATGCAGACGCTCAAGGAGATGATCTTCGGGAAGCGCTCGGAGCGACTTGCGGTGCTCGTGGACGAGCAACTCGCGCTTGAGCTGGGCGATCTCGAGACCGACGCCACGCCACCTGCCGCTGCCAACGACGATGCGGCAGCGGCGAAGCCGCTTGGCAAGCCGCCGCGGAAGAAGGCGCGCCGCAACATCGGCGCACTCCCAAAGCACCTGCCGCGCTGCGAGCAGGTGCTGGAGCCGGAGGCGACGGCTTGCCCGTGCTGCCAGGGTCAGCTCCACAAGATCGGCGAGGACGTCAGCGAGGTGCTGGACATCATCCCGGCGATCCTGCGGGTGCTGCGCACGATCCGTCCCAAATTTGGCTGCCGCAGCTGCACCGATGGTGTGGTCCAAGCGAAGGTGCTGCCGCGCCTGATCGAGAGCGGCATGGCCTCGACCGCACTCGTGAGCCACGTGGTGGTCTCGAAGTTCGCCTGGTATCTGCCGCTGTACCGGCAGGTGCAGATCTTGGCCGGCCAGGGCATCCAGCTCGACCGCGCGACGCTCGCCGGCTGGGTGAGGCGTGCCGCCTGGTGGCTCAAAAGCCTCTATGAGCTTCAGCTGAGGACGATCCAGAGCGCGGCGCGCGTGTTCTGCGACGAGACGCCGATGCCGGTGCTCGACCCCGGACGACATCGCACCCGCATCTGCCAGTTCTGGGCGCATGCCATGGATGACCGACCATGGGGCGGGCCCTCGCCGCCGGCGGTTGCCTACGTGTTCGCTGCCGGCCGCGGCACGGAGCAGATCGCCGGACAATTGACGGACTTTTCCGGCATTCTGCAGGTGGACGGCTATGCCGCCTACAAGGCGCTCGCCCGCGATCATGGCGGCGAGATCCAGCTCGCCTTTTGTCTCGCCCATGCCCGCCGTAAGTTCGTCGAGGTGTTCAAGACGACGCAGTCGCCGTTCGCGCGCGAGGTGATCGAACGCCTGCAGGCGGTCTATGCGATCGAAGCCGAGATCCGCGGCTCGAGCGCCGAGCAGCGGCTCGCCGTCCGTCGCGCCAGGACCGCTCCGTTGATGGAGGCGATCAAGGCACGATTGACCACAATGGTTGGCCAGCTCTTCTCGCAGTCGAAGCTGGCGGAGGCGATCAACTATGTACTCAATCACTGGGACGGGTTGACGCTGTTTCTTCGCGACGGCCGCGTCGAGGTCGATTCGAACACGGTAGAGCGTTCCATGCGCCCGATTGCCATGGGAAGACGCAACTCATTGTTCAGCGGCAGCGAAGGCGGCGCCGAGAGCTGGGCGATCCTGTCGTCGATCGTGAACACGGCAAAACTCCATGAACTCGATCCTCAGATCTATCTGACGGACGTGCTGGAGCGGATTGTCTCCGGGCGAACCAAGAGCCACCAGCTCCACGAGCTGCTCGTCTGGAACTGGAAGGCGGCCCGTGAGCGCATCGCACAGGCTGCAGCATGAGCCCACGTCGCCCTAAAGCTTCATCGTCGATGGCGGCCGCCGCCATGCCGCTTGCGGAGCTCGAGCAATGGCTCCAGGCTCGCGTCGATCAGCATCCTGCCGCCACCGGTCTCCCCATGCTCGACGGCTACGTCGCCGCGATCGTGGCCGGACCGGTGTCGATGAGCCCGCTCGATTGGATATGCCCACTGCTTGCCATCGATGCCGATGCCTTCAACCACGGCGGCACCCCGGAGTTCGCTGCGATCTCCGCCGTCGCGCTGCGTCATAACGAGATCAGCCAGATCCTTTCCACCACGCCTAACCAGTTCGCCCCGATGCACCGGCGTCAACCCAACGGCGTCGTCGATCCGCGACCATGGTGCCAGGGATTCTACGCCGCGATGCGGCTCAGGCTGTCGGCGTGGGCGCCATTGCTGGACGCCAGCAACGTCAATCACCGCCTGCTGCTGCCTATTCTGCTTCACTGTCGCGACGATCAGGCCGGTCCGCTGCTCGGACCGCCACGGACCGGCCGCGAGACCCGAGACTCTCTGCGCAACGCCCACCTCGATATTCCCGCAGCCGTCGAGGCCATGCGCCAATACTGGATGCCGATCCGCTACGCACGCGCACGCTGATCACCGCCGACGTGGGAGCTCATACCGGTTACGGTTAAGCGTCACAAAGGCCATGCGGGCAGCATTTCGAAGGCCACCAGGACTGTTGTCTCCTAAACTTCTAGCAATCATCAGACGGGGGTTAGCTGGAACAGCAAAGCTGCGCATTTATCGGAAAAAAGCCCGGCCTCATTCGAGGGCCGGGCGGAAGTCAGTCTGGGCGAACGAGGCTGCTAAGCGTCGCGCCAGCTCGCGTCGACAGAGGGAGGGCTGCCGACGGTTATTTGCGGTGATGCATTCACCGCAAATTTCTAATCACAAAAGGATTGATGTCGGTCTGGCGTTGTTTCCTTTTTTACCAAGGCGATACTCACCAATGCGCCGACAGCCCGGGATCATCTATCCTCGACGCCACTCATCTTATCGATATGTTCTTGACGATCCTCGTAAAGCAAAGTCGACCGCTTAGGTGTCGTTGTCGCGCCTCTGGCGGAGGAGCCCCGCTGGCTTGTCCGAGGCCCCTCGCGTCCTGCTTTGAGATGCTACAACGTGACGCTAGGTACGAATCAAGTTGTTTGAGCTGCGGCGCGCGCCATTAAAATCTGAACTCCGATTTCTAACAGGCAGCTAATCAATCCGCGAGCTGCCGCAACAGTGCATGCCATATTCTGCTTATGTGCCTGTGCTTGTACCACGTGAGCGCTTGGAGATTTTACCAGCGCGGTTTGTGGAGTCTCCGCACAGATCACTGCAGCGACGAAGCTTTGCGACCGCAGGTTAGGTCGCGCACGCTGTAATCACGCTCAAGTGGTTCCAGAAAGCACAGCCGAGCGAACGCGGCTGCAGGTCGAATAGCGTCGGTACGGATCGGAACTGGCGTGCGCTTGTTGATTTGCTTGTACGAAGAATACGAAGCGGCGGCCAAAGAAATTCAGCGCAGGAAGCATGAGCGCGGAATTCCCCCAGTAATTCGAACTGATCTCGCAGAAAATCAACAGCATGACCGTTCCATTCAATGAGCTCCCTACGCCTAAGCTCCGGGATCGTCCGATTCGCTTGCGCAGTCGAGAGGCCGCATGCATCGGCGACGTCTTGCTGCATGACGGGGACATGAAGACGACCATTGTCCAGCAGCCCACGAGCTCAAGCCGCGCAGATAAGAAAGGGAGGCGGCGCTTCTGCTCGATCGTGTTGGCCGTCATGCCCGCCAAGATTCTGTACGGAATGCTCGGATCTGTGACCGCAATGGCACACTGAGCCGAGGTAGCGAGATCGTCCGACCGCAGCGTACCGTGTTTAACGGCGTAAAAATACGGGACTCCAGTACAATCCAAGCGAAGGATGTGCTTGAGCCGTCGCTCGTGATCACCTACTCGAAATGAGGTCCAGCATGAGCCATGCGGCCGGGGACCGCTCCGAAGTGTCGATAGTGACAGAAAAAGAACGAGAGTTGGCGCGGTGCAGGCAGGAAATAGCGCGTCTCAAGAATCTGGTAGTGCAGCTTTCTCAGCTCGTCTTGCGGCACGTCGCGGAAAGTAGCGAGGACCGGAAGCCGCAATCCAGGTGAATCGCTTGGGCGTGTGATCATATGTGACAGAGGACGGCAACTAGACGATTTCCGCTGTGATCCGCAGCGCGGCGGCCCCAGGGGGAGGGGGAGCGGCCCCGCCTTGTTTCCCCGAGGCGGGGCCGCTCAATTTCCGGTCGAACTTTTTCGTGGAACGAAGCGCCCGAGCTAATGCGCGTCGCGTGGCCTGATAGCCGAAACTCTCCATAAGCCGAAACCGGTGACTACAGTCCGGCGAAGGGACGCCTTATTCGTGCCGCCGCTAAACGTCTGCGTTGGGCCAAGTCATCAGCTTCAATTGAGTCCGGCCCGTGAGGCGTCGAACCGGTGCAGGTTGTGCATCGATCGGAAACTAGATCCAAACTGCGCATATGCGCGGCGCTCGCTTTAGACCGATGGCGGTTTGCGGACACCGAGCTGCTCGATGACGCGCTTTGATATGTCTGCTGGATCGCCAACCCCGCTTGTGCCAATCTCGATGACCTTCTTTGCGACGATTTCGGCGATAGGGTCGTCTCGATCAACCAAGCGGAGCGAGCGCATTGTCCGAGCATACGCTGACCGCAGACATTCAATTTGTTCCGGCGGCAGCTTGCTGCCTTGGAGCAATCGATCGATCGAGATTGATCCCCGTCCTACCTCCATGGGGACGCTAACTTTGATATCTTGCACTAAGATACGTCAGAACGCGGTCGGGTTAGTCTCGCTATAGCCACCTTTGTCGTCCCACCTATAAACGACGTAGTCGAGCTGCTTGATGTCGCCCTTGGCGTCGTATTGCAGTGTGCCGATCACAGTGTCCCAAGAGCCCGCTTTAATCGTGTCCATCACCTGTTTCGGATCTACGGTGCCAACTTTCGTTGCGGCTTGCGTCCAGACCTGCACCGCAGCGTAGGTATATAGCGTGTAGCCCTCGGGGTCGATATTCTTGGCTCTGAACTTATCGACGATCGCAGCCGCCGTCGTCTTCTTGCGTGGGTCGGGCCCGAAAGTGAAGAGCGTACCTGCTCCAGCTGCGCCGGTAATCGAAGCATATTCCTTATCAGCCAACGCGTCACCCGACATCAGGACGGTCTTGAGGCCCTGATCGCGCATCTGGCGCAAGATAAGGCCCGCTTCTTGGTGATAGCCGCCGACATAGACGAGGTCGATATTGTCACGCTTCAGTCGCGAGACAATCGCATTGAAATCCTTGTCGCCCTTATTGTAGGACTCGTACATCTTTTCAATGACACCGGCCTTATTGAGTGCCTTCTTCGTCTCGTCGGCAAGTCCCTTTCCATACGTTGTCTTGTCATTCAGAATCGCGATGTTCTTGCCGTTGAATTGCTTCGCGATATACTGGGCGGCAACCTGGCCCTGCTGGTCGTCACGGCCGCAGACGCGCGCCACGTTCCATAGCTTGCGTTCGGTGAATAGCGGGTTGGTCGAAGCCGGCGTGATCTGCAGCACACCGCCATCCGCATAGGCTTCCGAGGCCGGGATCGATGACGAAGAGCAAAAGTGCCCAGCAACGAACGGGATCCTGGCGGCAGCGACCTTTTCCGCTACCGATCGCGCCTGCTTGGGATCGCAGGCATCGTCCTCGATGTCGAGGGCTAGCTTCTTGCCGAGTACGCCGCCGGAAGCGTTGATCTGCTCCACCGCCATCTCGGCGCCGTTCTTCATTTGCCGACCGAAGGCGGACTCGCCCCCGGTTATCGGTCCAGCGACGGCGATGGTGATTTCCTCAGCCAATGCCGCGGTGAATAGCACAATCGATGCTCCAAGTGCAAAGCCGATTAGCTTAAGTGATTTCATGGGGAGTCCTCACAGGGGTGAACGCGGCGGCGAGCAAGCTTGAGCAGAGCAAGGCGACCGCGCGGCGGTCAGTGGCAGGAAGCAGCCCGAGATAAAGTGACGGTCGCGCATCGAACCGTTCGATTGCGCCGCTATGTGAGAGCAGGAGTCTACCTTGACTTGATGAGACAACGGTTCGTACTGCAGGAATATACAACGGTTCGGGAGCTATCGGCAGACAGCCCATCGCTGCGCGTCCAATCTCATACCGCCCGCTAGCTCAACGAACAGGGCTATCTTAGTTGGAGACTAGCTGAATCGGGTGTTTATGAAAGAGATAGATCGGTCCGTAACGTACAGGCTCGTCGCGTCAGAAGCGTCGTCGCTTGAGCCACGCGGTCGATCGAGCCGAAACGAGAGACGGTCGTTCAGCTCGTGCGCGATCATCGTCTTTCGAGACGCAGAAACACTTGATGCTCGACGGCGTGATCGCCTTGATAACACGCGCAAGGCAACCAGCGCGGTTTCAAATGAAGGCAAAGACGAGCAGGCTCGAGCAGAGTAGTGCGAAGCTGGTCGCGGTCAGCACAAGGAGGCTACCGGAGACAAGATCATGATTGCCCATGAAGCGCACCCTCGATTGCAGCTAAGGAGAGACGCGCAGCAGCAGCTCGTCTCTTTGAGCTTCGACAGCAAATTATGCGATTCTGGTTGCGCTATTTCCGCGTCGTCCGGGTGAATGCTGCATTTTTGCGGCATTATTCAGCGGTATTCTGTTGAAGTTCGGCGTAAGAAGTGGGGCGGATGGAGGCTCGAAACGTCAGAAATAGACAGCTCTTATGCGGCGAGCGTCGAATGGTGATTTGGCGCCCGGGGCGAAGCTGAGGGCCCACCATCCAAGGAAGCGCCGCCGACGGCAGGCGAGCACAACGTATTGCTAGACTAGCTTGGTGACGCGACCATCGGGAGATGTACGGCTGGCCAACAGCAAAGCCACCGTACGCGAGTAGGCGCGTCGAACAAGAGCTTACAAAGCCCGAGCGTTTCATTGCGCTTGACGGAAATCGTCGCGCGATTATCGCTTAGTCGGCCTGACGCCTTCGTCGATTTTCGCGAGGGCAAGGCAAGGAGCGTCCAGCTAGGCGCCTTTCGTGTGATGAAGTGTTGATTGCTGCGTTCCGGCCCCTGCCAGCAGGCTGGGTCACTTGATTGGGCGGAGTGGCCGGCTACGTAATGCCTTCGTCGGGGTTGCGATCTCCCCTCGCATTTCGCCAGCTGCGTACTCGGTCGCATCGTCGTTCGAGTGTACCGAGCCGAACGGCCTTTCCAGCATACGACGGACCCGTATCGGCGCGGGGCCGACGTGGAAATGAATTGCCCGCTGCTCTAGTATACGTTCCGACCGCGTCGAGCGGTTCCGCCAACGCAAGTAGTCGAGCCAGGTCGGGCAATGATAGCGCTCGGTCCACATTTCCGGATCGGCAATGTCGCGCGCGATCGACCAGCCGTAGGCGCCGTTGCGCTGGCGAGACAATTGCACATCTTGCATAACACTATGAAACGCTCTGGCATTCTCCTGTGCAACGCGGTATTCGATCTCCACGACGAGCGGGCCGCTGCGTCCGGTCAAGGCGAGCCGTACCTCGGGGTCGGCGAGCGGCTCAGGCTCCTCACCCCGCGCTCCGATGCGGGGCATGGGCAGCCAGCGGCCGATGAGTGGTGAGGCAAGCATTAGGGCGGCCGATACCAGCAGCGCCGTTTCGACGCCGGCCGCGTCGGTCAGACGGCCCCAACCCCAGCTGCCGACGGCAATCCCGCCTGAGCTCGCCGCCTGATAGGCTGCAAGCGAGCGTCCGGCCACCCAGCGCGGCGCCGACAGCTGCACCCCAATGTTGAATACCGCCCACACCATCATCCATACGGCTCCCGCCAGGACGAGCGCCGCCGCGGTCAATACGGGCTCGTGACTGAGCGCAACCGCGGCCATCGCCGCGCCCATGGACAGCGCACAGGCGCGGATCGCGGCCTCGCCGCTCAATCGCTTGCGCAGCTCGGTGATATTCAGTGCACCGACCACCGCACCCAGGCCAAAAGCGCCAAGCATGATGCCGTAGGTCTGCGCGTCGCCATGCAAGAGATCGCGCGCCACCAGCGGCATCAGAGCGGTGATCGCACCGCCAATGATGCCGGTTACCAGGCTACGGATCAGCACAATCTTGATCGACGGCGAATTGCTGATATAGCGTACGCCAGAAACCATCGCGCGGCTCAATCTTTCAGGCGGCAGGCGTGAGGGTGCGCTGATGCGTTTCCAAAGCAACAAAGCGATAATCAGCGGCACATACAGCAACGTGTTGAGCGCGAAAGCGGCCACTGCACCCGCGGTTGCCACCACGACTCCGCCGATTGCCGGACCTATGCTCCGCGCGATATTGTAGCTGATGCCGTTCAGAGCGATCGCCGCAGGCAGCTGTGCTTCCAGGGGAACTTGTTCGCTAACCGACGATTGCCAGGCCGGTCCCATCAACGCCATGCCACTGCCGACAACGAGGCATAGCATGAGCAAGAGGTTTGGGGTGGCCAAGCCAAGCCAGGCAATCACCGTCAACCCGGTCGCTCCGGCGAGCGCCAATCCAATGGAGACCAGCGCCACGATGCGGCGGTCATACATATCCGCGATCGCCCCGGCTGGCATCGAAATCAGCATCACTGGCAGTAACAGCGCGGTCTGCACCAACGCGACTTTGTCGGCCGACGACGTCATCTGCGTCATGGCCCAGGCTGCGCCAACACCTTGAATCAGGATACCGACATTGGACAGGAGGCTCGCGAGCCAGATGCGCCTGAAGGTCGCGTGCCGCAGCGGCGCCGTGATGCCGTCGGCGCTACGTGTCTGGGCTTGAGGTGAATCGGTCATATCAGCTCGTGATAATCTACCATGATTTGATCTTGCTAGGGATCACAAGGGTGTTCCTGGCGCGATATCGCGTCAGATCCTGGCATGGTCGTGAAATGAGATGCTTCGATCGCGTTTGGTTGACAGTGATCTACTGCTTCTGTCGCCTTGCGCCTGATAGCAAAGGCAGCGGCGCAGAAAACAGGAACAGTCACCATCGCCGGTGCTGCAATCTCCTATCGCAGTAGGATCGCTTTCTAATCGTGATCGGATGACTTAAAGCCTGCCTCATACCTATTCGCTCCAGCACGCTGGTTGTATGCTCTTGTTGAGAGGTTGTGCTCGCTGGCAGATGCCCAGTTTTGTACGAGGCGGACAATGCGCGAGACCTCTAAGCGGGACACGGTCTGCATTGCGAGAAGCTGAACTAGCTCCCAGGAACCGCATCTCCATCTCGCGGGATTCTTTTGGGGCGGCGCATCAGTCAGCCTCTAAGAGAGGTCCGCCCGGATGATTTAGACGCGAAATGCCGAGTTCATTGCTGCAGCTGCATCCGCTTTTCGCGAGGGGCTGATGACCGCATTGCTGCGCTAGTGTGCCACGGCGGCATTTAGACCAGGCGCGGGATCTTAGGCTGGGTCATGATGTCAAAACCTGCTCGGGATGGTCAATTCTCGGGTGAAGGTGCACGTGAGACGCTCGGGGGATAGGAAACGAGCTGGTTCGTCCCTTGCGTACTGAGTTCGTTCGAGCGCAGCCGAAGGGAATCGAGGTATTCATTGCCGGCATGGCAGACGGACATGGCAGAGCCGCTCTAGATCATCGGGGACGACAGATGAGCAGTGGAAGAGCGATGCGCAAGCAGGAGACTGTGCGCCTCAAAGCGCATGTCGTGAAGATTTAAGATAACGTCACGTGACATAGCAATAAGGGCTGGGAGTGACCGGAATTGCTACAGCAGAATTCCAGGCCCGGAGGGCGCCAGAAATGACATTGTCATGAGATCATTCGCTTTTCAGCGGTTTTGGCCGAACAAGACTGGGGCGACCTCCATCGAGTACGGTCTGATCGCGGTGGCGGTCTCCGTTGCACTTATCCTTGCGCTCAACGGTCTTCGTGCAAACTATAACGCTGATTGCAGTGCTGTGCCTGCGCGCAGCGTTTCGACCGGCGAGTTCGACAAGATGGATCTCGCACGCGAACCCGGCACAGGCAAGCAACAGAACTTCGAAAAGGCCTCCGCTGGATCCTTGGGCCGATGATGTGAAGTCGATGGAATAAGAAACGCGACCGGTGTTATGAGCTCGATAGAAATCTCGTCCCATGCCATTGGAAGAGGCCCCTTCGCCGCCGACCCTCCAGCTCCTCGTAAGTGGCTAGTTCACAGCCTGCGCGGCCCCGCGCAACCATTCTGCAAGCCGGAGCAGTGATGTCCCGATTCGAAAAGCTTGCCATCTTTATCGACGGTCCCAACCTCCACGCTACCTGCAAGGCGCTTGGTTTCGAGATCGACTACAAGCGCCTGCTTGAGGAGTATCGGAGGGCGGGCCGGTTGCTGCGGGCATTCTACTACACGGCGACTGCCGAGGATCAGGAGTATTCGTCGATCCGTCCGCTCATCGATTGGCTCGACTATAATGGCTACACCGTCGTCACGAAGGCAACCAAGGAATTCCTTGACGCCAGCGGTCGGCGTAAAGTGAAGGGTAACATGAACATCGAGCTTGCGGTCGATGCCATGGAACTCGCGGGGCATATCGACCAGATGATCCTGTTCTCTGGTGACGGCGACCTCCGTTCCTTGGTCGAGGCCGTGCAGCGCCGCGGCGTCAGTGTCACCGTCATCTCCACCAATACGATCCAGCCGCCGATGATCGAAGACGAGCTTCGGCGGCAGGCAGACGACTTTATTGAACTAGCACAGTTGAAGCCGAAATTGGGCCGCGATCCGACCGAACGGCTCGGGCCCGCGACGGGGGCTGGCAAGCGAGAGTCAGCCAGCGCGGAATAGCGCATATGGTGATGCGGGGACGACAAGTGGCCATGATACCCGGCAGTCCCGCCGGCGCCATCCGACAGCACGACCATCACATGATGGCTTGCTCCTGCCAGGGGCGTCTCGCGCCTGTTATGGTGTTCTAGACGCCGATGCCATCCTCTCTCGCAACGGTCGGCTCCAACAGCGCTTGTTGCTTGTAACGCGGTGCGCTCTCGGCAGCGCGACGTCCGGCGTCCTCAGGTGGGTCTGACGATAGCTTCGGCCGCATCTCGCACCGGCTGACACGGTGCGCTGGACCGGTGGTTGGATTGTCGTAGTTCGCTCCCAAGCCGCATCAGGCTGCACCGCAGCCACAGCCCTTCCTGCTTCTCGTGCGTGCTACGCCGAAACAATGTTTCAGCATATGCCCGCATGCGGAATCGGTAAAGCAGTCGGTAGAAATGACTGGCCATATCCTGCTCTTGGTCCATTTCGCCAACGAGAAGCTTTTCATGCCATCATTGTCTTCAGTTAGCGCGATGTTTGAATGCAATTTTGGCCCAGCTCACGCATGAAACCGGCCTTGAAGTGCCTCTCTTGATGAATTTTCATCGCCCGGATCGTGGTTCACGAGATAAAGCCGCAGTGAGCAAATTTGATCTCCGCCATTCAAACTTGGCTATGAGTGAGTCTTGACGACGAAGATCAAGTCGATGTCGTGCAGCACTTAGCGTCATCTACGATCAAATCGCCGTGCTAGGATGCCGCGAGAATTCGTGCAAGCCGCCATAAAAGCATCTAGCAGGATGTGAAGACTTTCAACGTCTGCTAACAACCTATCCGATTCTTCGCGCTCTGTTGTGCCGAGCGCATAAGATGCGCAAAGTCGCCTGGCGTGGTTGACCCTTTCGCGGCCGTTTGCGGCTCGCTTTTCGGCAAACTCAAGCTGCGTGGGATCATGACGGAGCTTGTCCAACTCGCCGAGCAGCAACTTCGTGACCGTTTGTCGCTCATAGTTGGTGATATCCGCGCTGTAGAGCACGCTGAGATAGCGATCGATGTTGGCGCGTGCGACGTACCGGTACATGTCGCCGGTCCCCTGTGTCCGGGGCGGTCCCTAGGTAAGAGCCCATTGTACCGTCCAACGGCATCGAGCACTAGCAATTGTCACTGCTTGCGCCCGCCATTGCGGCACGGCTCGACCGTTGCGTTCGATTATCATGGCGCGGATGGTTCAGAACGTGCCCTTGTGGTGCGCGTCGACGATGATAGCGCGCACGCCCGTTTCGCACGAAACCCGTGCCGGTTTTGAGGTCGATGCACTCCCGGCACCGGCGCGCTTTCTAGCCGTGATCGGCAACCGGGAAGCGGGGCAAAAACAAACACCGCCAGACATCAGGTATCGAATTGCGCCGCTCCGTTGGGTGGCGCAGACTCTTGGCGTCGACCGTCGGGTTAACATCCGCACGTAGGCCATGCGCGGCGGCCAAGCTGGCTCATTCCTTCTTCCGCGGCTAAGCGCGTATCTGTGCGCACATCGTAGTCGGCCGCAAATCGTTTCTCCCGGAGTGGTCGTACCAGCCTGATCGCCTCCTAGCATAGGCCATGCGCTTTACGAGCTCCGACTTCCGTCTCGTTGTCGAATTCGGCATAGACCACGACGTCGATATCGTTGTCGAACTGGTCGATCTTGCGATTGCGAGCGATCTCGAGCCGACGTGCATGTGGGATTGTTGTGAAAACCGGCAGGAGCATGATGGTCCGAAGCTTGTTTGCAAGTCGGTTAGACAATTATCGTTAGGTTGTCACGCCGCAGCGCGTCATGAAGGTCCATGGTTTGAAGCGCTGGAATTGACAATGGTGTCGCGAGTGCTCCGGTACGGAACGTGCGCTCCTGATACGATCAGATCATGCTCCCTGAGCAAACGCGCTCCGATTGTCCGTTTTGTACAAAGTTTGCGCGCGCATGAGGAAGCACAATCTGCCACATAGCTAGATGAGGGCGGAATGGCCCGCACCGCCACTGGTTCACTCTCTCGGCGGACGTTGGGTGAGGGAGCCTGCTTGCAAGTCAAAGATGTACGATTAGTCGCGCCGCTGAGCGATCTTGGTGCGTTTGGTCGCGACGGCCAAAAGCGGGATTCGGCCGAGCAGGAGGCTTGTTCGCCGGAGGGCAGTCCATTACCGATGGACTTTAGGTGCCGTGCTTCTCGGCCAGCGGCGCTTCGATTTGCTTGCAAATTGTCGTGCGTCGATGACATGACTCAAGCTGAGATCCGTGCCACGAAGACTCGGTCGGTAGCGCGCTGCCGCGGGCGGTAGGAAATTCGATCAATGAATACGCCGCTTGATGGCTATGTCTCGGCCCTAAAAGCCTTGAATGAAGACGATCGGCTCCGTGGCCTGAAGCCGCGCAAAGGGACCGATTTTGCTTCAAACGACTATCTGGCGCTGGCGAGTGCGCCCCGTATGAAGAAGGCGTTGTTCACCGCGCTCGATGCCGGAACGCCGATCGGAGCCGGTGGGTCACGGCTCCTGCGCGGAAATTGTGAGGAGCACGAAGCTCTCGAAGCGGATGCGGCGCGGTTCTTCCGAACGGAGACAGCACTGTTCTTCGGCGGCGGTTACATCGCAAATTTTGCCGTTCTGACAACGCTGCCGCAGGAAGGCGATTTGCTTGTTCTCGACGCGCTCGTGCATGCTAGCATTCATGAAGGCGCACGAGCGAGCCGAGCCGAGTTCCGGATAAGCGCCCATAATGACCCCCAGTCGATCGAAGACACGATTGGCGACTGGCGCGCCAGGGGCGGAAAGGGACGCGTCTGGATCGTGGTAGAAAGCCTCTACAGTATGGACGGAGACTTCGCACCGCTTACAGATCTGGTCGCAATCGCCGAGCGCCATGAAGCGTTTCTGGTCGTGGATGAGGCACATGCCACAGGTGTTTACGGCGAGCAGGGACGGGGCCTTACTGCGCCCTATGAAGGGCGCGAAAATCTCTTAGTGATCCACACCTGCGGCAAGGCGCTGGGCGCGGCGGGTGCCCTTGTCACGGCTTCCGGCGTATTGCGCGACTTCATGGTCAATCGGTGCCGTCCATTCATTTTCGCTACCGCTCCGTCACCCCTAATGGCCGTCGCGGTGCGAGAGGCAATCTTAATCCTGCAGGAGGAACCCGACCGGCAACGGCATCTGATCGATTTGATCGACTTTGCACATCGGCAGTTCGCTGTGTGCGGTCGCGCGAGCTCTTCGAATTCACAAATCGTTCCTTATGTTGTGGGCGACAACGCCCGTGCGATGCGGCTCGCTTCTGCGCTACAGGCGCGCGGCTTTGATATCCGCGGGATACGGCCGCCAACGGTGCCTGTGGGAACGGCACGGTTGCGGATCTCGCTGACACTTAACGTCGGGCAAGATGATGTATCCGACATGATCGATGCGTTGGTCGAGGAGACCTGGGGCGACGTGCAGTGAGGCCGCGCAGGATGACCAGGCTGATGTCGGGATCGGCAAAACGGTCTTCACAGGTGCTTGCCGACGCACCCGCTTCGGAATTCAAATTGGCAAGGCGCACCCGCGCAGAGCTACTACAGCTCGTTGGACAAGTTCTCAGGACGTCCATCAATCCTTGAGTGCCAGGCTCGACGGATGTAGGCGACGCGCAGAAGAATATTCTGCGTTCCAGCCCGTGATCGCAACTGTCGCGCGCGCGAAAATTGCCGGTTTATTGCGGATCCAAAGTATGGTCTTACAGTTTCAGCGATGCTGCGTTTCCGAGATTGGCGGTCGCTTCGTTGGCTGATGCAGGAGAGACCGTCAGATGCCGTCGCGAGCAACAGTGTTCCTCACATCAGCAGGCTGGACCGCCGTCGTGATCCTAATTCTGCTGTATGTGATCTTCAGCCCGATCTGAGTCGGGGGGCTTAACGGAACGATCTCTATCGGTTCCAAAACGGATGATCGGGCGAGGATATGAAATTTGTCCGGTGTCGCCGAGCCCCGCTTCGATCCCGACATCCATCGCAGCGTATTTCTGCGGCTTCAGCCAACTGTGTTGACCAGTGCATTGACGGAAGGCATTGACCCTGTTCGGTCGCGGCATGAATTGTGTGGGTGCTGGCCGCGCGTTGCCAACACAAGTACGTAGAGTAAGAGGAGGATAAAGAGCCCGCGCATACAAAGTGGTGTCCTGTCCCGAAGCTGTATGTCAATTGTGCAGCGGATCACATCCGGTGCATCTACCGATGGACGGGTGAGTTTTGCGGAACGCAACCGAAGCCGTGCTGGGCGGTTCAAACGACTGCGAAAGTGCAGGTCAGTTCAGTAGATCGACCCTGCCGGTGTCGAGCCGGTACAGACCCCCGACGACCTCTAGTCTGTTCTGCTCAACTGCCGCGTTCAGAACCGGGCCCGCCGATTTAAGTTTCTCGACGTTATCGATTACGTTTTGCCGGGTGGCATTGGCGAACGCATCACCGGGTTGCTGGCGCGATTTCCGAACGGCAGGCGCAAGCGCAGTGACGAGGGATGGAATATGCCCCGGCGCCGGCTTGTCGTCGTTGAGCGACTTGATCGTGGCGTCTATCGCGCCACAATGATCGTGACCGAGTACTAAAATCAACGGTGTATTTAGCACAGCGACCGCGTATTCCATGCTCGCGATCGTGACATCGTTGGCAAAATTGCCGGCGAGGCGGCAGACAAACAGGTCACCAAGTCCGCTGTCAAAAGCAAGTTCAGGCGCTATGCGAGAATCGGCGCAGCTCAGAACCGCCGCATATGGATTTTGTCCATCGACTAAAACCTGACGCGCGCGCTTGAAATCGTCGCCTCGTGATGCGCCCTGGACAAATCGGTCATTACCTTCGATCAGCCGCCTGAGCGCAGCATCCGGCGAGAGCAGATTGTCCGGCTTGGGCAGCTGTTTTGCTTCCTTCGCATTAACGATGTTGTCGCCGAGCCGCATGCCAACCGCCGAAAACGCGAACAGCGACAGCAATAGCGACCGGCGCGACGGCTTGATCATCGGCGAGCAAGACATATTAGGGGAACGGTCTGCGTGCATGTGTCGCCTCATCGCGCCGCTTTACGCCATCCATTGGCTTCAGCCTCCGCTTCGCTGCAGAACCATCGATCACCCAGCTTCTTCGTCATATCGATTTGTCCGTAACCAAGTTGCCCGGGCATGTGATAAATGCGCTCGCCCCCGCGGCCCAGCGTGCCCTTTATCAGACATTCGGGTGAGGGCGGGTCGGATAGCAAAGCGGATCCGAGCAGGAGTTCCTGAGTGTCGATCGGTATCGAGCTCGCGCCGACAACGATCGTCCCCTTGTTGCGGCGACGCCAGTCCCAAGGAGCGATGAACGCCCCCGACCATAGGCCCGCATAGGCATTGCTCGCTACAACCTCATAGATAATGTAGGTGTGAGGATCGGATGATAGTGCCCAGCCCGAGCTTATCATCCATGCGTTCACGTCCTCGCCCGCGATAAAGCAGCTGCCGAGTGACCGGCCGTACTTATCCACCCCTGTGGTATGACAATCCCACGTTCGTCCATTCGAATGCCTGATAAGCTCATCGCGAGCAGCTATGCCGCAAGCCCATTTCTGGCCGTGGGCGTCGAGGCAGATCTGATCCGTCTCTGGCGCCTCGATACCCGAAAGCCGAATTTTGGTTTGCTCGATCTCAATGGTATTGCCATCGACGATGCGCGGAGGGCCGCTGAGTTTCGCTGCGCAAGCCGGAGACGTGATGATGGCGAGCAATGCGGTTATCATCGCGCGACGTTTCATCCCGACAGCCTTTCGCTCTTGGTCCGTGCGCTCAGAAACACGTGCAATCCGGCGTCGCCGCATTCGACTGCTTGATCGCACCATGTCGGTTACTTGGCCTGTGCTGCATCATTCGATGTTTGGTTGGTGGAAGCTCGATTGTGATTGCCAACCTACGGCCTGACGTAACGTGAGATTCAAGCGATTTCTTGTGTGAGTTGCGATGGGCTTCCGGCCTCGATCGTCTCTCTCAGTTGGCGCACACCGCACCGTGCTTAAGATCATCGGGCACAGCGTCGAACTCGGTGCATAAAAAAGCAACTGAGTGCTCCCGGAAAGAGAAAGCAATCAAAGTAAATGAACATGGCTTGCAACGCGTTCGCGAGCGCCATCGTACGGCGCACGATCGTTCGATGTAGATTCGTCGATGTGCCAGACATCGGGCGCGACCGTTAGAGCATGCTGTCTTTACACAGAGCGTAGCCCGAAGTTTTGAGGTAGTTGGTGCACTCTTCCTCGGAAGAGATTGAGGAGTTCACCAACCTTTCGCCAGGCGGCCTCGACATCACGAGGCGCAGCTCGCATGAGGTGTTTGAGTTTGGTGAAGACCTGCTCGATCGGATTGAGGTCAGGGCTATAGGGCGGCAGGAAGATGCGGTGGGCGCCTCTGGCGCCGATAGCTTGGCAAGTCGCTTTTCCTTTGTGGCTGCCATAGTTGTCGAGAACAAAGATCTAGCCAGGTGCGAGGGTAGGGGCCAACACGTTCTCGACGTACAGCGTGAAGAGCTCACCATTGATGGGGCCAGCGCGCTGATCCGATCGTGACGCAGCGTCGCGATGAAGGTCATGGTCTTCCAATGGCCGAAACGTGCAGATGCTTGGAGGCGCTGCCCACAAGGCCTCCAGCCGCGTAGCGGCGCCATATTGGTCTTGATCCACGTCTTGTCGATGAAAACCAGCCGCGCGACATTGATCCTGCCTTGGTGCGCTTTCCAGCAGGTCCGCTTACGGGCGACGTCTGGGCGATCCTGCTCGGCTGGCAGAAGCGTTTTTTTGAAGCTGAGCTCCTCGGCGAGAACAACAGTCCACACCGCCCGCACGCCTGTTTTGATCCCCGTGCAGTCAGCTCCCAGCTTGCGCAAGGTGAATGGCCCCGAGCGAATGCGTTCGCGCAGCCAGTAGGCGTTGGTATCCGACAGAACCCGCTTCTTATGACGGCCGATCTAACCGGGGCCAGGCCCCCGATATCCCGTCTCAGATTCTTCCAATTCGTCACGCAGGGACGGGCTGATCTGTAGCGCCTCCGCAATCGAACGAACCGTCTCGCCCGCGTCAGCCCGCGCCATGGCTCATTCGCGGATGTCTTCCGAATGGGGGCGCGTCATCCATGCTGGCCTCCGCCTCCAGCATGGAGGTCGAATCAGAAATCCCACCCGAGGGGAATCCCGATTCCAGAAAACAACAAGCTCCTAGTCAGCTTACGGTCAGTTTCGCCTGGCTACTTTGGCGCGGCCCAAAGCGCCTCAAATCAATAAGAAACCCTCTTGCCTTAGGAGTACGGATCCTCATGTACGGTCGAATTGGTGGGTATTATGAAGCAGTTACGTGGGCATCCCACGACGAACACGCGGATGACAGAGATTTCGAGGGCAGGTTCGCTAACATGCACCTGTCCGCAGCGGAGCCGACCTCCTCTTCTGCAGCGCCAACGTATTCCCTCGTGACCAAGCCTCCGATAGAGCCGATCGACAAGGATACGTTTCGCAGAGAAGCAAAGATCTTCCAAAATGATCATGAAATAATGCGCATCGCCGAGAATCCGCGGGAGTACTCGCGTTTCGTATCGACACGAGCCAAGAACGTCAGAGAGGCTGCGGAGGACTACGGCTCGACCAGAGATTCGGAGGAAGCGCGATACTACAGCTATAATCTTGGAAACAAAACTGTCGCACTGCTGCGGACGGAAGGCGGATACAGCATGAACGAATTCCACGACGACAGGTGGCGAGAACTGTTTCCCGGGCGAGAACACATCACCTCCGTCGTCGATCTTCAGCTTGCCCATCCCTTGGTGGAGAACGCAGGCGATATTCTACTCGAATATCAGCTTCGGCGAGATGCGCGAGAAGGCGAGCAACCGTTGCTTAAATGGTATCCACTTAACGAAGAATCGAAAGCTCGCGCGGCGAAGTTAGGTTTCGTAGAGGTCGACGATTGCAATATGGTACTTGATCCTACTCAGCATCCTGACAAATGGACAACGAATAGCGCAGGTGAATGGCAGCGCGCCAACAAACCTGAACGATATCTCGCTAAAGTAGACGACGGCGAGCGTCGTAATACCCATGTAGCAAGCTCCGGATACGCGTACGAGGATGACTTTATGTGACTTTAACCGTGAGCGTCACGAGAGGAGCACTGGTGCCCGGGCTTGACTTGCGCGGAATGCTCTGGATAGCCCGGTCGGGATGATTGACGCTGCCGGCGCGCGGTGATGGGGTGATCCCGGTTTGGAGCGGGTAACGGGGATCAGAATGACCAGCGAGTCGCAGCTGCGCGAGAAGCTTCGGAAGATCGAGGCGTTGTTCGCGGGTGCAGGAACTGCTGGTGAGCGCTTGGCAGCGGAAGCCGCGCTGCAGCGGGTGCGTGCCCGGGTCGAGGAGCTCGCTCGCCACGATCCACCGATCGAGCAACAATTATCACTTCCTGACCAATGGTCGCGGCAGCTGTTTCTGGCACTTTGCCGCCGATACGGGCTGCGGCCGTTTCGTTACCGCCGCCAGCGACGCAACACGGTGATGATCCGCGCGTCACGGGGCTTCGTTGACAAGGTTCTGCTGCCGGAGTTCACCGAGCTGGAGAGGGCGCTGCAAGTCTATCTGCACGAGGTGACGCTGCGCGTGATCCGCGAAGAGATTTATGACGACACCAGCGACGCGCAGGAAGTTCCCGACGCCCTCCCGTCAAATTGATCAGGCAGCGAGCTTTGTCTCCAGAGCATCGCGCTCGGCCTTCCATGTCCACGGCAGCAATGTGTGCAGCTGATTGATCTTGGTGCGTCCGGAGACGATGCGCTCGAGAACGTCGGTCAGATAATGCCGTGGGTCGATATCTTGCAGCTTTGCCGAGTTGATGAGCGACGCGAGAATGGCCCATGTCTCGGCGCCGCCTTCGCTGCCCGCGAACAAATGGTTCTTCTTTCCAAGCCCTATCGGCTTGATGGTGCGCTCGACCGTATTGTTGTCTATTTCAATGCGTCCGTCATCGATGAAGCGCGTCAGGCCTTCCCAATGGTTTAGGGTGTAGCGGATGGCCTTGCCAAGGCCAGACTTCTTCGAGACTTCCAGCAGCCGCGCCTCGAGCCAGGGCTTGAAGTCCTCGATCAGCGGTCTGGTGTCAGTTTGCCGAACCGCAGCCCGCTGCGCCGCCGGCAGACCACGGATGCGGTCTTCGACGGCATAGAACATCGCAATCCGTTGCAGCGCTTCCGCGGCAATCGGCGACTTCGTCGCGACGTGAACGTCCCAGAACTTCCGCCGCGCATGCGCAAAGCAGAATGCCAGTTGCACCAGATGGCCGCCGTTCTTGATCAGACCCTTGTAGGCGGCATAGCCGTCAACCTGCAGAATGCCCCGGTAGTCTCCGAACAGCTGTTTGGCGCGGATCGCCTTGCGATCCTCGGCGAACACGTAGACCACCGCCGGCGGTGCCGGGCCGCCCCACGGCCGGTCATCGGTGGCGATCGCCCAGAACTGGCAGATCCTGGTCCTGCCACGGCCGGGATCAAGAACCGGCAGCGGTGTCTCATCGGCAAACAGCCGCGGGAAGGAGATCACCGTGTCGCGCAACAGCGCGTGAAGCGGCCTCAGCCACCAGGCGACGCGGCCCATCCACGAAGCCAGCGTCTGACGGTCGAGCGCGATGCCCTGCGCGGCAAACATCTGTTCCTGGCGATATAACGGCAGCTGGTAACCGTATTTCATCACCGCGATGTGAGCCAGCAAGGCTTCCGTCACCATCCCGCCCTCGACCGCCTGGGCCGGCGCGGCCGCCTGCAGCACACCCTGGCGGCACCCCCGGCAGCCATAGCGTGGGCGCATGATGCGCTTGACCCGGTACTGCATCGGAACGACATCGAAGGCTTCCTTGACGGTCTCCCCGATCCTGTGCAGCCGTTCGCCACAACAAGGACAGATGTCAGTCTCGACGTCGATCACGACATCAATGCGCGGCAGATGCTCCGGAAGCCTCCCCCGGTTGCGTCGCGCCGGTTGCTTTCCACGAGCCTCGGATCTGTCGGGCAGCTTGGCCCCGGGCGCATCATCATTGCCGGCCGCAGAAGCCGCCTGCGCCGCAATGGTGAAGAGAGACTGCTGTCCGGAATCCAGTGTCTCGGAGCGGGGACCGAAGATCGTGCGCTTGTACTGCGACAGGATCACCAGGAGCTTGTCGTTCTCCTGGATCGCAGCATCGCGCTGGGCGATCGCCGCATCACGTTCGGTCGCCAGCGTGCTACATTCCGCCGACAACACCGCAAGCCGTGACGACAACGCCATCACGGTTTGCTGGAGCAATGCTGGATCAGAAGGCAAATCAATCATGCAGCGTGTTTCTACTACAGCTCTGCATGAATGACGAACTACTCTTGACGATGATCAACCAGCTCGTGTTGGTTGATCCACAACCCGCATCGGCACACGCTTCCAATCCGAACCGTCAAGCAGTACCGAGAGCTGAGCATGAGATAGCGGCATGACGCCTTCCTTGATCGGCGGCCAGGTGAACTGCCCCTCGATTCTCTTGTAGTAAAGGACAAGGCCGCTTCCGTCCCAGGTCAGAATCTTCACGCGATCTCGGCGCTTGGAGCGAAACACCCACAGCCCGCCGTCGAACGGATCGGCTCCAAACGCCTCGCTCACCAGCAGCGCCAGCGAGTCCATGCCGCGACGGAAATCGACCGGCTGCGTCGCGATCCAGATCGACAACCCAGGTCGGAGCCCGATCATCGGCCAACCGTCCCGACTGCCGCCAGCACCTCGCAGAGTGCCCGCCGGTCGACCGTTCCCACGACACGGATGCGAACCGCGCCGACCTCGATCTCAATCGCCCCCTGCTCCTCGCATACCGGCAATTTGCCGCCGCAGCCAGTAATCGTGACCGGCACAAAGCCTGGTGCCACGCCTCCATCCCTGCGCGCCGCGACCTTTGCCCGCGTTGCCTGACGACGCCAAAGAAATAACAGGCCCGGGCTGATGTCGTACCGCCGCGCCACCCCGGAAGCGCTTGCACCCGGCGCGAAACTCTCCGCAACAATCGCCGCTTTCGCATCCGTCGACCAGCGCCGTCGGCGGCCAGTCCCCGTGATGATCTCGATGCGCTGCAACGTGTTAGAGCCGTCCTCAAGGATAGCCGTATGCCTATCCTTAGCGCCATCCTTACAACTATCCTTTGACATGGTGACCTCGTGAAAAACCAATCCACGAGGTCTTCCTAGCCGACCAGATCAGCCCTCAGGGCGTGGTCACCGGATGACGCTCACCTTTAACCGGTGAGGACACGTTGACACACTTCGTCTATCTTCCCTGATTCTCGCGAACGATGGTCGTAGACTGCAGTGCGCGCCTGGGGTGCGCCTGCCTCATTTGCCGCATCCCGTGGGCTCAATCCAGCTTGAAGTGCGCTCTGGCCACACGACGAGGGCCAGAGCATGAAGCGCAATTGTTTTACGGAAGAGAAGGGGTATTCGGTGCCTACGGATTGCGCCACCGGAATTCCGCCTTCGGACTTGAGACAAGCCAGTGAAGTGCATTTCCGTGCGGCCCGCCGCGCTCATTCCGACTGAACACGAGCCAGGTTTCAACTTGCCCGGTTCCGGGGGGGGGCCATTTCCGCATCAAAGGTTTGATGCGAGATCGGTATTTGTGCGCCCTCCAATGCGCTATCTTTCAGAATACGACATGGTCGATGCGCCGGAATTGGTACGTGGTGAATCGGTGAACTTGTAGAACGCTGCCCATCCCGCCAGTTGACGGTTGGCCGGCGATCATGTCGACCGTGCTGACACTTTGATTGCCGGAAAGGCTACTGTGAGCCCGCGAACAAACACCTTCGCCTTTTCCTGGGTATCGTTGTGACGACGGACAAGCGCCCGTGCGCCCCTCGCTTGCGAATGAGGTTCCCGCGTGGCGTCAGCATGAACGTGTCCGTCGGACCGCAATGAACACATCACTCAACGCAGCGAAGCCAGGCGTCCCGCGCACCTCCACGCGGGCGCCCTGGAACTCAACCGTCACGACGGCTGCATCCCCTGATCTGGAAGGCCACGCGGCGGCCGGTAGCGCCGACTCCGACACTACCGGCACGAACGATCTGCGTGCGATCCAGCCGTCGCGGATCGGAGTTTTCCGAAAGCCGCTCGTCGGCCGCTGGCATCAGCGCCGCGAATTTGGGGCAGGGCAGGGACCTCGGGGTAATCGTGCAGACGTTGCCAGCGGTCTATCCTTTATAGACCAGCTCGAGATCGGTTCGCGGAAAGTCGTCACCCTTGTGCAGCAGTGGCGCGCGATAGGTCTTGGCGCAGGCAGAGGCGAAACAGTCGCCAAGATTGAGCTGAGCCGGATGTCGCGCGTTTCCGAACCGATCGAATGCCATGGCGGCGGTCGATATCATGCCGTCGGCAATCGCGCACACGCGGATGGATCCGGCGTCGAGAACTTTCGCACTGCCGCCTCCGCTTCCGGCGCACCCCATGCGTTGACGCGCATGAGAGCACAGATCGTTCGTATACCGCGATGGTGAGGTAAACGGCGCTTTGGCGTCCGCAATTGCCATGACGACCTCAGCCGCGTCTGGCTCGCGTAGCAAGATTACGACCAGGGCTGAGGCATCGATCATCATCAGGCATCACCGGACAGATCGTCGAAAAAATGCCTTATCGGCGGTCAGGCCGGTTTTGGGAGCGCGGGTGCGATGCGGTCGAGCAGCGGTTGCACCTCCCAGAGCGGCGTCTTTAGGCGTTCACGCTGAATTTCATGTTCGCAAGCCTCGCGAATGCAATCGAGGATCGGCTTGCCTTTGAGGGTGGCAAGTTCACGAATGATCCGGTCAGTGTCGCGGTCTTTAATGTTGTAGGCCATGGGTACCTCTGCTCAGGTATATAGGTGTCCATACTTAGGTACCTTAGCAAGGGCGCGTTTCCACGCTCTAATTGATATTACAATTATATTTGTCGCAAAATGGGTCGCGAGAGAGACGAGCCACCAATTTGCAGGTCCGGTTTCATGCAGCAACGACGAGCTCTGCGGTCGGGCCTAAATCGGGATCTGGCACCGAAGGACTGCAGGCCGTGTTCGGTCCGATCTATGCGGTCAGCCCGGTCTTCAAAAGTCTTGATGCATAGGGACCAGGCGGCGCCTCCGCACGATAGCGAGTGGCTCAGCTGCGCGAACTTTGTGGTCAGACGATCGGGTACGCCGGCGAAAGGCAGAGCGATCCAGGCTTAGCGAATTTGACAACATCGAGCGCTCCGTCGGCGCGGAGAAGGCGTCCGACCTTCGGAAGGCCATCGCGATCCAGGGGCGCAGTGGGCAGCCGTGAACTGCCGAGCTCTTGTTACAGGCTTGAAGCGGACGGCCGACTCAAAGCCGAATTTGTAACGAGAGACGGCGCCCGGCGGGTGGGGAAGAGCGAAAGAAGCATGCTTCAGATCAGGATTTACGACGCGCAAACGATCCGCGTGAGGAAATCTAGATCTTCCGTCCCAATTCTGCAGTCGATCCGACGCAGCATGGCTGCAGAACTCCTCGCCGGGGGTACTCGGGAAAGGGCCCGCCGCCATGAGGTATGCCGGCGTCGCTATCACTGCCCCGTTCCCGGGTACCCTTTTAACCGGTCTCGTCGCTGCACTCGCTCCCGCGTGCCGCCTTCGGCGTCACGCTCCTGCGGGTGCCATTGTCCGTTGAAGCGATGCGCTGCGCGCACGCCTGGTCAGAGCAGGGGCCGCAAGCATCGCTAGGCCAACTCCCCCGAAGAATGGATCTAGAGCTGGCCGCGTCGCAGATTGGCGTCCGCTCGCTGCATGTGAGCGGGGAGGGCTAACCGGCTCTCGTAAGCTGGCACGTGCGCGCCTGGTCAAGGCATCGCTTGCTTCGCGGAATGGGCCGAGAGCAACGGTACTGCCCTATGACGAGCTGCGAGAGGCTGGCGGTTTGTCGCAAAAACGTTACAGGACAAGTCAGCGCTTCCGAACGCGTGTGCTTTGCTGCTACTCCGAGGCGCTCAGCGTCAAGGAGCTGCGCCGCGATCTTGCTTTGTGTGACCATTGGCCGAGGCCTTTCGCGCCCTCTCTATTGCTTCCCGTTCACTTGGCTCTATCCGATCGAACCAGGAGCCTGGAGGATAGGCCGCGATACGCTTAGCGAAGGAAGATTGCGGCTCCCAATCTTGTCCCTCGCTCTTCTCGAAAGTGATGACGCCGTTGTGGGTAAAATAATGGGGGCCTGGGATGTTACAGTTCACCAAAAGCAGAACGCGCCACAGATCGCCCTTCTCGGTCGGCTTGGCATTGGGTTTCGACACGTAATCCACTACAACGGGTTCAATGATATGGCAGCGGCCGTGCCGCAGAAGATTGCCGAGCTTGCCTTGCGCAGTCGTCACGAAGTTGAAGTTGGCCGGATCATGCAGAAAGTGAAGATTCGCGTCCCTTTCGCCATCTGTAACCTCACTGGCGATCAACGAGAGCGCCAAGGCGCGCCAGCCCAATTCAATCGGCTTTGCATATGTCGATGCAAGTTTAATCGTCCCGTCAGTCGCGATCTTCCAAGTGATAGCGTACTGTTCGTCTGATCTGTTGTCCGGGTGCCTGGTCCATGAAAAATAAACGTACTCTGTTCGGTCAATTCCTTCAGCGACTCCCCACGATCGAGGCACAAAGTGAGCCACCTTCGAGACCTTGGAAATGATTTGTTCTATAGTCTCACCATCTTGCGCTCGCCACGTTGACTTGACCCTTTCGACAAGCGTGTGGTCGTTGGCGCGAACATTGTTGCTCGTCGCCGCCAGCCCGGCCAGGCAGATCAGCGACCGAGCGATACAGAACCAAAGCACGCGCTTTCCAGACTTTTTCTTCATTGCTTCCGGCTCATCTGGTTATCATCCACACGTCAATCCAAAGCGGCACGTCTTCCTCAGCGTGCTTTGCGCAGATCGCAAGAAGTTAGCGGCAACGTGACGCAGGCGCCTGCCGATGTCCCGCGCGAGCAGGCGCCGTCCCTCGATGTCACGCGCCGCTAACTTCAGTGGTCAGCCAAAGCCTCAATTTGCAATGCTGGACCTGCCCAGGAGGAGAAGCCTGGACATGATGAGGACTTGCATTGTTCGTGCCAGGCAATAACCGGCAGTTCGCGGCAGATTTGTGCTGTCTTTGTCGACTTACCGACCTACGCACGTTCTAATGTTACCATTCAGCCTATTCGCCACGACTTCCGTGAATGATTCTTGTCACGCACTGAATCTTCGACAGCGGGCGAATGCCTCGCTGCCAGAGTCTTGACGACAATTGGGAGCAGGTATGCCGCCATCGATCCGTGTGATCCGGGGGCGTTGCCGCTACTACGAATGTCGAGGGCGCCCCAGCCTGTTGTGCTTGGCACTTTGCGGCCTACACCAACGCGGAGCCGCCCTTCAGCGGCGGGCGATTTGGAATCGATGTTAAGGAACTTCACGGATCAAGCAGGGGACGAGACGTGGCATTCTCCGCTCGCGCAACGTTAGGGGCCGTCGTCTACCTGCTCGTCATTGCAGTCAACATTCAAGGAGCTGCGCTTCCACGCAGCCGTGTCGACCGGCAAGAGGGAAGCCTCAGGTCTTGCTAGCTTCGGCTCGAACTACTCAACACTTCCGAGAGCATCTGTCTGACGGGGCGGCTCATAAAAGGCCTTGCCATCCAGCCGAACAGACCGACAGTAAAGACGGCAGCAGCAAAGACGCCGAGGGCGCTCCAAACAGCCATTTTCATTGCGAGGGTCTCTTTTGGTTGTGGTGATTCAATATGCTTGCTTTGGCCAGTATCACCAAAACGTCGGCGTGACGCCTACCAGGATTGGCTGGTCGCACATCGACACGTCCGCTGAGCACGCTGCTGGATTAAGCGAATACCTCTTGCGCGTATTCGCCACTGATCCATGGTTATTAATGGAGAAGGGAGGGCGCATCGAAGCGTGCTCGATGAATCGTTCAAAAGCCGGGCCGCATGACAAGCGTCTTGCGCGGCGCCGTGAGCTTCTTCGTGCTGGGCGCATTCGTCTCGTGCACAGATCTGACCCGCCGCCCGACGCCAATGCGTCTCCGAGATGGTCATTCCGATATCCTATGACTGGAGATGGCTTCTACGTCGCGATCAAGCGTGGCCTCGGAGGAGCATTCGCGTAAGAGAGGTCGCAGCACCAATTTGAGAGGTTGACGGCCGAGTTCTCTTGCCGATAATCCAAGTCGTCGAGGTTCTCCGGTTTCCGTTTGATCCGGAGCTAAGAGGGAAGCCGGTGCCAATGCCGGCGCTGCCCCCGCAACTGTGAGCGGTGAGCCACTGTCCAACAAAGTCACTGAAGCCCGCGCGGCTTCGGGAAGGCCGGACGGCGGCAATGACCCGCGAGCCAGGAGACCTGCCCCGACAAAATATTCATCCACGGGCGGGGTGTCCCGGTGGTGCGCCAAGCAGCCGTCGCTCGGGCGACTTCTCCTGCCTGCGTCCGCCATGGCCTTTGCCCCCAACATGGGGTTAGCGCTATGTCTCTTCTCTCCCTTCCGGTTGCCACGCTCGGAACGCCGCGCATCGGTCCAAGACGCGAGCTCAAAGTCGCACTCGAAGGCTATTGGGCCGGAAGAATTAGTGAACAGCAGTTGCTTGAGGACGCAGCCGGCCTACGTGCCGCGAACTGGGCGCGCCAGAAGTCCCTCGGTGTCACCGTGATTCCGTCGAACGACTTCTCGTTGTACGATCAGGTGCTCGACACCAGTGTCATGGTCGGCGCCATCCCGGAAGTCTACGCCTCGAAAGCCGAGCCCGTTTCCCTCAAGACGTATTTCGCCATGGCACGCGGTTCACAATACGACGGCCGGGGTGCGAGTTGCGGCCACGGATCTCGCGGCGATGGCGCACCCGCGCAGGAGATGACCAAGTGGTTCGACACCAACTACCATTACATGGTCCCGGAATTTCATCGCGGACAGACTTTCAGGCTGTCCTCTCGCAAGCCTATCGACGAGTATGAGGAAGCCAAGGCCCTTGGCTTTCAGACTCGCCCTGTCCTGATCGGCCCGGTCACATTCCTAAAGCTAGGCAAGAGTGCTGATCCTGCGTTCCAGCCACTGTCACTCCTGGATGACCTGATACAGGTCTATATCGAGGTTCTGCAGGAATTGGCCAAACGCGGGGCAAATTGGGTTCAGTTCGACGAGCCCTGCTTGGTTCTTGATCTGGATGAGGAATCAAGACAATCCTTGCTACATGCCTATGACCGGCTCGCCAAGGAAGGGCCGGCCATCAAGATCATGGTCGCCAGCTATTTCGGTGGCCTCGGCGACAATCTTCCCACCGCCTTGCGCCTACCTGTCGCCGGGCTGCACGTCGACCTGGTTCGGGCGCCAGCGTTATTGGACCAGATCATTACCGCCAAGCGAAGTGATCTCGTCGTGTCACTCGGCGCGATAGACGGCCGCAATGTGTGGCGGACGAATTTGTCGGCACTGCGCCAACGGCTCGATCCCGCTATCGCGAAGCTGGGCAAAGATCGCATACAAATCGCTCCATCCTGTTCGCTGCTTCACGTGCCGGTCGATGTTGAACTCGAGACGGAGCTCGCTTCAGACATCAAGGGTTGGCTAGCATTCTCCGTTCAGAAGATTCGCGAGCTTGCGACCTTGGCGCGCGCTCTTGCAGGCGATCAGGATGTTGCTGGCGCTCTTGCGCAGTCGGAGCGCGTCACCACCGATCGTGGGACTTCGCCAAAGATCCGAGATGCCGATGTCGCCATCCGGATGAGAGCGATCAACCAGGCCACGCGCCGGCGCGCCAGTCCATTTGCCAGCCGTGCCGAGATCCAGCGCAAGCGCTTCAAACTACCGGCGTTTCCGACAACGACGATCGGATCGTTTCCGCAGACTGCAGAGGTTCGTAATGCCCGCGCAGCGCACGCGCGAGGCACGATGAACGACGGACAATACGACGAGTTCCTCAAGGAAGAGACTGCGCGTGCCGTACGTTGGCAGGAGGACATTGGCCTCGACGTGCTTGTGCACGGCGAGTTTGAGCGCAATGACATGGTGCAGTACTTCGGCGAACAACTCGCCGGCTTCGCATTTACCAAAAATGGCTGGGTACAATCCTATGGCTCGCGCTGTGTCCGGCCGCCGATCTTGTTTGGCGATGTCTCACGGCCGAAGCCGATCACCGTGGGGTGGTGGCGGTACGCGCAATCGCTAACCAAGAAGCCGATGAAGGCGATGTTGACCGGACCAGTGACGATCTTGAACTGGTCGTTTGTTCGCGATGATATTCCCCGAGCCGAGGTCTGTCGTCAAATTGCGCTCGCGATCCGAGACGAAGTCGGCGATCTCGAAAATGCTGGTGCAGCCATGATCCAGATCGACGAGGCTGCGCTGCGCGAAGGATTGCCGCCGCGCCGATCGGAGTGGACGGCTTATCTCGAGTGGGCCGGGGATTGCTTCCGCATCTGCTCATCGGGCGTCGCCGATCAAACCCAGATCCATACCCACATGTGCTACTCGGAATTCAACGACATCATCGATGCGATTGCTGCAATGGACGCGGATGTCATCTCGATCGAGACTTCGCGGTCGAAAATGGAGCTGCTCGACGCGTTTCGGAACTACAAATATCCAAATCAAATCGGGCCGGGTGTGTACGATATCCATTCTCCGCGCGTGCCCGAGTCGAGCGAGATGAAAGAGCTCGTGGCTTTGGCTCGAAAGCGGCTGCAGGATTCGCAACTTTGGATCAATCCGGATTGCGGTCTGAAGACGCGCAAATGGGAGGAGGTTCGCCCGGCGCTGGTGAACATGGTCTCCGCCGCCCGCGAACTACGCGCTGCATCCACTCCAGCCGACCGTTGACCTGGTCTGGTCTTTCGTCGAGAAGGCCGGTCGCCTGTCAACGATTTGCGGGCTCGATAATTGTGGGAGGCATTGGTGAGCAGAAAAAGGCCCGGCCGCCTTTAGCGGCCGGGCGGAAGTGTGTCCGGGAGGAGCGACGCTGCTAGGCAACGTGCTGACTTCCATCGGCGGAAGGAGGGCGCCGATGGTTCGATTACGGCGGGGACATCCGCCGAAATCTGACCCCAGTTAAGGCGCAAGCTCAGCGTAGCTCAATCATGCCCTGGTATGCGGCCGATATAGCCTAGATTTGAAATCTACACCAAGGTTTGTCACTTATGAGTAGTTTCGCAACGCTCTGCAGGGCCGAGAAATGTGGGGCGGTCGTGCCGGGCGATCATGGACGGGCACCAAGCGCACGTTGGTACGCTTTTCTGCCGGAAACGATGGGCTCGATCAACGGGACCATACGATAACGCGCACAGCAAGGATCTTATCGTGGTGACCAATGCAATCTGCGGCTTGCTATTGATCCCGCTTCAGCTAGTCATTGGTCTAGTCAAGTTTTTATACCAACCTCTGTTGGAAATCTTGTGCGGCTCGACGAAGAGCCGGCGAACGGGATGCCGATCAGCGTGCTCTTGATCGCCGCGACTGCTCGCGATCCAGAGCATAAACCGGTTTGGTGATGTCGAACTCGGATCTGAAACGGCTCGGTTCGGCTTCGTCTGGTTTAGACCGCCAGACTATGTGTAGCCCCGCTCCGAGTAAGGTGAGCGTCGAAGATCGATGCGACGCTCCGGGCCAGGAACTCTGCGCCACCGGCTATCGAAAGCCGGCTATCATCCATCACCACGACGCCATCGGCGATAAGGCCGTCGAGGCGAGAACGATCAACGACGGCCAAGCTTGGATCCCGGCCGTAACGACGGGATGTCTCGGAAAGATCGACTGTCAAATCGCACATGATTCGTTCGATAATCTCGGCGTGGAAGCGATCGTCGTCAGTCAGTAAATAGCCCTTTGCGATGGCCAGCCGATCCTCGCTGATGCGAGCGAGGTAGTCCTTCGTCGGGACGGCGTTCGCGACAAAGCCCTGTTGCATACGGCCGATGGCGCTGGCGCCCAGACCAATCAAGGTGTCCGCGCTATCGTCAGTGTAGCCCTGGAAATTGCGCCTCAACCTGCCTTCCTGGCTCGCCAGGGCGAGATTGTCGTCCGGTAGGGCGAAGTGATCGATTCCGACGCGGACATATCCCGCATCAACCAAAGCTTCCGTGATCGTTTCGGATTGGACGTGGCGCGCAATGCTGTCGGGCAGGGTGGACGCATCGATCAGACGTTGATGCTTCTTGAAGGAAGGAATATGCGCGTAGCCAAAGGCCGAAAACCGGTCCGGATGAAGCTCGAGGCATCTGGCGACGGTATCCAGGCACGAAGCGACCGTCTGCCGGGGCAGGCCATAGAGCAGGTCGAAATTGATACGTTCGACGCCGGCACGGCGCAACCGATCGACCGAGGTCGCGGTCTGTCCGAAGCTCTGCAGACGGTTGATGCCCTGCTGAACAACTGGATCGAAGCTCTGGACACCAAGGCTCGCCCGGTTGACCCCGCAATAGCCAAGAGCCTCGGCCATCGGCTCGCTCAACATGCGTGGATCGATCTCTACGGCGATCTCGGCATCAGGCAGGACCGCGAATGAATGGCGCAACGAACCGACCAGATCAGCGAACGTTTCAGGTGTCATGATCGTCGGGGTGCCGCCCCCGAAGTGGATATGAGTGATCGGTTGCCGTCGGCCAAGGGTTTCTGCAACGAGGTAAGCTTCGGTCCGCAGTCCCGCTGCATAGAACGAGATCGGCTCCTGGCGCTTCGTGACAGAAGTGTGGCAGCCACAATACCAGCACGTGCGTCGACAAAACGGCACGTGCACGTAGATCGATGCGGATTGCTGCGCGCCCAACGACTTGAGCCACATTTGATAGTCGGATTCGCAAATCGAAGCTGAGAAATGGGGGGCCGTCGGATAGCTGGTGTAGCGCGGCAGCCGTTGCTGCCCGTAGGCTTGTGCCAAGTCCGGTCGCATTCAGAGTGCCTTTCTTCCCTGGCCAACCGATTACCGGACACGCGGCGGATAGGCTTTGCGCTGGCTCAAAATATCCGCGTTGTTGATGGCGATAGCGGCCCTAAAGCCAAGATTGGTAGGGCATGCCGGCAACGTACGCATCGCACTTTGGATCGCGATGAAGGTCCTGCCCTCTTCCGGGCAAGAAGAGGTCCAGCAGTGCCGCAACGATCGATCGCGGTCGGTCGGTGGACGTAAGGGGCACTCATATTACGTAATATCACTGGGGCGCTGGTCGAGCGGTATTGCCAATTGCCCGCGCGACGTTCACGTCACGGGACCAGCCGGACCCCGGCCGTGCTGTTTGCGAAGGGACCGGCTGCAAGTGATCATCGGGCGCGGATGTCGCGCTGGCCGCGCGCGGCGTACGCGCCAGAAGGACTGTCACCTTCATTTCAATGAGATGAGCATGACCTGCACGGCCCGGCGTGCAGAGTCAGTGATCAATTACGGTCCATCGGCTTTGGCGCCATCTGGCGGCTTGCCGGCCATTGCGGACGAAAACGCCACCGAACTCCGTTCGGCTTCAGCTTCTTGCTCTAATTGTAGAATATGCGCTCTTAGTGCATCGGAAGTCGCTTCCGCCGTCTCGCTGAACAGCAGATCCCCATGATCAATGCGGGCGGAAGCGATTTCCGTCCAATCCTCAGCCGATAGAGCCTTGACGGCGGCGGGGAAGAAATCTCGCTCTTCCCACATCATGTGGTGCCGCTCCCGCAATATAAAGTCGCGTACGATGTTACCGACGTCTTGTCGAAGGATTTCACGATCCGCGAGGATAGCATCGATAGCTTGAGCAAAATGGTGCAGGCGGTCGATGACTTCCTGGTGTTCATGCGCGAGATCGCCGACGATTGCAGCCGCATCCGGATCGCGAGTTCTAAGCTTGGAGAAAATCAAATCTTCCTGAGGATGATGGTACACCTCCGGGTAAACCTCGAAGTAGCTGATAATCGCGCGAATGACCTCATAGTCAGGACGGGCCCCATGCTCAAAGATCTCCAATTCACGTTGGAGGGCGACCAGAAGTAGGTCAATATTGCGATGCTCTCGAAGCAAAAAATCGATGATCATTGCGGTGCTCCAGGGCGGAACAATGTAAGCGAGCGATCCTGCCATCTGTGCGCGATCGCCCAAGCCGATGTTCGGGTGTCGTTCACGTGCTGCGATCCGTCGGCGCTGATCGGTGCAAGGAAGTCCGCGCATTTCACAGCGCTTCTTGAGCTTAGCCCAAGTTCTGTGCAACGTGGCTCGGCAGTTTGTCGTTACGTAACTCGATTCGGCGCAAGGTCGGCAAGGCAATCACGCCATTCTGCTCGAGTTGAGTGAGGGTGCGCGAGACCGTTTCGATCGTCAAGCCAAGATAGTCGGCAACATCCTGCCGTGACATCGGCAGCTCGATCGCAGCGTTCTTCGTAGTACGACGAGACATATCGAGCAGAAATGCCACGACCCGCTGTTCAGCGCTGCTGATCAAAAGCATCAGATGCTCCTGAAAGCGGCGGAGCTCAAGCGCCATCGCGTCCCAGAGCTGCCTTGTGAGCTCGCAATCTTGGCTGGCGCGAACGATGAGGGCGCTGCGCTTCACCATCAAAAGGTGCGTCTCACAGACCGTCTCCGCCGAAGCGATATGGCTGTCTCCGGCCTCAAAGCCGAAGATGTCACCGGGCAGATAAAACGCACCAATCTGACGACGCCCATCTTCCATAATCTTGTAGGTTCGTACAGCACCCGATACCACCTGGTATAGGTGTTCGGCTGCTTCGTCCTCGCCGTAGATCTCGCTATTGCGAGCGAACCGCATCGGGGTCGCAACCATACCAAACGGTCCATAGGTACGAGATTGCCTGCACAAGACGCTGCTCGGATGATGGCTGATCTCGTGAATACTTGTGGCCTGAGCGTACATGGCGGACTCGATCTTCGAAACGTCAATGGAGCGGAGATTGGCCGCTTCTGATGAACTGGAAAATTTCGATGTTTCCCCTAAGTAGAACCCACTAAGTATTTATACGTATGCCGTGAGAAGAATTCTCGATGGGGGCGACGCAGCCTTTCGGTATCTCGAATGCGGCTCAAAGCCGACCAGCCGCGTTTGAATGAGGAAGCTGCATTCTGACTTGGCCGTTCGGCTTGAAGTTGAGCTCGGGCATCCTCGGGTGGGCGGTGACCAGATTGTCCCGCTCCTCTAGACCGGCAGCCTACGTGCAACGTTCGAAAACCGCGGCGCATGTTCAGCGGTTTCGCCCCGCCTCGTCGATGGAGCGACGGCGGGCCCGCGAAAGCCGGGACAAACGGCGCTCCTGTTCTCCAGATCGGCGGGCGGCTGGTGCCTTGCCCCGCGCCCATCGACTGGGTCCGGGGCGCATCTGGCGGCATATCGCATCTATATTTCTTGCCTTCAGTGCGACATCAAAACCGGAATGACGTTTGCACGAAGCAGATTTCCCGAAATGCCACCGAGCAGCCTTTCCTGCAGCCGAGAGCGGACGTATCCGCCCATCACCAGCAGGTCGAGGCTTTCGTCCGCCACAAGCGACAGGAGGGCGCGGTGTACCGACTGGGGTGCTGGGAGCGACACGATCTTTGCAGGAAGGCCCGACCTTTCAAGATACCGTCCCAAATGGTCGGCGGAGCTCTCCGCCGGGACCTTGTGCGCATCAGTCATCGCGATGATGGTCAGCGCGTCCGCTTCGCGCAGCAGCGGCATCGCGTCGTGCAACGCGCGGGCCGCAAGGCGGCTGCCGTCCCAGCAAATCCCAATTCGTCTGGCCGAAAAAGAGCCGTGGATGACGCTTGGCAGATACAGAACTGGCTTGCCGGCCTGGAGCAGGACGTCCTTGGGAATAACGTTGTCATAGCTCTCGTAGCCGCTCTGGGGCTGCGTGACGATAGTCATGTCGTGCACTCGCGCGCTGGCGCAGATGCTTCGACGCGCCTCCGCTGGAACCGCACTGAGCGCGCGGCTCGCATAGGATATGCCGGAGCTCCTTGCCCGCAGATCAAAGACACGGAGTGCCGCTTCGGCTCTCTCCAACGCACGCGCCTGCTCGATTTCAAAGACCGAAGTGACGGCCACCCCGCTGAGTGCGGCGAGCGGAATAATGGTCCTCTCATAACCGATGGCCACAACGTCAAGATGCGCGCCCGTGCTCAGTGCGAAGGAAATCGAACCGTTCACCGCGGCCCGCACCGGGAGCTCCGTGGGAAGATGGACCAATATGTTCCCGAACATTGCCGTTCTCCGGGCGTGAAAGGATTGCTGCCGATCGGAGCACAAATCTGGGCCGGACAATTGATCTGCTTCATACGCTCGCCGATTTAGTTAGGCAGGATCAAACCGGCCACGGACAGTTCGCGCAGAGTCCGATGCCAAGTAGAAGCAGCATGGCATGTGTTGCATCGCTCATGTCAACTGCGAATCCTGCACGATTCGTGCACAGCGATTTTTGCTGCACAGATTAGGGGGCGGCCCGAGATCGCGGATGCCGTCGATTCTCCCCGTTGCCTGCTCGACATTCACCCTCATCGACAACAGGTACACTGAGAGGATCGCCAGTACGGAAGATGATGTGCGGCTGGTTAGTCCGCGGTCAAGCCGAATACGCCAATGCTCAAGCCTCTCCAACGGCTGCCGGGGGATCAATCAGCAACATGAGAGGACATTGTCGCAGACGGAGAGCGGGCGCAGCGCGACGTGCGGGTGCATCGTTCGCTGGGCTCGTCTTGATTTTCTCCATTGCCGGTCTGTGGCCTATGCTCAAGGCTCCGCTGGACAATGCGTTTTTAAGGCGCGCCATGCTCGCGATTGAGGATCATTCCTGGACGAATTCTCCAAGATCTTTCGAGCCCTTGTTCGTCGCCTGGACCGTGCCGCTCGCGCCCCTGCTAGAATCCTGCGGCGATGGCAATCCGCATCAACTCAGACATGCTGCGTACATTGGTCTTGGCCATCAGGTTGGCGCGATAAACCTCGACCGTCCGGGGGCTGATGCCAAGATCATGGGCGATTACCTTGTTGATCTTGCCGGCTAATAGTCCCTGCAGGACGTCACGTTCGCGCGACGAGAGGTCGGCAAGGCGCCCTTCTGCCTGCAGTTTCGCTGCGTCATCGTCTGGCTTCGTTGGCCGCGCTTCCAAAGCAGCGTTGATGGCACGCAACAGCACCTCATCCTCGAACGGCTTCTCGATGAAATCGACCGCACCCGCTTTCATCGCTTCAACTGCGAGTGATACATCACCATGACCGGTTATCAGGACGACCGGACAGTCGAGGCGATCGGCCTTCAGCTTGCGGACCAGTTCGAGGCCGCTCATTCCTGGCATGCGGATGTCTGATACAACGCAGTCGATCGGACCGCTTGCAATGTCATTGAGAAACTCGGTCGCGGTCTCGTAGGTTGCTACCCAGAAACCACTAATATCAAGCAGAAACGCCAGCGAATCCCGCATCGCGGCTTCATCGTCGATCACAAGAATGCGCCGCCCGGTCATGCTTCTTCACCGACGTCCGCAAATGGCAGCGTGAACTGAAAGATCGTGCCGCCACCCGGATTTGCTTCCGCCACGATGTGGCCGCCATGGGATTCCACGATTGTCCGGCAGATTGATAGTCCAACACCCATGCCGTGTTCCTTCGTCGTGACAAAGGGTTGGAACAGGCGGTCGGCGACATCAGGGCTGATACCGGAACCCGTATCAGCAACGGTAAACCTGGCGAGACCATCGACCTTGCTGACTCCGACGGTCAATTCGCGGCGCGGACAGGAAGCCATCGCCTCGATCGCGTTGCGTATCAGGTTCAGAGCGACTTGCTGGATCTGGATCTTATCTACGATCATTGACGGCAGATCGCGGTCGCTGCGCATTGTCACCCGCACGCCTTGCTCCTTGGCGCCGAGCAGGGCCAGCGCTACAGCCTCTTCAAGTAGCGTGAGCGGATTTTCCACAGAATGCTGCGTCTCGCCTTTGGCAACGAACTCCCGCAAGCGCTTGATGATATCGCCGGCGCGCAGAGCCTGTTGGACGGCGTGTTCGAGTGCATCACCAATGCGATTGGCGTTCGGCTTGTCTGACGCCAGCAGAGCCTTTGCGCCGCGCATATAGTTTGTGATGGCGGAGAGCGGCTGGTTGATTTCATGGGCAATAGACGATGCCATCTCACCCATGGCTGTTAGCCGCGACACATGGACGAGTTCGGACTGCAGCTCCTGCAGCCGCCGTTCCTGCGCCCGCCGTTCGGTTAAGTCTCGGATAAAGCCGGTGAAGAAGCGTTCGCCGCGCACTTTGGCCTCGCCGACGGCAAGCTCCATCGGAAAGGTCGAGCCGTCGCTCCGCTCGCCCACCACGATGCGACCGATGCCAATGATGCGCCGCTCGCCGGTGGTCAGATAACGTTCAATGTAGCGGTCATGCTCGGCCCGGTAGGGCTGCGGCATCAACTTGGATACAGTCTTTCCAACCACTTCGTCCGGCAACCAGCCAAATAAACGCACTGCCGCGGCGCTGAACGAGCGAATGATACCCTTCTCGTCAATGACGATCATGGCTTCCGGTACGGTGTCCAGGATCGACTGCAGATGAGCTTGCCGATACCGCGCCTGCTCCGATTCCTGCCGCAGCCGGTCGCCCATGAAGCCAAGCATGGGACCTAGTACCGCAAATGCGGCAATATCGATCATGTTTGCGGAAACGGTGATGAGGCTTTTCCCAAGAAATGCCGCGCTGATGACGAGGCAGAGCAGGGTCGCGAAGCTCGCTGGTCCGCGGCCGCCGGCGAAAGCGGCAAAAACGATCGCCGGAAGGTAGATGATCGTAAATGAGCGGTCATCGAGATACGGATTGAGCGCCGCGCGGAGCACGAGGGCGAGCGCGGCGGCTGCCGCGGCAGTACCATAGCGATACCAGATGTGGTCGGACATATTTGCCGGCAGACCCTCTTATGAGATCGATCCTACATCGTTTGGCCGCGGGAGGGCCACCGGAGGCAGATGCGCGTCAATTCGCGCCGTTATATTGTTGCAGGATAGCCATCGCTATTTGAACCAAATGCGCCAGTGCGTGGGCTGCACAGCGACGTGTTCTCCGGTCTTCGCCTTGATCCAGCCGCCAAAGATGCGGCGGCAAGGGAAGACCAGCCGATGAATGGTATTACCCTCGATCACGCCAATCTCAAGGTCGCGATCGAAGGGCGCCGTCTCGATCCGCTCCCACGTCACGTTGCCATTAGATCCTGGACGGTGTTCATCGCCGCCGACTGACAAATTCAAGTAACCTTTCAGACAGTACGAACCACATCGCTTGTCCGCCCCGCGACCTGGTTCAGCCCAATATTGCGCAGGCGGCGCGCGGTTCGATCGCAGCAGTCGCCGCCTCGGGTCTGTCGGCGGAGGCATCGTCGAACCCATCGTGCTGGGTCATGGCCCTCTTGCCGATCCAAATATCGGGATTGATGCTACGAAGCACCTTGCCACCTTCGGTCGAACTGATTCGAACCTGCTCAAGCCTTCCCCGGTTGGTCATGATCGGGTGTTTGCAGAAACTGGACTGGACCGCGGCCCACAATTGAGCCCCTCGCCGAGCGAGTTTCGCCGTGGCCTGTCATATCGAACATCCTTTGTTGGTGGGACATCTCCTTGCTACGGCGTCGGTCGTGGGACGGATCGGCTAGCTGCGCTCGGCCCCGCGCGTCGGGCCGGTCCGCGGGTCGATGACGTGGACACCATCGCAGGCGATGCAGGTTACCGGGTGCAGGTCGTTGGCGCTTGGCTCGACTGCGTCGTTCGGCAGCAGTGCTTGAACACGGTCGCCCGTATTTGAGCACGAAAAGATGATGGGGCGCCAAGTCTTTCTGTGAGCCATATGTCTGACCTTGACTGGAGATCGTTTCTATCGCTCGGCCGCCGCTGAAGTATTGATCCAGGTCAAAAAAAGCGATGCGCGTCTAGAACGACCGACGGCGTATGGCTGCCGCGAGCAGGACAGGGGCCAAACATGTTCCCGTTCAGATGATTTGCTCGCCTCGCGCCTTGATCCCGACAAGCCCTGGAACGGCCGGATTGATGGAAATCAAAATAGAGGCGATGCAATCATGCGAATGTTGAAGCGCACTGGACGCGCATCGGACCATGACACACGTGTCATCAATGATGCGAGAGGCGCAAAGGAGACCCTTAGTGATTGCTCGCCTCGCATTGTCGGTGGTCTTGCCGGCGCTGATCGCAGCCATAGGCTTTGGCGCGGAAGCCCTGAACCTTGGCCTTATCGAAACCTTGGCTGCGGCGAGCTTGGTCATCGGCTTTGCCATTGCGGCGGCAGGGTGGGTCGTCAGGCGCGAGATAGGGGCGGTTCGCCCCATTTGCTCACGCTCACGGGGACGCAGGTCTGGCTAACGACATGCCGGGCCGCCAGCACGCGTCAGAACAGTCTCTGTCACGGTAAGTGACCGATTACTTTGGATGCTGCTTGAGACAAATCAAATACTCTCCGCGCGCTAATGGCAGAATAGGCACGGATAAGCAAACCCACCGCAAGAGGGTAGTCATGCCTTCATTTAACGTTCGCTTCATTAAGACCGTCTGTGACGATACCGGCCACGAGCATCGTGCCTGTCAGGCAGCGTTCAAGGTCGATGCCGCATCGCTGAGTGCTGCTGCACAGCAAGCGGAGAGCGACTTTTGCAAGCAAAAAGGTGTCCGCGATTGGACCATTTTCGCGGATGCGATGGAGCTTCGAACCCCGCCTGCGTTGCCCCCGGCATGGGGCGGCTAGCCTGAGTTCGGCTAGCGCAGGTCCTTGCGAATTTCATGGCGATGGTCAATCCGCGAGTTCAAGCGCGATCTTTTAAAACATCGCGCCGAGTCGATTCGAAGGAGCTCGCGATGCTGTCGCTAATGCGGCAGGCGGGCTGTTGCCCGCAACACGAAATGGGCCTCGGCGCAGTCTCGCAGGCGCCCCGGGGTAGAGCGATCCGGATCGAACGATTTGCTCTTACATTTGATGCAGGTCAAAAACAAACCTGCCTCCAGCAGCTATGGCTGCTTCGAGGGACATGACACATGGTCAGCCAACCTGCACATATCGGTAGTCCTTGGCGGTTTAGGAATTTGCTCAGCCGATTGCGAGCGAGCCTGTCTCGGACGTCCGAGCTGGCTTGCTTGAGCCCGCAGGACATCGATGCGATCGCGCGCGAGCTTAATCTGTCTACATCCGCTTTTCGAACCCTGGCACAAAGTCCGGGCTCTCCCGAACTCTTGAGCAAGCGCCTCGCACTTGCCGGTTTTTCCGAGCATGCGCTTGCCGCCCGCCATGGCGACGTACTGCGCGATCTGCAGCGAGTATGCGGCCTATGTCAGGCCAAAGCCCGTTGCGTCGCCAACCTCCAAACAGGGAACTATCGAAATCCGCTGAAAGACTGCCCCAACGAACAAACCCTGCGCGCGCTCGGTCGTGAGGTCGACGACGGCCTCCCGCAGCGCTTTTGCGATTGATGAACCCAATCGCTTAGCTCGCCGGAAATAATTCCCCAAGCATCCCGCTTTCAAAGAAGGCCAAGCCATGACAAGCCCATCCTTTGCCTCGAAATCCACGACGATGGGTGAAGCAGGCCTGATGTCGGTATTTGCAGTTTCTGCCTACGTCTTCTTTTTCGCCGGAGCGATGGGGCACGATTCTGCGTTTACCTTCCACGCATTGCTGGCTTCCGCCGCCAGTCTGACCGCAACGGGCGTCATCCTCAATCGCTACTACGAACGGCCGGCGCAATTACCGCCGGCGCAGATCAATGGCCGACCGAACTACAATCTCGGTCCGATCAAATTCGCCTCGGTGCTGGCGATGTTCTGGGGCATTGCAGGCTTTTCCATCGGTCTGCTGATCGCCTCGCAACTTGCCTGGCCTGCACTGAATTTTGATTTGCCCTGGGCGAGCTTCGGTCGGCTCCGGCCCTTGCACACATCGGCTGTGATCTTTGCGTTCGGCGGAAACGTGCTCATCGCGACCTCGTTCTACGTCGTGCAAAAGACCTGCCGCACCCGCTTGGCTGGCGATCTGGCGCCATGGTTTGTGGTCGTTGGCTATAATTTCTTCATTCTGATCGCAGGCACTGGCTATCTGTTCGGTGTCACCCAGTCGAAGGAATATGCCGAGCCGGAGTGGTACGCCGATCTCTGGCTCACCATTGTCTGGATCACTTATCTCATTGTGTTCGTGGCGACACTGTTGAAGCGGAAGGAGCCGCATATCTTCGTCGCCAACTGGTTCTATCTCGCCTTTATCGTCACCATTGCGGTGCTCCACCTTGGCAACAATCCCGCATTGCCGGTATCGGTGTTCGGTTCGAAATCCTACATTGCCTGGGGCGGCGTGCAGGATGCCATGTTTCAGTGGTGGTACGGCCATAACGCGGTCGGCTTCTTCCTGACCGCCGGCTTCCTGGCGATCATGTACTACTTCATTCCGAAAAGAGCCGAACGGCCGGTCTATTCTTACCGTCTCTCAATCATCCATTTCTGGGCGCTAATCTTCCTCTACATCTGGGCCGGACCGCACCATCTGCACTACACCGCCCTGCCGGACTGGACGCAGACGCTGGGCATGACGTTCTCGATCATGCTGTGGATGCCCTCATGGGGCGGCATGATCAACGGCATGATGACGCTCTCGGGCGCCTGGGACAAGCTCCGCACCGACCCGGTACTTCGTATGCTCGTGGTCTCGGTTGCCTTTTACGGCATGGCGACATTTGAAGGTCCCACCATGGCAATCAAGGTCGTCAACTCGCTTAGCCATTACACGGACTGGACGGTCGGCCATGTGCATTCGGGCGCACTGGGCTGGGTTGGCTTCGTATCATTCGGCGCGCTGTATTGTCTGATTCCCTGGCTTTGGAATCGACAGCTGTATAGCCTCAAGCTCGTCAACTGGCACTTCTGGATCGCCACGATCGGGATCGTGCTCTACATCTCCGCGATGTGGGTGTCCGGCATCCTGCAGGGGCTGATGTGGCGCGCCTATACTTCGCTCGGTTTCCTCGAGTACTCGTTCATCGAGTCGGTCGAGGCCATGCATCCCTTCTACATCATCCGTGCCGCGGGTGGCGCACTGTTCCTGATCGGCGCGCTGATCATGGCCGCCAATCTCTGGATGACGGTGAATGCGCGGGAAGCTGATCAAATCCAGGACGCTCGAGCGCTCCAGGTCGCGGAATAGGTCATCGCATGTCGCTCTGGAACCGACACAAGATCTTTGAGAAGAACTCGATCATCTTAATCGCTGGCATCCTTGCCGTGATAGCGATCGGTGGCCTGGTCGAGATCACGCCGTTGTTCTACCTCAAGAGCACGATCGAGGCGGTGGACGGCGTGCGGCCGTATACGCCGCTCGAGCTTGCCGGCCGCAACATCTACGTACGCGAGGGATGCTATGTCTGTCACTCGCAGATGATCAGGCCGTTACGCGACGAGGTCGAGCGCTACGGGCATTACTCGCTGGCCGCTGAGAGCATGTATGACCATCCGTTTCAATGGGGCTCGAAGCGGACTGGCCCGGACCTCGCACGTATTGGCGGGAAATATTCCGATGAATGGCACGTCACGCATTTGACCAATCCGCGCGCGATCGTGCCGCAATCGGTGATGCCGGGCTATCCGTCGCTGGCGAACACCGAGGTCGACCTGACCGACATGGTCGCACATCTGCGCACCAATCGGGCGATCGGCGTCCCCTATAGCGAGGACCAGATCAAGAACGCTGTCGCCGACATGAAGACGCAACTCGATCCTGACAGCGCGAACGTCGAATCGTTCCAGAAGCGTTACCCGAAGGCCGCTGTGCGCAATTTCGACGGCAGGGCCGGCAATCCGACTGAACTCGATGCGCTCGTCGCCTACCTGCAGATGCTCGGCACGTTGATCGATTTCAAGCTCTACGACGAAAAAGCCAATCTGCGCTGAAGGATCCTCTGATGAAAGCGGTTATTTCCATCGAGAATCTGGCATCGAGCTTCGTTGTGACGCTCTGGACGCCGCTGTTCGTCGGCATCTTCATAGCCATCGTCGTTTACGCGCTGTGGCCTCGCAACAAGAGGCGTTTTGATTCTGCGGCGCGCATGCCGCTGCGCCGGGACTGACAGATCATGACCGAGCACAACGACATCGATCACATCTCCGGCCGCTCCACGACGGGGCACGAATGGGATGGTATAAAGGAACTCAACACGCCGCTGCCACGCTGGTGGATTCTGAGCTTCTACGCCACAATCCTTTGGGCGATAGGCTACTGGGTCGTTTATCCGGCATGGCCGCTCCTCTCAAGCTACACGACAGGCGTGTTTGATTATTCGACCCGCGCCAGCGTCGTCAACGACCTCGCAAGTCTTGAGGAGCTGCGCGGCGAGAAGATGGCCGTGCTGGGCAAAGCGTCTCTTACCGAGATCGAGAAGGATCCGGCCCTGCTGGGATTGGCTCGCGCGCGCGGCAAGACGGTGTTCGCGGACAATTGCGCGCCATGCCACGGGAGCGGTGGCGCGGGTGCCAAGGGGTATCCGAATCTCAATGACGATGACTGGTTGTGGGGCGGATCGCTCGACCAGATCCTGCAGACCATCCAGTTCGGCGCACGTTCCGGGCATGCCCAGGCGCATGAGGGACAAATGCTGGCCTTTGGCCGCGACGGCATTCTCACGAAAACCGAGATTGTCACCGTAGCAAACTACGTGCGATCGCTGTCAGGCCTGACCACGGCAGCCAAGTTCGATGCTGCGGCCGGCACCAAGATCTTTGCCGAGAATTGCGCGGTCTGTCATGGCGAGAACGCCAAAGGCAATCAGGCGCTCGGCGCACCGAATCTGACTGACCGGATTTGGCTGTACGGCTCGGACGAGGACACGCTGGTCGAGACCATCAGCTATGGCCGCGCCGGCATCATGCCGGCTTGGAGCGGGCGGCTCGATCCCATCACAGTCAGGGCACTTGCCGTCTATGTCCATTCGCTCGGCGGCGGACAATAGGCGAGATGCGCCGCAAAACCTGCGCGCCGGTGACCCAGGATCAACGCGAGCCATCCGCGCCCGATGTCAGGTCGGTCATGAAGCCCACCGTAAACAAGACCGTTTCGCTCGATGAGCCAGTGAGTGACGAGGATGGACCCCTCTATACAGCCCATAGGAAGGTCTATCCGCAGAGCGTCCGCGGTACTTTCCGCACGATCAAATGGCGGCTGATGGTCGTGTGTCTGGGGATCTACTATCTGCTGCCCTTCGTGCGTTGGCATCGCGGCCTCGGCGCTCCCGACCAGGCGGTGTTGCTCGATTTTCCAAACCGGCGGTTCTACTTCTTCTTCATCGAACTGTGGCCCCAAGAGCTCTATTACTTCACCGGTTTGCTCGTGCTTGCTGCCATCGTGCTGTTCCTGATGAACGCACTGGGCGGGCGGATTTGGTGCGGTTATCTGTGCCCGCAGACGGTCTGGACCGACCTGTTCTATGCGGTCGAGCGCTGGGTCGAGGGCGACCGTCGCGAGCGGCTGAAGGCCGCCGCGCGCCCGATGACAGCAGGGCGCGCGGCAAAGCGCGTGCTGAAGCACGCAATCTGGTTGATGATTGCCTGGTGGACCGGCGGCGCCTGGGTGCTCTACTTCGCCGACGCGCCGACCTTGGTGCACGATCTGGCAACGTTCCAAGCGCCCGCAACCGCCTATATCTGGATTGGGATCCTGACCGCTTTGACATATCTGCTGGCTGGCTACATGCGCGAGCAGGTTTGCGTTTATATGTGCCCGTGGCCGCGCATCCAGGCCGCGCTCACCGACGAATGGGCCCTCAATGTCGCCTACAAATACGACCGCGGCGAGCAGCGCTGCTCATTGAAGAAATCATTCGATCTGCGCGCACGCGGCGAAAGGGTCGGAGACTGCATCGATTGTAATCAATGCGCGGCGGTCTGTCCGACCGGGATCGATATACGAAATGGCGCCCAGCTGGGCTGCATCCAGTGCGGGCTGTGCATCGATGCCTGCGATGCCGTCATGAAGAAGATCGGGCGCAAAAGCGGCCTGATCGGTTACGACAACGACATCAATATCCGCCGGCGGATGGACGGCAAGCCGGAGCTGTTCAAGCCGGTGCGCCCGCGCACGCTCGTTTATGCCTTTTTGATCACGATCATCTGCGCGGTGATGGTTTATGAGTTGTTGTCGAGAACGATGCTCGATCTCAGCGTTCTGCATGATCGTAATCCCATGGCTGTCAGACTCAGCGATGGATCGGTTCGCAACGCCTATACCGTGCGTTTGCTCAACAGGCGCGACTTCGATCGGGTAATCGCGATCGACATCGATGGGCCGCCCAAGACGTCCGTCCACGTCGTCGGCGCCGATTCGGTGACCGTGGATCGGCCGATGATCGTCCTGGCTCGCGATACGACGACAGAACTGCGTGTGCTGTTGACGGCGCCGGTTGACGGCATGGCGGAACGCTCGATGCCGGTGAGGTTTCGGGTCACCGACCTTGGCCTCGGCGAGGTCGCCTCCGCATCGGATCATTTTGTTCTCCCCTGACGATCACTGACGGGATGTGACCATGACCGCATCAAATCAAGTCACGTGGCCCATTACCGGGCGCTTCGTCCTGATCGCGATCCTTGCGTTCTTTTCGGTCGTGATCGGCGCCAATCTGGTCATGATGCGCTTTGCCATCGTTACGCTGCCGGGGACGGAGGTTGACAGCGCCTATCGTGCGAGCCTCGCCTATCAGCGCGAGATCATCGCGGCACGGCAGCAGAACGAGCGAAACTGGCAGGTGCAGGTATACATCCACCGGCAGTCGGATGGTGAAGCTGAGCTTGCGATCGAGGCGCGCGACCGCCTAGGTGCGCCTCTCGCCGGAATGAATTTCGTGGCCCGCCTCGAGCGCCCGGTCGACCGCCGGGCCGATCGGGCGATTGATGTCTCGCAGGCCAATGCTGGGATCTACCGCGGCAGCGCCTCGGGCGTCGCTGTCGGACAGTGGGATCTCGTGATCGAGGGCGACGATGACGACCGCCGCATGTTTCTGTCGAAGAACCGCATCGTCCTGAATTGAGAGCGTGTGCACATGCAGTCCGACATCGACTTTTCTCACTTTCTGAAGAGGACAGGCGCGGGCCGTCTCCAGCTTGACCTTGCGGTGGAGGGGATCAGTTGCGTGGGCTGCATGGGCAAGATCGAGCGCAATCTGTCGAGCATTCCGGATGTGACCTCGGCACGCGTGAACCTCACCGATAATCGGCTGGCGCTCGAATGGAAGGCCGGAGCCCTCGATCCAGCTCTATTTGTCAAGCGGCTCGCCGAATTAGGCTATAGGGCATATCCGTTCCAGCGGGACAATGCGGAGACGCTGGAGGCGGAGAGAGCGCAGGAATTGCTGCGGCGGCTGGGCGTCGCCGCCTTTGCCGCGATGAACGTGATGATGCTGTCGATCCCGGTATGGTCCGGAAATGTCTCGGATATGCTGCCGGAACAGCGCGACTTCTTTCATTGGCTCTCCGCGCTGATCGTCCTGCCGGCCGCGGCTTATTGTGCGCAACCATTCTTCTCTTCCGCTTTTGCCGTGCTGCGGGCGCGCGGAACCAATATGGACGTTCCGATCAGCATCGGCATTCTGCTCGCCCTGGCGACATCGCTGATCGAGACCATCGCTCATGCCGAGCACGCCTATTTCGATGCGGCGATCATGTTGATCGCCTTTCTGCTCGCAGGTCGCTATCTTGACCAGAACATGAGGCGACGCACCCGCGCCTTCGCCAGCAACCTTGCAGCACTCAAGGCGGAGACTGCGGCGAAGTTCATTAGCCCGACCGAGATCAGAACCGTTCCGGTGGCGGCGATCAAGCCGGGGGACATCGTGCTGGTGCGCCCCGGCGAATGCTGTACAGTCGACGGCAACGTGATCGAGGGAAGCTCCGAGATCGATCAAAGCCTTATTACCGGCGAGACTTTGCCGGCGATCGCGACGCCCGGCAGCGCGGTGTTCGCCGGCACATTGGTACGGTCCGGCACCCTGCGCGTCCGTGCAGCGGCGACCTCGGACGGCACACTGCTTGCTGAGATTTCCAGGCTGCTCGATCATGCCCTGCAAGCGCGCTCGCGCTATCTGCGCCTCGCCGAACGCGCGTCGCGACTCTATGCGCCGATCGTTCACATCACGGCCTTCCTGACCATGCTGGGTTGGCTTGCCTCTGGCGCCACCTTTCATAATTCGGTGGTCACGGCGATCGCAGTCTTGATCATCACCTGCCCCTGCGCGCTGGGTCTGGCTATCCCCGCGGTGCAGACGGTGGCCGCCGGCGCACTGTTCCGTTCCGGCGTGCTGCTCAATGCCGGGGATGCAATCGAGCGTATCGCCGAGGTGGATCGGGTGATCTTCGACAAAACCGGGACGCTGACGCTGCCTGAACTCGATGTCGCCAATCTCGCTGGCATTCCCGAGGATGTCGTCAAATTGGCGGGCCGGCTGGCGCTGTCGAGCCGCCATCCGGTCGCCGCCGCCCTGGCGCGTGCTGCCGGCGCAAACGAGCCGTTGGCCGATATCGAAGAGGAGCCGGGACGGGGCGTCCGCGGTTACTATGAGGGCGCGCCGATCCGGCTGGGCCGCCCCTTGTTCTGCGGCGCTGACAGCCTCGCTGACGAGATCCTGTGCCATGATCCCGAGGCCTCCGTCGTCGCGTTCAGCCACGGCGAGGCGAGGCATGTCTTTGCCATCAGGCAAAGGATGCGGCCGGACGCGGTCGAGGTCGTCACAAGCCTCGCACGCCTTGGCATCATGGTGGAGATCGTTTCCGGGGATCGCGAGCCGGCTGTTCGGCGGGCGGCCGAGACGCTTGGCATTCACAAGTGGCGGGCCAACGTCTCGCCGACGGACAAGGTCGCCCGGGTCGAAGATCTGACGAGCAGGGGATACAAGGTGTTGATGGTCGGCGATGGCTTGAACGACGCGCCCGCGCTCGCAGCAGCCCATGCCTCGATGTCGCCTGTCACCGCTACCCATATGAGCCAGGCGGTCGCTGATGCGATCTTCCTCGGTGCGCATCTTGGGCCCGTGATAAAGGCGGTCATTGCCTCGCGCGGGGCGCTGCGGCTGATGCGGCAGAATCTCTGTCTTGCTGTCGTCTACAACGTCCTGGCTGTGCCCGTTGCGATCGCCGGCTTGGTGACGCCGCTGATTGCCGCCGCGGCAATGTCATGCTCGTCGGTGCTGGTCATGCTTAACGCGCTGCGGGCGCGAAGAGGCGAGGCCCTCTGATGGAAGTGCTGATCTATCTGGTTCCGCTCGCCCTTTCACTCGGCTTCCTCGGTCTGCTTGGCTTTCTGTGGTCGCTGAAGAGCGGCCAATATGACGATCTCGACGGCGCGGCCTGGCGCGCCATCGCCGATGAGGAGCCCGATCAGCCTCCAGTGCCGGTCCAAATAGTGCCAACGGACCAGCGCATTTGTGGAAGCGGGCGTCGACGCGAGTACTAACTCGCCCGTCCAGGCGGTCCACCGCCGCAACTGTGGGACAGGCGAAGGTCGGACGGTTAGCAGCCTGTTGATGGCGGCAGGGCGCCGTGATCAGCAGCGGCTGCTCAGTGGCCCACTCGCTATCGATGACCATAGTATGAGAGCGCGATGGTGTCTGCCGGATTCAATGCCTGATCCCCTCTGAGCTGGATACAAATCTCGACCCTACCTGAAGTTCTCTGGCTAATCGCAATTCCCTTTCTCATGGTGTTTCAAAGACTTGTAACAACCTGCTAGGTTCCAACAACGATGTGTCAATTAGGAGACTGGATACGCCAATTCATGGCCAAATTTCTCGATACGAAAACCTCCACGAAACTAACAACTGGGAAGGCGCTGTAGCTATTGCTTCTGAACACATGACAGAGCCTTGCACCTTTGCGCGAGGTCTATGCTTGCCTCCTTTTTACGGTCGTCGCTGTGAAAAAACTATGTTAGAAGCCGCTCCTCTCAAAAGGAGCATTCATTGTGAAAAAAGCAACCAAGAAACGCGTTAAGCGGCGCGAGTGGACTAAGGCAGATATCAAAGAACTCAAGGTCCATTCAAAGGCTCGGACCCCGGTCACGAAAATATCAAAAATGACCAAACGCTCTGTCGGTGCGCTACGCCAGAAGGCCTTACATCTCGGAATCGGACTGGGACATCAGCGGTAGCTAATTGGGCTGCGCTGTTGATTGCTACAGTAGGGCGGCTCCCGGGCCGCCCTTATTGGCTGTTGGATTGTGTCGCAACAGCTGGTTCCGCCCAACCGTTGATCAACCAGCTTCGAGCCCGGGTAATTTCCTATCGATTTCAGCGCCGCGATTGTTGCTGCTGTCCGAGAACGTAGCATTGTCGGAGCTTTATAAAGTGAGGTGATCGAATCCAGCGAACTCAGTGAGTACAGTCTGCATTCCTGCTACGACGAACGTCTGGTCTGCTTCTCGGCGTGTACCTGCCAGAGGACTGGCCGCTTGGTTCTGCAGCCGATCAGCTTTGACGAGGTCCCGGAGTCCTCAGCTGGCTGATGAGAGGAGAGCTTCTCACCTACGACGTTAGGGGCGGTTACCTCAACAAGGAGCTTCTCCAACACAGGGCAGGGCGTGTGTGTCCACGATCGGCGGCGCGTCAAAGATCTTCGTGGCTTCGACCGACGATCGATTTGCAGATGAAGATGGGCTTTTCACACCACGTGCTGGGCGGAGCCTGGCGATGGCGGAGCGGCCTCGAGCGTCCGGCATCTTCGATGAGATTTTTGGAAAGCGCTTTGTGGCAATATCTCGGCAAAAAGCTGGTGACACGCTAAGTCACATGAGCCCGCAGATCTAAGCCAGCTCTGCGCGATTTGCTTAAGCGCGAGATTCAGCTCCCGCCACATCGAGGTCTGTACAGACGACGCGCCCGAAACCGCTCAAGAATGTTCAGCTTTCATCAGGGGTCGGCTCGTAGCTACCTCGTTGTTACTGCGACGGTCCCCTTTGGCTGACCACAGTTGAGAAGGTCGTCGTTATGGCCTAAGAGTGGATTCTGCAAAAATTGGGACGCGGCGCAGTCATGGGCCCACGGGTTAGCCGATAGAAACAACCTTGCGAGTGGGGCGTTCCTCGAAGATCATTTGGGCGCAAGAGTGCCCCGCCCAGCCTGCTGGTGAGCTCGAGCTTCGGAACGATACGGCGCGCTCAGCAGCAATAAAAACAGCGCTCGGTTGGCTTGATATCTGGCGGCCGAGCGGCTGCGCCCTGAGCCCGTCATCATCTGCTTGCCCTCGTCGGTATGCACGGACCACAACCACCTTCGTCGGCGCTGCTTCAAGGAAAACTCGAAGACTGGAAGCGTTGACATGGCTACGTGGCATCATTTCTGACGGACGTGCGTTTGGTCTTCGGAAGGCCAGAACCGCTCTCGCGGTAGACCTTCTCCAGACGACGCCTGACTGCAGCCAGCTTGGCAATGAACTCGCTTGATCCGTTAACCCCGAATTCATCAGAAGCGAGCTCATCCAGTGCTTCCTGCCCTGCCAAAGATGCCAGACGTTTACGAGTTTTGGCTGTCAGCGTCATCTGCACGACCCGAGCGTCGCTTGCGCAGTGCTTGCGCCGCAGGAATCCATTTTTCTCGAGCAGCTTTGAATGGGTCGTGACGAAGGAAGGATCGACGTGCATCAACTTTGAAACCATGTTGACGGGGACACCATTCTCTTTCCCCAAATAGGCCACGGCCATCAGGATCATCCACTGTGGCCCGGTGATGCCAAGGACATCGGCTCGGGATCTCGCAAGCTCTTCGAGCCACGCACTGATCGATCTGATCTCCCACATGAACGGCCGGATCGTCTCCAGTTCGTCAGTAGAGGTACTGCCAAGCGCGTTTGCTGGGCCAGGCAAATCCGGCGGCATCGAAGCTCTGGTTCCATCTTTTACCAGCTTGCCTTAGCGCGAATGAGAAGTGGCGACAACGCCGTAAGAGCAGGCAAATCAAATGCTTGGTACGGTACGGACGAAAGGGGAGTGTGCCAATCATGAACTGGCCGGAGCAGTTGCGGCAACAGAGCGCTCATTGTCTTGACGAACCGGCGGCATCCACTTGTCGGGTCGATCCCACACGCCGGTAAGATTGATGCCCCTACCAACGAGACGTCCATGGTCTGCTTCATTGGTTACTCGCCGGCTTGCTCACTCCTTTGCCGGATCATCGAGCGGTCAAAGTCTCGAGCGAGGAACGTTAGAACATCTGCGCCGCGTGTCGCGAAATCTCGACGCGCCATCTTTCCCTCTGATTAAAGGATACGACTTGCTCTTCCCACGCGGTCGGACTGCAATGTCCAGCACCGCGAGCCGTTGGGCGCAGACCATCAGCCTCGATGAGATCGGGCCGATTATGCAGAAAGCGATCGATAAGCGACAAGGCAAGTTCAACGACGAGGTCCGCCGGTGGGCTATCATCGAAGCCAATGCAAATTGCTTCCGAAGCCGAGACGATACGTCTTGACGCTCGGTTGCCTGGGGCTAGTGTCGTCGCTTCACGCCTTCGCCAACAGTGTTGTGTGGTGGTTGCCCGATAAACCGCAGTATAGTCTTCTCATCCGATTCCATATCGGCGGCTTGCCTTCGTATAGTTGAGCGGGCTTTTGGTCACAACTAGCCTTGCGAGTAGGCGGCAGGCTGCCGATTGCAATTGCCAAAAACGCTTGCGCGATTCATCAATTCGACGGATTCAGACCATGAATTGCAGGCGCCTCCCTCCTCGTATGGCAAAGTGTCGCGAGCGATCGGCCGATGGGAAATTGCGCGGCCGCCGTCGTCCTCGAGCGAACAAGTGTGTGGTCCGGGGGGCGCTTTCCTCGAGCGCATCAGGAGCGGTATTTTGAGCCAGGATGCAAACCGCGGGGCCACGGTCTGCTTTCTGCTCGGCCTTCCACGGTCCGGAACGACGCTGTTGGCGCATTTGCTCCAACAGCATCCGGAAATTACAGCTCCACCAGAGCCTTGGCTCATGCTGGCTCTTGAGGCGTTTGGCAGGGTGGACCATCGTCACCCGGCCGGAACATCTCTGATCGAAACGGCAACTTCCGAGTTCTTGGGCAGGATCGATCGCGCTGCCGTCAGCCGTGCCTTTGCGGATGCGGCGTACGGTGCGTATCTGTCCTCGGCGGGCAAGCGCATCATCGTGGACAAGACACCACGCTACTGGATGGTGCTCGACTATTTGGATCTTCTTTATCCTGAGGCGCCGCATATTCTTCTGATGCGCAATCCCTACGCCATTGCCGCATCCCTGAAGTCGACTTGGGGAGTCCCCCTTCAGGCGAAAAGCTCCCGTTCGGTCAGCTTGTCCTCGCTTGCTGATCTCATGCTCCGCCTGCCTGACGTTATTGCCTCTTCGCTTGCTGATCTGGTTCTCGGCCTGCCCAAACTCGCTGCGCACCGCGATCGCCGGCAGACGATGGTGGTGCAGTACGAACGCCTGGCGGCGTGTCCGGAGGAGGAAATCCAGCGTCTCATCGCTGGCCTTGGCTGTGATCCAAAAGACACCGCAGCTACGTCGACGGCTCGGGCCGATTATCTTCACTCCAGCAGCTTTGGAGATCGGAAAATCCTTGAAAGAAGGACCGTCGATGAGAAGTCTGTCGACGCGTGGCAGGTCCAATTGAGCGTCGAAGAGATGCAAACGATAACCGATCTGATCGGCGTCGAGCTGATGATACAGCTCGGATATGAAGCGGAATTGCGGTGGTTGATAAAGGGCGCGAGGTCACCGAGCTATATCGTCAGATATTTCGAATGTGGTGGGATCTGCGCCTCAGCAAGGAACGGGCATGGTCGAGCATTTCAGCCAACCCCGGTAAGCTGACCCCTGGCATTCGGCGGCCAATCGAGAACTCATGCTCCACACCAAATGCGTCCACAGGGCACGATGCGCAGCATCTATCCGGAACCGACTTCGACCAAAATCAGGAGCTGACGAGTTCGATGGAGGCGCAGTTGCGCATGGCACTCTTGGCTTCGGAATCGGATCGAGGTGCACTGCAAGAGGCCGTTCGGCATCGCGACGCCGTTATCGAGGCGCTGCGGGGCGAGATTGTGCGGCTCAAGGAGGGGAGCAACAATCACGAGCGATGATCCTCCCAGGACTATGGTCAAAATGTGCTGCCTGCCTTATCGAGCTCGTTGTCTAGCTGGCAAGCGGAAGTAAGTCCGCCGGCTCGCGTGTCCAGCCGCGCTTCGATTGGTTGCTGGCAGACGCCGAACGAAGGATGGACGCTATCCGCTGTTTGACCCGGTGGACGCCGATGCGCTATGGCAGGCAGCCGATCGCTGCAACGCCTATCGGGCCTATCGCAAGGCAAACGCGGTACTGAACGAACTAAAGATCCCGCATCGTAGAAGACACATGCTGCCGAAACATCTGCGCCGTCTCGAAGCTGAATCGATCGAAATCATGCGTGACGTGGTCGCCGAGTTCAAAAAGCCGGTCATGCTCTACTCGATCGGAAAAGACTCGAGCGTGATGCTGCATATTGCGATCAAGGCCTTCTATCCCGCAAAGCTCCCGTTTCCCCTGCTTCACGTCGACACGACCTGGAAGTTTCGTGAGATGATCAGCTTCCGGGACGCGACAGCCAAGCGCCTCGGCCTCGACCTGATCGTCCATGTAAACGAGGAGGGCATCGCGCGCGGGATCAATCCGATCGACTCCGGCTCCGCGCTTCATACCCGGGTGATGAAGACCGACGCCCTGAAGCAGGCGCTCGACCTCCACGAATTCGATGCCGCCTTTGGCGGCGCCCGGCGTGATGAGGAGAAGAGCCGCGCAAAAGAACGGATACTCTCCTTCCGTTCGTCCGGGCACGTCTGGGACCCCCGCAATCAGCGGCCGGAGCTCTGGAACCTGTTCAATACGCGGATTCGCCAGGGCGAAACCATGCGCGTTTTTGCGATGTCAAACTGGACTGAGCTCGACGTGTGGGAATACATTATGTGCGAGAAGATCCCGGTCGTCCCGCTCTACTTCGCCAAGCAAAGACCGATCGTGCGTCGAAATGGCGCGACGATCATGATCGACGACAAGCGATTGCCGCTTCGGTCTGGCGAGACGCCACAAATGCGGATGATCCGTTTCCGCACGCTGGGCTGCTATCCGTTGAGCGGGGCTATTGAATCCGACGCGACGAACGATCGAAGACATCGTCGCAGAGATGCAGACGCCCGGCCACGAGCAGTATACTCGCAACATGGCAACGGGCGCCTCAAACGCCCAGCTCGCTATCATCCTCATCGATGCCCGCAAGGGCGTGCTGGTTCAAACCAAGCGCCACTCGTTCATCTGTTCGCTCCTTGGTATCCGCCATCTCGTCCTGGCAGTGAACAAGATCGACCTCGTCCACTACAGCAAAGAGAGCTTTGATCGGATCGTCGCCGACTATGTGGCCTTTGCCAGCGATCTTGGCTTCGAATCGATCGTTCCGATCCCGATCTCTGCCAGGTACGGCGACAATGTCGTCGACCGCTCCGGCAACACTCACTGGTACGATGGTCCCTGCCTGCTCGGCCAGTTGGAGAGTATTGATATCCGGTGCGACAGCTCCGGGCAGGCCTTCCGCTTTCCAGTACAGTGGGTGAACCGGCCGGACCTGGATTTCCGCGGCTACGCCGGGTCCGTGGCTTCGGGAAGCATCTCGGTGGGCGACGACATCGTCGTCGCAGCGTACCTGCGCCGAGGCCGGCGATGCAATCACGATCACCATTGAAGACGAAATCGATATCGGCCGTGGCGATCTCCTGGCACGTCCGACCGAGCGGCCGGAGCTCGCCGACCAATTCGCCGCTCATCTGATCTGGATGGATGAGGACCAGCTCGTTGTCGGGCGCAATTACATTCTGCGCATTGGATCGCAGACCATAGCCGGCAGCATTACCGCGATCAATCATCGGATCGACGTCAATACACGGGAGCACCTGTCAGCCGGGACGCTTGGCCTTAACGAGATCGGCTTTTGCAATATATCAACCACCCGGCCTGCGGCGTTCGATCCTTACGAGGCCAATCGCAAGACCGGATCATTTATCGTCATCGACCGGTATACAAACCGTACGGTCGCGGCCGGGATGATCGCATGTCCACTGCGGCGGGCGACCAACGTCGCTTGGCAACCCGTTGCAGTGGGACGGAAGGAGCGGGCCGACCTCAAGAACCAGAAGCCCTGCATCATTTGGTTCACCGGCCTGTCCGGCGCAGGAAAATCGACGATTGCCAACATCGTCGATCAAAAGCTGTTCGCAATGTCCCGGCATGCCATGCTGCTGGATGGGGACAACCTGCGGCACGGATTAAATGCGGACCTCGGCTTCTCCGAGGTCGACCGCATGGAAAACATTCGGCGCGCCGGGGAGGCTGCCAAGCTGATGGCGGACAGTGGCTTGATCGTAATTTGTTCGTTCATCTCGCCCCACAGGAGCGAACGAGACATGGTGCGCAGTCTGGTCAGCAAGGAGGAGTTTGTCGAAGTCTTTGTCGATACGCCGATCGAAGAATGCGCGCGTCGCGATCCCAAAGGTCTTTATTCAAAGGCGAAGTCCGGTAAGATCAAGAACTTCACCGGCATCGATGCGTCCTATGAAGCGCCGATAAGACCCGAAATTCATCTCAGGACCATGGAGCAGACACCTGAGCAAATGGCCCAGGCCGTGATCGATGTGTTGATGGCTCGCGCAATTCTTGGCCGTTAGTGTTCGTCAAACCTGTCACCTCGCATCGCACCATCGATAGCAGGAGATGCCCCCCACTAACCTGCTGGCCCGGCCACGGCGACTCAGGTTAAGCAAAGGCATCAATCAGACTCAGGCTCCAAAGGAACAAAATGGTTGCGTCCACACGTCGATTGCCCGCTTCTGGTTATGTGCTCGAAATCGACGGTCAATTGAAAACCGAATTCGCAACCAGGGATGGGGCCTTCGCAGGAGCCCAGGAGCTCAAGAAGCGCCGTCCCATGCTCCAGGTCAGAATCTATGACGCCAGGACAAAGGCCAGAGAGGAAGTCCGACTTCCAGTAGCTTGAAGTTTCGCTTGATGCCGTTTCCCGCGCGTCCGACTAGCGTCATGCCTAGGCTCTCGTAACCGAGCTGCCGGCGTCTCGGACATCCAGCTTCGATCTCTCGCGCACGATGAAGAAGGGCAACTCGTTCCTCCGGGTCTAGCCGCATCCGGCGCAATTGTTTGCCAGTACATTGACTTGGGAAGCAGGAGCAGCCTGTCCCGACGCTCGGGCGCTAGGCCTACCCTCCGGCGCGCTGTCTTCAGTTTGGGCCGTATCCCTCACCTGCGCGCGAGCTTCAAAGGGCCGTCTGCGGGGCTGGCTGTGAACATGTCTGCACGAGGCGGGCCGGCAGGGGACAATGCGAAAGCCGCGGGACAGGCTCGCGACGCGGGTCGCCCCCCACACTCAATTCATGCCGGACCGCTCACCTCCTCAATGAGCCTGCAGCTTGCTGGCGTCAGTTCTCGTGGGGAAAAACTCGACCCAAGGCCGCTAACGGCCCCAGCGAGGGGGTAGACGCTAAGGGCGAGGCTATCGCTGGCTCGATTTCCGGCATTTTCGACGCTCTGTCTTGAGCTTGAGCGACACCGGCCTCGAGCCGGACGCCGGATCGAGAGTGCGCTCGACATTTGGCAGATCTAGCAGAGGAGCCAACCGAGCAGAACGGCTCGAAGGAGCTAGCCGTCGAGGTCAAACGCCTCATGACTGCGGGCAGGCTCATCGGTCCGCAAGCCGTTGAGCTGCTCCGCGATCGAGTTGAGCATTCGAGCTCCACGACGGCGCACTCCCCGCGGCGACACTCTGGATCAGCCGTCAACCACGACACGCCCACCGCCGTGATGATGGACTGCGGGACGATCCTGACGTCGAACTATGAAAACTCCGAGCTCGCTTGCCGCAAATCACATCGTTCAGCCGCTCGAGTTGGCTTATCGCTCCTTTTGGAGGTGCACGTCAGAAAAAATTCACACGAGAAGAGTTCGGGAGAGGGTTGAAACGCACCTAACGTCAAGTTGTACGATCTGAAAATGGACGGCAAAGGTCGTCAACGTCCCGAATTCTCCAACGAGTGACAGTATGCGAATGTCCCAAGTCTCAGGCTCACGCAGGATCAGGCTCATCAGCAACGGAACGCATCATGTCCGTCAGGCGCGGATCGATATCCGCACGCGATGGACCCGATGTGCACGTTCGTCCGAACCTCAACGTTCGCCTGAATGCACGGTTTGGCGTAAACCGATCGACGCCTAGCTAGCAATGCGATGGCGCTCAAATCCTTGCATGCATGATGTGGTGGGCTGCTGGCGATGCTTGCCCGCGCCTATGGTGTTTCTCCCAGCAGCAGATGAATCGAGAAAGCCTGCGCCCAAGGGGGTGAGGTCGCATCATCGCGCTTCAGATCCATCGACGAATACGGTTTAAGGGGAATTGGTGTGACTAGACAACGCTCTCTGCTGACGCCTGGTCCATTGTCGCTGTCGCTGGCGGTCAGGAGCCAGATGCTGCTCGACCTCGCATCGCGCGATGGTGAGTTCAAGGAAGTGACCGCCCGCATGAGGCGGCTGATGCTCAATCTGCTGGGAGGTGCCAAGGACTATTCGGTGGTCCCCATTCAGGGGGGCGGGTCCTTTGCAATGGAAGCCGCGCTCTCTTCATTCGTGTCCAGGAACGACAAGCCGCTCGTTTGCATAAACGGCATCTATGGCGAGCGCATTTTCAAGATTCTGCGGCTGTGGGGCGTCGAAGCGCTGAAGCTTGTCAAGCGAGCGACCGAGCCCCTGGACCCCCAGGAAGTTGCCGAGCAGCTGAGCCGAAATCCCGGCGTTACTCACCTATGTCTTGTGCATTGCGAGACAACAACCGGAATCGTCAATCCGCTTGACGCGATCATAGAGGAGGCGAGGCGGCGTGGTGTGAAGACGATCGTCGACGGCATGAGCTCTTTTGGCGCGATTGACATCGACCTAAGCCGTGGTGGACCGGATGTCCTGGTCACATCGAGCAATAAGTGCATCGAAGGGCCGCCAGGAGTAGCTTTTGTCATCGCGTCTCGCGAGCTGCTGGAAAAAGCGGTTCAAGAACCAAGGTCATTTGTGCTCGACGTGAGAGACCAATGGCTCTCGCTCGAGCGTACCGGAGAGTGGCGATCGACCCCACCCACCCACATCGTTCAGGCAACAACGAAGGCTTTGGAGATTCTGGAGGGGGAGGGCATTGATGCCAGGCGCCGCAGGTATGAGAAGGTCAGAGACGATCTCGTCCAAGAACTCGAAGGGGTAGTGTCTCCGCTGCTATCCGCCGAATTGCAGTCTCCGGTCTGCGTCGCGTTCAGCGCGCCGTCCGGAATCGCGGATCAGGCAGGCTTCGATGGGCTATATCGTCACTTGGCGGCCCACAATCTTTATATCTACTCGAAGCTGCATCTTGCGACGCGGAGTTTTCGGGTCGGCTGCATTGGCGAGATCCAGCCCAGTTGGATCGAGCAGTTGGGGTGCGCCTTTCGTACATATTTTCGGTCCGGCCCGGCTTCATCCATGGGGACGCCGTCAACCCGCCAGGCCTGCGAGCGTGGGGTCGAGATGTCATCGTCCTTCGCAAAGGACTCGCAGCTGCCGTTCTCTGCCGAAACTGCTGTTCTGCACGCCGGCTACCGACGCGATCCGGTGACGAAAGCTGTCGCAGTGCCGATCTATCAGAACACGGCTTACGAACTTGATGGCGATCTGAATCACATTGCGGACGTCTATAACGTCAAGGCTGATGGATTCACCTATACGAGGATCATCAACCCGACGACCCGCGCGCTGGAAAAAAGGTATGCCGCGGTCGACATGGGAAGCGACTCGCTCGCCGTCGCATCAGGTCAAGCGGCAACCTTCCTTGCCATCGTCAACCTGTCAAGCGGCGAGGTGGGGGACAATATCGTCGCCTCACCGTATCTCTATGGCAACACGTGGAATCTGCTCCATAACACGCTGAAGCGTCTTGGTATCAGCGTCAGAACGGCAGACCCCCGAAGGCCCGAGACCTTCGAACGTGCCATCGATGATCGCACGATCTGCCTGTTCGGAGAGGTGATTTCAAATCCTTGCCTGATTCCGCTTCCGGTCAAACAGCTGGCTGAGATCGGCCGAAAGCACGGCGTTCCGTTGGTGGTGGATAATACGACGACCCCGCTGGTATGTCGGCCGTCAGATCTCGGTGCTGCGATTACGACCTACTCCGCTACGAAATACATATGCGGCCATGGCACAACGCTGGGCGGTCTGATCGTTGACAACGGCAAGTTCAGCTACCGCGGCGCCTCTCGCTTTCCCTTGTTCAACAGTCCTGACGAGGCGCATGGCGGGATCATCTGGCGCAACGCGCTGCAAGATGTCGACGATCTCGGAAAAAGCGAGGTTCTCTTGAAGGCTCGCATGACCTGGTTGCGCGATACTGGCGCGGCCATTGCCCCCTTTGCGAGCTTTCAGCTGATCCAAGGCCTTGAAACGCTGCCCCTTCGCATGAAGCAGCACTGCGCAAACGCCAGGATCGTGGCCGACGTTCTTAAGGAGCATCCAAAAGTGCGCCGCGTCTTCTACCCGGGGCTGTTCGAGGGAGCCGATCGGGAAACTGTCGACCAGACACTCAATCCCGCATACGGACACGGCGCGATGGTCATGTTCGAAGTTGAGGACGAGCAGGCCGGGCGGAAATTCATCCAGAATGTCGACCTGATGTATCACGTCTCGAATGTCGGGGACGCCCGTACGCTCGTAACGCATCCTGTTTCGACCACCCACACCACTGTTCCGCGGGAGAAGCGCGAAGCCGCCGGCATATTTGGCGGCTCGATCCGACTTTGCGTGGGCATCGAAGATGTCGACGACATCGTGCGCGATCTGGACAGGGCGCTTTCCGCAATCTGACAACTTGTAAGGCGATCAGGAGGAGGTTCTCATGAATCAGGCAGACGCTTGGAAACTGAGGTCGTCTCGTTATGAGGCTGTTCAGTTCAGCCGGGAGATCAATAAGCAATTGTCCGAGCTGAGGCCGGACAATGTGATGGGAGCGATCTACATCGCCAAGGATTACGCTGTAATTGCCGCTTGCACGCTCGCGACGCTCTGCGTCTCCTGGTGGCTGTACCCGCTCGCCGTTCTTCTGATCGGTGCCTACCAGCGCGGCCTGACGACGATCGCTCATGATGCGGCTCACCGTACGCTCGCGAAGAACACGACCTGGAACTACGTCCTCGGCATTCTGTTCGCGGCCTATCCCCTGTTCCAGCGCCACTGGGCCTACCGGATCTCGCACGTCTATCTGCATCATCCGTATCTCGGCGACCCGGAGAAGGATCCCGACCTGAAGTTCTTCATGGCCAATGGTGTTTACGACGTCCAGCCTCCCAAGCGGTACGCCTTCAATATCATCTGGAAGCCGATATTTGGTGGCGCGACACTGGCCTACCTGAAGTATCTCTGGACCAACCGGTTTTCGATCACAGATTCCGAGGACCAGAGCCGGTCAAGCATACTTGTCGACAAGTATGGCTTTTACCTCTTCTGGATCGGCATCCTGGCCGGATCATACGCTCTTGGGCTGCTCCACATCGTGATCCTGTTTTGGATCGTCCCCTATCTCACAACGTTTCAGGTTCTTGGCTGGTTTGTCGAGCTCGCCGAGCACTCGCCGATGTGCGAGAGCGAAACGAAGAACGTCTATCTAACCAGGAATCGGAAAGGCAATTTCCTGGAGCGGGCGATCCTTGGACAAAACCTGGACGAGTATCACCTCGAGCATCACCTCTCGCCGGGTATCCCATTCTGGCTGTTGCACAAGGCCCAGAAGATCCGGATGCAGGATCCGGGTTACGCAAAGGTTGCCGCGAGCTGGGGAGGGCTCTTCGTCAAGGGGCCGCAAGGTCAACCCAGTGTCATAACTCAGTTGAAGGAGCGAAATCGACGCTTGTATGAGCAATCGCTTGCTGATGCCCATGCGAAGGGGCACGTGGCGTGACATTGCAACGCTCAGACAACGCTCGCGCCGTGGTCGGCGTCACCTCGAACCGTCTTTTGGTCGATGGTGTGCATCGCGACTGGCTACGGCAAAAATACCTCAAGGCCCTCCTTCATCATGCGGGCGTGGCATGCGTCATATTGCCGACGATCGACGCGGAAGATGTGAGGCTAGAGGTCGGCCTGGCGATCATGGGCGCGCTCGACGGTCTGGTTTTGACAGGGGATGAATCGAATATTGACCCTGCCGTCTTGAAGGCACCTGCATCACTTCCGCCGGCTGACCAACAGGACGTTGATGGTGGAATTCGTGACCGCCCGCGGGATAGGCTCTCTGCGGTAGCCATTGGGAGCGCCATCGCGCTCGGAATGCCGATCTTGGGCATCTGCCGCGGGCTTCAGGAGCTCAACGTCTATTTTGGCGGCACTCTCCATCCATCGCTTGCTGAGTGGAGACTGGGAAGTGGCCTGATGCATGCCGAGAAACCAGATCGTCCAAGAGACCGTCAGTACGATGCCGCGCACAGCGTGAGGATATCTCCTGATGGTGCGCTCTTTCCGATCGTGCGCGCCATCGAAGCGCAAGTGAACTCCCTGCATAATCAAGGCATCGAGCTGCTTGCCGCCGCACTGAGGCGCGAGGCATGGGCGCCTGACGGACTGGTCGAAGCGGCTTCGGTCATCGGCGCGCCGACGTTGCAAATCGGTGTGCAATGGCACCCCGAATGGCACGCCTCAACTGATCTCCTGAGCCAGCGACTGTTCACGGCTTTTGGAGAGGCGTGTGTTGCGTACTACCAAACAAAGAAACATTAGAGGCGGATTGTGACGTTTCAAACCAAGCGCGGTCCGCCCAGGTCGAAAGGTGAGTCTTCCGGAACTGGTGGACAAGCGTGGTCCGGGGGGCGGGCCGCGCCGCCCCGCCCGCAGAGGACGGGTGGGCGATTGACAAGACGCTTCGCTCTGGGAGTTCTCTTTGTAGCGCTCTATGTCGTCCTGAGCGCGGCAGGCGAAGTTTATGCGGCATCGTATTTTCAGCGGGCGGATGCGTTCGTCGCTCTCCTCGTGTCCTTTGCCGCGGTCTGTCTGACATTTAATCTGCTGGCAGGTCACGAGAGAGAAACGGCACGGGTTGCGAAGTCGGCGCTCCTGGTGTTCGTGTCGCTCAATGTCGTGACCGCGATCAGTTGGATCGGGTTGTTTATCGGCCTGAAATACACCGAACCGGCGATCGTCGTCGCGTTCATGGTGGCGCTAGGACCCGCTGCGACGGTGTGGTTAAACGCGCTGATCAGGCGCCAGGGCGTTCCTCCAGCATCCGATATCGTCGTGAGCGTGACGATCGCGGCAGTTGGAAGTTACATGATATGGATCTCGGCAACCGGCAACGCTGGCGTGGAGTGGGGAGCTCGATCGTCCTTCGGCATCGTCTTGGCAATCGTGGCCGGCCTATCGCTCGCTCTTACAAATATACTCGTCAAGCTGCTATTCGACCGCGGATTTTCGGGTCGACAGGTGTTGGCGCATCGTTTTTACGGAACGATCCTTTTGCTGCTGGGACTGGTCGACCATTCCTCCATCGTGCTCGAGATCTCGCAACATTGGCTTGCGATCGCAACGATTGGGCTATCCACGATCATCGTTCCATTGCTCTTGTTCCAGGAGGGTATTCGCCGCGTCGAGCCCTTCACGGTCAACATGGTCCTGTCCACCGCTCCTGTCATCACGTTTCTGTTCCAGTACTTCGATTCTCGTATCGTGCCTTCGCCGCATACGTTCGTTGGAAATGTTCTCATCACGGCTGTTGCCGTCGGCAACGTCTGTTTGCAGTACCGGAGGTCCGCATGAACGAGCGAAACTGTGTAATCGTCGACGCATATTCGACCGGCCGCTTCTTGCCGGAAGAGTTCAAGCGGTATGGAATTTCAACAGTGCATGTGATGTCGGCTGCACAGATTCCGTCGATCTTTCAATCGCATTTCAATGCTAATCTGTATGATGAAGTCATTCGCCCGCCCGAGCGCATGGGGTACGACGAGATCGTTGAATATCATCTTCGGGCTCTCCAGGGCAGGGAGCTGGAGTTCGTCATAGCGGGGTGCGAGACAGGAGTTGAGCTGGCCGATTCGATCTCGGAGCGGCTGGGCTTGCCTTCAAATGGCACCGCCCTTTCGGCCGCCCGACGGGACAAATCGCGCCTGTCTGAAGCGTTGGCCTCAGCAGGCGTGCGATCGATCAGACAAGTGGTGTCCGACAATGCTGAAGTGATCGCAAGATGGAAGCGTCAAGAGACCTTCGATGAGCTTGTGATCAAGCCGCTGAACAGCACAGGCACGGAGGACGTGTTCTTTTGCTCGACGGATGCCGATATTCAGCGCGCTGTAACCGCGATCGTCGGTAAGACGAACCGTGTCGGAACGCTCAATCAATTGGCGCTTGGACAGGAGAAAATCAACGGCCAGCAATATACCGTAAATGCCGTCTCGATCGACGGCGAGACCTTCGTCACGGAGGCCTGGACCTATGACACTGTTCCTATTGAGGGCGCGTCTTCGGTCTGCTCACTCGAGCGGTTATTGGGAGGTAAGGAGCCAATCGTTCTTGAACTATCCGACTACCTTGAACGTGCGCTGCGGGCGCTTCGGATCACCGACGGACCTGCTCATGCCGAGATCATCGTCGATGATCGGGGACCGGTTCTGGTCGACTTCGGAGCGAGGCTGCAAGGAACCATGTCGGCAAAAGCCAGGACGATGGCGTTGGGCCATAACCATTTGACGCTCACCGCGTGGCGTTACGCAGATCCCAAAGGCTTTGCTGGGTATATGAGGCGACGCGGGGTTTACAAGCGGCAGGCTCATGCACTGTGCGTCTCGCTGATCTCCGACATGGGCGGTGTTGTTGCCGGCTATCCCGGACTCGATGCGATCGGCAAGCTGCCGAGCTTCGCGGATGCCATTGCGTTCGTTCCGATAGGGCAAAACCTGGTTCCGACGATCGACTTGGCGTCGACGCCAGGCATTGTGTATCTCGTGAACAACGACCTGATACAGCTTGAGGAAGATTATCGCCAACTGCGTGCGATGCGGATGGACCAGGTGTTCGATTTGGTGCCGCAGGAAGCGAACCAATGACCGGCATCTGCGACAGTTGCACGAATTCAGCCGCTGCGGCGATGATCGGTGTGAGCGACTTCGATGGCATCCTTCGAGGCAAACACGTCCTGGGTGAAGATCTTTCCGTCGGGAATAAGGTCATCAAGTTCTCTGAAGCGGTGCTCGCGTGGGATTGTTCGGACCGCGTCATTCCGGCGGGCTTCACGCAAGAGCCGCAGTCAGTATTTGGGGACGCCGATCTGCGCGTTCTGTCCGGCACCGGCCGTTCGGTGTCTTATGCCGGCGATCAATATCTCTATCTGGCTGAGTTTGCGGGCGCACATGAGAGCGTCTGCCCGCGCGGTATTCTGCGTAAAGTCCTGCAAAGGGTTGCCGACCGCGGATACAGCTGCAGCGCCGGGTTCGAGTTTGAGTTTATGCTGTTCAAGGAGAACGCCGACATAATTGAAGACAAGCCGTTCGGCCAATGGGCTCCTTTGACGCGGGGCCCATTCGGCTACTCGATTGCGCGGTCTGTCGCGCACAGGGAGCTGTTCGGTGAGATCCTGGCGCTTTGTGAGAAGTCCAGAATCCCTCTCAGCGGGCTGCACTTTGAAACGGGACCAGGCGTGATTGAAGCGTCACTTCGTCATTGTGATGCCCTGGAAGCCGCCGATCGAGCAATCATATTCAAGTCGATGATAAAGGCCTGGGCGCAGACGCGCGGCATGATGGCTACATTCATGGCCAAGGTTTCAGAGAATTGGCCGGGCCAGTCCGGCCATATTCACGTCTCGATGTCCGCAGATGGTCAGAATGTGTTTTACGATAGTGAGGCGTTTCGCAACGTCTCGAAGCTCATGAGGCAATTCATCGGCGGACAATTGAAATACATGAATGATTTCTGTGTGCTCGCTGTGCCGAATTTCAATAGCTACAAGAGATTGGTACCTGGTTGTTGGGCACCAATCTATCCGAGCTGGGGAATCGACAACCGATCCTGCGCGGTACGCGTCATTCCGGGAGACCCGTCTGCACATCGTCTCGAATACAGGCTGCCCGGTGCAGACCTGAACCCATATCTTGCCCTCGCATGTGCCATCGGTTCCGGCATATTGGGTATCGAGACAAACGCGGCGCTCCCGGCTTCGATCGTCGGTGATGCAAGCGCGGAGGCCTGCCTTCCGTCTGGGAGGCTGCCTCAAAGCTTGGCAGAGGCAACATATCGGTTTGCACAGTCTCCGGCAGCCAATGATGTCTTCGGTGAAAGGTTTGTTGAAGCGTTTTCTTGCTCCCGCCGTTGGGAATGGGAGGCCGTTCAACATCGGGTCACAGACTTTGAACGCCGGCGGTATTTCGAGATCATTTAGCCAGCTTGAGCTGTACAGACCGGCGCCTTCCAAGCATCAACTGATCGGCCGGTTTCAATAAGTCATCCATGCTCTCATTTAGCAGCAGGCGGACGAGCGCTCCAATTGGTGAGTTGCTCCTCCTCCTTGGAGGGAAGGCTCCCGCGTCTTGCGGCCGATGAAGGCGTCCGGCCTGGCACTCTAAGTAATTCCGCAGCCCGCGAGATCAGCTCACAAACGCGCCCTACGTAATCTTGGAAAGCCTCATGGTGCACGCGCGAAGCGCGATCGGTGTCGGCCATGGCCGCGCTTATTGCTTCGGCAGCGGGCGCGCGCTCGGTCTCCCAGCCGACAGCGTGACGCAGACAATGCGCCGATGCATCCTATGTTGTTAAGGGAACTAAGGCTTTGTTGCTCTTATCGTCCGCTCGACCTCATCGGTCAGTGTCCGATGATGAGCTGCCAGCTTGGCGAATAGCTCTTTCTTAGTCGGACTGGTCGCCAGCTTGCTGATTAGCTCACACTCTTCCGCCTCGATCCGAAGTTTTTCCAAGCGCGCCTGCATGTTCTTCATGGAAGGCCTCCCCGCAAGAGGCGGGGATCATCTCATGGGGAACCTGACGGGAACAAGCTATGACAACAGACGGCGACCGATGGAAAAGATGGGCTGAGCACATCCCGTTCGTCTAATCCGAACTAGGACACGCCAAGAATCAAATCAGGACACGGGGCCTGGATACGGATAGCGCTCTACTCGTGCTCGTTGTGGCAAGGACACGCCCTGCGACAGATTAGAGCCCGGTGAAAAACCGGACAGACAGGCTAGCCAATATCTGCGATCCTCTCCGACATTTCAGGACGGAACAATTTTGGGGAGTTTCCAATGCCCGCGTGGTCCGCAGCGGACGAACAGCGACTACTGCAATTGGTTCGAGAAACAGGCCTCACGCAGCGCGAGATCGCTCAGAAGCTCGGGCGGACTGAGGCAGCGGTGAGCGGGCGATTGATCCTTATTAGGAAGCGCGCCGCGGAGAGGGCGGATTAACCCCAAGTGCGGAGCCAATTTTTGTAAGGATTCAACGCAACGCCGCCCGCTTAAAATACATGCGAGCGGCGCTTGCTCTAGCCCCAGGAAGGTTGTTGGCAAAATCCTGATACGTACACTTTGGCACAAAATGCAAATCGCGCGCATACCTAAGAATGGTTAACGCGTCCGTAAGAATACGGGAAAAAGTGGCAAAGCTCGGTTCCCTTGCTCGGCCCGCCTCTTGTGCGCCAATTAGCATACGCTCACAGAGAGCCAGCTCATCCTGCGAACACGGTCAGGCTCGACCATATCGACCAGGTGGCGTGAGGCTTTCTCAGCTTCGCTGCAAATCGTTCGTCGTTCCCCGTCGTCGGCCTTCTTCTCATCCAATAAGGCGATCCTTTGGCTTAACGTCGACTCGGCCTCGGCGGGTAATCCCCTTGCTGGGTACGCCGCAGGCTCGTGGATCATTTGCCGCGCGGCGAACAGGATGGAAGTGGAGCGTCGACCATGATGAGAGGGCTACGCCGGGCTCGTGACGCAGGGAGGGCGTAGCCCGACCGGAGTTACGAGCCCGGCGTCGGCGCGATCCACAGCG
>Ga0315911_1000029_pt1 | contig 82350 bp, 85 predicted proteins | sample Edanod1MG_FD_207737 | JGI IMG/M metagenome (GOLD analysis project Ga0315911, IMG submission 207737) | Root nodule microbial communities collected in Santa Monica, California, United States - Edamame nodules 1 | ecosystem: Host-associated > Plants > Roots > Nodule | place: USA: California... | reverse complement strand
CGCCGCGCGAACCGTCGACGCAGTCTGCGCCGCTATCGGCCACGCGCTCGACGCCTTCACCTCCGAGGAATGTGCCAACTACCTCAAAAATTCAGGCTATCGAACTTAATGCCATCACGCTTTAGCTCGCCAGGTACCGCTCGTATTTGCCGCCGACGACCTCGTCGGCGGCGACAGCCGGATCCAGCGTGTAGAGATCCTGCGCATGGCCGATGCCGCGCAGCACGAAGCGGCCGGTGGAGACCAGATAGTTACGGCCGGCGGCGTCGAGCCCGGTGCGAAAGTCCGTCGAAGTCAGTAGTTCGCGGTCGACCGAGGCGCACATCGAGGCGATCCGGCTGACCTCGTTGACGGCGGGCCCGACCACCGTGAAATCCAGCCGGTCCTCACTGCCGATATTGCCGTAGAACACCTGGCCGACATGGAGCCCGACATAGGCCGTGGTGGTCGGCCGGCCCTCGTTCTCGCGGCGATCATTCAGCACGCGGATGTTATGCCGGAATCTGTGCTCGGCCCGCAGCGCCGCTCGCTTGGCGCCTGCCACGTTCTCGCCGGTGAACATCGCCAGCACGCCGTCGCCGATCAGCTTCAGCACCTCGCCGCCGGCGTCATGGATCGCGTCGATAGAGGCCTGCGCGTAGTCGTTGAGGAACGGAATGATCTCGTCCGGGCCGATCCGCTCGCTGATCGCGGTCGAGCCGCGCACGTCGGAGTACCACAGCACGGCCTTGATCTTCTCGGTGATGCCGCGCTGCATGCGCCCGCGCAGCACCTGTTCCGCGGTGTCGCGGCCGAGATAGACCCGGCCCAGCGTGCGGGCGATCTCGACCTGCGCGGCCGACTTGATCGCGAGCCCGAGCACCGGCACCAGGTCGCGCAGCGCCGCCATGTGGTTCTCGTCGAACCCGTCCGAATGGCGGGTGGTGTAGTAGGAGTAGAAGCAGTCCATCTCGCCGATCGTGCCGGCCTCGCCGAAGCGATGCACGAAGGCGGCGAAATGCTTGTGGCCCTTTTCGGCGAGCTCGCCGATCATCGAGAAATCGTGCGAGGTGTCGGCGAGATCGATCACTATCTCGTCATGGCCGTTTTCGAGCATGTGGTAGAAGGCCGACCGCCGCCAGGTCTGGCTGGCCTCGCCGGTGCTGGTCGAGCCGTATTCGAAGATGTCGGCCTCGTTGCTCTCGCCGTCATTCCAGCGGAAACCGCGTCCCTCGAAGATCGGATGCAGGGTATCGATGAAGACGATCGCCCGCGACAGCGGCATGCCCGCCGCCCGGCAGCGCTCGCAGAAGCCGCGCAGCAGGTCGTTTTCCGGCAGGCCCGTCAGACCCTGGCGGACCAGCCAATTCATCAGGCGCAAACGGGGCGTCAGTTCCATAAGTCGGATTATGCCGGGCAATTGGTGCGGGAGGAAGGCCTGGTGGTCGCGTGACAGATGCGGACGCCAATGCGGCATTGCAAGGCCGCCCGCCTCACCATTTCCCGCGGAACACGGCCGCCGAACGGCGCCGAATCCGCTTCCTTTTGTCCGGCCCTTCGCGCACAACGGCGCATGGACAACGACGCTGGCCCGCCAAACCCGATCCGACGCCTCATGCAATGGGCGATCACCCCGCCGCAATCCTATGGGGTCTACCTTGTCGGCCTCATCCTGGTGTTCGTCCTGTCGTTCTACGCCGGCACGCTGAAGCCGAAGCACCCGCCTGCCCCATCGGTGACCACGCCTGCCGCCCCGCGCGGCTGATCAGACGGATTTGGTTTCCGACGTCGCGATCCAGATGCCCGCGAAGACCGCGATCAGACCGACGACCAGGTTGGCCGTGATCGGCTCGCCGACCAATTGCTTCGCAAGCAGCCCGGCGGCGATCGGATTGACCGTCATGGTGTTGGCGACGCGGGTCGGTGAGGCCCGCTCGAGCGCCAGCACCCACAGGATGAAGGCCAGTGCACCGCCGGCTATGCCGAGATAGAGCCCCGCGATCCATTGCGACGTGCCGAACTCGCGCAACGTCGCCAGGCTGCCGGTGAACGACCCGACCGCCACCAGCGCCGCCGCGCCGGCGCCCATGCCGACGGCAAGGAAACCGAGCGCACTGGAGCGGCGGATGAACGGCCGCGACAACACGTTGTAGAAGGCCATGCAGAGCACCGCGGCGGCCATGATCAGTTCGCCGCGCCATGCCCCCGATGGCGCTGCTGCCAGCCCGGATGCCAACGCGGCCGCCACGCCGAGTACCGCGATCGAGACCCCGATCGTTTTGCGCATCGTCAGCGGCTCGATGCCGAGCAAGGCGCCGACCACCATGGTGGAGAGCGGCAAGGTCGCCAGCGCCAGGCTGGCGCGCGCCGCCGTCGTGTAGGACATCGCGAGATTATAAAGCACGAAGAACACGCCGAAGAACGCGACGCCGAGCGCCGCGACCGCCGGCAAATCCGCGCGCCGCGGCCACTTCGCCCCGAGCAGGACCGCGGCGGGCAGCACGCAGAGAAAGCCGATCGCCCAGCGCAGGATCGCAAGGGTGATCGGGTCGGCGTTGCCGGCCAGGTAACGCGTGATCGCCGCCGCCGTGCCGCCGAGGCAGCTCGAGACCAAGGCAATCGCAACGCCGATCCACTCGCCCATGCCGATCCCCATGCGTTTTGCATTCGCTTGTGGCATCTTGCCCGTCGAGATCATTCCGGCAACTACTTGGCAGGTATTTGGCAGGTACCCATGTCGCAGCAGCGCGATTTTGCAGCCAGCCTGCGCTGGTGGCGGCAGCGCAAGGGGCACTCGCAACTCGAGCTCGCCGGGCGCGCGGATATCTCGCAGCGCCATCTCAGCTTCCTCGAGCTCGGCCGCGCCGCACCGAGCCGCGACATGGTGATCCGGCTTGCCGCGGCGCTCGACGTGCCGTTGCGCCAGCAGAACGCGCTACTGGTCGCGGCCGGCTTCGCGCCGGTATGGCGGCAAACCGACCTTGCCGCGCCGGAGCTCGCCCAGATCCGTTACGCACTGGATTTCATATTGGCACAGCAGGAGCCCTTCCCGGCGGTCGTGGTCGACCGGCACTGGAATCTGCTGCTCGCCAATGCGGGCGCGGGGCAGCTGGTGGAATTCCTGGTCGGGCCGCTGGCCCCAGGCACGGCGGTCAACCTTGCCGATGCGCTGGTCGCGCCCGGTGTGTTGCGCCCCTATCTCACCAACTGGACCGAGGTGGCCGGCTACTTCGTCCGCAGCGTCGAGGCCGATGCCGCCGCCGACGGCACCACCGCGACGGCGGAATTGCTCAAGCGCCTGCTGGCTTATGACGGTGTCGAGGCCGCATTGGCCGCGCCGCCGGGGCCTACATCCGGGCCGGTGCTGCCGATGCTATTCCGCAAGGGCGGCGTCAGCCTGCAGCTGTTCACCACGATCGCGACGCTGGGGACGCCGCAGGACGTCACCTTGCAGGAGCTGCGCATCGAAAGCTTCTTTCCGATGGACGAGGAGACCGCGCAGATTTTTCGAAACTGGTCGATAGCGAACGCCGCCAAGGCCGCTCAATCGTAGAAGTCCGGCGACAGCTTCAGCCCGTCGCGCTGCGCCTTGTCGTGGTTGATCCAGAGCTGCGCCTTCTCTTTCGTCAGCGTGTCGGCGATCTTCTGCATCGAGGCCAGCGTCTGCTCCTTGCTGGCGTTCATGCTCGGCGCGCGGCGATTATCCCAATTATCCTTGAAGTGAACGGCATCGCCGGTCAGCACCACCGCGCCTGTCTTCGGCAGTTTCACCAGCAGAGACTGGTGGCCGGGCGTGTGGCCCGGCGTCGACAGGATGGTGACGCTGCCGTCGCCGAATACGTCGCGGTCGCCTTCGAGCTTCGTCACGGGATGCTCGGCCTTGAAGCGCGGCGCGTTGTTGGCGCCCGGCCATTCATACTCCGCCTTCTGCACATACAGCATCGCGGCCGGGAACAGCTCGACATTGCCGACGTGATCGGGATGGGTGTGCGAGACGGCGATCGCCTTGATGTCCGACGGCTTGACGCCGAGCTGGTCGAGCTGCGCGGCGAGTGTCTTCGGCCGCCGCCAGGTGACCGCCTTGGGGTCGGCCGGCGCAAGGCCGTTCGGCATCGCCGCCACCGCGTCAGGAATCCCGGTATCCCACAGGAACCAGCCCTGGGCATGCTTGATCAGGTAGCAATTGTCGACGAAGTCCATCGACCTGCCTTCATTGACGCCGGGCGACCAGCGTGAAATGTCGCCTGCAACGCCTTCGCCGCAGTTGAGGATGTAGAGCTTCTCGACGCCTGATTTCGCCGGCTCGGCGTCCGCATGCGGCAGCGCGCCCACGGCCCAGAACAACATCGCAAGACCGATTGCCTTCTTCACGTCGCCCTCCGTTGATCACGCCAGCCATTCGCGCGGCCGCAATGTGCCGTGTCGCCGCCGCCCGTGGAAGACGTGGACATGGGTCGAGCGATCAATTGAATGCGAGTGCGTGGCGGCTGCGTCGGCTAGACCATTTCCGCCGGCGCCAGCCGGCAGGTCTCGCTGCTGATCTCGACCTGCAGCGTCGCGTGGTGGATGCTGAAGCGCTCCGAGAGCTCGGCGCAGACATGATGCAGGAAGACATCGTCGTGTCCGCCGGGCCGCACCAGATGCGCGGTCAGCGCGGTCTCGCTGGTGCTCATCGCCCAGATGTGCAGGTCGTGAACTTCAGTCACCCCCTCGAGCGCAGCGAGGTAGTCCCTCACCTCTTTGAGATCGATCCCCTTCGGCACCGCGTCGAGCGCGAGGTTGACGCTGTCGCGGGCGAGCTCCCAGCCGCTCAGCAGCACCACCACGGCGATGACCAGGCTGATCGCCGGATCCAGCCACTGCCAGCCGGTCGCCATGATCAAGAGCGCGGCGATCACGACGCCGACCGAGACGCCGGCATCCGCCGCCATGTGCAGATAGGCGCCGCGGACATTGAGATCGCTGTCGCGGCCGCGCATGAACAGCAGCGCGGTGCCGCCATTGATCAGGACGCCGAGCGCCGCGACCCAGACCACGGTCCAGCTTGCGACCTCCGCCGGTTCACGCAAGCGGTTGATCGCCTCGACCGCGATGCCGCCGACCGCGATCAGGAGCAGCCCGGCATTGAACAGCGCCGCCAGGATCGAGGCGCGACGGTAGCCATAGGTGTGGGTATCGGTCGGCCGCCTGCCGGCGAGCCATGCCCCGCCCCAGGCGAGCAGCAGCGCGATGACGTCGGAGAGGTTGTGAACGGCGTCGGAGACCAGCGCCAGCGAGTTGGCGGAATAGCCGAAGATCAGTTCCGCGACGACAAAGGCGGTGTTCAGCGACGCGCCGATCGCAAAGGCGGTGCCGAAATTGTCGGGCGCGTGGCTGTGCCCGGCATGGGAATGCCCGGCGTGGGCATGTCCGTGAGAATGACCGCTGTGGTCGTGATCGTGATTGTGCGCCATGGCAACCGTCGCCCGATGTCGTCGGCGACGGTTATAGCGCGGTGGAATGTGGATACTATCACACCGCGCGGGTCGAAGGCGTAGTCCGGATGGAGCGCAGCGCAATCCGGGATCATTGCCCAATGCGACAGCGGCCCCGGATTTCGCTTGCGCTCCATCCGGGCTACCGTACGGCTATTCCACGCCGCGATTGAACTTGTTCGATTTCGGCAGGCCGTGGGCGAGCCGGCCGGCGTCGGCGCGGTTGCCGCGCCAGTCGGCCAGTTCCTTCATGGTCATGCTGTGCTCGCGGCCGGCGGAATCCTTCCATGTCAGGCCGGCCTTGGCGTCGAACACCGCAACGTCAGACAGCGACGCGCTGGTGTATTTCTGCAGGCGCACGCCGCGGCCGCGCGCCATCTCCGGCACCTGGTCGAGACCGAACAGCACCATCTTGTGGTTGGTGCCGATCACGGCGACGGTGTCACCGGTCACGGTCGTGATCGCGCGGGCCTCGTTCGGCATTTCGACGTTGAGCACCTGCTTGCCCTTGCGGGTGTTGCCGACGCAGTCCTCTTCCTTGACGACGAAGCCCTGTCCCTCGCTGCTCGCGATCAGGAATTTGCGCTCACCCTTGTTGACGAACAGCGAGATGATCGCAGCGTCCTGCTCGAGGTCGATGAACATGCGGATCGGCTCGCCATGGCCGCGGCCGCCCGGCAGTTTTGCCACGTCGAGCGAGTAGAACTTGCCGTTGGTGGCAAACAGCAGCAGCTTCGAGGTGGTCTCGGCGAAGAACGAATGCTCGAGCTTGTCGTCGGTCTTGAAGGCAAGGCCGGAGAGATCCTCGACATGGCCCTTCAGCGTCCGTACCCACCCCTTCTCGGAGATCACGACCGTGCACGGCTCGCGCTCGACCAGCGCTTCCTCGATCGCGGCGAGGTCATGCTCGGGCGCATCGGCGAAGGTGGTGCGGCGCTTGCCGAGCGGCGTCTTCGGTCCAAAAATATCGCGGACCTTGCGCACCTGATCGCTGACCTTGGCCCATTGCTCGGTCTCGGACGCGAGCAGGCCCTCGATGCCCTTCAGCTCCTTGCGAAGATCCTTGTCCTCGGTGCGGATCTCCATCTCCTCCAGCCGGCGCAAATTGCGCAGGCGCATGTTGAGGATGGCGTCAGCCTGGATCTCTGACAGCTTGAAGGTCTTTATCAAGACCGGCTTCGGCTCGTCCTCGGTGCGGATGATCTTGATCACCTTGTCGAGGTTCAGATAGGCGACGAGGTGGCCGCCCAGCACTTCCAGGCGGTGCTCGATCTGGGTCCTGCGGAAGTTGGACCGGCGGACCAGCACGTCGCGCAGATGGTCGAGCCATTCGCGCAGGCACTCGGCAAGGCCGACCACCTTCGGGATGCGGCCCTTGATCAGCACGTTGAGGTTCAGTGAGATCTTGCTTTCCAGCTCGGTCAGCCGGAACAGCGACTCCATCATCAGCGCAGGATCGACGGTGCGCGATTTCGGCTCGATCACGAGCCGGACGTCCTCGGCCGACTCGTCGCGGACGTCGGCAACCAGCGGCAGCTTCTTCTCGTTGATGAGTTCGGCGATCTTCTCCACGATCCGCGACTTCTGCACCAGCCACGGAATTTCGGTGACGACGACCACCCAGGTGCCGCGCGCGCCCTCCTCCTGGGTCCAGCGCGAACGGGTGCGGAACGAGCCGCGCCCCGTGGTGTAGGCCTCGACGATCGCTTCCTTGGAATCGACGACGATGCCGCCGGTCGGGAAGTCCGGGCCCTTGACCCATTTCAGCAGCGCCTTCGACTTGGCGTCGGGCTTCTCGATCAGATGCAGCGCGGCGTCGCAGAGTTCGGCGGCGTTGTGCGGCGGGATCGAGGTCGCCATGCCGACCGCGATGCCCTGCGCGCCGTTGGCGAGCAGGTTCGGGAAGCCGCCGGGCAGCACCACCGGCTCTTTCGACTGGCCGTCGTAGTTGAGGCGAAACTCGACGCCGTCCTCGTCGATGCCGTCGAGCAGCAGCCGCGCGACCTCGGTCATGCGCGCTTCGGTGTAGCGGTAGGCGGCCGGATTATCGCCGTCGATATTGCCAAAGTTGCCCTGGCCGTCGACCAGCGGGTAGCGCGAGGAGAAATCCTGCGCCAGGCGTACCATGGCGTCATAGATCGCCTGGTCGCCATGCGGATGGAACGAGCCCATCACGTCGCCGACGATCTTGGCCGACTTCTTGAATGCGGCGCGCGGGTCGAGCCCGAGCAGGTCCATGCCGTAGAGGATGCGCCGGTGCACCGGCTTCAGCCCGTCGCGGGCGTCCGGCAGGGCGCGATGCATGATGGTCGAGAGCGCATAGGCGAGATAGCGCTCCTCGAGCGCGTCACGCAGCGGCACCTCGTGAATTTCGGCCGGCTCTTCCGGCGGAATCTGTCGTTTTCCCATGGGGAGGCGTTAAACCTTGGCGGTGAATCGGGCAAGCCGCGAATCATGCCAACCGCCCATCGATGCACCTGATTCGCGCGATTATTGCGCCGACTGGCCGGCGGTCCGCACGGGCTTGACGGGAGTTTCCTTGAGGCAATGGCGGGCGATTTCGATCTCGGCGTCGGTCGCACCATGGGCTCTGGCCCAGCTTTCGGCGGCCGAGGCCGAGTACCTGGCGACGTAGTAGCGAACCACCGTGCAGGAGACGCGACGGAGCACGCCCCCCTGCTCGCCGGCCATTGCGTCCGGTGGCAGCGTCAGCAACGCCGCTGAAATAATAATTCCCCGCAGAAACATCGGTCGCCCATCGATGGAACCACGCCCCCGCAATGCTTCACGAGGCGATCTCGTTCCCGTCCCGCCGCGCATGACAGGGGCGCGGGAATGTCAGTGCTTCGCGCCATCGACCTGCAAGGCGAGCTCGATGACCTCAATCTCATCAAAACAGCAGGGCGCGGGATCACGTCCCCGCCAGCCGCCTCCGCCGCCGGGCCACGGCGTTGATAAATCCGTCGCGGGCGTCGGAATGGCCCTGGCCGCGGGGCTCCAGCACGTGGCGGAGGAGGAACAGGCCGGTAATCTGGAAACCGTCGAGCAGGTCCTGGTCCGACCAGCTGTTGGCGCCGCCCTCGCCTTCGCGCAGGAACGCCGGCAGCGGCAACAGCCGGTCGCGCCACTGCTCGCCGGCGGCGCGGGACACGGCGCCACCGGATTTCGGCGATACATAGATCAGGTCCGACGTCTCCCCGGTGGCCGCGCAGTTTCCCAAGTCGAGCCCGAAGCCGAGCTCGGTCAGCATGGCGAGCTCGAACCGGATCAGGTGCACGGCGGCAACGCCGGCGTCCTCGAAATCGTCGAGCGTCCCTTGCAGCATCCAGTAGATGTCCTCATGCGGATCGCGCTCCGGCAGCAGCCGGGCCAGCGCCGCCAGATGCGTGACGCCGTAGACCGCGTGCGATGAGCCGAGCAGCGTCGCCGCGCGCAGCCGCGTGCCTTCCAGCGCATACATGCCGAGATGCTCGTCGAGCCGCGCCCGCCACACCGCGGTAACGCTGTTGCCGGGCTGCAGCAGCGGCCGCATCCGCGAGCCGGCGCCGCCGCGCACCAGGCCGAGATGGCGGCCGTGCTCGCGCGTCAACAGCTCGACGATGGCGGAGGATTCGCCATGCCGCCGCACTCCCAGCACGATGCCTTCGTCGGTCCATTCCATGCGCGGAGTCTATCAGGATTCCGCGGATGAACGCAGCTTTCCTCACGCGTCATGCCTTACGCGTTGAACCAGCCCCGCGCGTCACCGGTGAAGGAATAATACAGCCCGGCCGTGGTCAGGATGCATGACACCACCTCGATCGCGCTGTCGATCTCCATGCCCCTTGCGCCGATGACCTGCACCAGGGACATCACCGACAGGACAAGCACTGCGAGCAGCGCCCAGCGCGGCCAGTTCTTGCGGTGCTGCGCGGCAAGCCGGACGAAATACATCAGCAGCAGGATCATGCAGCCGGCCGTCAGGGTCTCGCCCATGATCATCTGCTCGGTCTTCAGGACGGTCGGCGTGCGGTCCTGGAACGCCACCGACAGCGCATCCAGCGTCAGCGACAGATAGAGCAGAACCTCAAACCACAGCACATTTCTGGGCACGTTCATGCAAACGTCGACTCTTATTCCTTGGGGAATTCCAATCCCATTTCCTTGTAGCGATCGGGATCATCACCCCAGTTCTCACGCACCTTGACGAACAGGAACAGATGCACGGGGACGCCCATGATCTCGGCGATCTCGGCACGCGCCTGCGCGCCGATCGACTTGATGGTGGCGCCGCCCTTGCCGAGCACGATCTTGCGCTGGCTCTCGCGCTCGACAAAAATCGTCTGCTCGATGCGGATCGACTTGTCCTTGCGGTCGGTCCAGCTGTCGGTCTCGACCGTCGACTGGTACGGCAGTTCCTGATGCAGATGGCTGTAGATCTTCTCGCGCGTGATCTCGGCCGCCAGATGCCGCATCGGCGCATCCGACATCTGGTCCTCGGGATAGAGGAAGGGCCCTGCGGGCACCAGCTTGGCCAGCGTCTGGCGCAAATCGGCAACGCCGTCGCCGGACAGCGCCGAAATCATGAAGGTGTGCTCGAAGCGCATCCGCTCGTTGGCGGCCTGCGCCAGCGCCAGCAGCTTCTCGCGCTGCACGAGATCGACCTTGTTCAGCACCAGGATCTTCGGATGGGCGACGGTTTCGAGCTTGGCCAGGATCGCGTTGGCCTCTTCGTCGAGGCCCGACTTCGCATCGAGCAGCACGCAGACGAGATCGGCGTCGTGCGCGCCGCTCCAGGCGGTCGACACCATGGCGCGGTCAAGCCGGCGCCGCGGCGCGAAGATCCCGGGCGTGTCGACCAGGATGATCTGCGCGTTGCCCTCGATCACGATGCCGCGGATCAGCGCGCGCGTGGTCTGCACCTTGCGCGAGACGATCGTGACCTTGGAGCCCACCAACGCGTTGACCAGCGTCGACTTGCCGACATTGGGCGCACCGATCAGCGCGACGAAGCCACAGCGCGTCGCGTCCCCTTGCCCTTTGGCCTCGTCAGTCATTGGTGCCGACGCCTTCGCGCTCGATCATCGCGGATGCTGCCGCCTTTTCGGCCGCGCGCTTGTTGCCCCCGAGGCCCTCGGCGGAGGCCAGGCCCGGCAGGTCGACCGCAACGCGGAATTGTGGATCGTGATGGGGGCCGGTGCGTTCGACCTCGCGATAGACCGGCGTCGGCAGCCCCTTGCCCTGCGCCCATTCCTGCAACACGGTCTTGGGATCGCGCAGCGGCCGGCGCAGCTTGTGCATCCGTTCGGTCCAGTTGCGCTCGACGAACTGGCGCGCGGCCTCGTAGCCGCCGTCGAGAAAGATCGCCCCGATCACCGCTTCGCAGATATCGCCGAGCACGGACTTGCGCAGCCGGGCGCCCTCGACCGCCTTCACCATGCCGAGCTTGATGTCCTCGAGCAGCCCGAGCGCCTTGGCGACGTCGGCGCAACTCTCCTTGCGCACGAGGTCGGCGAGCCGCTTCGACAATTCGCCCTCGTCGGCCTTGGGGAACGACCGGAACAGCATGTCCGATACGATCAGCCCGAGCACGTGATCGCCGAGGAACTCCAGGCGCTGGTAGCTGTCGGCGCGGTTGCGGGTGGCGGGCTTCAGCGCGGACACGTGGGTGAACGCAGTGGTCAGCAGCGCGGGATCCTGGAAGGTGTACCCGATCCGCGCCTCGGTGCCCGCGATCGCGGCCTTCTCCTCAGCGGCCTTGGCCGCCTTGCTGCGCCGTTTCTTCGGCGCGGCTGTGCTGTCGGCGGCAGGCGTCTGGCTCGGCTCGCCGGTCGGCGCTTGATCGTTGATGGCTGCGGTATCGTCGTTCATCGCACGATAGAGAATAGGCGATTCCACCGCACGGCAAGCGGCCAGCGCCAGATCATCCAGGCCTGTTCGCCCTCGGCGATCGAGAAGAAGATCATCTGGGCTCGCCCGATGATGTTCTCGAACGGCACGTAGCCGACCTGCGACAGGAAGCGGCTGTCGGTGGAGTTGTCGCGGTTGTCGCCCATCATGAAGAAATGCCCGGGCGGAACGGTGTAGACGATGGTGTTGTCCATGTAGCTGTTGTCGGTGCAATCCAGCGTCTCATAGCTGACGCCGTTCGGCAGCGTCTCCTTCCAGCGCTTGACGCGGGCGGTCGCATCCGCCGAGCCGCAGGGATCCTCGCCGACGAAATCGCTCAGCCGCTCCCGCTTGATCGGCTCGTCGTTGATGTAGAGCAGCCCGCTCTTGACCTCGATGCGGTCGCCGGGCAGCCCGATGACGCGCTTGATGTAGTCGGTGGAGTCATCCCGCGGCAGGCGAAACACCACGATGTCGCCGCGGTTCGGCTCCGAGCCGAAGATGCGGCCCGAGAAAATGTTCGGCGAGAACGGGATCGAATAGTGGCTGTAGCCATAGGAATATTTCGAGACGAACAGGTAGTCGCCGACCAGGAGCGTCGCCTTCATCGACCCGGAGGGGATGTTGAACGGCTGGAACAGGAAGGTGCGGATAACGAGCGCGATCAGAAGAGCATGGATGACGACGCGGATGGTCTCGCCCAAGCCGCTTTCAGATTTGGTCCCGGTGGTCACGCTCATTGCTTTCCCAATTCCCGTGGACTGATGTCCACGCGGTGGCAGAACGTTCTCTTCGCGCGAAGCGTTCGGCCTTCGCGTGAGGAAAATGGCCTTGATTCTGATCTTGAGGGCAAATTCCGGCCTAAACCCGGAATCAGCGTCTCGCTCGATATAACCCTGCGGCGTTTTAGACGGTTGTTCGCAGGGGCGCAATCAATCGGCGCCTCAAAACTTCGCAATTCATTGAAATATCAATGATTTTTTAGTTTGCTGAAGTTTTCCGGCAGATTCCGGCGCCCCGCGTTCATCTGGCGGGGGCAACCGCCGAAATTATGACGAAGGCCTGGGCCAACGGCCAATCGTCGGTGATCGAAAGATCGATCTGCGCCTGCATGCCCTCGGGCGTCAGTTCCTGGAGCCGGGCCAGCGCCCCGCCGGTCAGCCGCATCGACGGCCGGCCGCCCGGCAGGTTCACGACACCCATGTCCTTCCACCACACCCCGCGCCGGATACCGGTGCCGAGCGCCTTGGAGCAGGCTTCCTTGGCGGCGAAGCGCTTGGCGTAGGTTGCGACCACCATCTTCTCGCTGTTGGCGCGGCGCATCGCCTTGGCGCGCTCGGCGTCGGTGAAGATGCGATCGAGGAATCGCTCGCCATGGCGCTCGATCACCTTGGCCACCCGGGTGATGTCGATCAGGTCCGAGCCGATGCCGATGATCATGCGCTGACGCCACCCTGCGCCCTGGCGCGGCCGCGGTCCATCGCCGCACGCATCTCACGCACCGTCGCGGCGATGCCGACGAACAGCGCCTCGCCCATCATGAAATAGCCGATGTTCAACTCCCGGATTTCGGGCAGCGCGGAAATCGTCTCAGCGGTGTCATAGTCGAGCCCGTGGCCGGCATGGACCTCGAGCCCGGCCGCCTGCGCGAGCCTGGCGCCGGCGACGATGCGCTTCCATTCGGCCTCCGCCTTGTCCTTGTGACCGTCGACCACGGCGTCGCACCAGCCACCGGTGTGGATCTCGATCACCGGCGCCTTCAGCTTCGCGGCCATCTCGATCTGCCTGGGATCGGCGGCAATGAACAGCGAGACCCGGATGCCGGCGTCATTGAGCCGCGCGATGAACGGCGCCAGCGCGTTGTGCTGGCCGACGACGTCGAGGCCGCCTTCGGTGGTAAGCTCCTGGCGTCGTTCCGGCACCAGGCAAACCGCGTGCGGCTTGGTGGCGAGCGAGATCCGCAGCATGTCGTCGGTCGCCGCCATCTCGAAGTTCAGCGGCTTGGAGATCTCGGCCTTGAGCCGCGCCATGTCCTCGTCGCGGATGTGGCGGCGATCCTCGCGCAAATGCGCGGTGATGCCGTCGGCGCCGGCCGCGATCGCGGCAAGCGCCAGCCGCACGGGATCGGGCCGGCCTCCGCCTCGCGCGTTGCGCAGGGTGGCGACGTGATCAACATTGATACCGAGACGCAGCGGCGGAGACGACATCAAATCACTCTCTGACAAACCAGTTGAACCATCCCCTCATCCTGAGGAGCGGCGCCTGCGCCGCGTCTCGAAGGATGAGGCCCCGTCTCGGGCCGCATGGTTCCCGAGCGATGCGGAGCATCGTCCGGAGACGGCGCTGACGCGCCTCCTCACCATGAGGGCCGATGACAGGCGGAACCCTAACCATTGACGCGCTCGACCCGGGCGACGACGGCCTTGGCGCGCAACTGGGCGATGATAGCGCTGAGATGCTTGAGGTCATAGACCTCAAGATCGATGGTCAGCTCCGTGAAGTCAGGCGATTGGCGCGACATGTGGATGTTGTCGATGTTGCCGTCGTGCTCGGCGATCACGGTCGCGATCTGGGCGAGGCTGCCGGGCTCGTTGACATTGTGGACCAGGATGCGCGCCGGAAAGCGCTGCGGCATGGTTTCGTCGATATCCCAGCGCACGTCGAGCCAGCGCTCCGGCTCCTCCTCGAAATCCTTCAGCGCCGGCGACTGGATCGGATAGATCGTGATCCCCTCGCCCGCCGTGACGATGCCGACGATCCGGTCGCCCGGCACCGCGCCGCCGTTCGGCGCGAACTTCACCGGCAAGTCGGAATTGATGCCGCGCACCGGGATCACCGAGGTGGCGCGCGCCGGATGCGGCGGGTTCTGCGTCTTCAGCTTGGCGGCGAGGCCCTTCTTGGCGCCGTAGCGCACCAGCCGCTCTTCCTTGTAGTCGGGATACATCGCGCGCGCGACGTCGGAAGCCTTGATCTCGCCGCGCCCGACCGAGGCCATCACGTCCTCGATCGAGGTGCGCGCGAGCCGCGGCAACGCACCCTTCAGCTTGTCGTCGGCATATTCGATCTTGGCGCGGGCAAACAGGCGGTCGACGATGCGGCGGCCGAGGCCGGCATACTGGTCGCGCACCGCGTCGCGGGTGGCGCGGCGGATCGCGGCCCGCGCCTTGCCGGTGCGGGCGAGCGCTTCCCAGGCCGACGGCGGCGCCGACTGCGCTTTCGAGGTCAGGACCTCGACCTCGTCGCCGTTCTGCAGCTCGGAAGACAGCGGCGCGAACTTGCCGTTGATCTTGCAGCCGACCGCGCTGTTGCCGACGCCGGTATGAACGGCATAGGCGAAATCGATCACGTTGGCGTTGCGCGGCAGCGCGATCAGCTTGCCCTTCGGCGTGAAGCAGAACACCTGGTCGTGGAACAGCTCGAGCTTGGTGTGTTCGAGGAATTCTTCCGGATTGGCGCTTTCCGAGAGGATGCCGATGGTGTGGCGCAGCCAGGCGAAGGCGTTGGACTCGTGCTTCATCCGCTCGTGCGGCGAACCCGCGCCCTCCTTGTAGAAGGCATGCGCGGCGATACCGAACTCCGCGATCTGGTTCATGTCCTCGGTGCGGATCTGCAGCTCGACGCGCTGCTTGCCCGGCCCGATCACCGTGGTGTGGATCGAGCGGTAGTCGTTCTGCTTCGGGGTCGAGATGTAGTCCTTGAAACGGCCCGGTACCACCGGCCAGGTGGTGTGGACGATGCCGAGCGCGCGGTAGCAGGCCCCGACATCGTCGAGGATGATGCGGAAGCCGTAGATATCGGATAGCTGCTCGAAGCCGACCGACTTGCGCTCCATCTTGGTCCAGATCGAAAACGGCTGCTTGCGGCGGCCGAACACCCGCGCGGTAATGCCGTTCTTCTGCAGGTTCTTGGAGAGCTGGGTTTCGATCTCGCCGATCAAATTGCGGTTGCGCTCGGCCAGTGAATCGAGCCGCTGCTTGACCACCGCATAGGCCTCGGGATCGAGCACGAAGAACGACAGGTCCTCGAGTTCCTCGCGCATCTCGTGCATACCCATGCGACCGGCCAGCGGCGCATAGATATCCAGCGTCTCTTCGGCGATGCGGCGGCGCGAGGCCGGTGGCACGAATTCCAGCGTGCGCATGTTGTGCAAGCGGTCGGCGAGCTTGATCAGCAGCACGCGGACATCGTCGGCGATCGCAAGCAGCAGCTTGCGCAAATTCTCGGCCTGCTTGGCCTCGCGCGACACCAGTTCCAGCCGCTTCAGCTTGGTCAGGCCCTCGACCAGCGCGCCGATCTCGTGGCCGAACACATTGTCGATCTCGGCCCGCGTCGCCTCGGTGTCCTCGATCGTGTCGTGCAGCAGCGCCGCCACGATCGTGGCGTCGTCGAGCTTGAGGTTGGTGAGGATCGCGGCGACCTCGAGCGGATGCGAGAAATAGGGATCGCCGGAGGCGCGGGTCTGCGTGCCGTGCGCCTTCATGGCGTAGACATAGGCGCGGTTGAGCAGGTCTTCGTTGGTATCGGGGTTATAGGAGCGGACGCGCTCGACGAGGTCATATTGTCGCATCATTCGCGTCCGCGGCTTGGCCGGCCTTTCCGCCGTGGACGACGTCGGCGCCACCGCGACCGTTTCGGTTGCAGCCTGCATCTGGATGGAACTGCGGCGTCGATACGCCATGAACTCGCTGCCTCTCGCGCGGGACCGGAATGTCCCACCTTTCTACAATCTAGTGCGCTTTCGAATGAAGCAGCACCCCGCGCGGGCCCTGGAACCATTCAATTTCGCGCGTCCGCATAGGACGCACCGTAACAGCAAAATTGTCAACAAAAGCAAAGGCCCGGAGCAATGTCCGGGCCTTCGGTAAATCGGTTCGAAACGACGGCGAGCTTACTCGTCTTCCTCGGGCTGCTCCTCCGGGGGCGCCAGACCCTCGAGGCCCTTCAGCAGCTCTTCCTCGGTCATCCGCTCGACCGCGACCTCGGTGTCGTCGGCGTCGACGCTGGCACCGGCGGAACCGATCAGCGGCACGGTGTCGGGCTCGGGCTCGTCGACCTCGACGAACTTCTGCAGGGAGTGCACGAGCTCCTCTTTCAGGTCTTCCGGCGAGATCGTCGAATCGGCGATCTCCCGCAGCGAGACGACCGGATTCTTGTCGTTGTCGCGATCAACCGTGAGTTGCGACCCCGACGAGATCATCCGGGCGCGATGCGCGGCCAACAGGACGAGGTCGAAACGATTGTCGACCTTGTCAATGCAATCTTCGACGGTGACGCGAGCCATCTCGAGGCGCTCCGTGGTAAAAGGGACCGAACATGTAGGTTATGAGGGTTAGTTATAGGCCTAGCCCCCGTTTCGCAAGGTAAAATTTGTGATTTGCCTTCCGAACAGGCTCTGATAACCCGGTCTGACGGGGGCCAGAAGGGCCGGAGCGTCTGACGACATGGCCAGGTTGCTGTCCCAGGCGAGTAAATCTCTTCATTGCAATGTCAAGGGTCTAGGCTTTTTGCCCTCGCCTCACCATAATTGCGGTGGTGACTGTCGTGGGGAAAGATTCACAGAACTTTAGGCAGCAACGCCGGAAATTGCGCGCGGTTGATCACCGCCGCGCTAAGAACACTAACAACCACGCGAGAACACTTTGATGTCGTCACCTGTTTCCAACAAGATCGCGCTCTTCATCGACGGAGCGAATCTTTACGCCACCGCTAAGACGCTGGGCTTCGACATCGACTACAAGCGCCTCCTCAAGGAGTTCCAGAGTCGCGGCACTCTGCTCCGTGCGTTCTACTACACGGCGATCATCGAGGATCAGGAGTATTCGTCGATCCGCCCGTTGATCGACTGGCTCGATTACAACGGCTACACCGTCGTCACCAAGGCGACCAAGGAATTCATCGACGCCAGCGGCCGTCGCAAGGTGAAGGGCAACATGGACATCGAGCTCGCCGTCGATGCCATGGAACTCGCCGAGCACATCGACCAGATGATTCTGTTTTCCGGCGATGGCGACTTCCGCTCGCTGGTCGAGGCCGTGCAGCGCCGCGGCGTTCGCGTCACGGTCATTTCCACCATCGCCAGCCAGCCGCCGATGATCGCCGACGAGCTACGCCGCCAGGCCGACGTCTTCACCGACCTCGTCGAGCTGCAATCCAAGCTCGGCCGCGATCCGTCGGAACGTCCGGCCCCGCGCGAACCGCGCCACCACTCCCCGCAATTCCTGCAGCGCGCGACCACCATGGCCCCACGGGGAGCCGATGACGATTTCGACGAGTAACCTCGTCACCGCTGCCACGCGCCCCGACAGCAACTGTCCGCTCTGTCCACGGCTGGCCGAGTTCCGCGCGCAGGCGCGCGCACGCGAGCCGGGCTGGTTCAACTCACCGGTGGAATCGTTCGGCGATCCGAATGCGCGGCTGTTGATCGTCGGGCTCGCGCCGGGTCTGCAGGGCGCCAACCGCACCGGCCGTCCCTTCACCGGCGACTACGCCGGTGATCTGCTCTATGCGACCCTGCTCGAATATGGCTTCGCCAGCGGCGTCTATCAGGCGCGGCCGGACGACGGGCTGAAGCTGGTCGACGCCCGGATCAGCAACGCGGTGCGCTGCGTGCCGCCGCAGAACAAGCCGCTGCCGGCCGAGATCAACACCTGCCGGCAGTTCCTCCGCGCCACCATCGCCACGATGCCGAAGCTGCGCACGATCGTGCTGCTCGGGCGAATCGCCCACGAATCGACTCTCAAGGCGCTGGATGTTCGCTTGGCGGCCGCGCCTTTTGTGCACGGTGCCGTGCATAGTGCAGGCAAATTCAAGCTCTACGACAGCTACCACTGCTCGCGCTACAACACGAACACCGGCGTGTTGACGACCGATATGTTCCGCAAGGTGTTCGCGACCGTGCGCAAGGAGCTCGGCTAGCAAACGCGACAGCCTTGGGCGGAGGCATGCACAATTTCGGAATATTAGAAATATATCCCTGAATTGCCCGACGTGTCAAGTTGCCTGGTCGAACGCCGGCCGCCGCCGGCTACGTTGCATGGGGTTGTTCTCGATATTTTGGCAGCGTGACCTGCGGCGGCCCCATCACATCACGTTGCGCTAGTCCCTCCGCGGATTGGCCTTCAGCCAAGCCAGCACGTCGCCGGCGTTCCGGTCGGGCGGGAACACCGGGTAGAACACGTGCGTGATGCGCGCGTCGTCGATCACAAGGGCGAGCCGCTTGATCAGGGTCAGGCCCGCCACCGACATGGTCGGCAACTTCAACGTGTGCGTCAGTTCCAGCGCTTCGTCGGACAGCACCGGAAACGGCAGATGCAGGCGCGACGCCATCTCGGTCTGGTACGCATTGCTTTGCGTCGACAGCCCGAACACCTGGGCAGCACCGGCCGCCTTCAGCTCGGCAAACAGGTCGCGGAAGGCGCAGGTCTGCGGCGTGCAGCCGCGGGCGCCAGGGATCATGTCCCAATCGTCGACCAGCCCGATCTTGCCTGGCTCGCCGGTTCGCGGATAGGCGAACACCACGGTGCGGCCCTTGAGCGCCGACAGCGTCACCGCGGTGTCGTCGGTGGCACGCAGCCGGACCGGCGGGATCGTCATGCCGACGAGGTGCGCCGCGGCGCCGTCATCCGTGGGCGCCGGGATCTTGCTCCAGTCGACATCGGTAAGGCTCGGTTGAGTCATGGCCCAAATCTCCATCCACCGTCATCGCGAGGAGCCCGCGACAAAATTGCGGAGCAATTTTGCGCTGAAGCGACGAAGCGATGACGACAAATCAACCGCCCTACCCGCGCGCCCGCATCAGGCGGCCCTTCTCGCGGCTCCAGTCGCGCTTCTTCTCGGTCTCGCGCTTGTCGTGCAGCTTCTTGCCCTTGGCGACCGCAAGCAGCAGTTTGGCACGGCCGCGCTCGTTGAAATACAGCTTCAGCGGAATGAGCGTCATGCCCTCGCGGTCGACCGCTCCGAGCAGCTTGTTGATCTGCTTGCGATGCAGCAGCAGCTTCCGCGGCCGCTTCGGCTCGTGGTTGAAGCGGTTGGCCTGCAGATATTCAGGAATATTGGCGTTGATCAGCCACAGCTCACCGTTCTTGGAATCCGCATAGGATTCCGCGATCGTGCTCTTGCCGCTGCGGATTGATTTCACCTCGGTGCCGGTCAGCGAAATGCCGGCCTCGATCGTGTCCTCGATCGCGTAGTTGAAGCGGGCCTTTCGGTTCTCGGCAACGACCTTGATGGGACGTTCGTTCTTCTCGGCCACTTTAGCTCTTCTTGAGGAGGTCGCGGATTTCCGTCAGCAGCACGGCCTCGGCGGACGGCTTCGACGGCTCGGCAGGCTTGACCTCTTCCTTGCGCTTGAACTGGTTCATGGCGCGAATGACCATGAACAGCACGAAGGCGACGATCAGGAAGTTGAGCGTCAGCGTCAGGAAGTTGCCCCAGGCCAGCACCGCACCCTGCTTCTTGGCGTCGGCGAGGTTGGTTGCGTTGACGGCCTTGGAAAGCCCGGTGAAATAGTTGGAGAAGTCGAGACCGCCCGTGATCGCGCCGATGATCGGCATGATGATGTCGCCGACCAGCGAGGTGACGATCGCGCCGAAGGCCGCACCGATGATGACGCCGACGGCGAGGTCGACGACATTGCCCTTCATGGCGAACTCGCGGAATTCCTTCAGCATGCCCATCCCCTTCTGTTCGACATTGCGCACGGCACTGGTCGCGGCGGCAGCGGTCCGGCTCAGTTGATCAGGCCGGCATGCACCATGGCGCTGCGGACCGCCTGGCGGGTCGCTTCGGTGACCGGCACCATCGGCAGGCGCAGCTTCTCGTCCAGCTTGCCGAGCAGCGACATCGCGTACTTCACCGGCGCCGGATTGCTCTCGATGAACAGGTTGGTGTGCAGCGGCATCAGCTTGTCATGGATCTTCAGTGCCGTGGTGACGTCGCCCTTCTGCCAGGCGGTCTGGAACTCCGAGCACAGCCGCGGCGCGACGTTCGAGGTCACCGAGATGCAGCCGTGGCCGCCATGGGCCATGTAGCCGATGATGGTGGCGTCCTCGCCGGAGAGCTGGTTGAAATCCTCGCCCATCGCGGCGCGCTGCTGCGAGACCCGCACCATGCTCGCGGTGGCGTCCTTGACGCCGGCGATGTTCTTCAGCTCGAACAGCCGCTTCATGGTGTCGACCGACATGTCGATCACCGAGCGCGGCGGGATGTTGTAGATGATGATCGGAATGCCGATCGCATCGTTGATCGCCTTGAAGTGCTGATACATGCCTTCCTGGGTCGGCTTGTTGTAGTACGGCGTCACGACCAGCACCGCGGTGGCGCCGGCCTTCTCGGCGTGCTCGGCGAGCTCGATCGCCTCCTTGGTCGAATTCGAGCCGGCACCGGCGATCACGGGCACCCGGCCCCTGGCCTCCTCGATGCACCATTCGACCACCCGCTTGTGCTCGTCGTGGCTCAGCGTCGGGCTCTCGCCTGTGGTGCCGACCGGCACCAGGCCGTGGGTGCCCTCGGCGATCTGCCAGTTCACGAGGCTGCGGAACGCCGCTTCGTCCACCGAGCCGTTTTTGAAGGGCGTCACCAAGGCAGTGAATGATCCCCGGAATTTTGTCTTGGCTGCCATGGACTTCCTCCAAACGCTTCAGGCTAAAGGCTAGGTCGACGGACCCTTGTTGGTGGCGTGCTTCACGTCCGTGCGACCGGCACCCGGTTGTTGCGAAACGCCATGAAAGGCAATTCATATCGGGTCTGGCCGACAGGCGAAAGGGCCGTACCGTACCTATTCCCAACGGTAATCTGCGGCGCGCGAAATCGTTTCCAGCCGCGATTTTGCCGTTGTGCTGGCGCAAACAGCCGCACCGGCAGGCTTCTTAGTATTTTGTGTACGTTTTCAATCAAATAAGAACCCATGGCCCAAACGACCAGATGATTCGGGGCCGCAGAGGACTTCTGTGATCCGTTCCGTTCGCGCAGGCACATTGCGGTCGACGGCGCTGGCGACGAGCCTGGCGCTCGTTGTCGGCCTTGCCGCCATCACGGCCGATGCCTGGGCTGCCGAGGATGCTCCAACTGCAAAGCCGGCTGCCCAAGACACGGCCTCCAAGAGCGCCGCCTCCAAGACCACGCCGAAGTCCACGGCTCCGAAGGCGGCGGCTTCAAAGCCAACGGCAACCAAACCCGGCGCCAAGACTGATGCGGCCAAGACCGACTCAGCCAAGACCAGCGCTGCCAAGACTGAAACTCACAAGACCGAGGCTCACAAGACAACGTCGTCCAAGTCCGGCGCGGTCAAGACAGACGGTGCCAAGGCCGCTCCTGCCAAGACCGAAGCTCACAAGCCAACGGCTCCGAAGACCCCGGAATCCAAGGGCACCACGTCCAAGACCAACACATCCAAGACCACCGCGGCCAAGCCCGCCGCTCCGGTTGCAACGGGAACTGTATCGAACAGGTCGGTGCCCGCGCCCGCACTGGTTCCGGCAACCCGCCAGCATGCCGCACCGATCGCGCGCAAGCCGGTGCTGCCTGCGGCCGTAGCCGCGACATCCTCGACGTCGCAGTCGGACAAGGAAGCGCTTGCAAGCGTCGTCGAGCTGCTGCGCAAGCGCAAGCCGGCGGACGCCACCGAGGCCGAGGCCTCGATCTCCGATCCGGTCGCGCGCAAGCTTGCCGAATGGCTGATCCTGCGCAGCGAGGACAACGGCGCCTCGGTCGAGCGCTACCGCGCTTTCCTCGATGCCAATCCGAGCTGGCCGTCGCAGACCTTCCTGCGTCGCCGCATCGAGGCCTCGTTGTGGGACGACCGCCGCGACGACTCCGCGGTCTGGACCTGGTTCCAGAATGAATCGCCGGTCTCGGCCAAGGGCCGGCTCGCGCTCGCCAAGGTGATGATCGGACGCGGCGACCGCGGCAATGCCGAGCGCCTGGTCCGCGAGGCCTGGCGCAACGACGGAATGAGCGAGGACACCGAAAACACCGCGCTCGACCTGTTCGGCTCGCTGCTGACTGCCGGCGACCACAAGGCACGCATGGACACCATGCTGTACGGCACCGACAACGAGGCCGCCGGCATGCGCGAAGCCAAGCGCCTTGGCTCCGGCTACGTGGCGCTCGCGAAGGCACGCATCGCCGCCACCCGCAAGGGTTCGAACCTGCGCGCGCTGCTGGAAGCCGTGCCGAGCGAGCTCTCCGGCGACACCGGCTATTTGTTCGCCAGGATCCAGTTGCTCCGCCGCGAGGAGAAATTCGCCGAGGCCGCGCGGCTGATGCTGAGCGCACCGAAGGAAGCCTCCCGCCTCTACAATGTCGACGAATGGTGGATCGAGCGCCGGCTGCTGGCGCGCAAGATGATCGACACCAACGAGTTTCGCACCGCCTATCTGATCGCGCGCGACGCGGCGCTGCCGGCCCGCGACATCTACAAGACCGAGCAGGAATTCACCTCGGGCTGGATCGCGCTACGCTTCCTCAACGATCCCGCCCTCGCCGCCCAGCATTTCGCGCGGATCGGCGTCGGCAGCGCCAACCCGACCGCGCTGGCGCGTGCCGGCTATTGGCAGGGCCGCGCCGCGGAGGCCGCCGGCCGCGGCCAGGAGGCGCGCGCCGCTTACGGACGCGCGGCCGAGCAGTCCACCAGCTATTACGGCCAGCTCGCGCGTGCCAAGCTCGGCCTGCCGCAGATCGAGCTGAACAGCGCGCCGCGCGGCCGCGGCGCCGAGCGGCTGGAGATCGTGCGCGCGGTGGCGCTGCTCTACGAAATCGACGCGCGCGAGCTCGCGATCTCGATCTTCGGCGACATGGGCGACAATGGCGATCCGGAGGCCCTCGCCGGCCTCGGCGAGCTCACCGCGCGCCACGGCGATGCCCGCGGCATGCTGCTGATGGGCAAGGCCGCGCTCAACCGCGGACTGCCGTTCGACCACTACGCCTATCCGGTCAACGGCATTCCGTCGTTCCGCCAGGTCGGGCCGGAGGTCGAGCAGAGCGTCGTCTACGCGATCGCGCGCCAGGAGAGCGCGTTCAATCCGGCGGTGGTGTCGCCGGCCCAGGCCTACGGCCTGATGCAGGTGACGCCGGACGCCGGACGTTACGTCTGCAAGCGCGCCGGCATCGGCTTCGACCTCAACCGGATGAAGACCGATCCGGTCTACAACGCGATGCTCGGCGCCGCCGAGCTCGGCGGCCTGCTCGAGGACTACCGCGGGTCCTATATCCTGACCTTCGCCGCCTACAATGCCGGCCGCGGCAGCGTGCGGAAGTGGATCGAGCGCTATGGCGATCCGCGCGATCCCAAGGTCGACGCGGTCGACTGGGTCGAGCTGATTCCGTTCTCGGAGACGCGGAACTACGTCCAGCGGATCATGGAAAACCTGCAGGTCTACCGCGCCCGGTTCGGCGGCGGCACCAAATTGCAGATCGAGGCCGATTTGCGCCGCGGCGCCAGCGTGGAATGAGCCGGCGCAACCGGTTTTCAACAGGCTTGGCGCCGGGCGCTCCAGTCCCGGCCCAATGTCAGGCTAATATATTGTTATATCTTGCATTTTTAGCATCCAGGCGCTCCGACGCCTGCCGATTGGCGCGGTATATGAAGGCTTGGGGACGGCCGGCGGCCGAGCTGCCCTCAAATCACCTTGGCGCAATCTGAATCTGCCGCTTGCGGCTCAGCGCCCTCTCGGGCATATCGGCGCCATTGGAGACGTGGCCGAGTGGCTGAAGGCGGCGGTTTGCTAAACCGTTATAGGCTTGTAAAGGCCTATCGAGGGTTCGAATCCCTCCGTCTCCGCCATACTCATTGTTGTCCAGCCCGGAGACATGGGTAACAGGTCGTACCTAAGACATGGGTGACAACCTCGTGCCGAGCGGGTTGTCGAGGGGTTGCAGGGTTTTCTGCTCCAGGTCGAAGTATTCCAGATCATAGTGCATGAAGCTGACGAGCCAAATGCCGGCCCCTGGCCTGGACCGGTCGTCACCTCCGCGTGAATGAAACATCATTCCCGGCGCCGCGAAGCGAGCGCGCAACAAACCGCGCCCACGATCCCTGCATTGTTTTCTTTCACCTGAACATTTCCGGGGTAAGGCCATGCAGCAAGACAGTGGCATCCAATTCCAGGATCTCGACCAGGTTCTGCGTAACGCCCAGCTTCGCCGATCCGCCGACGTTGGCTTCTGGCTGCGACAGCGCTTCCCATCCAAAGCAGGCAGGCTCGTCGTCGCAACTTCGCTGGCTTGCATGGTTGTTGCGCTGGCGATCGTTGCTGCCCCGCGGCCGGTCTCAAGCGCTGCGCTCGGCAGCGAGTGGCAATGCAGCAAGGCGGCGTTTGTTTTGACGACCTGTCGTCAAGCCGACCCTGCGCGCTCATAACAATCGGCCGCATCGGGGGGCGTACGGCAACAACGTCAATTGACATCGGTGAAACCATTGTCCGGCGACTCCGTAGCTGGAGCGCCGGCCTATTTCTTCCATTTTGGCACTACGGGCCGGCTGGGGCCGTTCGGTCTTTCCCAGTCACGAACGGCCTCACTTTTAAGTCCATCTCTGACCTGCGTCAGCTTTCCCTCGGCTTGATTATTTGGCATCAAATGAACATGCAGCGTGCTCGAAGAATCCGCCGGCCGGTCGGGATCGGGCTGAGGGCGAAGAAATAAATGGATGGCCCAAGTCACGTTCTCAGGTTAGCGATCTGTTTCGCGCTGGTTCTCGTTCTGCCTGCTGCGCAGACGCCGCCGACGCAGCATTCGCGTGACGAGTGGCGTGTGGTTGACAAGGAATGTCGCGACGTCTTGCCTCCGCAGGCAAAGATACGGGCATGTCTCAACCTGCTGAGCGATCGACGCCTCCCGACCGCCTATCTTGCGTCGATCACCGGCGAAATATCGAGCACGTTCCAAAGCTTGCGGGATTACGGCAACGCCATCAAGTACAAGAAGATCGAAATTGAACGCACCTCGGCGAGGCAACCTTCTTCGTCGGGTGAAGCACTTCCTGCCAGTCTCGGTGCGATGTCTCTGCGTTACACGGAGCTCGGGACACTCCAGACACTCAATCGCCAAACCAACTTCGGCAGTCAGTCGGATGAAGCCCGCCGAGGCGCCACTGAGGAACAAAATAGCTACAACCTTGCGCTTCAGTACAACCCGATGAACTACAGGGCATATAGATACCGGGCTGAAATTCGCAGCCAATTCTGCGACAGCGCGTCCGCCGCTCAGGACATGGAAGCAGCGGTTAGGTTTGCCGAACAGGCAGGAGATCAGGACGCCGCGCGAGACTTCAAGCGTGTCACGCTAGGTGCTTGCGTTCCGGCTTGGCGGCGAGACTAGTCAGTGAGATCTACCAGACGTCGTCACCCGGTGGCATACCCCGCGCCGGACCGCCCCCGACCGTATTCCTACGGACCTGCGACTGGCAGGCAACTTGCGATGTATCCGTCAATAGTTCGGCGCCGCTGTTCTCGATGTGCCGAACTCAGACATTCGGAGCACGCAAATGAACATGCATCATCGTTTTGAGACAGCTCGCGGACGTGGCGGACGAGAGTCGACGGTCAGCAAGATGCTGTCCGATCTCATCCTGGCCTGCCAGCAGATCGAAGCCGATATCGCGACCGAAGAAGCGCGCGCGGGAATTTACGACCGATCGGACGCGAGGTATCCGATTTTGGCAAGGTCGCTCAATGAGCGGCACGCCAATCTCAAGGGAACGATTGCCACACTCGAAAAGCGCGTCGCCGAGAGATCTCAGCACAAATTGGTCACCGACGCCGCATAGCTCGATCTTTGACCAACTTCCTGTACGCTGGCAGAGCGACCGATGCGATGAAGCATCAGTGCGGGCGCTGACCGACATCAGCCGCTGCCGCGGGCGGATGGATCGAGGTTCCGGTTCTCGCCCGGCGGGATCGGGCCAAAGCCCGGATATCGGTACGAGCTCGGAGGAGCCATCTGCTCGCTTGGGCGGATGATGAAATGCTGCCGCACGCGCCTGTGATGCGCAGTTGCGGCGTCGGCAGCCAGGCTCGACAGGAGCACAAGCGGCAACGTCAGGACCAGGGAAATACGTAAGCATACGCGCAAGGCAACACGCATCGTGATCACTCCGTCTCACCGAACAGGTGATCGCCGAGCGTAGCGCCCTATTCTGCCCTGGCCTCTCACATGCGATCAAAACAGCGAGATCGCCAATCCATGACTTGCGGGTTATCGCGAATCGCAGGCCGTCTTGACCGGCCGCGGCAAGGCCTGCGCGCAGGCGACGCCGAGCAGCGCGAGGCCGCCGCCGATGACGTGGAATGGCCTGACCGGCTCGCCCAGCATCACGATCGCGGCCGCGGCCGTCAGCATCGGCAGCAGGTTCATGAAGATCGCGCAGCGGTTCGGGCCGAGCTGCGCGACGCCGCGGATCCAGAGAAACGGCAGCACGACCGAGGCCAGCGCGCCGGCATAGACGATCAGCGGCCAGGTTTCGGCGTTGACCTGCCGCAGCGGCGCCGGCGTCGCGAGGAAGGCGGGAAACATCACGGCCAGCGCGCACAGCGCCTGCATGTAGGTGGATTGCCATCCAGTGATCGGCAGATTCCAGCGTTTCAGCAGCACGCCGTACAGCGCATAGACGATCGCGGCCAGCAGCATCAGCGCGTCGCCCGCATGCACGCCGTTCTGCAACAGCGACGACAAGTCGCCGCCGCTGACGAGATAGACGAGGCCCGCAAATGACAGCGGCGCGCCGCATATCATGCCAAGCGTCGGCGGTTCGCCGAGCAGCGCGGCACTGAGGGCGACCGTCAAGAGCGGCGTCAGCGCGGTGAACACCGCCATGTTGGTCGCGGTGGTGGTCTCGGCCGCCAGATACGACAGGCTCTGGAACAGGCACATCGCAAGGAAGCCGAGGATCGCGAGCGGACCAAGATGCGGCCAGATCGCATGGCGATTACGCAAGGCGCCGCGCGCCACGAACGGAGACATCAAGAGCACCGCGACCAGCAGGCGATAGAAGGTGATCGCCTGCGGACCGATCGTGTGCGCCGAGAGGCGAGAGACGATGACGTTGCCTGCCCACAGCACGATGGCAACGAAGGGATAGAGAAGTGCAGCTTTTGACTTGAACATGACCCGGCAGCGCGTTGGTGAAGATCACACCAGCAACTACCTGTCGCGCCCAAGTCCGTCTCACGCTAGACTGACCTCACCTAGCGAGATTGGGACATGCGAGATGAAGACGTGTTGGACGAGCTGATCACACGGCACCTCGACTATCACGCCACGGCGCGGCCGATGGCGGCAATGGAGATCGACTATCCGAGCGGCGCGTCGACCGGCCTGCACGCGCATCCGCGCGGCCAGTTGCTCTACGCGATCGAAGGCGTGATGGTCGTGCGCTGCACCGAAGGCACCTGGGTGGTGCCGCCCAATCGCGCGGTGTGGCTGGTGGCCGATCTCGCGCACGAGGTCCGGATGTGCGGCGCGGTCAAGATCCGCACCGTGTTCGTGGACGCCGACGCGGCTCCCAATCTGCCGCAGGCCAGCTGCGTGTTCGCGGTCTCGCCGCTGCTGCGCGAATTGTTCGTCGCCGCGATGTGCGTCCCGCTGGACTATGCGCCCGCGACCTCCGACGAGCGCCTGATGCGCGTGCTGCTCGACCAGCTGCGCGAAGTCGATGTGCTGCCGCTGCATCTGCCGATGCCGCGCGACGAAAGGCTCGCACGGGTCTGCGCCGCGCTGGTGGCCCGCCCGGACGATGGCTCCACAGCCGAGCAATGGGCACGCCGGCTGAAGCTGACGTCGAAGACCATCCATCGTCTGTTCGCCAGGGAGACCGGCATGACGTTCGGCGAATGGCGTCAGCAGGCACGTTTGCTGTTCGCGCTCGAACGCCTCGCGCGCGGCGCGCGCGTGGTCGATGTCGCGCTCGATGCCGGCTATGCCAGCCAGAGCGCCTTCACCGCGATGTTCCGCAAGCATTTTGGCGTGCCGCCCAACGCGTTCTATCGGTAAGCCGCCCACTGCAGCTGTGCTCCCTCTCCCCGTTCTTACGGGGAGAGGGTTGGGGTGAGGGGCTCCATCCGCGTATCCTATGATAGCTGCGTTTGCGGAGGCTCCCCCTCACCCGGATCACATTGCGCTTCGCTCCATGCGATCCGACCTCTCCCCGCACACGGGGCGAGGTGAAGCAGAGTCCGTTGCTCGACCTGACATAGTCTCGTCGCGCTTTAGTGCTCCGCCGCCGACTGAGCCTCCGGTCCCAGCATCCATTCCCTGAACGCCGCGATCTTCGGAAGCGACTGCCTGTTGTCGGGACAGACGAGATAGTACGCGAACTCCTCCAGATGCGCGGTCTCGAGCAGCTGGACCAGTTCACCGCCCGCGATCTCATTTGCCACCATCGCGGCCGGCAGCAGGCCCGCGCCCTGCCCTGTCAGCACGGCCTTGAGCAGCAGGCCGCTGTCATCGAACGAGGGTCCGCGCGGCGTGCGAACCTCCGCGATGCCGTTGGCCTGAAACCACAGGCTCCATCCCTTGCGATCGGCGTCATGCACCTGCGGCCAGCTTGCGAGCGCGCCGGGAGATGCCGGTCGCCCGAGGCGCGCCACCAGTGACGGCGATGCGACCGCCACCATCTCCACGGTGACGACGCGGTCGCTGCGCAGCCCCGGATAGCGGCCAAGGCCGTGGCGCACCGCGACGTCGACGCCGCTGCGCGAGAAATCGACCACTGTGTTGCTGGTGACGATCTGCAGATCGATCTCGGGATGCGCGCCCTGAAACGAGGCCATGCGGGGCACCAGCCAGGCCGACGCAAAGAACGGCGTGACGCTCACCGTCAGCGTACCGACATCGACGGATGCCGCGACGCGACGCGAGGCATCCGCGATCTGGCGAAACGCGTTGCGGATCGACGGCAGATAGTCGCGGCCGGCGTCGGTGAGATAGATGCCGCGCGGGACCCGCTCGAACAGCTTCACGCCGAGATCGGCTTCGAGCGTCTTGAGCATCTGGCTGACCGCACCCGGCGTCACGCATAGCTCCTCGGCCGCGAGCTTCACCGAGAGATGGCGAGCGGCGGATTCGAACGCCTTGAGCGCGTTCAGGGGTGGAAGCCTGCTTTCCATGGTTTAGATTTTCTAATCTTAATCGTCCAGCAAATCTGGTTTGCCAACTCGGCCTTCCGGGCGCTCTATCAGCTTAATCCAGTGCTGAAAGCCGCGTCAATGCAGAGAAAGTCGAACCATGGAACTTAGATTTTCTAACCTTCTTTACCGCTCCCGACGGCCCCACTTTCTTGATGGAGCCAGGCCATGACCGAGGTCGCAAACAAGCTCGGCCTCCGCGAGATCGCTGCGGGCGGCCAGACCAGCCCGCTCGTCGAGCGCATCAACGCGTCGCAAGCCGGCAGCCTGCCCGGCCTCCTGGACTTTCAATGGCTCGAAGCCGGACGCGGCCACATCCGCGGCCGCTTCGAGATTGCCGCAAAACACTTCTCGCCGCACGGGCTGCTGCACGGCGCAAGCATCGTCGCATTGGCCGATACCGCATGCGGGTTCGGCTGCCTCGCGTCGTTGCCGGATGGCGCCATCGGCTTCGCCACCGGAGAGTTGAAGACCAACTTCATCGGCGCCGCGCGCGAAGGCGGTTTGAGCTGCGAGGCGCGCCTCGTTCACGCCGGGCGCACCACCCAGGTGTGGGACGCCGAGATCCGCAGCGAGGCGACAGGCAAGACCATCGCGCTGTTTCGCTGCACGCAGATGCTGCTCTACCCGCCGGGCAAGCCCGGTGGTTACGCGGCACAGGGAGAACGATCATGAGGAATGCCGTCATGCACGCCGGTTATCAACGAACCAAGCCGTTCTACGGCTGGTACGTCGTCGCAGCAGCCTTCGTCGTCACATTGATCGGCTTCGGCAGCGCCTACACGTTCTCGTCCTTCGTCGAGTCCCTGCAGCGGGAGTTCGGCGCCTCGCGCGGCTCGGTGTCGCTGGTGTTCTCCTTCGCGGGCTTCCTGTATTTCGGCTTGGGGATGATCTCCGGTCCGCTTGCCGATCGCTGGGGCGCGCGCAGGCTCGCTGGCCTCGGAATGGCGCTGGTCGGTCTCGGCATGGTGCTGGCGGGACAGGCCCAGACCATCCTCCAGGTCTATGCCGCCTACAGCATCGGGATCGGCGCCGGAGTCGGCTGCGCCTACGTTCCGACCTTGGGCGCCGTGCAGCGCTGGTTCGTCAGGCGGCGCGGTTTTGCGTCGGGCCTCGCCGTCAGCGGGATCGGGGTCGGCACACTGGTGATGCCGCCGCTCGCGACCTGGCTGATCACGAGCCTCGGCTGGCGCGATGCCTATGTCGTGCTGGGCGTTGTCGCCGCCGTCGCCGGGATCGGTGCATCGCTGCTGATCGCGGACGATCCGCGCCGCTACGGCACCGGACCGGACGGCGATCGGCTCGAGACGGTTTCGGGCGCGCCGCTCCGCCAGGGCGTCTCGATCCGCGGCGCGGTGCGGACCGCCCGCTTCGCCGGGCTCTATGCCGCCTGCCTGATCAGCGCGTTCGGCGTGTTCGTGCCCTTCGTGCACCTCGTGCCCTTTTCGGTCGATCATCAGGTCGCGCCGACGCTTGCCGTGCTGCTGCTCGGGATGATTGGGGTCGGCAGCACGGCCGGCCGGTTCTTCCTCGGCGGCATCGCCGACCGCGTCGGCCGCGATGCATTCCTGGTCGCGATGTATCTCGGCATGGCCGTCTCGCTGGCGATCTGGGCAATCGCCGGCACCTTCTGGTCGCTCACGGTCTTCGCGCTGCTGTTCGGCCTGTTCTATGGCGGCTGGGTCGCGATCCTGCCCGCTGTGGTCACCGACCATTTCGGCGGCCGCAATGTCGGCGGCATCATCGGCATCCTCTACACCAGCGTCGCTGTTGGCACGCTGCTGGGCCCGAGTGCCGCCGGCTTCGCCTACGACATCAGCCACAGCTACTTCATTCCGGTGGCGATCAGTGCAGCCACCAACCTCGCCGCCGCCCTGATCGCAATGGCGACCATGCGAACGGCCTCGCCGATCGTTTCGGTTGCGCAGGCCTGAAGCCCCAATGACGGTCGGCGATCCCTGTGCTAGCGTTCAGGGATCACCTGCCCGATCGCTTCAAGACCTCCGTGATCACTCCGTTCGCCATGACCAATACCTGGACTTATCGGCGAGCGGACAGTGACGGCATCGTCGAGCTGGCGTCGTGGCGCGGCGCCGGCTCGCTTTGCCTCAAGCCGCATTTCCACGACGAGAACCAGATCGTGCTGGTGCTGTCGGGGTCGCGCGCCTTTCGCATCGGCGGCGCGACCGTCACCGTGCCTGCCGGCCATGCCGCGCTCATTCCGGCGGGAATGCTGCATGCGCCGATGACGATGTCGGACGGGGAAACGGTCTGCCTGAACGCCTACGTTCCTGCCGGCCGCGTCTGCTCATCGGTGTGGATCATCCGCTTCGGGCAGCGTTGGCGGAACCTCGACGAGATCTCGCCTGAGCACGTCGGCGAGATCGCCGACGACATCCTGTCGCGCGCGACGTCCCACCCCGCCGGGTGCACCGGCAGGTCGAAGCTCGGCATCGCGCTGACCGACAGCGTCGCGCCGATCGGAGCGATTGCCGCCGGCTTCGGGCGAAGCCGCGAAGGGTTCAGCCGCATGGTCAGCCGCGAGCTCGGAATCCCGCCGCATACCTTCCGCCTGCTGGCCCGCCTCAATCTTGCCCGGCAATTGCTGCGCGCCGGCGAGCCGATCGCAGCAGTCGCGGCCGATGCGGGCTTTTCCGACCAGAGCCACCTCACCCGGCTGTTCCGCCGCACCTTCGGCACGACGCCGGGCGTCTACTGGCGCGGCTGAACCGACGTCACAGACGTTCCAGACCGATTGGCGCGCCGCCCGCTAGCCTGCTCACCCTCAAGAGGGTGAAGGATGGATACCCAGACAAGTCTTCTGTTGCTGGCGGCCGGGGTCGCCGGAGGCATCATCAATGCACTGGCGGGTGGCGCGACGCTTATCACCTTTCCGGCGATGCTCGCGGCGGGCCTGCCGGCCGTCATCGCGAATGCGTCGAATGCGGTGGCGATCTCGCCGGGGCATTTGATCGCCGCGCTCGCCGATCGCGGCAAGCTGCCGCCGCCGACGCGGCGCACGATCAGTTTCGTCGTGATCGCCGCGCTCAGCGGCACAATCGGTGCTGGCATCCTGTTGCTGCTTCCAGAACGGCTGTTCGTCCTGCCGGTGCCGGCTCTGATCGCATTTGCAACGCTGTTGTTTGCCTTCGCGCCGCAGATCCAGGGATGGACCCTCGGGCGCGAGAGGGCCGCAGCGCTGCCCTCGACCGGCGCGAGCGGTGCTATCCTGGGATTGTCGTGCGTCTATGGAGGGTTCTTCGGTGCCGGATTAGGCGTCATCCTGACCGCGGTGCTGTCGATCACGGAGCCCAACGACATCAGGGCGATTAAGGCATTGAAGAACCTGCTCGCGACCTGCGTGTCGCTCGCTGCCACATTGATCTTTGTCTTGCAGGGAGCGGTGCGGTGGCCGGAGACCTTGGCGATGCTGCTCGGCGCCATGGTCGGCGGCTATGCCGGAGGTTTCCTGATCCGGATCCTTCCCGGCCACATCGTCCGGCAGTTCGTCATCGTGGCCGGAGCGCTGATGACGGTGATCTACGCGGCGCGATACTGGTTCTAGGTGGAGCGAGGGAGCCGAGGCTCCCATCGATATCGGTTGCCTTAGTGCGTCGTCATCCAGGCGCGGGCTTCACGCTGGGCAGCCGCGATCTCGACATCGGACATCTGCTCGGCGACTTCGCGGCGGTGCGCGATCGCGTCAGTACGTCCCTTGAGCGCCGCCAGGTTGAACCATTTGTGCGCCGCGATGAGGTTGACCACACCGGAGCGGCCGCTCGCCCAATACATGCCACGTTCGAACAGCACGTCCTGGATTGCCGTTGCGGCAACCGGGACAGCGCTTTCCTGATCGATGACCCCCTGAAACATTCTCATTCCCCTTTTTGTTGTTGGCCGCCCTCCCCCGAGCGCGGCCCCCGTCCACTGTTAAAACTACCCTGTCATTCCCGGGCTGATCTCTTGATCATGCCCCGCGATGATCCTTGGGATCACCGCGTGCCGGTTGCCGGCTTGTTGGGATGATCATGGCCCATCAAATTTGAAGAGCGGTTTAAGTATCGCGATGAACGGGATGTAAATCGGCGCCGCCAGGGGCGCTTCCAGGAATCGCAGAAGTGCCTGTGCCGCAGGCACTTCCTTGCATTCGTGAACGCCGGTTTACCCTGGTGCTTGGGACAACGATAACCATGGCGGACATTGGCCGCGGGCGCCGGCGGGTCCCGCCAGGCAATCAGTTTCGAAATTGACGGACGGGCGGCGCGACCAATTGACGAGCCGCGGAACGGCGTGCGGTCGGGTGCACAGACAAAAACAACGCGAGGCCGTCAGGCCCAACGTCGATCCGGAACGGGGATGGGGAAAGTGGCTGCCGGGCGCGGACTGCGCGGGCCGCCGGAACGAGGGGGTCGGCGAACACGTCAGGACCAGATTTCAGCTCGGCATTCTCGCCGGTGAAATTGCGGAACCAAGCGGGCTCCGCACCGAACGAAGAAATCTCTGTTTCTTCTGCCGGACCGGTTTTGGGAAGGTTGCCCTCTCCGAAATTCGATCCAGCCGTTTGACCTGATGTCTCGCCGACACCCTCTTTCGTCAGCCAGAGCCTTGGGGGTGGGATGTGCCTCTCAGCAGTCCGTCCGCTGGCTCTCGCGACGTGCCGGCGTCAAGCCGCCGGCAATCCTCTCGAGGCGAGAGGCTTACTTCTTCTTGGCGACCTTGCGGGTCTTCTTCGCAGTCTTCTTCACTGCGCTCTTCGCCTTCTTCGCCTTCTTCGCCTTCTTTGCCTTCTTAGCCATGTTGCCCTCCAGTATGTGAGATGGCTCTTACTTCGCTGCGTGCACTCGGGAATCGATATGCACTACTTCCCGAATACACCAACAGACCGAAAAAAACAGTGTCCCGCTTAAGGAAGTGTTGACGCAGCGCTGGCAGTGCGCACCGTGCGCGCCGCCGTTCAAATCGACGCGTCATTCGCGCGACGATGCAAGAAACGCAACGGCCGCCGACATCGGCATTTGTCAACGTTGCAGGAAACGCCTTCTGTTGTAGGCTTTTCTTGAATTCGCATTCGAGCGATCGACGCGCGACCGTCATTGCGTTGAGTCGCGAGCGCCGACGAAAAGCGGCGCGTCGCCGACGCCGAGTCGTAATTTTTGGCAACGAAAAAATTTTCGTGGGTAAGACGGGTTTTGCCTCGTTTGAGGTCATCCGAACCGGATTTGCGAACGAATCGCGGCTTCGGCGATTCGGCGCCGATGGCGCCGGCGCGCCGTGTACGGAGGGTGTGAGGCAGGATCACGCCGCGTTCACGCGCGCGCGACGACGCCGGAGGTGACGGCAAGGAAGCATGCAAGGGAGCATGATCCGGTTGGATCATGCGCCAAGGACAACATCATTGTCCTGTTGTTCAGATGCCGAGCTTCGACTTCAAGAGGTCGTTGACCGCCTGCGGGTTCGCCTTGCCGCCCGACGACTTCATCACCTGGCCGACGAACCAGCCGACCAGTTGCGGCTTCGCCTTCGCCTGCTCGACCTTGTCGGGATTGGCCGCGATGATGTCGTCGACCACCTTCTCGATCTCGCCGAGGTCGGTGACCTGCTTCATGCCGCGCGCCTCGACGAGCGCGCGCGGATCGCCGCCTTCCTGCCAGACGATCTCGAACAAGTCCTTGGCGATCTTGCCGGAAATCGTTCCCTCGCCGATCAGGTCGACGATCGCGGCGAGTTGCTCCGCCGAAACCGGCGAGGCTGCGATCTCGACGCCTTCCTTGTTGAGACGACCGAACAGTTCGTTGATCACCCAGTTGGCGGCGAGCTTGCCGTCGCGCGCCTTGTCGGCAAGACCCGACAGCACCGTCTCGTAGAACTCCGCGCTCTCGCGCTCGGCGACCAGCACGCTCGCATCATAGGGCGACAGGCCGAAGCCCGTAATAAAACGGGACTTCTTCTCGTCCGGCAGTTCCGGCAGCTGCGCCTTGAGATCGTCGACGAAGGCCTGGCTGAACTCGAGCGGCAACAGATCGGGATCGGGGAAGTAACGGTAGTCGTGCGCCTCTTCCTTGGAGCGCATCGAGCGGGTCTCGCCCTTGTTCGGGTCGAACAGCCGGGTTTCCTGGTCGATCGAGCCGCCGTCCTCGATGATCTCGATCTGACGCCGAGCCTCGTACTCGATCGCCTGGCCGATGAAGTTGACCGAGTTCATGTTCTTGATTTCGCAGCGGGTGCCGAACGCAGTCTCGCCGTAACGGCGCACCGAGACGTTGACGTCGGCGCGCAAATTGCCCTTCTCCATGTCGCCGTCGCAGGTGCCGAGGTAGCGCAAGATCGAGCGCAGCTTGGTGACGTAAGCCTTGGCCTGCTCGGCGTCGCGGATGTCGGGCTTGGAGACGATCTCCATCAGCGCGACGCCGCAACGGTTGAGGTCGACATAGGACATCGTCGGCGACTGATCGTGCAGCAACTTGCCGGCGTCCTGCTCCAGGTGCAACCGCTCGATCCCGATCGTGACGCTGCGGCCGCCGTCGAGCTCGAGCGACACCTCGCCCTCGCCCACGATCGGCGACTTGTACTGGCTGATCTGATAGCCCTGCGGCGAGTCCGGATAGAAATAGTTCTTGCGGTCGAACACCGAGCGCAGGTTGATCTTCGCATTGAGCCCGAGACCGGTACGCACCGCCTGGCGGACGCACTCCTCATTGATCACGGGCAACATGCCCGGCATCGCTGCATCGACCAGCGAGACATGCGAATTGGGCTCGCCGCCGAACGCGGTCGATGCGCCGGAGAACAGCTTTGCGTTCGAGGTGACCTGGGCATGGATCTCCATGCCGATCACGACCTCCCAATCGCCGGTGGCGCTCTTGATCAGCTTGTGCGGGGCGGCAGATGCGGTCATGGATCTCGGTTTCCGGATAAAGGATATCTGGGATGGATTGGGCTTCGCGCAACCAATCGCGCCAGTCAAGCCGCCTTGCACCTATGGACCCCCTCATGGTGAGGAGCGCGGAACGCGCGTCTCGAACCATGAGGCCCCGCCGGCGGCCTACATCCTTCGAGACGCTTGCTTCGCAAGCTCCTCCAGCGACAAAGGCGAAGCCTTTGCGCGGGGATGAGGATAGACGGTGTCGATGGGCGGCCGAAATCTAGAGCCCGCGCCGGAACTGCTGGTAGGCCTTGCTCGAGCGGAGCGCGTCGGCGCCGCCCGCGATCAGCTGGTCGACCTGCTCGGGCGGCAGCGACAGCCGCGTCGGGATGGCGTTCAGAATGCCGGCGCGGTCCGGTCCGAGCCGGTCGAAGCCGAGCCGCTCGACATAGATCGCGACGTCGCCGCATTTCCAGCCGGCGCCGACGCCGAGCCGGCTGCGCTCCGCCGCCGACAGCCCGCAGCGCCAGCGCTTCAGCTTGCCGGACCAGTCCTCGGCGAGCGCCGTGAAGGCGGCGTAGCTGGAGCGCACGCTGGCATCGATCGCGGTGTCGGCGGCCGCGGACACCAGTTCGACGCCGCTCGGTCCTTCGAGCGTCTGCACGAAGTCGCCGGAGATGCCGCGGCCGGCGTCGACCACCAGGAACAGGATGCGCTTCAGCTTGGCCGCCTGCCGTTCGTTCAGCGGCTCGTAGGGACGCTGCGCGGCGAGCAGGCCGATGCTCAGCCCCGACAGGCCGTAATTGTCGACGAGGCCGCCATCGAGCAGCTTGACGTAGCGCATCGAGCCATCGCGATAATGTGCCTGGGCCTCGGCATAGGCGCGCAGCAACGGCTGTGCGTTCGGATCGTTGCGCACCCGCTCGAGCCAGGCCGGCAGCGGCGCGGCGCAACCGCCGGGATAGGTTTGCAGCACGATCGGGGCGAACGCCAGCGGCACCGCGGCGGATGCCGCCACCGCTTCGGCGACACGGTACGATCTGATGTCGCTGCACAAGGCATCGAACGATGTCTTGCCGAACACGAACGGCGTGCGGTTGTAGATATCAGACGCGTTGATCCAGACCCGCGGCCGGCGATCGTCGGCCAGTGCGTCGAACCGCGCGCCGTCGAACAAATTCTGATCGAGCCAGTCGGTGAACTGGCTGTCGTTGACGCCGCCGCCGAGCGCGCGCCCGATATTGCCGAGCGAGATCCGGGTCTTCAGTCCCTCCTCGGCGTTGCGCAGCAGGAAGCGCTGGCGGAAATCGTCGAGCGCCGCGCGGCGCTTCAATCCGAAATAGGCGGCGGTGACCGATCCGCCGGAGACGCCGGAGACGAAGTCGACGCGGTCGAGCAGCGTCTTCGTGCCCGCCGCGCTCGAACGCGTGTGGTCAAGTTCCTCCAGCACGCCGAAGGAAAACGCCGCCGCGCGGGTGCCGCCGCCGGAGAACGATAGCGCGAGCAGCAGATCATCTTCGTAGGCCGGAATGTCGCGGGCGCTGCTGTTGTCGGCGAGCGCGGCGCCGAGCGGTACGTTGCCGGGCAGATTGTAGACGGAGGCGCAGCCGGCAAGGCCCGCCGCCACCACGGCCACCAGCATTGCTGACAGCCATCCCCCTATGCCCGACCCACGCACGAATACTCTCTTTTTCCGCTGGCCCCCGCCCGGTTCCATTAGCCTATCACGGCCAATCTGGGCGGCGGCATGGCGGCCGAAACAGGGTTAATGCTCGCGGTGCCTCCGCACCGGCGTCCTTTAGCCGCGCGGCGCCAGCAGTGTGACTACGATCCGCTCCCACTCGGCTTCGAGCGTGTCCGTTGCGACCGGTTGGCCGGCCTGGCGATACCAGTAGCCGGCATTGCCGAGATCGCCTTCGACGCGATGCAGATAAGCATGCACCCAGGCCGAATTGGCGTCGCCCTCATCCTGCACGATGCGATGCGCCTGGTCCCAATCGCCCTTCTTCGCCCACCACAACGCGGCGAGCGGCGGTGATAGCGCCGCATCAGGCGCGGTGTCAGCGAGACTGGCGCGGAAATCCGCCATCGCTCACCACCATTTGGGCGCCGTGAAGCGGCCCGCCGCCTGCTCGATCACCTCGCCGAGCGAGAACAACGTCTCCTCATCGAACGGACGGCCGATCAGTTGCAGACCGAGCGGCAGGCCTTGCGAGTCCTTGCCGGCGGGCACGGCGATGCCCGGCAGGCCCGCCATGTTCACGGTCACCGTGAAGATGTCGTTGAGATACATCTCGACCGGATCGGCGCCGCCCTTCTCGCCGATGCCGAACGCAGCCGACGGCGTCGCCGGCGTCAGGATCGCGTTGACGCCCTTGGCGAAGCAGTCCTCGAAGTCCTTCTTGATCAGCGTCCGCACCTTTTGCGCGCGCAGATAATAGGCATCGTAGTAACCTGCCGACAGCACATAGGTGCCGATCAGCACGCGGCGACGCACCTCGTCGCCAAAACCATCGGCGCGGGTGTTCTCGTACATCTCGATGATGTTCCTGCCCGGTTCGCGCAGCCCGTAGCGCACGCCGTCATAACGCGCGAGGTTCGACGAGGCCTCGGCCGGCGCCACGATGTAATAGGCCGGCAGCGCATATTTGGTGTGCGGCAGCGACACCTCGACGAGTTCGGCGCCGGCGGCCTTCAGCCACTGCGCGCCCTCGCTCCAGAGCTTTTCGATCTCGGCCGGCATGCCGTCGAGCCGATATTCCTTGGGGATGCCGATCTTCATGCCCTTCACGGACTTGCCGATCGCGGCCTCGTAATCCGGCACGGCGATGTCGACCGACGTGGTGTCCTTGGGATCGTGCCCCGCCATCGAGCGCATCAGGATCGCGGCGTCGCGCGTCGAGCGCGCGATCGGACCGGCCTGGTCGAGCGAGGACGCAAAGGCGACGATGCCCCAGCGCGAGCAGCGGCCATAGGTCGGCTTGATGCCGACGGTTGCGGTGAACGCGGCGGGCTGGCGGATCGAGCCGCCGGTGTCGGTCGCGGTCGCGCCCATGCAGAGAGCCGCCGCCACCGCCGAAGCCGAGCCGCCGGACGAGCCGCCCGGCACCAGCGTGGTGTTGGAGCCCTCACGCCGCCACGGGTTGGTGACCGGGCCGAAGCACGAGGTCTCGTTGGACGAGCCCATCGCGAACTCGTCATTGTTGAGTTTGCCGAGCAGCACCGCGCCGTCGCGCCAGAGCTGCGAAGTCACCGTCGACTCGTAGGGCGGAATGAAATTGCCGAGGATCTTCGAGCACGCCGTGGTCCTGATGTCGCGGGTCGCGAACAGGTCCTTGATGCCGAGCGGGATGCCGGCGAGCGGTCCGCCCTCACCTTTTGCAATTTTCGCGTCGGCGGCCCTGGCCATCTCGCGGGCGCGGTCGGGCGTTTCGAGCACATAGGCATTGAGCACGCGCGCGGCTTCGATGGCGGCGAGATGCGCATCGGTCAGTTCGCGAGCGGTGAAAGACTTGCTCGCCAGGCCCTCGCGGGCCTCGGCGATCGTCAGCGATGTCAAATCAGTCATTTATTGATCGGGCTGCAGAAGAACGGAGACAGGGTCTTGTCGTTGGCGGGGTCGTCTTGGCGGGCTTTGGCATTTTCCTTGGCGCGGGCGGCGTCGAGCGCCTCAAGATGGTCGAGCACGGCGTCCATCGCCGCGTTGGGATCGGCGACCTTCCCCTTGCGTTCCATGGCATCGAGGAAGTCCATATAGGCCTTGTAGGCCTTCTCATCGTCGCACAGCAGACACATTGGGTTTTGTCGCTTTTGTTTGACGCGTTTTCTTCACGCGAACCGGTATCCACTTCGCTCGAAAACGCCTTGCTTGCGTTACTCGACCACCTTCGGCACCAGGAAGAAGTCGTTCACGGTGTCGGGCGCGTTGCGGACGATGACGTCGGCGATCTCGCCGTCATTGACCACGTCGGCGCGCTTCCTCATCTCCATCGGCGTCACCGAGGTCATCGGCTCGACGCCGTCGATATTCACTTCCGACAGCTGCTCGACAAAGGCCAACATCGCGTTCAGCTCGCCCTGGAGATGGGGAACTTCGGCGTCGCTGACCGCGATCCGCGCCAGATGCGCGATGCGGCGGACGGTCGTGGCGTCTACGGACATTATATAGGGCCTCGGGGCTGAAAGGTCAGCCTGCCGTATAGCAGAGGCCGGTTTTGCGCCGCAACCGCGCGAATTTGCCCGCCCGACGGGGCCTTGGAGCCCATCCGGCGACTCGGCAAGACATCCTGCCACGCATTCCGGCTGCGAAACGCACGATGAAACCACTTCGCGGCCGCCGCGAAGTCGTCCCGAAACATTTACGGCGCCTACTCCACCCAAACAAAAAGTTCGGAGCGCGTCATGTCAATGCTCAACGGCAGCCCCCGCCCGGAGGGCTGGGACCCCGCCCTCTGGTCAATCGGCACGGCGCTGGGGGTCGCGATCCTCTACGTGGCCTGCCTGGTCTGAACGAGGCCGCGCGTCAGGCCTGAGACAGAGCCGCCATCCGCGCCAGCGCGGCGCCGGCCAGCGCGCGGGTCAACTCGGCCGCCGGCATTTCCTTGCCCATCCGCACCGCCTGCCCGGCCCACAGATTGGTGAAATCGACCTTGCCTTGCTTTTCGGCAGCCGCCTTCAACGGTCCGAGGGCGGTCGCTGCGTGCGGGAACGCCGGCGCGTCCGGCGAGATCGGCCCGACCTCGCGCATCACACGGTTGGCGACGCCGCGCGCCGGGCGCCCGGTCATCACATTGGTGATGACGGTGGATTCGTCGCTCGCCTGCGCCAGCGCGACGCGGGCCTGCGCCGTCACCTTGGACTCCGGGCAGCGCAGATAGGCCGAACCGACCTGCACGCCGGAGGCGCCGAGCGCGAACGCCGCTGCGATCCCGCGCCCGTCGGCGATGCCGCCGGCGGCGACCACCGGCACCTTCACCGCATCCACCACCTGGGGCAGCAGCGAGAACGTCCCGGGCTGCTCGGCGATGTTGTCGGTCAGGAACATACCGCGATGGCCGCCGGCATCGGCGCCCTGCGCGTTGATAACGTCGGCACCGTTCTCCTCGAGCCAGATCGCCTCCTTCACCGTCGTTGCCGACGACATCACGGTGGCGCCGGTGGCCTTCACCCGCTGCAACAGTTTTGCCTCAGGCAGGCCGAAATGGAAGCTGACGACCTCCGGCTTCAACTCCTCGACCACGGCGCAGAACGCCGCATCGAACGGCGCGCGGTTCGCCGCATTGATCGGCGCATTCGGATCGAGGCCGTGCTCGCGATAATACGGCGCCAGCCGTTGCCGCCAGTTCGCCTCGCGCGCCGGATCGGCGTCGACCGCCTTGTGGCAGAAGAAGTTGAGGTTGACCGGCGCTGATACGCGTTGACGGATGATGTTGACCTGCTCGCGCGCCTTCTCGGCCGACAGCATCGCACATGGCAGCGAGCCGAGCCCGCCGCCCTGCGCCACCGCGATCACCAGCTCCGCATCCATCACGCCGGCCATCGGCGCCAGCACGATCGGGAATTCGGTCTTGAAACGATCGATCAATCGACGGTCCGGCCACATGGTGTGTCTCACGCTTGTTCAGGTCAAAGAGGAAAGAGAGTTGCGCCGGCCCTGCAGCGACTGCTCGGCCTCGGCGACGATGCGGCCGACGATCTCGGCCGCCGGAACGATATCATGGATCAGGCCGACGGACTCGCCGGCAAACACCGCGGCGACATCGAAATTGGCCGCGGCCTTCGCGGCGGCATACTCCACCGCGACCTCGTCAGCGCGCTGCATCAGTTCGATCTCGCGCCCGCTCCAGCGCCGCAAATGATCGTTGGCAAGCGACCGCGCGGTGAACGGCGCCGGCCACATCAGCTTGCGCGACCAGTCGAACACCACACCGCGCACCGTCTCGCCGCTCTTTGCCGCACAGATCAGCTGCTTGGCCTGCTCGGCCGCGTCGGCCTCAACGCTGGCGTAGAAGCGCGTTCCCATCAGCACGCCGGATGCGCCGAGCATCATCATCGCCGCGAGGCCCCGGCCGTCCGCGATGCCGCCGGCCGCGACCACAGGCACGCGCCCCGCCGCGAAATCGATGATCGCCGGCACGATGTCGAGCGTGGTGCGCGATGCGCCGTGACCGCCCGCCTCCGTGCCCTGCGCGATCAGGATGTCGGCGCCGCAATCGAGCGCTTGCTGTGCCATGTCCTCGCTCTGCACCTGGCAGATCAGCAGCGCGCCTGCGGCCTTGATCTTCGGCGCGAATGGCGCGGGATCGCCGAATGACAGCATCACCGCGCGCGGCCGCGCATCCAGCGCGATGTCGATCAGCTCGGGCTGCCTGGCGAGGCTCCAGGTGATGAAGCCGATGCCGAACGGCTTTGCAAACCCCTTCACCTTCGCGGTCTCGGTCTGCAGCCGCGTCTTGTCGCCGTAGCCGCCGCCCAGAATGCCGAAGCCGCCGGCATCGCTGACCGCCTTGACCAGCGCGCTGCCGGCAATCGTGTCCATCGGCGCAAGCAGGATCGGATGCTCGATGCCCAGACGAGCCGTCAATTCGGTGCTGATCGGCATGCGCTTGCTCCCTGTTCCGGACTTGCTGTTCTGGACTTGCAGCCTAAGCGGGCCTAACATTCTCGGATAATGAATACTAGAGAACGCTACCATCTCTAAATCAGAACGGTGATCCCAGATGGAATTGACCGACCTGCTCACCTTTTCCACGGTCGCGCGGCTCGGCGGCATCACCCGGGCCGCCGACGAACTGAACACCGTGCAGTCGAACGTCACCCAGCGCATCAAGGCACTGGAGGCCGAGATCGGCACGGCGCTGTTCGAGCGCCACAGCCGCGGCATGTCGCTGACCGGCGCCGGCCGCCGCCTGTTGCCCTATGCGCAGCGCATGGCGGCGCTGTCGCGCGAAGCCGTGCTTGCCGCGCGCGACGATGGCGAGCCGAAGGGTCCGTTGTCGATCGGCTCGATGGAAACCACCGCCGCAGTGCGGCTGCCGGCGCTGCTCGCCGAGTTTCATCGCCGTTATCCGGCGGTGCGCCTGACCTTGCGCACCGCGCCGACCGCCGACCTCGTGGCTGCCGTGCTCGACGGCTCGCTCGATGGCGCCTTTGTCGCCGGTCCGATCGAGCATGCCGAACTGTCGGCGACATCGGCCTTCACCGAGGAACTGGTGCTGGTCACCGCGCAGCGCTGGAAATCGCTGGCCGCCTTGCGCGCCGGCACGCCGGAGTCGGGCCCGACCGCGCTGGTGTTCCGCACCGGCTGCACCTACCGGCAGCGTCTCGAACAGGTGTTCACCGAGTTCGGCTGGCCGTCGGCCGTCCGCTTCGAGTTCGGCACGCTCGACGGCATGGTCGGCTGCGTCGCCGCCGACATGGGCGTCACCCTGCTGCCGCGCGCCGTCGTCGAGCGCGATCACGTCCAGCGCGACATCAACATCCACAAGCTCAACCCGCAGCATGCGCATGTCGAGACGCTGTTCATCCAGCGCCGCACGGCGCATCAGTACAGCGCCTTGCAGGGGCTGGCCGCGTGCCTTCCCGGCGACGACCGGGTGATCGCCGCCTGACCAGCGTTTTCGCATGGACGGCTGCCCGCAGCCGGGCTTTGCCTCGGCGCGCGGCTGCGTGCTAATCGCAAGGGCATGCCCGCCCCCATCCTTCCCCTGATCGAAGCCGCGCCGCACTGGCCCGAGCGCGGCGCGCTTGTCGGCCTCGACCTCGGCACCAAGACCATCGGGGTTGCCGCCTCCGATCCGGACCGGCGGCTGGCGACTGGCGTCGAGACCGTCCAGCGCAAGCAGTTCAAGGTCGACGCGGCACGGCTGCTCGCGATCGCCGCCGAACGCAACGCCGTCGGCTTCGTGCTCGGCCTGCCGATCAACATGGACGGCAGCGAAGGCCCGCGCGCGCAGTCGACCCGGGCGTTTGCGCGCAACCTCGCCGGCCTCACCGCGCTTGCGATCGGGCTGTGGGACGAGCGGCTCTCGACCGCGGCGGTCGAGCGCGAGCTGATCGGGATGGACGTCAGCCGCGCCCGGCGCGCCGAGGTGATCGACGAGCACGCCGCGATCTTCATCCTGCAGGGTGCGCTGGACCGGCTCGCGAAGTTGCGCGGGGAGCGGTGACCATGGCCGTGGTGATCGCGGCACTGCTGCCGGTGTTCCTCTTGATCGTGCTCGGCTTCGTCCTCAAGCGCACGCTGATGCCGCTCGATACGCAATGGCACGGGCTGGAGCGGCTGACCTATTACGTGCTGTTCCCGGTGCTTCTGGTGCAGACCCTGGTGAAGGCCGACCTGACCAAGGTGCCGGTCGCGGGCGTCGGCGGCGCGCTGCTGCTCGCGGCGCTGGTGATGTCGCTGTTCTGCCTCGCGCTGCGCGGCCCGCTGGCGCGCGCCGGGGTCGACGGCCCCGCCTTCACCTCGATCTTCCAGGGCGCGACCCGTTGGCAGACCTATGTCGCGCTGTCGGTGTCGCGCAATCTGTATGGCAGCACGGGCCTTGCCCTGGCTTCGGTCGCGATGGTCGCGATCATCCCGCTGGTCAATGTGTTCAGCGTCGCCGTGCTGGCGAAATATGCCTCATCCGAAAAGCGGTCGACCGGCGTCATCGTGATGACGGTCGTGAAGAACCCGCTGATCTGGGCCTGCGTCATCGGGCTCGTCATCAATGTCGCGCACATCCCGCTGCCGCAGATCTGGCATGACGTCGCCGACGCGCTCGGCGGCTCGTCGCTGGCGATCGGCCTGCTCGTCACCGGGGCCGGGCTGCATCTGGAAGGCATCTTCCGGCCCAGCCTCGCCGCGAGCATCGCGCTGGTGCTGAAACTCGTGCTGATGCCCGTCCTGACCGTCGCGCTCGCGGTGTGGTTCGGCGTTACCGGCTCCAATCTCGCCATCGTCGCGGCCTGCGCCGCGGTGCCGACCTCGCCGTCAGCCTATGTGCTGGCGCGCCAGATGGGCGGCGACGCGCCGCTGCTCGCCCAGATCATCACGCTGCAGACGATTTTGGCCGCGATCACGATGCCGATCGTGATCGCCGCGGTGGGGCCCTAGAGGGCGTATCCGAGCGGCCTTGGCTGGAGCCGGGCGGCATAGCGCCGCGCCTAGCTGCTACCAGACTTCGCGATAGTTCGCGAACTTGCGCAGGGTCTTGTCATAGCGGGCCGGTACGATCCAGGGCAACAGGAGCCTGAAGATCGCGTTCGGAAGCGGAGAACGAAGCCGCACATAGAGGTCGAGCGGATCGAGGTCATGCCGCATCCGGAATTTCGGTTCGTAGCTGAGACCCGTGCTTCGAAGCCACCTGTAACCGTTGGTGATCGCCCAATTCATCATGTCGCGAATGGTGTAGTAATAAAGATGAAGGTCGAGTGCGACGGCATAGTCGAGGCCGACATACTCCCAGAACAGACTGTCGCCTTCGACCATGCAAAGGCTGAAGGCGATCACCTTCCCGCCACGGCGCCAGATGAAGAAGCGGACCTTGTCCTTCATGTCGCTGCCGAGCCGGCGGAGATAGTCGGCTGTCAGTTTCTCGAAACGGAATTTCGAACGGTCGAAGACCTGCAGGTAGAGCGGATAGATCTCGTCGACGGCATCCCTTGCGTCGTCGGTGACGGTAAGAGCTATGGTTTCACCGTCGGTTGCCTTGAATTTCTTGCGGAGCTGCCAGCGCGCCGACCGCGGCAGCGCATTTTGCATGTAGGCATCGAAGTCGTCGTGCTCGATATTGAGCGCCGTCATCGGCATGCTCGGCGCGCGGGCGAAGCCGCGCCGGACGAAGCAATCCAGCACCGGCCTATAGCGCGCGGGGAATTCCTTCAGGACGATGAGCTGCGCCCGGCACGATCTTGCGAGAGTGACGATTTCGCTGCAAAGAAGCTCCGCGATCTTGCCGGACGGCACCGTGCTTGATCCCGCAAGATGCCCTTCCCCGGCGAAGCATCCGACCATCAGGGTGCGCATTCTGAGAAACCCGGGAACGAAGCGTCGGATGCGCGCCAGCAACGGCTGCCATTCCGCTCCGAGTCCTTCGAGAACGTCCTGGTCGAGAAGAAAAAACGGCTGGACGGCGTGGAGACAGCCCGCCCGGTCGATGATCGCGAAGTACCGGTACTCGACACGCTCGCGGAGCGTATCCTCCAGGATCTCGTAGTAACGGTGATCCTTGCGCAGGTCGGCGAAACTGGCAGCCCAGGCGGGACAACCGGCGATTTCGTCGCGCGTCACTATCTTCACGCAAAATGGCGCCGTAGCAGCCGCCGCGTCCGCTACACTTTTTGTATCAGCCAGACTGACTGTGTCTGACGCCAACGCAATGCTCCGGGTGATGAAAAGTCTTTCAATACAGTATCAATGTACCCGATTTGGCCGGGGCTCCTGTACCATCCGCGCAACAAATCAATTCTTTCGAAGCCGCGGCGCGCCCTCTCCCGCGATCGACCGGCCCGCCGGTCGCGGCGACGTAGCGCCACAACGCGCCCTTGCGCTTCAGCAAGCAGCGAAGGCCCGCAACGATTGGGCGCGGCTCGTATGGCTTCTCCTGATCGTTGCTATTTTCCGGACGAACCGACGAACGCCGTATCGAGCACATCACCGATCGGCTGCCAGCTACGGCCATCGAACTGAAGCAACCGCAATTGCTCGACCGGTCGGAACTGAGCGGTGTTGATCTTGATGCCCGGGAGCAAGGCGGACGCCTGATAATCCCTGAGCGCCGCAGCCTGCTTCATGACGTTCTCACGCGACAGGTCGTTGCCGCATTGCCTGAGCACCTCGACCATCGTTTCGGCGGCGGCATAGCCGTAGACTGCCGCCGCGTCATCCTTGCCGCCGGCTTTGGTATACTTGTCCAGGAAGCTGTGCCAGCCGCCCTGCTCCGTTCTCCAGGCCGGATCGCTCGCATCCTTCAGGAACGCGGCGGTGATGACGCCGGTCGCATTCTCCGTGCCTGCCGGCTTGAGCACCGTCTCGATCGATGACGCCATCTGGTTCACGACAAACACCGGCCGCCAGCCGTGGTCGGCCGCGGCCCGGATCACCTTGGCGGCATTTTCCGGCACTCCGGCAAACACGAAGACCTCGGCGCCCGATTGCTTCAGGATCGAGACGTGGCCGTCCAGATGCTGATCGTCGACATCATAGGCGATGTCGACCCTGATGTTGTGGGCGACGTCACCCAGCCCTTGCACCAGTCCCTTGAACAATTCGCGCCCGAACTGGTCATTCTCCCAAAGCGCCACGATCTTCTTTCCAGGATAGAACGCCTGGATATAGTTGGCGTAGATGCGCCCTTCCTCGCGATACGAAGGCTGCCAGCCCATGGTCCACGGATAGAGCGACGGCTCGCTGAGATCGTGATCGCCGGAAGCAACAAAAAGCTGGGGGATCTTCCGTTCGTTGAGATATTTCCGCACCGCCAGATTCCCCGGCGTTCCGAACGAGCCGAACATCAACAGCACATTGTCGGTCTCGACCAGAATGCGCGTGAGATCCATGGCGTTGGAGGGATCCGACAGATCGTCATAGGACATGAAGCGGATCTTGCGGCCATTGATGCCGCCGCGTTCGTTGATCATCTCGAAATAGGCGGCTTCCGCCTTGCCGATCTGCCCGAAAATCTCCAGCGCGCCACTATACGGCATGACATTGCCGATGCGGATTTCCGTGTCGGTAACGCCCTGGTCACGCACCTGCTGCGTGATGGCGCCGAGAGACGCCAGCGCGACGACGCCGGCCAGGAGTGCTCGGATCAAGATAGCCATGAGAAGAGCTCGCACGACGGCAGCCGCCGCTGCCTGGTTTCAGTCCGGCCCGCGCTCATTCATTGATCTAGATCATAGCACTCGGACGGGATGCTGGCATCCCCTTCGTCAACCTTCCGATGGGCGGCGATGCGCCACTGCTTGTTCCGGATCATCGCGCTGCAGACGGCTCCGGCGGCCATCACGATGCCGATCGTGATCGTCGCGATGGGCTTTAGGCGCGCCTTCATAGACAATCACTTCGGCTTTGCGCTCGAAGGCGACGTCGGCCTCGGTAGATGCCTGCGTTGGGCCAAACTCACCTAGCATGCTAGAGAGGAGAACGCAGAAGTCAGTCAGGGCACCATGGATGAACGGTCGAAGCCATTTGAGGCCATCGTCGGCGAAAAGCTGAGTGCCATCACTTTCGTGTTGGATTATTGGCAGTTGCAATTCGACGGACCAAGCATCAATGCTCTTACACGCTTGGAAGTCAGCGCCGACGGAGTGGTCCTACGCGATCGGCATGACCAGTTCAGAAATCTCATCTGTGGTCAAATAGGGAAAGTCGTCGCGGGCGTCGCGCTCACACGGCCGAAATCTTTTACGATCACCTTTGAAGATCGATCCGAGATAAGAATCTCACTGAAACCGGAGGACTATCGAGGACCCGAAGCGATGGTCCTCTTTGGCCATAACTCACCGACCGTGGTGGTCCGGGCAGACGATTAGAGCTCGTTGCAAGAACTGCGGATGCCCGACGCGGTACCTCGGCCGCCGTTACCCCATCCCCGTCATTGCGAGCGAAGCGAAGCAATCCATCATTCCGCGTCTGCGGAACGAGATGGATTGCTTCGTCGCTCCGCTCCTCGCAATGACGGTGAAGAGCAGCGCGCTACGATCCCGCCAGCCACCAGGTCTGGATCGTCGCCGCGAAATTGTTCAGCCCGTGCAGCAGGATGGTCAGCCAGGTCGAGCCGGTGCGGAAGCGCAGATAGCCGAACAGGAGACCGATGGTCAGCACCTGGCAGAGGAAGAACCAGTCGTACTGCAGGTGCATCACGGTCCAGACGATCGACGACAGCAGGATCGCGCCGTAAGGGCCGAGCCTGGATTCCGACCAGCCGCGGTAGAGCCAGCCGCGTGCGAACAGCTCCTCCCAGAGCGGCGCGGCCACGGCGAACGCGATCACCAGGAGCCACAGCGCGCTGTGCTCCTGCGCCGATTTCAGCACGTCGCCCATGAAGCCCGGCGCCACCTCGCGGCCGGCCGCCCGGGACACCATGTCCCAAGCCCCCACCAGCACGACGAGCGCGACGACGCCGATGATCACGTTCTTCCACGACGTCCCGCGCAGCCCGAGATAATCGGCGAACGGGATCCGGGTCCGGCGGATCGCGAACCACAGCACCAGGAGCACCATCGGCAGGCCGGCAAGGACCGAGAGCGAGATCGTCAGACCGTCGGCGACCACGTGGGTGATGCCGGCCGTCGACACCTCCCCGCCCTGCGCGACGATGCGCCAGACGATGACCGTGACCTGGCCGACGAACATCGCGGCGAAGATCAACAGGCCCCACAGTGCGGTGCCCCAGAATTTCCAGACCCGCGGGGGGAGCGGCGGCGGTTCGATCGCGGCAGTCGCGTCTTGCGGCGTGAGAGAATCCATCAGCGAACCTCGGCTCTATCAATTCGTCATGGCCGGGCTTGTCCCGGCCATCCACGTCTTTCCTTGCCCTGTCGAAGCAAAGACGTGGATGCCCGGCACAAGGCCGGGCATGACGGTGGTCAATGTGGTCATGGCAGCGCCCGCGCCAGCAGCGCGCGCTGATCGGCATCGGATAAGTCCACCGCGCCGTACATGCCGGCGTGGCGTTCGGCAAGCCGTGTCGCTGCGAACAGCTCGGCGTTTTTCGGCGAGACCTGGTTGAGCGCCGCGGCTGCCGCCAGGAGCGCCAGCTGCTCGACCGCAAGCCGCGCGACGCGCTCGCTGTCCGGCCGGCGGAACGACTGCCCGATCGAGGCAACAGCCTCGGCAGCGCCCGGCAGGCCCCTGGTCTCGTCGGCAAGCGCGCGCAGCACCGCGAGCGCGGCATCAGCCTCGCGGCCGAGCGCGCGCAGCACATCGAGGCACATCACGTTGCCGGACCCCTCCCAGATCGCGTTAACCGGCGACTCCCGGTAATGGCGCGCCAAAATGCCTTCCTCGACATAGCCATTGCCGCCGAGGCACTCCATCGCCTCATAGAGGAAGCCGGGCGCGCTCTTGCAGGTCCAGTATTTGATCGCCGGCGTCAGCAGCCGCATATAGGCGGCCTCGCCCGCATCGGCCGGCGCGCGATCGAAAGCACGGCAGAGCCGCATCACCAGCGCGATGGACGCCTCGACATGCAGCGCCATGTCCGACAGCACCGCCTGCATCAGCGGCTGGTCGGCGAGATGCTTCTGGAACACGCTGCGATGCCGCGCGTGATTGAGCGCATGCGCCAGTCCCGAGCGCATCAGCCCGGCGGAGGCGATCGCGCAATCCTGCCGCGTCAGCTGCACCATCTGGATGATGGTGCGGATGCCCTTGCCCTCCTCGCCGATCAACTCAGCATAAGCGCCGTGGAATTCGACCTCCGACGAGGCGTTGGAGCGGTTGCCGAGCTTGTCCTTCAGGCGCTGGAAGTGGATCGCGTTGACCATGCCGTCGGGCGCAAAGCGCGGCATGAAGAAACAGCTCAGCCCATCCATGGTCTGCGCCAGCACCAGGAAGGCGTCGCACATCGGCGCCGACATGAACCATTTGTGCCCGGTGACACGCCAGGCCTCGCCGTCGCGCTCGGCGCGCGTCATGTTGGCGCGCACATCCGTGCCGCCCTGCTTTTCGGTCATGCCCATGCCGAGGGTCATGCCGCGCTTGGTCCACCACGGCGCAAAGCTCGGGTCGTAGGCGCGCGTTCCGATGACCGGCATCGTCTTCGCCAAAATATCCGGCTGCGAGGCCAGCGCCGCGACCGAGGCGCGCGTCATCGTGATCGGGCAGAGATGGCCGGTCTCGACCTGGGAAGCGATGTAGAACCTTGCCGCGCGCACCACCTCGGCCGCCCCGCCGGCCGGCCTGCCGTCGGCGCTCCAGGTCGAGTTGTGCACGCCGGCATGCGCGGAGTGCGCCATCAGCTCGTGATAGGCCGGATGAAACTCGACCTCGTCGCGGCGATTGCCCCTGGCATCGAACAAGCGCAGTTTCGGCGTGTTCTCGTTGGCAACGCGGCCGCGCTCCGCCATGGCAGCGGATCCCCAATGCTTGCCGAAATCGGACAGCTCAGCCGTTGCCGCCGCCCCGCCATTGGCGGCAACCGCCGCGGCGAGCGGCGCATCCACCGTGAACAGGTCGATGTCCTCGAACGGCGGCGACTGGTTGAAGACGTCGTGGGTGGCAAACGGAGCCTGCGTCATGGTCTCCTCGGGAACTGGTCTATACGCATGCGGCCTGGACAACCGGCCTTCTCCGGCCGGGATCACGGGCCAGCCGCGGCGCAATGGAATCGGAGGATCATAAGCCTGCGAGCCGGCGCGGGGCAGCGAAAAGTACAGGTCTGCTAGATGCTTCCATGCTTTAGATGCTTGCGCGCCTGGGCGCATGGCGGCCGAGCCAGCGGTCGACCCAGTCATTGACGCGGGTCCGGTTCGCCTCCTTCCTGGAAGCCTGGACAGGAAAGATGTCGCCGCGGCTCAGGTGCCGATTATCGGGATAGGCCGCCAACTGCAGGTTGGACTCGTGCGCGGCGCCGTCCACCGGCGAGATGTAGGCAAACCGGATCTCGATCTTGTGCTTGATGTCGGCGCCCTGCCATTTCGGATGATGGCGCGCCAGCAGCTCGGCAAGCTCGCAAGGCAACAGATCGGAGGTCGAGCTTCGCGCCCCCTCGGTCTTCTCCATGTAGCATTGCTCCTTGACGCTGCTGACGCGCGCGTCGATCGGCCGGAAGTTCACCCGCTTGTCGAGCTCGCTATAGACATAGAAGCTCGCGACGGCGATAGCGATCATAGCGTAGAGGCCAAGGCGCATGGGTGTGCTTCCGTCCTGTCGAACCGCGTCGGTCAGATCGAACGCGTCTTGTCTGCCTTGGTCTTGGAGGCAAGGACGGGAAACACGTCCCCGGCGCGCAGCGGCTTGCCATTGGGGAAGTAGGACATCTGCAGGCTCGACTGGTGGGTGGCCCCGTCGACCGGCGAGACATAGACGACCTTCACCTCGATCTTGTGCTTCAGGTCATAGCCCTGCCACTTCGGATGCTCCTTGCGCAGCAGCTCGGCGATTTCGCAGCGGGTCAGGTCGGAGGTCGACGTCGTCTTGGTGATGACCCCGCGCTCGACCTTTTCCAGATAGCATTGCTCGCTGACGCCGCTGATGCGGGCATCGACGCGCTGATAATTCGCGCTCTTGTCGTGTCGATCGTAAATCAAGACGCCGGCGACGCCGACGACAACAATTGCAATGGCTGCGAACCGCATGCTGCATGCTCCCGTGTTGCCCGCACTTCATACGACCACAATTAAGGAGTGTTGAAAGCGCGCTCGGCTACTTTTGCGATGGCAAGCGTCGTCTTGCGAAAATGCTTCGGATTTGAGGAAAATGCGCTAGAGCTTCGGTTCTGATTGAATCAGAATCGAAACTCCAGTCTCTTGTTCTGACGCGTTTTCTTCACCGCTAGCGCGCCCGGACGATCGGGAAGTCGTAGGCCGGCCCGCCTACCCCCGGCAGCGAAAAGTGCCACCATTCCTTGGCATAGTTCGCGAACCCCTGCCGGGCCATCGCCGCGACCAGCATGGCGCGCCAGCGTCTTTGCGCCGGCGTGATCGATCTGGCCGCGGTGTGGGCCTTCACGTCGGAACAGTCGTAGCCGGTGCCCATGTCGACGCTGCCCTCGGGGGCGCGAGCGGCGGCCGGCGCGGTGCAGTCGGCATAGTCCCTGGCCGGATCGAACTTGCGCGAATTGTCGGCGCCAAGATCGACCAGCGTGAGATCGACCGCGGCCCCTGTCGAATGCCCCGAATGGGTGGCGATGTAGCCGAGGCGGAACAGGTCCGCCTTCGAGAAGGCCGGATTGTAGCGCCGCTCGGCGACCGTCTCCGTGCCGTTCTTCGCCCACGCCACCATGTCGGCGACGGCACGGGCCGGCCGGTAGCAATCGAACATTTTTAGCGACAGTCTTTGCCGAGCCAGTTCCTGCTGCACGGCCCTGAGCCTGAGCCCCACCTCCCGCTTCACCACGCATTCCGCCGCGCCATAGCCCGCGATCGGCCGGCCCATGAAATTGTTCGCGCTGGCGTAGCGGATGTCCTGGATGATGGTCGGATCGATGTCGCGGAGGAACGCGAAGTCGCCGGGCAAGTTCTGAGCGAAGGCAGGCGAGACCGCCCCCGGGATCAACGCGATGGCCATCCATGCGATCACGACAATTTTCACGAGATCTCGCTCCGGCGTCGCGGCCGGGTATAGCCCGTCAGGAGGACGGCGTCGCTGCCGCTCCGCCTATGCCCGGCCATCCACGTCTTGTTCCGGAAAACCCCGCAATAGCAAGGAGCGGATGTCCCGCGGCGAGCCCCGGCAGGACTGCCGAGAAGGCGGCGACATCTTACTCGGGGAAAACTCCCGCGAGCCCTCTTCGCGCTTGCCCCACCGGCCATCCGCGCCTATAGCTCTCGCTTTAATGACCCCATCATTGAAATCGACTTTTGTCCTCGGTCACCGGCATCTGCTGGGCATCGAGGGCCTTTCCGCTGACGACATCACGGGCCTGCTCGACCTCTCCGAGGAGTATGTCGAGCTCAACCGCCAAGTCGACAAGAAGCGCGCCAGCCTGCGCGGCCGTACCCAGGTCAATCTGTTCTTCGAGGCCTCGACCCGGACCCAGTCCTCGTTCGAGATCGCCGGAAAACGCCTGGGCGCCGACGTCATGAACATGTCGGTGTCATCGATGTCGACCCGCAAGGGCGAGACCCTGATGGACACCGCGGTGACGCTGAACGCGATGCATCCGGACATCCTGGTGGTACGCCACCACGCCTCCGGCGCGGTCGAGCTTCTGGCGCGCAAGGTTGACGGTTCCGTGATCAACGCCGGCGACGGCAGCCACGAGCACCCGACCCAGGCGCTGCTCGACGCACTGACGATCCGCCGCAACAAGGGCCGGCTCGAGGGGCTGACGATCGCGATCTGCGGCGACGTGCTGCATTCGCGCGTGGCGCGCTCCAACATCTTCCTGCTCAACACCATGGGCGCCCGCGTCCGCGTGGTGGCCCCCTCCACCCTGCTGCCGCCCGGCATCGAGCGGATGGGCGTCGAGGTCGCGCGCGACATGCGCGAGGGGCTGAGCGGCGCCGACATCGTGATGATGCTGCGGCTGCAGCGCGAGCGTATGAACGGCTCCTTCGTGCCGTCGTCGGGCGAGTATTTCCACTATTTCGGCCTCGACCAGAAGAAGCTCGGCTACGCCAAGCCGGACGCGCTGGTGATGCATCCCGGCCCGATGAACCGCGGTGTCGAGATCGACACCTTCGTCGCCGACGGCGCACAGTCGCTGATCCGTGAACAAGTCGAAATGGGTGTGGCAGTGCGTATGGCGGTGCTCGAAGCGCTCGCCCGCAACCTGCCGAACGCGTGATGCCATGCTGACCGACCGCCGCCCCATCCTGCTCGCCAACGCCCGCGTCATCGACCCGTCCCGCGACTTCGACGGTCCGGGCGATGTCCTGATCGCCGACGGCGTGATCCGTGACGCCAAGCGCGGCATCGGCGCCGCCGGCGTCCCCGAAGGCACCGACATCGTCAATTGCGCCGGCAAGATCGTGGCCCCCGGCCTGATCGACATGCGCGCCTTTGTCGGCGAGCCCGGCGCCAGCCATCGCGAGACTTTCGCCTCCGCCAGCCAGGCCGCCGCGGCCGGCGGCATCACCACCATCATCTGCCAGCCCGACACCTCGCCTGTCATCGACAACTCCGCGACCGTCGACTTCGTGCTGCGCCGCGCTCGCGACACCGCGATCGTCAACATCCATCCGATGGCGGCGCTGACCAAGGGCATGCAGGGCCAGGAGATGACCGAGATCGGCCTGCTCAAGGCCGCCGGCGCCGTCGCCTTCACCGACGGCGACCGCAGCGTCACCAACGCCCAAGTAATGCGGCGCGCGCTGACCTACGCCCGCGATTTCGACGCGCTGATCGTGCATCACACCGAGGACCCGCATCTGGTGGGCGAAGGCGTGATGAACGAGGGCGAATTCGCCACAAGGCTCGGCCTCGCCGGCATTCCGACCGCGGCCGAGTCGATCATGCTCGAGCGCGACATGCGGCTCGCGGGGCTCACCGGCGGCCGCTATCACGCGGCCTCGCTGACCTCGACCGAATCGCTGGAGATCCTCAAGCGCGCTCGCGACGCCGGCTACAATGTCTCGGCCTCGGTCTCGATCAACCACGTGACGCTGAACGAGAACGACATCGGCCCCTACCGCACCTTCCTCAAGCTGGCGCCGCCGCTGCGCACCGAGGAGGATCGCAAGGCGCTGGTGGCCGCGCTCGCCTCCGGGCTGATCGACGTCGTGATGAGCGACCACAATCCGCAGGACGTCGAGGTCAAGCGGCTGCCGTTCGCGGAAGCGGCGAGCGGCGCGGTCGGCCTGCAGACCATGCTGCCGGCGGCGCTGCGGCTGATCCATAATGGCGAGATGGACTTCAAGACGCTGATCCGGGCGATGTCGACGCGGCCGGCGGAGCTGCTCGGCCTGCCCGGCGGTACGCTGCGCGCAGGCGCGCCGGCCGACGTCATCGTGATCGACGCCGACACGCCCTGGGTGCTCGACCGCGACGATCTCAAATCACTGTGCAAGAACACGCCGTTCGACGACGCCCGCTTCTCGGGCCGCGTGACGCGGACGATCGTCGGCGGACGGACCGTGTACGAGCACGTCTGAAACTGGGGTGGAACTCAGCGCGACGCGAGTTGCGACATCGCTTCCATCGTTGTGCCAACGACGATGGCCGCGACGTAAACGACAAAGAAAAACTGCTCCAGCCGCCTGCGAACAGAAGCCATGATAAGCTCCCTCATTATCAAGGCCATGGTGCGCATTTATGGTTAATATTTCATTGACGGCACGGCCCCATTCGGGCGGGACCGACCGAAGGAACCACCGCGATGTCTGCTGATGGCTTGCTGCCGGTCGCCTTCCTGATCGGCTACCTGCTGGGCTCGATCCCGTTCGGCATGGTGCTGACCAGGATGGCCGGCACGCAGGATCTGCGCACGGTCGGCTCGGGCAATATCGGCGCCACCAACGTGTTACGCACCGGCCGCAAGGGCCTCGCCGCGGCGACGCTGCTCGGCGACACGCTGAAGGGCACCGTTGCCGTCATCATCGCCGGCACCATCGACGGCCCGAACGCGGCGATGCTGGCGGCGCTGGGGGCATTCCTCGGCCACCTCTTCCCGGTCTGGCTCAAGTTTCGCGGCGGCAAGGGTGTCGCGACCTATCTCGGCGTGCTGCTCGGCCTGTTCTGGCCGGCGGCGCTGATCTTTGCCGTGATCTGGCTCGGCACCGCCTACACCACCCGCTACTCGTCGCTGTCGGCGCTGATCGCGGCGTTCGTGACGCCGCTGTTCCTGTGGTGGTTCGGCCACAACGCGCTCGCCTCGCTGTTCGCCGTGCTGACGCTGCTGCTGTTCTACATGCACCGCGAGAACATCAAGCGCCTGCAGGCCGGCACCGAAGGCAAGATCGGCGAGAAGAGGTGACGCAAGTCATTCCGGGGCGCGACGAAGTCGCGAACCCGGAATCTCGAGATTCCGGGTTCGATGCTGCGCATCGCCCCGGAATGACGGAAGGCTAGGACTTCAGAGCGCTCTCGACAAAGCTCGCCGCCGCCAGTGCCCTGGCGTCGTTCCCAAAGCCCGCGATCACGGTGACACCGACCGGCAATCCGCCCTCGGCGATCAGCGTCGGCACGTTGACGCAGGGCGCGCCCATCAAGGTCCAGAGCCGGTTGTAGCGGGGATCGCCGGTCGAGCCCAAACCTTTCGGCGCGGCGCCCGGCGCCGACAACGTCAGCAGCACGTCGACCTCGGCAAAAATCGCAGCGAGCGCCTGCCGCGCCCGCAGCGTGACGTCCATCGCGGCATCATACTCGGCGGGCGTGCCGCCCTTGCTCTCGTCCAGCCGGCCGCGCAGCAACGGCGGCATCGCATCGTAGTTCTGGCCGTATTCCCAGGCGAACGACTGATGCGCCTCGAACTCCTGCACCACCGGATGGATCCGCCAGGCTTCCGCGATGATCTCGGGCATCGCGAGCTCGCGCACGGTCGCACCCGCCTGCTCCGCCGCACGCGCCGCCTTCTGCAACGCCTCCGCGCCGGAAGGTTCCGGCGAACCGGCAAAGGCCTGCGTCACTACGCCGATGCGCGGCGCGGCGAGCTGCGACGGCACCACCAGCTCAGGTCGCTTCGTCATCGCAGCGAGCCCCAGCGCGACATCGCGCACGCCGGCGCCAAACAGTCCGACGGTGTCGAGCGTCCAGGAGAAGCATTTCACGCCGACGGTCGGCAGCAGCCGGTAGCTCGGCTTGATCGCGGCGACGCCGCAGAACGAGGCCGGCCGGATCACCGAACCGCCGGTCTGCGTGCCGAGCGCTAGCGGGATCATCCCGGCCGCGACCGCCGCGGCCGAGCCCGACGACGAGCCGCCCGGCGTGTGCGCGTGATTGTGCGGATTGAGCGTTGCGGTCGGATCGTTCGCCGCGAACGCCGTCGTCGTGGTCTTGCCGATGATGGTCGCCCCCGCCTGCTTCAGCGCCATCACGACCGGCGCGTCGGCACGCGGCTGATGCCCGCGGTAGATCGCGGCGCCCATCTCGGTCGGGAGGTCGGCGGTATCGATGATGTCCTTGATGCCGACCGCAATCCCGCGCAACGGCCCGGTCTGCTGCGCACGCGCCGTCTCGTCGAGGCGGACGAAGGCGCCGATGGTTTTGTCCTGCGCCGCGATGGCGTCCCGCGTCTGCGTGATGGCGGCATCGGTGGACAATTCGCCGGAGGCGATGCGGCGTTGGAGATCGGCAAGCGAAATCATCGGCGGACGTCCTGCTTCTTGATGGTTTTTGGCGGCTTCTCGGCAAGCACTTTTAGCGCGTCGCGCGCGGCTGCGCCAATGTCGCAGTTGATCACAATCTCAGGTTGGGCGAAGCTGCGGCCCGCATGCATGACCGCTCGCCCAGCCCCGCAAAACTCACCGACACCGAACGGCTCAACCGCCTGCGGCTGATCCGTTCCGACAATGTCGGCCCGCGCACCTTTGCATCGCTGCTCCGCCATTTTGGCGACGCGGCGCACGCGCTGGAGCGCCTGCCCGATCTGGCGCGCCGCGGCGGCGCCTCGGGCCCCGGGCGGATCTGCAGCGAGGCCGACGCCGCAGCCGAGCTCGCGGCCTGCCGCAAACTCGGCATCGATCTCGTCGCACCGGAGGAAGCCCATTATCCGGCGCGGCTTGCCACCATCGACGACGCGCCGCCGCTGCTTGGTGTGCGCGGCGCGCGCGACACCCTGATGCGGCCGATGATCGCGATCGTCGGCTCCCGCAACGCCTCCGGCGCCGGGCTGAAATTTGCCGGCCAGCTTGCGCGCGATCTCGGCGATGCCGGTTTTGTCGTGATCTCGGGCCTCGCCCGCGGCATCGATCAGGCGGCGCACCGCGCCACCGTTGCGAGCGGCACGGTCGCCGTGCTGGCCGGCGGCCACGACAGGATCTACCCGCCAGAGCACGAGGATCTGCTGGCCGCCCTGCTCGAGCACGGCGCGGCGATCTCGGAGATGCCGCTCGGCCACGTGCCGCGGGCGCGCGACTTCCCCCGCCGCAACCGGCTGATCTCCGGCGCATCGCTCGGCGTCGTGATCGTCGAAGCCGCGCACCGCTCGGGCTCGCTGATCACGGCGCGGATGGCGGCCGAACAGGGCCGCGAGGTGTTCGCGGTGCCGGGCTCGCCGATCGATCCGCGCGCCGCCGGCGCCAACGATTTGATCAAGCAAGGCGCCACCTTGGTCACCGAAGCCGCCGACGTCATCAGCGCGGTCACGCCGATCATGGAGCGGCCGGTGATGCTTGGCGCGCGCGAGGACGACGCGCCGCTGGACTTTGCCACTGATAGCGGCGATCGCGCCCGCATCATCGACCTGCTCGGGCCGAGCCCGATCAGCCTCGACGATCTGATCCGGATGGCCGATGTGTCACCCGCCGTGGTCCGCGCGGTGCTGCTCGAGCTCGAGCTCGCCGGCAAGCTCGAGCGCCACGGCGGCGGGCTGGTGTCGATGATTTAGGGATCTGCGTAGGCCGCACGCAAACGTCTCCCCGTCATCCTGAGGTGCGAGCCTTGCGGCGCAATTGCGCCGCAAGGCGAGCCTCGAAGGATGCACGGCCCGGCTGCAGCCGCACTGAGACAGCGGGGCCGTCGACCCTTCGAGACGCGCTACAGGCTCCTCAGGGTGACGGATCCATAATCTCAGTGTGCGGAATCAAGATTTCACTCCGCATTCCGCGCATCGAAGTCGTTTCGCGCGCCCTCGATCTCCGGCAGATGCGCGAACGCCCATTCGCCGAGCGCCATCACAGGCACCGCCAGTCCGCGCCCGAGGTCGGTCAGTTCGTAGTCGACCCGCGGCGGAATGGTCGGAAACACCGTGCGCGTCACCAGGCCATCGCGCTCCAGGCCGCGCAGCGTCAAGGTCAGCATGCGCTGCGAGATGCCGTTGATCATCCGCTTCAGCTCGTTGAATCGGCGCGGTCCATCGCGCAGCAGCATGATGACCAGCACGCTCCATTTGTCGCCGACCCGCGACAGCACCGAGGCCACGCCGCGGCAGTCCTGATGCGTCCCGGAACCACGCGGCAGGCCGGTTTCGGCGGTTACATCGATGTGCTCGGGTTCCATTGGTGTGCTCGGGTTTCAAAAATGTGCGTTCTTGCGGAGATTTAAGACGGTCACTCATATAGCGCCAGTTACAAACCTATACCAAAGGTGACCTCAGCCATGAAACTTCTGCACATCGACTCCTCGGTCCTCGGGCCCCACTCCGTCAGCCGCCAGGTCTCCGCCGCCGCCGTCGAGCGCTTGCGCCAGGCCAATCCGGGCCTCGTCGTCAGCTACCGCGATCTCAGCCAGACCCCGCTCGCCCACCTCTCCGGCCTGCACCTCGCCGCCAGCCAGGGCGCGGCGCCGGACCCGTCGGTGCGCGACGACATCGCGACCGGCCAGGCCGTGCTGGACGAGTTCCTTGCCGCCGACATCGTCGTGATCGGCGCGCCCATGTACAATTTCACGATTCCGAGCCAGCTCAAGGCCTGGATCGACCGCATCCTGGTCGCGGGCAAGACCTTCAAATACGGCGCCGGCGGCGTCGAGGGACTGGCCGGCAACAAGCGCGTCATCATCGCGATCTCGCGCGGCGGCTATTACGGCGCCGACACGCCGATGGCCGCGCTCGAGCACCTCGAGACCTATCTGCGCGGCGTGTTCGGCTTCATCGGCGTCAGGAATGTTGAGTTCATCCCCGCCGACGGCATCCAGGTCGGCCCCGAGCATCGCGAAAAGGCGGTTGCGGGCGCGCTGCAGGCCGCCGGCAGCCTGAACGCCGCCTGATGTGATTCAAAGCGCCTGCCGTCGCCCGGCGGCGGCAGGCCGTTCAGAACCAGACGCCCTGAATGCCGAGGATGACAGCCACCAGCGAAATCAACAGGCCGATGCCGGAAAACAGTGCGACCGTCACGAACTGCGACGTGTCCGAACTTTCCGAAGCGGACGAAACCGGGATCGACGTCGAAATGCGGGCTGCTTTCGGCATGGCGGCACTCCAAATGATTCCGTGGTGAAAAATTCCCCGCCCAATCAGGAGTCCGGGGAGTACGTCAAAGGTTCAATACACGCGATGATAGTCGCGCACGAAATCGGCCGGTGTGAAGCGCTTCACACCGGCCGTTCGTTACAATGAGAAACAAACCAGAGCGTTTTCGAGCGAAGTGGATACCGGTTCGCGTGAAGAAAACGCGTCAGAATAAAACCAGAGCCCCGTTCCGATTTAATCGGAACGGAAAGGCCCTATCCGCGATAGATCGGTGCGCCTGCGGGCGACGCGGTTGCACCGCCATCGATGAACAGCTCCTGCCCCTGCACATGCGCGGCGTCGTCGGACGCCAGGAACAGCACGGTCTTCGAGATGTGATCGGGTTCGCCGATCCGGCCGAGCGGCGTGGTCTTGCCGATCCGCTGCTCGAATGCCTTCTCGGCCTCGGGCGTCGCGATCGCGGCGCCCCAGATCGGGGTGCGCACCGCGCCCGGCGCCACCACATTGACGCGGATGTTGCGCGGCGAGAATTCTGACGCCATCACCCGCGCCATCGCGCGCACGCCGGCCTTGCTCGCGGCATAGGCCGAATAGCCGGGATTGCCGAGCACGGAAATCACCGAGCCGTTGAGAATGATCGATGCGCCGTCGTTGAGGTACGGCGCGACCGCCTGCACCGTGAAGAACACACCGGTGAGATTGGTGCGGATGACATTCTCGAAGGCGGCCAGCGTGGTGCCGCCGACCGGCGTCTGGCCGGGAATGCCGGCATTGGCGAACAGCACGTCATACTTGCCGAACTTCTCGGCGCCCTGCTTCACCGCGGCTTCCAGCGCCGCGACGTCGGTGGCATCGGCGGCCACCGCAAACGCGCTCGGCCCGAGCTCCTTGGCTGCCGCCGCAAGCGTCTCCTTGTTGCGCCCGGTGATGACGACCTTGGCGCCCTCGGCCACGAACAGCTTTGCTGTCGCCAGCCCGATGCCGCTGTTGCCGCCGGTGATCAACGCCGTCTTGTTCGCCAGTCTCATGTCCGCCTCCATTTGGTTGCATTATTAAACTTCATTGCCTAGCTAGGACATACGGTTTAATATTGCAACCACACAAGGTCGTGATGGCCCAAATTCCTGGAGACAGCCGGTGAAACGAACCAGCCTTGCAGGCGACAGCTGTCCCGTCGCACGCGCGCTCGACGTGTTCGGCGACTGGTGGTCGCTCCTGATCATCCGCGACGCCAGCCTCGGCCGGCGCCGCTTCGGCGAATTCCAGGTGAGCCTCGGGCTTGCCAAGAACATCCTTGCCACACGGCTGCGCACGCTGGTCGAGCGCGGCATCCTGAAGACGGTCCCCGCCTCCGACGGCAGCGCCTATCAGGAATATGTCCTGACGCCGAAGGGCCACGGCATCTTTCCGATCCTGGTCGCGCTGCGGCAATGGACCGAGGAATTCGACGAGCATCCGGACGAGATCGCGACCATCCTGGTCGACCGCGACAAGGGCAAGCCGGTGAAGAAGCTCGCGCTGTACTCGCAGGACGGACGCGTGCTTGGGGCCGCCGACACTGCGCTGAAGCCGCGGCCTGCAGCAAAGCGCGCGCGTCGCCTCGCGACTGCGTAGGATGGATGTTGCCGGTACGACACGACGGGCAACTCAGCAAAACCTGTCAATCCTCGCGCGCGAAAACATTTCGCTTTATCCGAAGAGGCGCAGTCCTACCCCGAGCTTACTACCCATTGCTCGGGCCCATGGGTGCAATCGGCACGCGGCTTTCCCTGCGCCCTCTTCAAGAGAGAGGGCGGAACGAAGAGCAAAGCTCGGACGATTCATGTCGCGAGAACGCGGATTTATGTCCACAGGCCATGCAACAGACACGATGTCGTCCCTGCGAAAGCAGGGACCCATAACCACCGATGCTGATTATTGCGCGTCGCTGGAACAACGAGTCCCTTTAACAGCATCCGCCGCGGAGTATGGGTCCCTGCTTTCGCAGGGACGACGGGGTGGGTGGATGTAGGCCGTGCCCACACATTCGGTGTCGTCCTGGCGAAAGCCAGGACCCATTACCCCAAATCTCAATTGATGCGCGACGCTGGGACCGCGAACCCGTTCATCACCGAACGCGGTGGTTATGGGTCTTGGCTTTCGCCAGGACGACAAAATGGAGGGAGCCCCCGCTCATAGGCCGCCCTGCATCCCGCGACGCCCCTCACGACAGCTTCCTCCGGCTGCGCGAACGCAGTTGCTCGTCGGCCTCCAGGCGGGCCATCGCGAACAGGCGCTCGAGGACTTCGAATTTGTGGCGCCGGGCGAGTTTGGCGAGTTCGGTCGCGGCGGCTCCGATCAGGACCAGAGCGTCGTCCGGGCCGCCCTCCCCAGTTGTGTCGTCGCCCGCCGGTCGCCGCCGGCCGGACACCTTGCGCTTCCGGCCGCCCCCTGTGCTGCTCAAAAGGCCTAATCCGATTCCACCCTATATATAAAGGGATACGCCCTTTCCAGCCGCAACTCTAGGACGCATTTTGCAACCCTTGGGATAGAAACTCCACAGCTTGGCAACGCCCTTCAATATCTGGCGATTTGACAGGGACCGCCCCAGCACCCATGTTCGCCCCGACACGGCGGACCGCGAGTCTAGCGGAATCCACCTTCAAGTTTTCCCGTAAGCTATTGGAATGACATGAATATCGTCATTGTGGAGTCGCCGGCCAAGGCCAAGACAATCAACAAATATCTGGGGTCCTCCTACGAGGTCCTGGCGTCGTTCGGCCATGTTCGCGACCTCCCGGCCAAGAACGGTTCCGTCGATCCCGACGCCAATTTCCAGATGATCTGGGAGGTCGATGTCAAGGCCGCGAGCCGGCTCAACGACATCGCCAAGGCGCTCAAGGGGGCCGACCGCCTGATCCTCGCAACCGACCCTGATCGCGAGGGCGAGGCAATCTCCTGGCACGTGCTGGAGGTGATGAAGGAGAAGCGCGCGCTGAAGGACCAGAAGGTCGAGCGCGTGGTGTTCAACGCCATCACCAAGCAGGCTGTCTCCGAGGCGATGAAGGCGCCGCGCCAGATCGATGGCGCGCTGGTCGACGCCTATATGGCGCGCCGTGCGCTGGACTATCTGGTCGGCTTCACCCTCTCCCCCGTGCTGTGGCGCAAGCTGCCCGGCGCCCGCTCCGCCGGCCGCGTGCAGTCGGTCGCGCTGCGGCTGGTCTGCGACCGCGAGCTCGAGATCGAGAAGTTCGTGCCGAAGGAGTACTGGTCGCTGGTCGCGACCTTGCTGACGCCGCGCGGCGAAGCCTTCGAGGCGCGGCTGGTCGGCGCCGACGGCAAGAAGATCGCACGGCTCGACATCGGCTCCGGCGCGGAAGCCGAGGATTTCAAGAAGGCGATCGAGGCCGCGCTGTTCAAGGTCGCGACCGTCGAGGCCAAGCCGGCGCGGCGCAATCCGCAGGCGCCCTTCACCACCTCGACGTTGCAGCAGGAAGCGAGCCGCAAGCTCGGCTTCGCGCCGGCGCACACCATGCGCATCGCGCAGCGCCTGTATGAAGGCATCGACATCGGCGGCGAGACCACCGGCCTCATCACCTATATGCGAACCGACGGCGTGCAGATCGCGCCCGAAGCGATCACGCAGGCGCGCAAGGTGATCGGCGAGGACTATGGCAACGCCTACGTGCCGGACGCCCCGCGGCAGTACCAGGCCAAGGCCAAGAACGCGCAGGAAGCGCACGAAGCGATCCGCCCGACCGATCTGTCGCGTCGCCCGGCCACCATCGGCCGACGGCTCGATGCCGATCAGGCGCGGCTCTATGAATTGATCTGGAAGCGCACCATTGCGAGCCAGATGGAGTCGGCCGAGCTCGAGCGCACCACCGTCGACATCGAGGCCAAGGCCGGCTCCCGCGTGCTGGACCTGCGCGCCTCCGGCCAGGTCATCAAGTTCGACGGCTTCCTCGCGCTCTATCAGGAAAGCCGCGACGACGAGGAGGACGAGGATTCGCGCCGCCTGCCCGCGATGAGCCAGGGCGAGGCCGTGAAGCGCCAGAGCCTCGCCGTAACCCAGCACTTCACCGAGCCGCCGCCGCGCTTCTCGGAAGCCTCGCTGGTGAAGCGGATGGAAGAGCTCGGCATCGGCCGTCCCTCGACCTACGCCTCGATCCTGCAGGTCCTGAAGGACCGCGGCTATGTCAAGCTCGAGAAGAAGCGGCTGCACGGCGAAGACAAGGGCCGCGTCGTGGTCGCGTTCCTGGAGAACTTCTTCTCGCGCTATGTCGAATACGACTTCACCGCCGATCTCGAGGAGCAGCTCGACCGCATCTCCAACAACGAGATCGCCTGGCAGCAGGTGCTGCAGGACTTCTGGCGCGGCTTCATCGGCGCGGTCAACGACATCAAGGACCTCCGGGTCGCCGAGGTGCTCGACGCGCTCGACGAGATGCTCGGCCCGCACATCTATCCGCCGCGCGCGGATGGCGGCGATGTCAGGCAATGCCCGACCTGCGGCACCGGCCGGCTCAACCTCAAGGCCGGCAAGTTCGGCGCCTTCGTCGGCTGCTCGAATTATCCGGAATGCCGCTACACCCGCCCGCTCGCGGCCGACAGCGCCGAAAGCGCCGACCGCGTGCTCGGCACCGATCCCGACACCGGCTTCGATGTCACGGTGAAGGCCGGCCGCTTCGGCCCCTACATCCAGCTCGGCGAGCAGAAGGATTACGCCGAAGGCGAGAAGCCGAAGCGCGCGGGCATTCCAAAAGGCACCTCGCCGGCCGATGTCGATCTCGAACTGGCGCTGAAGCTGCTGTCGCTGCCGCGCGAGATCGGCAGGCATCCGGAAACCGGGCAGCCGATCACCGCCGGCCTCGGCCGGTTCGGGCCGTTCGTCAAGCACGAGAAGACCTATGCCAGCCTCGAGGCCGGCGACGAGGTGTTCGACATCGGGTTGAACCGCGCCGTCACGCTGATCGCGGAGAAGATCGCCAAGGGCCCGAGCGGTCGCCGCTTCGGCGCCGACCCCGGCAAGCCGCTCGGCGATCACCCGACGCTCGGCGCGGTCGCGCTGAAGAACGGCCGCTACGGCGCCTATGTCGCGGCCGGCGGCGTCAACGCGACGATCCCGAGCGACCGCACGCCCGACCAGATCACGCTCGCGGAGGCGATCGCGCTGATCGACGAGCGCGCGGCCAAGGGCGGCGGCAAGAAGGCCAAGAAGGCGAAGGCGGAAAAGCCCGCCAAGGCGAAGAAAGCCAAGTCCGAGGCGACCGAGACCGACGGCGACGCCGAAGCCAAGCCCGCCAAGAAGGCTGCGTCGAAGAAGGCCGCAGCGAAGCCGAAGACGGATGCGACCAGCAAGGCGCGCGCGCCGGTCGCCTCCGGTGCCAAGACGTCGCCTGCAAAATCATCGGCACCAGCGAAAGCGCCCGCGAAGAAGAGCGCCGGCAAGGCACGAGGATAAGTGAAACGAAAACCCGACCATGGCTTTCCGGGCCGGGACGCCATCGTCGCCTTCATCCGCGCCAATCCAGGCAAGGTCGGCACCCGCGAGATCGCGCGCGAGTTCGGCCTGAAGAACGCCGACCGCGTCGAGCTGAAGCGGATCCTCCGCGAGCTCGCCGACGACGGCACGATTGCCAAGCGCGGCCGCAAGATTCACGAGCCGGCGGCGCTGCCGCCGACCCTGCTGGCCGACATCACCGGCCGCGACAGCGACGGCGAGCTGATCGCCACGCCCGCCGAGTGGGACTCGGACGAGAACGGCACCGCCCCGAAAATCCGCATCGAGACGCCGCGGCGGCCGAAGCCCGGCACCACCGCCGGCGTCGGCGACCGCGCGCTGCTGCGCGTCGAAGTCACGGACGAGCAAGACGGCACGCCCTATCGCGGCCGCGTCATCAAGGTGATCGATCACGGGCGCACCCGGATCCTCGGCATCTTCCGCCGCAATCCCGATGGCGGCGGGCGCCTGATCCCGGTCGACAAGAAGCAGGCCGGCCGCGAGCTCAACATCGCCAAGGCCGACAGCGGCGGCGCCGAGGACGGCGATCTCATCAGCGTCGACCTGATCCGCACCCGCGGCTATGGGCTGGCCTCCGCCCGCGTCAAGGAGCGGCTCGGCTCGATTGCCAGTGAAAAGGCGATCAGCCTGATCGCGATCAACACCCACGACATCCCGCAGGTGTTCTCGTCCTCTGCGCTGCGCGAAGCGGAAGAGGCAAAACCCGCGACCTTGCAAGGCCGTGAGGACTGGCGTGACGTGCCGCTCGTCACCATCGATCCGCCGGATGCCAAGGATCACGACGACGCGGTGCATGCGGAAGTCGATCATGATCCGAACAACAAGGGCGGCTTCATCGTCCATGTCGCGATCGCCGACGTCGCCTACTATGTGCGGCCCGGCTCGGCGCTCGACCGCGACGCATTGCAGCGCGGCAACTCGGTCTATTTCCCTGATCGCGTCGTGCCGATGCTGCCCGAGCGCATCTCCAACGATCTCTGCTCGCTGGTGCCGGGCGAGCCGCGCGGCGCGCTCGCGGTGCGCATGGTGATCGGCGCCGACGGCCGCAAGCGCTCGCATACCTTCCACCGCGTGCTGATGCGCTCGGCCGCAAAGCTCCATTACGCGCAGGCACAGGCTGCGATCGACGGACGGCCCGACGACATCACCGGCCCCATCCTCGATCCGATCCTGAAGCCGCTGTGGTCGGCCTACGAGCTGGTCAAGCTTGCACGCAACGAGCGCGACCCGCTCGATCTCGATCTGCCCGAGCGCAAGATCCTGCTGAAAGCCGACGGCACCGTCGATCGCGTGATCGTGCCGCAGCGGCTCGACGCTCACCGGCTGATCGAGGAGTTCATGATCCTCGCCAATGTCGCCGCGGCCGAGATGCTGGAGAAGAAGGCGCTGCCGCTGATCTATCGCGTGCATGACGAGCCGAGCCAGGAAAAGGTGCACAACCTGCAGGAATTCCTGAAGACGCTCGACCTGCCCTTCACCAAACAGGGCGCGCTGCGTCCCACGCAATTCAACCGCGTGCTGGCGCAGGTTGCCGGCGAGGACTACGAACCGCTGGTCAACGAGGTGGTGCTGCGTTCGCAGGCGCAGGCCGAATACTCCGCCGAGAACTACGGCCATTTCGGCTTGAACCTGCGCCGCTACGCGCACTTCACCTCGCCGATCCGTCGCTATGCCGATCTGATCGTGCATCGCGCGCTGATCCGCGCACTCGGGCTTGGCGAAGGCGCCTTGCCGACGGATGAAACCGTGGAGACGCTCGCCGAGATCGCCGCGCAGATCTCCGTCACCGAGCGCCGCGCAATGAAGGCTGAGCGCGAGACCACCGACCGGCTGATCGCACATTTCCTTGCCGATAAGGTCGGCGCCTCGTTCCAGGGCCGCATTTCCGGCGTGACGCGATCCGGCCTGTTCGTGAAGCTCGACGACACTGGCGCCGACGGCCTGATCCCGATCCGCACCATCGGCAGCGAATATTTCAACTACGACGAAACCCGCCACGCGCTGATCGGCACGCGCAGCGGCACCATGTATCGGCTCGGCGACGTCGTCGATGTGCGGCTGGTCGAGGCCGCGCCGATCGCCGGCGCGCTGCGGTTTGAGCTATTATCCGATGGTCAGGCAATTCCGCGCGGCAGAAAACGCGACGGCGTAGGGGCCGAGCGCCGTGCCGCCGGATTTGGCAAGGGACCGAAAGGATCTGGCAAGAAGGCGCACAAGGAGCGGAAATCGCGCAACAAGAAGGATCGCAAGCCGGCGCAGCAGAAGTCCGGCAAATCGAAGCGAGGCAAGTCATGGAAGTGACACCGCCGACGGTGGTCTGGACTCGCGAAGCGGCCGAGCCCGAGAAGCGCGACGTGTGGAGCGCGATGAAGCGCGGGTTCCGCTGCCGCTGTCCGCGCTGCGGAAATGGCAGACTGTTCCGCAAGTTTCTCAAATGCGACGGCCATTGCCCGGTCTGCGACCTCGACTTCACGCCGCATCGCGCCGACGATCTGCCTGCCTATCTCGTCATCGTTATCGTCGGCCATATCGTGGTACCGATGGCGCTGTGGATCGAGACCAATTATTCGCCGCCGGTGTGGCTGCAGCTTGCGATCTATCTGCCGTTTACACTGTTCGCATCGCTGGCTTTGTTGCAGCCGGTGAAGGGAGCCGTGATCGGCTTGCAATGGGCCCTGCGCATGCATGGCTTTGACGAGAATCCCCCTAGCGACATCCCGCCGGTCTAGCTAAACCGGGCCGCAAGAAGAAATGAAAGGGATGAAATGACTGAAGCTGCCGCACCCGCCGCTGTCGTCCACCAGGGCGAAAAAGAAGCCGATCATCATGCGTATTTCCGGCCGAAGGATGCCGCGACGCTGATCCTGATCGATCGCTCCGGCGCCAAGCCGAAGGTGCTGGTCGGCAAGCGCCACGACAAGGTGGTGTTCATGCCCGGCAAATTCGTCTTCCCCGGCGGCCGCGTCGACAAGGCCGACAACCGCGTGCCGGTTGCAGCGCCGATCACGCCGGAGCTCGAAGCCAATCTGTTGAAGGGCAGCCCGAAGATCACGCCCGGCCGCGCGCGTGCGCTCGCCAACGCCGCGATCCGCGAGGCCTGCGAAGAGACCGGGCTGTGCCTCGGCCGCAAGGTCGAGAAGCGGCACAAGCTCGACGGCCCCTGGGCACCGTTCGCCGATGCAGGTCTGTTGCCCGATCCGTCCGGCCTGTTCCTGATCGCGCGCGCGATCACCCCGCCCGGCCGCGTCCGCCGCTTCGATACGCGCTTCTTCACCGCCGATGCCTCGACGATCGCGCATCGTGTCGAGGGCGTGGTGCATGCCGATGCCGAACTGGTCGAGCTGGTCTGGGTCGAGATCGGCTCCGAACCGCTCGCCGACGCGCATGCCATGACCAAGAACGTGCTCGCCGAGCTCGACCGCCGTCTCGCCACCGGCCCGCTCCGCCACGACGCACCGGTGCCGTTCTTCCATTTCTACGGCGGCAAGATGCAGAAGGACGTGCTGGGGGCGTAAGATGATCCTCGTCATTCCGGGGCGATGCGCAGCATCGAACCCGGAATGACGAGATTGCGGCGCGAGATTCCGGGTTCATCGCTGCGCGATGCCCGGAATGACACTGTCGAGAGAGCGGCCAAAAACAAAATAATCTTCCCGATGGCGCGCCGCAAAGCGCCTCCCTATCTGTTCCGCTAACGACATCAAGAACGGAACGGGGCAATGGCGAAGCGTCAACTCAAGCTCGGCGCGTTCATGCGGCCGATCAGCATCCACACCGGCGCCTGGCGCTATCCCGGGGCCTGGCCCGACGCCAATTTCAACTTCGACCACATCAAGACGCTGATCAGGAAGCTCGAGGCCGGCAAGTTCGACGCCTTCTTCATGGCCGATCATCTGGCCGTGCTGAACATGCCGATCAATGCGCTGAAGCGCAGCCACACCGTGACCTCGTTCGAGCCGTTCACGCTGCTGTCGGCGCTCGCGGCCGTCACCGAGAACATCGGCCTGATCGCGACCGGCTCGACCACCTTCGACGAGCCCTATCACGTCGCCCGCCGTTTCGCCTCGCTCGACCACATCTCCGGCGGCCGCGCCGGCTGGAATATCGTCACCACGTCCAATCCGGACGCGGCGCTGAATTTCGGCCTCGACGATCACATGGAGCACGCCGAGCGCTACAGGCGCGCCCGCGAGTTCTACGACGTCGTCACCGGCCTCTGGGATTCCTTCGCCGACGATGCGTTCGTGCGCGACGTCGAGTCAGGCCTGTTCGTCGATCCCGACAAGATGCATGTGCTCAATCACAAGGGCAAATATCTCTCGGTCCGCGGCCCGCTGAACATCGCCCGCCCCGTTCAGGGCTGGCCTGTCATCGTGCAGGCCGGCGCTTCCGATGACGGCAGGCAGCTTGCGGCCGAGACCGCGGAAGCCGTGTTCACCGGCGGCGGCAGCCTGGCCGACGGACAGAAGCTCTACGCCGACATCAAGGGCCGCATGGAGAAGATCGGCCGCGATCCCGATCATCTGAAGATCCTGCCCGGTGCCTTCGTGGTGGTCGGCGACAGCGTCGAGGAAGCCAAAGAGAAGCGCGCGCTGCTCGACAGCCGCGTGCATTACGACAGCGCGATCGCCTCGCTGTCGGTGATCCTCGGCACCGATGCGTCCGGCTTCGATCCCGACGGACAGTTGCCGCCGATCCCCGAAACCAATGCAAGCAAGAGCGGGCGGCAGCGCCTCGTCGATGTCGCGGCGCGCGACAAGCTCACCGTGCGTCAGCTCGCGCAGCGCGTCGGAGGCTATGGCGGGCTCGCCTTCGTCGGCACGCCGCAGACCATCGCCGACCAGATGGAGGAATGGCTGACCGGCCGCGGCAGCGACGGCTTCAACATCATGTTCCCCTATCTGCCGCAGGGCCTGTTCGAGTTCGTCGACAAGGTGGTGCCGGAACTGCAAAGGCGCGGGATTTTCCGCACTCAGTACGAAGGTCGGACCCTGCGCGAGAATTTGGGCCTGCCGCGGCCGAAAAATCAGTTCTTCGAGGGGTAATAGGCCCGGAATCGGGGTGATCTTGGCTCAGAAATCCTTGACTTTGGGCGGTTTCTGGCTAGTTTCCCGGCCAAACGCGGGCCGATTTGGCCGGCTCCCGAATTCCCCCGATTTTCGAGGTTTTGCACATGGCCAAGGCGGTCACCATCAAGGTCAAGCTCGTGTCGACGGCCGACACCGGCTTCTATTACGTTGCCAAGAAGAATTCGCGCACCATGACCGACAAGCTGGTCAAGAAGAAGTACGACCCGGTCGCGCGCAAGCACGTCGAGTTCAAGGAAGCCAAGATCAAGTAAGATCGGCTGCTTCCGACGTTTCAAACGGGGCCCTCGCGGCCCCGTTTTTGCTTTCTAGGCTTGCGTCATCCCTTATGATTCCCGGACCAGTCCCGGGCGCAGGGCTCAGATGATCGCAACCTTGGACGAGGGAAACGTCGGCGGCTACTCGGTCGCTTACGGCCGCGAGGACATCTACTTTCCGGTCTATGTCACGGCAGCCCTCGCCGCGATCTTTCTGACCGCGACCTGGATCACGGGCGCGATCTATTGGCTGGCGCCGGCGGCGGCAGCGGGCGGCTTCACCTATTACAACATCCCCCTGCTGGAGGCCGGTCGTCCGACGATCGGGGCCAACCAGTACGGCATCTTCATCCAGGCCTTCGGGCTGATCCGCTGGCGCGCTATCACGCGCATCGACCTCGTCGAGATCGCCGAGCGCGCGATGACCGTTCACGAATTGCAGATCGCACTCAGCGGGCCGCTCGGCAGCGCGCTGGTGGCCGATTGGCGCAAGCGGCCGGCCTACCGGCTGCTGATGCGCCTGCCGTGGCGCATGGACCATCGTGGCGTGGTCCGCGTCAATCTGGAGCCATTCGACCGGACGCCCGACGAGATCCACCGGACGTTCCTCAGGATGTGGCGCTACTATCGGAGCTAACCTTTGAACGCCTCATCGCGCAGATGCGCGTCCGCGATCTCTGCATCCGGATTGTGTGTGATCGTCATGAACCAAATGAGGCTGAAGAACAGCGACCACGCTGTGTTCCAATAGAACCAGTTCATCGGATCACCCCGAACAGCTTAGATCCGCGCCAGCCGGCGAAGATCGCCGGCTGCGCGGAATGCCGCCAAAGTCTACTGCACGACCTCGCCGTGCAGTGCCAGATCCAACCCTTCGCGCTCGATGTCCCGCGTCACGCGAAGCCCGACGAAGAGATTGATCACGAACAGGATGATCAGGCTCACCACGGCATCATACACGAAAACCGTCGCGACGCCGATGCATTGATTGAGGAACTGCCCGGGATTTCCTTCCAGAACGCCTGCCGTTCCACCATACTGCTCGACCGCGAACACCCCGGTCAGCAGCGCCCCGACGATGCCGCCAAGGGCATGGACACCGAAGCAGTCCAGCGCATCGTCGTAGCTGAACATGCGCTTCAAGCCGGTGCATCCCCAGTAGCAGCAGACGCCGGCGGCGATGCCGATCGCGAAAGCGCCGACCGGCCCGACGAAACCGGAGGCCGGCGTGATCGCGACGAGGCCCGCCACGGCACCCGAACAGATTCCGACGACGGTCGGCTTGCCCTTCAACGCCCATTCCACCAGCATCCAGGTGAAGCCCGCCACCGCCGTGGCGATCTGGGTCACCAGCATGGCCATGCCCGCCTGCATTCCGGCCGTGACAGCGGAGCCGGCGTTGAACCCGAACCAGCCGACCCACAGCAGCGAGGCGCCAATGAAGGTCAGCACCATATTGTGCGCCGGCCCCGTCTCGACGCGCTTGCCTAGCATGATGGCGCACATCAGGCCGGCCACGCCGGCATTGATGTGCACAACGGTGCCGCCGGCGAAATCGAGAACTTTGACATACGCAGCGTCGTTACCCGCCGAGAAGATCCCGTCAGGGCCCCAGACCCAGTGCGCGATCGGCGCATAGACGAAGATCGCCCACAGCCCGATGAACCAGAGCATCGCGGAGAACTTCATCCGCTCGGCAAACGCGCCGGCAATCAGCGCCGGCGTGATGATGGCGAACGTCATCTGGAAGCAGATGTAAACGGACTCAGGAATGGTCGCGGCGAGTGGATTGGGATTGCCGATGCCCCCCTTGCCGATGTCGCTCAGGATGTCCTTGAGGAACATGCGATCCAGGCCGCCGATGAACGGCGTGCCGGCACGAAACGCCAGGCTGTAGGTGAGGACGGCAAACAGGATCGTGACCAGGCAGGTGACGGCGAAGCTGGTCATCACGGTGTCGCCGACATTCTTCTTGCGCACCATGCCGCCATAGAACAGACCGAGCCCCGGGACCGTCATCATCAGGACGAGCGCGACGGACGTGAGCATCCAGGCGGTGTCACCGGAATTCGGCGTGCACTTCTCGAGGATCTTGCCGCCGCAAGCCAGCGGTGCCGCCGCATCCTCAGCGAGCGCGAGCTCGCTGAACAGCAGGCAAAGAACGGCCACCCCCAGCAGGGCAACCACGATTCTCACGAGCTTCCGGCGCGTGTATGTCGCAGACTCCATCATCGACCTCCCATCACAAGAAATGCTGGCGTTCGGAATGGGCGCGGCGCGTCCGGAGCGTGAGCGCCGAAGTCGTCGCGACATTGAGCCGGACGTGAGGCACAAGGGCCCCCTGCTCGGCGGCGCGGCGAAGGCCGCGGTGCGCGGATGGCTGGAGATTGACGGCGACTAGCCTCATCGCGGCCAGCCCTTCCCATGGGTCCCCAGGCCGGAAACCTCAGCGTCGGCTTCCGGCACGATTTCTAGCCAAATTCAATCAAGATTCGTGCCACCGCCGCGTGCGGAGTAACAGTTTGAAGATGTTGTGATTTCAAACCGCGCAGGGAGCGTCTCGGCGCTCCATTGCACGTTCTCGCAGCAAGCGATCGATGGAAAAATAGGCAGAAACCGGCGACTGCCCTCGCATGGGGCAGTCGCCGGTTGCCCGGATTGGAAACTAGGCGGCCTTCAGCAGCGGCGGTTGCGCCGGGCGGATCAGCGCGAAGGCGAGCTGGATGATGCCGCCGGCAAGGCCCAGCGCGACGCCGATGCGCCAGGCCATGGTGTAGGAGCCGAGCGAGTCATAGATCAGCCCTCCTCCGTAAGCGCCGAGGAAGCTGCCGACCTGGTGGCTCATGAAGGCAAGGCCCTGGATCATCGCCTGCCAGCGCAGCCCGAACATCTCGGCCACCGCGCCCGCGACCAGCGGACCGACGCCCATCCAGAGGAAGCCCATGATGGCGCCGAACAGCAACGTCGAGCCCGGCGTTGCCGGCAGCATGAAGTACCAGGCGAGCGCCAGCGAGCGCAGGATGTAGATCGCGCCGAGCAGCGCCAGCTTGTTCCAACGCTGGCCGGCCCAGCCGAAGAACAGCGAGCCCAGCACGTTGAAGCCGCCGATCATGCCGAGCGTCTGCGCGCTCAGCATCGGATCGAGCCCGCAGATCGCGAGATACGACGGCAGATGCGTGGTGAGGAAGACGAGCTGCATGCCGCAGACCATGTAGGCACAGGTCATCACCACGAAGGCTGCGTTGCTGAACGCGGTCTTCGCCGCGGTCGCCGCAGTGGCGTTGCCGATATCGTCGGCCGCGGGCTTCGGCAGCGGGATCTTGTCGACGCGGCCGGCGTACAACGCAGCCGGAATCATGAAGACCGAGAGGATCACGAAGCCGGCAAGCCCGACGCGCCAGCCGAAACCTTCATTGAGCATCTGGCCGATCGGCGCCGACAGCAGCGCGCCGAGCGAGCCCGCGGCGGAGACCATGCCGAGCACGGTCGAGCGTACCGTCTCCGGCACCGCGCGCGCCGAGACCGACATTGCGATCGCATTCGCGGTGCAGGCGAGCGAAAGGCCGATCAGGACACCGGCGCCGATCATGATGGCAACGAGCCCATGCGCCGTCGTCATCAGCACGAGGCCCGCGATGTAGGCGAGCGCGCCGACCACCATGATCGGGCGAAAGCCGTAACGCACCGTCATCGCGCCGGCGACCGGCTGCAGAAAACCCCAGGCGAGGTTCTGCACCGCGAGCGCCAGCGTGAAGTGGGATATCGAGATGCCGATGTCGTGCGTGAGCGGCTGCATGAAGATGCCGAGGCTCTGCCGCAGCCCCATGCTCAGCGTGAGCATGATGGAGGCGCCGATCAGGATGGGAAGCGTGGGACGCAGGACCTGCAACAGGGGCATTGTTCTTGTTCTCCCATAACGGCACGGCACGCGTGCCATGGCCTGCGATTGATGCATGTTTTGGTTACACAGACCTGTGTACTTAGGCTATACAGGGGGCCGACTGTCAAGCGAAGAGGATCACGGCTGGCGCATGGCTTCCCCGCCTCCCAAACAGACCATGAAAGAGCGGATCCTCGAGACCGCCGACAGACTGTTCTACCTGCAAGGCATTCGCGCCATCGGCGTCGACACCATCGCGGCCGAGATCGGCATCAGCAAGCGCACGCTCTACAACCACTTCCCGTCGAAGGACGCGCTGATCGAGGCCTATCTGCAGCGCCGCTTCGTGCAGCCCCGCTCCTCTGACAAGCCGCCGGCCGAGCAGATCCTTGCAACGTTCGATTCGCTGGAGCGACGGTTCTCGGCGAAGGATTTTCGCGGCTGCCCGTTCGTGAATGCGGTGGCCGAGCTCGGGCCGGAGGACGAGGACCGCACCTTCAGGAACATCGCAATCGCCTTCAAGGAAAGCCGCCGGCTCTGGTTTCGAGATCTGCTGCGTCAGCTCGGCGTCGCCGACGCCGAGAGACTTGCGACCCAGCTCACGCTCCTGGTCGATGGATCGATCGCGCAGGATCTGGTGCGCGACGATCCGGCGATGGCGCGCGCGGCCAGGGAAGCCGCCCGCGTGTTGCTGGCAAATGCAGGCGTCAAGGTCGGCAGCCCCGCCCCCGCGGGTAAGAAACGCGCCGGATAAATCCGGTTGCGTGCGGAAGTCAGGTTTGGTTGGTTGCGCCGACCGCAGGCGACAGCATTCCCGACTGGATATTCCGTCCGGCGAGATTGACAGCGACCGCGCAAAGACCTGCTACACAGAAGATCTGCGGCACAACAGGGGAACGACCATGGAAGATCTGAAGGTGACGGCCACCGGCTATGATTTCGCGCCGGCGCGCGCCGCCATGCAGCGCTATATCGACAATGATCTCCTGTCCGGCATCTCCTGGACGGTTCTGGTCGGGCGCGACATCGCTGACACGGGCTGCGTCGGATGGGCCGACAAGGAAGCGCAGATTCCGCTGCGCACCGATCACATCTTCCGCGTCTTCTCCAACACCAAGCTGATCACCTCCTGCGCGGCGCTGCTGCTGGTCGAGGAAGGCCGCTTGCGGCTCGACGATCCGATCGAGACCTTCATCCCGCAGCTCAGAAACCGGAAGGTGCTGCGGCCGGGTGCGACGTCGATCGACGACACCGAGCCGGCGCAACGGTCGATCAGCATTCGCCACCTGCTGAGCCACTCGGCCGGCCTCAGCTACGGCCTGTTCGATCCGGGCACCCCGATCTTCAAGGCCTACAACGAGCGCAAGATCCTCAATCCGATGACGACGCTCGCCGACATGGTCGACGGTCTGTCCGATCTGCCACTGGTGTTCCATCCCGGCTCGTCATGGGAATATTCCGTTGCCATCGACGTGGTCGCACGGCTGGTCGAGGTCGTGAGCGGCCAGCCGTTCGACAAGTTCATCAAGGCGCGTATCCTCGATCCGCTCGGCATGGTCGACACCGGCTTCTATGTTCCGGAGAAGGACCACAACCGGCTCGTCGCCTATTACGCCGGCGCCGATCTGATGGATCCGATGAAGCCCGGACTGACGCGCACCGACAACGCGCCCTATCCCGGCGCCTATCTGCGCCCGGTGCCGCGCTTCAATGGCGGCGGCGGTCTCGTCTCGACACTGCATGACATGGTCGCGCTGATCCGCAGCCTGCTGCCCGGCGGGCCGACGCTGCTGAAGCCGGAGACGATCGCGCAGGCGATGACCAACCAGCTCACACCGGGCCAATGGATCCGCTTCGCGATGATGGGCGAGCAGCCCGGCAAAACATATGGTCTTACCGGCGGACTGATCCTCAACCCCTCCCCGATCGATCATCCCGACGCCGCCGGCGAGCTCTATTGGGGCGGCGTCGCAGGCACGCAGTGGTGGATTTCGCCCAAAACGGGCATCGCCGGCGTGATGATGGCGCAGCGCCAGATGGCGTTCGTCCATCCGTTCTCGTTCGAGTTCAAGCGGATGGCCTATGACGCGGTGAGACGCGGCCGCTAAGGGCACTTCGTAGCCCGGATGGAGCGCAGCGAAATCCGGGTATCGCGCCACATGCACAGGCGTCCCGGATTACGCTTCGCTCCATCCGGGCTACAGGAGACTGACTACGCCGCGGCCGACACCACGCGGTTGCGGCCGTCGTGCTTGGCGCGATAGAGTGCGGTGTCGGCGCGCTTGAGCACATCGGTGACCAGTTCGCCCTTGCGCTCCAGCGTGGTGAGCCCGATCGAGATCGTGACGGTGATCCGCTTGCCGCCCTTGTCGACTGTGAAGGGCTCGCCCGCGATCGAGCGGCGCAGCCGCTCTGCGACCATGCCGGCGACATGCAGATCGGTCTCGGGCATCACGATGACGAACTCCTCGCCGCCATAGCGGCAGGCGAGATCGATGCCTCGGATCGACTTGCGGATACGGACGGCGAATTCGCGCAGCACGTCGTCGCCGGCATCGTGGCCGTAGGTGTCGTTGATCGCCTTGAAGTAGTCGATGTCGAGGATCATCAGCGCCAGCGGCTTGCCGCGGATCGAGGCCTGCTCCGCCAGCGTCGCGAGGTGGCTTTCCATGTAGCGCCGGTTGTTGAGACCGGTCAGCGCATCCGTGATCGCCATCTCAATCGAGTTCTGCACATTGTCGCGCAGATGATCGGTGTAACGGCGGCGGCGGATCTGGGTGCGCGCGCGCGCCAGCAGTTCGTTCTTGTCGACCGGACGCAGCAGATAGTCGTTGACGCCGATCTCGAGCCCGCGCATCAGCCGCGTGTTGTTGTCGGCATCCGAGATCGCGAGGATCGGGACCTGGCGCGTGCGCTCCAGCGAGCGGGCCTGGCTGCACAGCCGCAGGCCGTCGTAATTGTCGAGGCTGAGCGACACGATCAGCAAGTCGTAATTGCCCTCGGCGGCGTGGAACAAGGCTTCCGACGGATTGATCTCGACGTCGACGGTATGCTCGGCGGAGAGGATCGGCGCCAGCTTCTCGTAGGACGACGGCCGGTCGTCGACCAGAAGGATGCGGCCGCCGGTGCCCTTGTCGGCAATCGCACTGCGCTCGGGCGCCTGCATGCCGATCTCGAGCGAGGTGATGGCGCGCATGCGCAGCTCGTCGGTCATCATCTTCAGCCGCGTCAGCGAGCGCACGCGCGCGATCAGCACGACGTCGGACACCGGCTTGGTCAGGAAGTCATCGGCGCCGGCTTCAAGGCCGCGCACGCGATCGGCCGGGCTGTCGAGCGCGGTGACGATGACGACGGGAATGAAATGGGTCGCCGGATTCGACTTCAGCCGGCGGCAGACCTCGAAGCCGTCCATATCAGGCATCATGACATCGAGCAGGATGATGTCGCATTCGGCGCGTGCGCAGATTTCCAGTGCCTCGCTCCCGTTGGAAGCGGTCAGCACATCGAAATATTCGGCTGACAGACGGGCTTCCAACAGCTTGACGTTCGCCGGAACGTCGTCGACCACGAGGATACGCGCGGACATTGCACCACAACTCCCCTATCCGATAAAGCGTCGGACAGTCTCAATAAATTTGCCGACCGAGATCGGCTTGGACAAATAGGCTTCGCAGCCGCCCTCGCGGATGCGTTCTTCGTCGCCCTTCATGGCGAAGGCGGTAACCGCGACCACCGGAATCGTGCGCAGATCGGGATCGTCCTTGATCCAGCGCGTGACCTCGAGACCTGAAACCTGGGGTAGCTGGATGTCCATCAGGATCAAGTCGGGGCGCAGCTTGCGGACGAGGTCAAGCGCTTCGAAGCCATTGCTGGTGCCCGAAGTCTGATAGCCGTGCGCTTCCAACAGATCGCGAAAGAGCTTCATGTTGAGCTCGTTGTCCTCCACGATCAGGACGGTTTTGGCCATCCCGTCCCTCCCAAACCCAGGAGACGGGCCCGGCTGCGGTACCTCACGCACCGCGCTCGGGGCGCGTCGAAAATGTGAATTCAAACTAGCGCCAGAATCGCTCTAACCCGTTAACCCGAAGTCCAACTTCCGCAGCGTGGTTTCCGTTGCTTGAACACATGCGGAAGACTCGGGCATGATGGGCCTCTCAATAGAGACCATAAGTTAACGGAAAGGCAAACCGGCGCGTTGAAAAAGCCTGTTCACAACCCCCGGGAAGTTGCTGAAATCGTTGCGATTCAGGCGCTCGGCTTCATTGCCGGCGATCCCGAGCGGCTGGGCCTGTTCCTGGCCGAGACTGGAATCGGTCCAGAGACGCTGCGGAACGCCGCGTCCGATCCTCAATTTCTTGCGAGCGTGCTCGATTTCGTGATGCGCGACGACGCCACCGTGACGGCGTTTGCCAAGGCCTCGGAACTGCACCCGACCAACATCGCTGCCGCCCATCAGGCGCTGGGCGACCCGAAATGGGAGCGCGACGTGCCGTGACGACGGCAGCGGCAGCTTCCGACGGCCCCCTCAGTTTCTGCCGAGACTGCCTCGGCGATCTCGATATCAAGGTGAAGCGGTGCAGCCATTGCGGCTCGCCGCGGCTGGTGCGTCATCGCGCCCTGCCCGCGCTGGCGCTGGCGCATATCGACTGCGACGCGTTCTATGCCACCGTCGAGAAGCGCGACAATCCTGACATCGCCGACCGCCCGGTCATCATCGGCGGCGGCAAGCGCGGCGTCGTGTCGGCTGCCTGCTACATCGCCCGCACCTACGGCGTCCGCTCGGCGATGCCGATGTTCAAGGCGCTGGAACTGTGCCCGGACGCGACCGTGATCCCGCCGGACATGGCGAAGTATGTCCGGGTCGGGCGCGAGGTGCGGCAGGCAATGCAGGCGCTGACGCCGCTGGTCGAGCCGCTGTCGATCGACGAAGCCTTCCTCGATCTCGCCGGCACGCAGCGCGTCCACGGCATGATCCCGGCCAAGGTGCTCGCCAAATTCGCCCGCGATGTCGAGCGCGACATCGGCATCACGGTGTCGGTCGGGCTGTCCTGCAACAAATTCCTCGCCAAGATCGCTTCTGACCTCGACAAGCCGAGGGGCTTCGCTGCGCTCGACCAGGACGAGGCGCGCGAGATGCTGGCGAGCAAGCCGGTCGGGTTCATCTACGGCGTTGGCCCTGCGACCCAGGAGAAGCTGGTGCAGCGCGGTTTCCGCATCATCGCCGACCTGCAGCGCGCCGACGAAAACGAATTGATGAAGCAGTTCGCGAGCGAAGGCCGCCGGCTGTGGCGGCTGGCGCGCGGCATCGACGACCGGAGCGTGGTGGCCGATCGCGGCGCCAAGACGATTTCGAGCGAGACCACGTTCGAGACCGATATCCGCGACTTCGCAACGCTGGAGAAACTGCTCTGGAAACTGTCCGAGAAGGTCTCGGCGCGGCTGAAGACCAGCGAACTCTCGGGCTGCACCATCACGCTGAAGCTGAAGACCGCGGACTTCCGCCAGCGCACCCGTTCGCAATCGATCCAGACCCCGACCCAGCTTGCCGCCAAGATTTTTGCGGTCTCGCGCGAGATGCTCGCGAAGGAGATCGACGGCACCGCCTTCCGCCTGATGGGCACCGGCGTCAGCGCGCTGCGCCCGGGCGCACAGGCCAATGATTCCGACATGCTCGACCGCCGCTCGGCGCACGCCGAACGCGCGATGGACAATCTGCGCAAGAAGTTCGGCAATGCCGCCGTGATCAGGGGCATTGCCTATGAGGGGCCGCAGAAAAACGCGGAGGAGTAATTCATCGTTGACGTCATCCCCGCGCAAAGGCCTCGCCTTTGTCGCTGGAGGTGCGAGCGGAGCGAGCCTCTCAGGATGACCGGAAAGACTCGGGCCGTCGCCCTTCGAGACGCGCTCGATGCGCGCTCCTCAGGGTGACGGTACTCAGCGTCACGATGCCCCCCTCAATCAGCGACCGCCACCGCCTCGATTTCGATCAGCCATTCCGGCGCCGCGAGCGCGGTGACGCCGACCAGCGTAGAGGCCGGCGGCTCCATGCCCTCAAAGAACGCCGAGCGTGCCTTGCCGATGATGGGACGGAGCTCCGGCTTGTAGCCGACGACAAAGGTCGTGATCTTGACGATATTGGAATAGCTGGCCCCGGCGGCCTTCAGCGCCATGCCGAGGTTCTGCATCACCTGCGTCGTCTGCGCGGCGAGATCGCCGGCGCCGACCACGCGGCCCTCCTCGTCGACGGAGACCTGTCCCGAAATGTAGATCGTGCGCGCGCCGGAGGCGACGACGACGTGAGAGTAAGCCGGATTGTGATGCAGGCCGCTGGGGCGAAGATGGTTGAGCTCGCTCATGATGTGCCTCCCTGACACGCGTGTTTTGGCAAGCGTACTCGCGTCAGACGGTTCCGGCCAGAGCGGTCTCGCGGCGGGCACTTGCTCCGCTGTCGTCCCGGCGAAAGCCGGGATCCATAACCACCGAAGGTGATTGTTGTGCGACGCTGGGGCCACAGCCCCTTCAACAACTCAACCCCGTGGTTATGGGTCCCTGTGTCTTGGAAGTCTGTCAGGATGAGGGTGGGCGGGAAGCCGTTGGGTCCTTGGCGCTTGACGCCGTGAGCCGGCTCGGTCTCCCGCCCGTTCCATCTATCAACCTGAACA
>Ga0315911_1000028_pt1:37500-83437 | contig 83437 bp, 70 predicted proteins | sample Edanod1MG_FD_207737 | JGI IMG/M metagenome (GOLD analysis project Ga0315911, IMG submission 207737) | Root nodule microbial communities collected in Santa Monica, California, United States - Edamame nodules 1 | ecosystem: Host-associated > Plants > Roots > Nodule | place: USA... | reverse complement strand
AATAGTAGAGAAAATAGAAATTGTTTCTTCGTCTTTACAAGAAAAAGGAGTAATTAACTGTGACACGTTCACTAAAAAAAAATCCTTTTGTAGCGAATCATTTATTAAGAAAAATAAATAAACTTAACACAAAAGCGGAAAAAGATATAATAATAACTTGGTCCAGAGCATCTACCATTATACCTACAATGATTGGCCATACCATTGCTATCCACAACGGAAAAGAGCATTTACCTATTTATATAACAGATCGTATGGTAGGCCATAAATTAGGAGAATTTTCACCTACTCTAAATTTCCGAGGACATGCGAAAAATGATAATAGATCTCGTCGTTAACGTTAATTTTAACATAAATTTTTAAATCGTAATTTATAACTAAATATTACAAAATGGAATTCTTATTAAAATGAAATTCAAATCATTTCTTTTATAAAAAAAAAAAAAATTCTTTAATTAAATATTTAATGAAATTAAATATTTAAATTAATAAAATTAGTCGTGTTTTATTCGATTTTTTGAATTGGTTTTTTTTTACAGTAGCTAATGCTAGTCACCGAACTTAGTCAATGAGCTAGAATGGGTTATAAAGATATCTATAGATATATATAGATATATTTATCTATAGATATCTTTAGAAAAAAAAAAAGAAAATAAACAAATAAGACGTATCATTTTATGTATAGTAGTGGGGAATTATGGGACAAAAAATAAATCCGCTTGGTTTCAGACTTGGTACAACTCAAAGTCATGATTCTATTTGGTTTGCTCAACCAACAAATTATTCCGAGAATATACAAGAAGATAAAAAAATACGAGATTGTATCAAAAATTATATACAAAAAAATATAAGAATATCCTCTGGTGTTGAGGGAATTGGACAGATAAAGATTCAAAAAAGAATTGATCTTATTCAAGTTATAATATATATGGGATTTCCAAAGTTTTTAATAGAGGGTAAGTCTCAAAAAATCGAAGAATTACAGACGAATATGCAAAAAAAACTGAATTGTGTGAATCGAAAACTAAACATTGCTATTGTAAAAGTTGCAAATGCTTATAAACACCCTAATATTATTGCAGAATTTATAGCTGGACAATTAAAGAATAGAGTTTCGTTTCGTAAAGCAATGAAAAAAGCTATTGAATTAACTGAACAGGCGGGTACAAAAGGAGTTCAAGTACAAATTGCAGGACGTATCGACGGAAAAGAAATTGCACGTGTTGAATGGATCAGAGAAGGTAGAGTTCCTCTACAAACCATTCGAGCGAAAATCGATTATTGTTGCTATACAGTTCGAACTATTTATGGGGTTTTAGGGATCAAAGTTTGGATATTTTCTAAATAAAGAAAAATATATTATTCTTTATCTTAAATGTGCTATATTTTATCTTAAATGTGCTATATTTTTTTTTAGAAAACAAAAAATGAAAAATTACTCGATTTTTATTTCTCCAAAATGATCAATTTTATAAGATTGAATCGACTAAAAAATGAAATGAATCATTTCATATTGATAGTATTGCTATGCTTAGTGTGCGACTCGTTAGTTTTTTAGAACGGTTCCAATTTAACAAATTTATAAACCGGTTCATCGTATAAATGAATTAAAAAAGAACTAATAACCAACGCATCGCTTCGGATTATCTAGATCTAAAGAACTAGTCAAAACAAAAAAAAATATAAAAAAAGATATATTATAGCAACTGAACTATTGTGAAGCATAAAAGAACAAAAATCTTATTTAGTTGTAAAGCAATAAAAATATACAGATAAATGAAGAGGTGAAAGAAAGAGAGAAAAAAAATCAATGATATAGAATTCTAATATGTAAAGGTCTATGGGTTATCTCATAAAAGGTAGTGTAATAAAGCATCAATCTAAATCAATTCATATCTATTTATATATGAATTAATTTATAACGTAAACAAATTAAGAGCTCTGAATCAATAAAAACTGAGAATATTGATTCACGAAAAAACAAATCAATATTCGAAAAAAAAAAAGATTATTAATTTTAAGATATGAGAAAGGCTCCATTGTCGAATTCAGACCTAACCATTAATCGAGAAGTGATGGGAACGACGAAACCTGCAAATACTTAAGATTTTATTAAAAACAAATCTTAATGATTCATTAGGTGGGATGGCGGAAGAAACCAAAAAGCAATCCTTTTTTTAGGAGTTGTGCCCTACATTACATCTGAATTTGATTGATAATAAAAGAGTAAATATTCGCCCGCGATAATTTTGATTTTATTGAATTTTTTTTTTATTTTTGCCAATTCTATTTATTCTTTCTAATAATAAAAAATATTCTAATAACTAATAATAAAAAGGAAAATAAAGATTCATTAGAATATTATAAAATAACAAATAATAGAACAAAACAAGATTCTTTAGTTATATATGTAAAAAAAAAATGGTTTATTTATAAGAATACATATTCCATTCTATATCAAAACAAAATATAAAAATTTGGAATAGATTCTATGAAATCTCAAAAAATCCCGCTATTCAATTATTCATTAAACATATGAATATTAGTGCATATTATTTTATCGATTAGATTAAATAGATTATCTATATATATAGATAGATATCTATTTGAATTGCTTCATTCGCGAGGAGCCGTATGAGGTGAAAATCTCATGTACGGTTCTGTAATAAAGATGGAATTGAGAAACAACCATCAATTATAACCCCCAAAGAACCAGATTTCGTAAACAACATAGAGGAAGAATGAAAGGAATATCCTATCGAGGGAATCATATTTGCTTCGGAAGATATGCTCTTCAAGCACTTGAGCCAGCTTGGATAACATCTAGACAAATAGAAGCGGGACGGCGGGCAATGTCACGAAATGTTCGCCGAGGTGGACAAATATGGGTACGCATATTTCCAGACAAACCGGTTACAGTAAGACCTACTGAAACACGTATGGGTTCAGGAAAAGGTTCTCCCGAATATTGGGTAGCTGTCGTTAAACCTGGGAAAATACTTTATGAAATGGGTGGGGTACCAGAAAATATAGCAAGAAAGGCTATTTCAATAGCATCATCCAAAATGCCTATACGAACTCAATTCATTATTTCAGGGTAATAAATTAGAACCAAAGGAAAGAGGTCTTTAAGATGAAAACAAAAAATGCAAATGTAGGTTCCTTTTTTTGAACACAAAATATTTTTACTTCCATTTTTTGACTGAAAGAATAAAAAAATGATATGATTCAACCTCAAACTCATTTGAATGTAGCTGATAATAGCGGAGCACGCGAACTGATGTGTATTCGAATCCTAGGAGCTAGTAATCGACGATATGCTTATATTGGTGACATTGTTGTTGCTGTAATCAAACAAGCAGTACCAAATACGAACTTAGAAAGATCAGAAGTGATCAGAGCTGTAATTGTACGTACTTGTAAAGAACTCAAACGTAGCAACGGTATAATAATTCAGTATGATGATAATGCTGCAGTTGTCATTGATCAAGAAGGAAATCCAAAAGGAACTCGAATCTTTTGTGCAATCGCCCGGGAATTGAGACAGTTAAATTTCACTAAAATAGTTTCATTAGCACCCGAGGTATTATAAGACGAAACTGTGCTATGGATACATTATTTTTTTGTGAAATAGATTAATTAATCTATTTTATCTAACATATATCCCTTTTGTAGTAATTATTAGAATTTGTAGTAATTATTATAAGTATTAGAAGCAGCAATTCTTATTTATTTCAGATTAATACTTGATAACCTAAACAATATATCTATATATAGAATATAGATAGATATATATATAATAGAACGTAAAAAAAAAAAAGAATAATAAATAGAAAAAGGAGCATGTTGATTATATAGAAAGTAAAGGGCAACAATCATTTTTGTTTACCATGGGTAAGGACACCATCGCTGACATAATAACCTATATAAGAAATGCTGACATGAATAAAAAAGGAATGGTTCAAATACCATTTACTAACATAACAGAAAACATTGTAAAAATACTTTTACGCGAGGGTTTTGTTGAAAACGTCAGAAAACATAGAGAAAACGACAAATATTTTTTAGTTTTAACTCTACGGTATAGAAGAAATAGAAAAGGATCATATAAAAGTTTTTTAAATTTAAAACGGATCAGTACACCCGGTCTACGAATATATTCTAATTATCAACGAATCCCTCGAATTTTAGGGGGCATGGGGATTGTAATTCTTTCAACTTCTAGAGGTATAATGACAGATCGAGAGGCTCGATTAGAAAGAATTGGCGGAGAAGTTTTATGTTATATATGGTAATCTTTCTAACACCCGAATTATATGAGAAACTTCGATCCATTTTTGGTAAAAAAAAAAAGAAAGAGAAAACGCAAGTTTCTAATAGAACTTCCCCCTTTATGTATATTTGTGAATGTGATAAGGGATTTAACTGGAATTAAAAAAAGGGGGGATTCACGAAGATTTAATTACTAAATGAATAACTTACCCATGAATCATTTCCCCGGGGTATGTTTCAAGTTCCCTTATATAATTAATGCAAATTGGATTTTGATTATAGGATATGTTTCCAAAAAGATTCAACGTACTTTTTATGGGTATACGATAAGGAAAGAAAAAAAATATAAGTCATTCAATTTAATTTGGGTGTTTTTCAACCTCAACATTTTTTTATGGGGAAGACCACAATTAGAAGTTCAAAACGTAAGCAAACCTTATTTTCTTCCAATAAATCAATTTTGGATTAACTTATTAAGTTAAGGAATGGCAAATATGAAAATAAGAGCCTCCGTTCGTAAAATTTGTGAAAAATGTCGATTGATTCGAAGACGAGGGCGAATTATAGTAATTTGTTCCAATCCAAGACATAAACAAAGACAAGGATAATATTTTAACAAACAGAGGCTTTCTAAAAAAAATATAATTCTAATATAGAAATTTATAATTTATATTTTATCTTATTATATATATATTATTCTATCAAATATCCAATTTTTATTTTATAAGAAAAATGATTGATTGATATTTCAAATTTGAAATTTTATTTCAAAAATTTTATTTTATATTAATCGAACTAAAATAGAATTAATATAGAAAAATAGAATATTAATTCTAGTTATAAAATAATTAATTTAATAAAGGATATAATTAATTTAATAAAGGATCCCCCTTTTTTGACACGAAATGGATATATCCATACCATATATCTTGGATTTATTTTTATGAAATAATTAAATATGGCAAAACCTATATCTAAAAAGGGTTCGCGTAAAAATGTACGTATTGGTTCGCGTAAGCATACTCGTAAAATACCAAAGGGAGTTATTCATGTTCAAGCTAGTTTCAACAATACTATTGTAACTGTTACAGATGTACGAGGTCGGGTGATTTCTTGGTCCTCCGCCGGTACTTGCGGATTCAAAGGTACACGAAGGGGGACACCTTTTGCCGCTCAAACTGCAGCAGGAAATGCTATTCGAACAGTATCGGATCAAGGCATGCAACGAGCAGAAGTCATGATAAAAGGTCCTGGTCTCGGAAGAGATGCGGCATTAAGAGCTATTCGTAGAAGTGGTATACTATTAAATTTTATACGAGATGTAACTCCTATGCCACATAATGGATGTAGATCTCCTAAAAAAAGACGTGTGTAAAACTAAAAAGAAACATTGAAAAGATTTCAAGAGAAATAAACAAGTCAAGGGTTTGATCAAAATAATATATTACTATGGTTCGAGAGAAAATAAGAGTATCTACTCGGACACTACAATGGAAATGTGTTGAATCAAGAATAGACAGTAAACGTCTTTATTATGGACGCTTTATTCTGTCTCCACTTATGAAAGGTCAAGCCGATACAATAGGCATTGCAATGCGAAGAGTTTTACTCGGAGAAATAGAGGGAACATGTATCACACGTGTAAAATCAGAAAAAATACCACATGAATATTCTACCATAATAGGTATTGAAGAATCAGTACATGAAATTTTAATGAATTTGAAAGAAATTGTATTGAGAAGTAATCTGTATGGAACTCGGGACGCGTCTATTTGTTTCAAAGGTCCTGGATATGTAACCGCTCAAGACATCATTTTACCACCCTCTGTGGAAATCGTTGATAATACACAACATATAGCCAACGTAACAGAACCCGTTAATTTGTGTATTGAATTAAAAATTGAGAGGAATCGTGGGTATCGTATAAAAACACTAAAAAACTTTCAAGATGGAAGTTATCCTATAGATGCCACATTTATGCCTGTTCGAAATGTAAATCATAGTATTCATTCTTATGTGAATGGGAATGAAAAACAAGAGATACTCTTTCTCGAAATATGGACAAATGGAAGTTTAACTCCTAAGGAAGCGCTTTATGAAGCCTCCCGGAATTTGATTGATTTATTTATTCCCTTTTTACACGCAGAAGAAGATAACTTTAATTTAGAAAACAATCAACACAAAGTTACTTTGCCCCTTTTTACTTTTCATGATATATTGGCTAAGGAAAAACTAAGGAAAAAGAAAAAAGAAATAGCATTGAAATCCATTTTTATTGACCAATTAGAATTGCCTCCCAGGATCTATAATTGTCTCAAAAGATCCAATATTCATACATTATTAGAACTTTTGAATAACAGTCAAGAAGACCTTCTGAAAATTGAACATTTTCGCGTAGAAGATGTCAAATATATATTGGACTTTTTAGAAATAGAAAAGCATTTTGCATAAATTTGAAATCCATTGGCATAGGATTTTTTCAGATTTCTTTTTTTTTTTTTTCTAAACTTACGATAGGGATGAAAATATGTAATTTAGATCTTTAAAAAAAAATCCATATGTTCGGAATAGACCTAAAATGGAATAGATGTATCTAGGGATTAGTCGTTTCAAAAAGAATTCTCCCTAGATACACAATACACATGGCATTCTATTTTTTTTTATTTCAAAATGGAATCAATTTTATAAGTTTAAAAAAGACCTAAAGTTAGGGATTTCTCAATAGGTAATGTTGCTCCAATACCTAACCAAAGGGCAACTACAGTACCAATCAAAAAGATGGTGGTTGCTACTGGACGGCGAAATGGGTTTTGGAATTTATTAACATTCTCCAAAAAGGGTACTGTTAATAATCCTGTAGGTACCGAAACCATTAAAAGAACGCCCAATAACTTATTGGGCACTGTACGAAGTATTTGAAATACGGGAAAGAAATACCATTCGGGTAATATTTCCAAAGGAGTTGCAAATGGATCCGCGGGTTCCCCAATCATGGATGGTTCTAGAACCGCTAAGCCTACGTTACAGGCAATAGTACCTAGAATTACTACTGGAAAAATATATAAAAGATCGTTGGGCCATGCAGGTTCTCCATAATAATTATGACCCATTCCCTTAGCCAATTTAGCTCTTAATACAGGATCATTCAAGTCAGGTTTTTTTGTTATTGGGATAGGTGAATTCTTATAGATCCATCCTCCGAAAGAACCGGATATGATAATTTTTCATCATCCGGCTCGAGCACTAATCAAAGATTTCGAATGTATCTATAGAAAAAATGTATGTGTTATTCACACATATATGAGGATTCTATGTAAGAAAATAAACTAGATTCTCTTTTTCCGAAGTTACAAACTATTCTTTATTGAAAAAAAAAAAAAATTAAGTTCTTATTAAGTAAACTTTGATAAACGCTCAATACCCGAGTAGGCTTTTAAAATTGATAATGCTTTCTGGGTGATCTCAAACTTTGCAATTGTTATTCTGTCCAACAAAATCTTGGAACTTTTTACGTACAAAGAATTTACTTGTTACTAATATAATCCAACCCGCGTTTTTCTTTAGATCTACTTTTTTCACTCCGATAGTATCAGAAATCGAATCAATGCATAGGAAATGAATGCGTTGTCATACTATTAAGTTTACTGAAATACATATGATATAATTCAGACTATACTACATTACTTATTTTACTGGATCTTACGGAGCCTGTTCATGTAGAATATAATCGAGTCTGATCATAGAAAAGATTCTTTTCAAGTAAAACCAGCCTACCCTCTCTGTAAGAGCCTTACTTGGTGGTTGGAAAAAAGACACATTTAATTATAAATTCAAATGTGGCAGATAAGATAAAGTCAGATATCTGCGTGGCCCAATAAATAGTTCAAGTCACACACTCCCATAATCCATTTTTTCTTCGGAGAGTTCCCTTCAACTATTCGTGCGTGTATGGAAAAAAATTCAATTTTTGTTAAGTTGAAGGGAAATATCCAAATACATGTCTTATTCTTTTAAATAATCCATATTTGTAGCAATGAAATAAATTCCTCCCCAAAATAAAAAATGATTGTGATTACAAATATCTATGATCCATATTCACTATAAAGGACCAGAAATGCCTTGCTTACGTATCATTGAAAAGTGCATTAACATAAATACAGCAGTAAGAAGAGGTAATACAAAAGTATGCAAACTATAAAAACGAGTTAAGGTAGATTGTCCCACACTGGAACTTCCGCGTAATAACTCTACCAAAGACGATCCTATTACAGGAATAGCGTCGGGTACGCCTGTTACAATTTTGACTGCCCAATAACCAATTTGATCCCAAGGTAAGGAATAACCGGTTACACCAAAAGATGCAGTCAATACAGCCAAAACTACACCCGTAACCCAAGTTAATTCGCGAGGTTTTTTAAAACCGCCTGTGAGATACACACGAAATACGTGTAGGATCATCATTAAGACCATCATACTTGCCGACCATCGATGAACGGATCGGATTAACCAACCAAAGTTAGCTTCAGTCATTATATATTGAACAGAAGCAAAAGCTTCAGTAACGGTCGGACGATAATAAAAAGTCATAGCAAATCCCGTTGCTACTTGGACTAAAAAACAAGTAAGTGTAATTCCTCCTAAACAATAAAATATATTCACATGAGGCGGAACATATTTACTGGTTATATCATCGGCAATCGCCTGAATTTCAAGACGTTCTTCGAACCAATCATAGACTTTATTGAGATAGGTAAACCAACGGACCCCCCCTGAGAACCGTATATGAGAATTTCATCTCGTACGGCTCAAACAAAAATACCCAAATACTGCTTGTAACGAAAACAGATATGTGTAATAGAAAGTTTGAAATTTCTTTATTTAATCCTATGATTCTAATTTTCTTTGACGATAATAAAAAATAGAGATCCGAAAGCTATTCTTTTTGGTTATAATGCTAAAATATCAAGTCGGCTCCTTCGTCTTTATCTTGATCTTTTAAGGCCTCTTGAATATTCTACTATTTACTTCATTTTTTTATTGTGTATAATATGATTTTACTGTTGTCTTCTTTATTATTATTGAATTTTTATTATTGATAGGAATTCTCTTGTTAGGACCCTATGAATCAATTAAAAAAACATCAGATTCATACTATAACCACGATGATTCAAAAAAACCTTAAATCGAAGTCCAAAAATTCCCTGAGTAAGAACTGTTGGATCATCACTTATTCAATGAATAGATATAATGAAAAAAATTAAAGGAAACGTTTGTCCTTTGATCAAAATAAAGATAAGCTCCGGAAACTTAAAAGAATGAAAATTATTCAATTTATTTTTAAAACTCTTTGAAAAGTTTTTTAAGTCCGGTTGCGAGGTCTAAATATTTAGTATGAATCATAGTTCTAATATTTTTAGAATCCATTTTCTATATTCCGTGCTCCAGATACTAGAATAAATATCTGACGGGATAAAACCATCTCTATCAAGATGACAGATCCATTTTATGTTCTGTACTTTCAATAGGATCCATTAAAACAAGCCGCACACTCATATTCCGGAAATACAGAAACAAAGAAATTCCACGATCAAACTACCAAATCCAAATGAAATAGACTAACAAACAATAAGAAACCAAAATGCTTAACTTTCCTTTCTATTGAAAAACTAATTACCCGATTCTTGTGAATCTAATTCATAGAAATTCCGTCGAGTAAAATGGACGAATTATAAATCTCCAAAATAATAGATAGAAATATCGCAAATAGAGCCATTGCAACACCCATCAAAGGAGTAGTTCCCCACCCCGGAGCTACTTTACCATATTCTGAATTTAATGGTTTCAATAAATCCCCTACAACAGTTCGTCTTGGACCAGATCTAGAATTATCCTCAACGGTTTGCGTAGCCATAAATACTATTTTTTATTCATTTAGATCTGTTGACTTTGTATACCATTTCGCTGTAAATATAAGGATCTTATCCTATAGATCTATTGTGATCTTGAAACTTTAGAATTCTAATAATGGAAACAGCAACCCTAATTGCCATCTCTATATCTGGTTTACTTGTAAGTTTTACTGGGTATGCCTTATATATTGCCTTTGGGCAACCCTCGCAACAACTAAGAGATCCATTTGAAGAACATGGGGACTAGTTGAAGTAATGAGCCCTCCATATTGGGGGCTCATTACTTCAATTAAGATAATAAAAAATTATTTAACCTTTTTTCGTCGGAACTTTAGGGGGTTCTCTAAAAAAGATAGCGAAAAAAATAATTCCTAAAGTCGAGACTAAGAGGAATGTATAAACCAATGCTTCCATAGATTTTATTGTGGTTTACAATTATAGCTTTCATACCTGTTTATTGGGGATCATTTCCCAACAAATAAAATAAAAAGAGTAACTGCAATGATTGAAATAAAGATTTATCTAGTTCTCTATGTGAAATTTAAAATCATAAAAAAAGTCGAAAAAGAACAAAAGAATGTTAGACTACCTGTTTTTTTGTAGTTGGATCTCCAAGTTTTTGGAATGCTCCAAATTCTACTTGAGCGTCTAAATCTGGGTCGATACCAGCAAAAACATCTCTGAATAAAGTTCTAGCACCATGCCAAATGTGCCCGAAAAAGAATAGCAGAGCAAAAGAAGCATGTCCAAAAGTAAACCAACCCCTCGGACTGCTACGAAAAACACCATCTGATTTCAAAGTAGCACGATCTAATTCAAAAATTTCACCCAATTGAGCACGTCTAGCATATTTTTTCACAGTAGCGGGATCGCTATAACTGACTCCATTAAGCTCGCCACCATAGAACTCAACAATTACACCTACTTGTTCCACACTATATTTAGATTCTGCCCTTCGAAAAGGAACATCGGCCCTAACAATTCCATCCCCATCTACCAAAACAACCGGAAATGTTTCAAAAAAAGTAGGCATACGACGTACAAAAAGTTCATGCCCCTCTTTATCTCTAAAGACAGGATGTCCTAACCAACCGACGGCTATTCCATCTCCATTGTCCATTGAACCTGCTCTAAATAACCCCCCTTTTGCTGGATTATTTCCGATATAATCATAAAAAGCTAATTTTTCGGGAATTTTAGACCAAGCTTCTGATAAACTTTGATTTTCGGCTAGTCCAGCACCAACTCTTCGATATATTTCTTGCTGAAAGTATCCCTGATCCCATTGATAACGAGTAGGACCGAATAATTCAATAGGGGTTGTTGCTGAACCATACCACATAGTTCCAGCAACGACAAAAGCTGCAAAAAAGACAGCAGCAATACTGCTGGAAAGGACAGTTTCAATATTTCCCATCCGTAATCCTTTATATAGACGTTGGGGTGGACGCACACTAAGATGGAAAAGACCTGCTAATATGCCCAACGTTCCTGCTGCAATATGATGAGAAGCTACCCCCCCCGGAACAAAAGGATCAAAACCTTCCACGCCCCACGCGGGATTTACGGATTGTATCCTTCCAGTTAGTCCATAAGGATCGGACACCCATATTCCAGGACCATACAATCCTGTTACATGAAATGCGCCAAAACCAAAACAAGCCACCCCTGCAAGAAATAAATGAATTCCAAAAATTTTGGGCAAATCCAAAGAAGGTTTTCCAGTACGTTCATCACAAAAGATTTCTAGATCCCAATAAACCCAATGCCAAATAGCCGCTAAAAAGCACAAGCCCGAAAACACAATATGTGCTCCGGCCACACCTTCGTAACTCCAAATACCCGGATTCGTTATAGTCCCTCCTGTGATATTCCAACCGCCCCACGAATTGGTTATTCCTAAACGAGTCATGAAAGGTATAACGAACATACCCTGTCTCCACATTGGGTCAAGAACAGGGTCAGAGGGATCAAAAACTGCTAATTCATATAGAGCCATCGAACCGGCCCAACCAGCAACCAGAGCTGTGTGCATTATATGAACAGAAAGCAAACGGCCTGGATCATTTAATACAACAGTATGAACACGATACCAAGGTAAACCCATGAAAATACCCCTTATATCAACAAAAAATAGACACTATGTAACTTTATTGCACTTGAAAAATTTATATTATGGACTCTAGCCTTTCATTAGATTTTCTCGTAAAATGGAACAATCATATTTGTAGAAATAAAAAGAAACAGATTTATTCTATACCCGATAAGTAACAATACGCAATGGTGGGGAGACGAGAGGGGTTTACAATTTTCTCTATGAATATTTAAATAAGTAAATGCAGACATACTCACTTATCACCCCAATGACCCATTCGTAACAACTTTACTTTATTTAGTATTCCTTTTTTTATATTTAGTATTCCTAAAAAAAAAATGCAATATAATAAAAATAAATCATTTTTAACACGATAAGCTAATTCTTACGTTTCCACACTAAAGTTAGATATATGATTTTATTATTTCTCCATTTTATGCCCATTGGTGTTCCAAGAGTACCCTTTCGAAGCCCTGGGGAAGAAGATGCATCTTGGGTTGATATATAGTGCGACTTGTCAGATATAGTAGGTCATATGGGATTTCCCCGTTTTCTCCCCCGATCGAGATATCCTCTCTTTCACCCCCAAAAGAAGAATGATTGAATCATAAAAAATTTGGAGCGTGAAGTGTAATGAAATAAAATTCTATCGATTTTTTTATTTTTAGAGGTGGTATCCAGATTATTACTCGAAATTATGAATAATTTATGGTTGGCTTGATTGAACCAATAAAATAAAGTACCCAGGCTCTGTTTAGAAAAAACCAATTGGTAATATATCTACGATCACCACTTCTATCATATCCGTATATTTTACAGAAAATATTAAATAAGAAATTCAGAAAAGGAAGAAGTTTTAACAAAAATACGTAGTATTGTAATATTTGTCCTATATGTGCAAATCAAAATCGGGCAGATCTTTACTCAGAGTAGAAAAGAAACCTAAAAGAATTGAAAAAGTCCATTCAGAAACAAGAAAATTACATTGTGATTGGGCTTCGATCTCAATGAAAGCAATACATCAATGAGAAGATAGTTCAATAAATTGAGTATGTATATTATTCTATTTTTCTTTAAAAGTTCGAAGAAGTCCATTATGAAAAGAGAAAGAGGTTTAAAATTGACACATTGATTCCTTTTTTGCTTATATGATTTTTGGTGAACTGTATGCATCAAAAGGTGCATGTACGGCTCTTAAGGAAAAAAATGGAATCCTAATCAATCGACTTTATCGAGAAAGATTACTTTTTTTAGGTCAAGAGGTTGATAGTGAAATATCGAATCAACTAATTAGTCTTATGGTATATCTTAGTATAGAAGAAGAGAATAAAGATTTGTATCTGTTTATAAATTCTCCGGGGGGGTGGGTAATACCCGGAATAGCTATTTATGATACTATGCAATTTGTACAACCAGATGTACAGACAGTATGTATGGGATTAGCCGCTTCAATGGGATCCTTTCTTTTGGCAGGAGGAGAAATTACCAAACGTTTAGCATTCCCTCACGCTTGGCGCCAATGATTCTTTTATTTGAGAATATATATAAAGACTATACCTTCGCCATAAAAACAGTTAATAAAAACATTTTATAAGTAATAATAGCATGGTATTGTGAATTCCATATGCAAATTTTTGTTTTTTAAATCATTCGATTATATATAGAAAGAGTAGTATGAAAAAGAGGGTATTTACAATTTTATCTGATCTATCAGGAACCTAGTTTAATTTTAGTGTCACAGACTTTTTGTTTTTTTTTTCATACCAGAAAACTTTTAACAATTTTTATTTTAATTAGAAGAAAACATAACATATGAAAAAAAAAGAAACTTTCGGATTGTTGAATAACAAAATGATATAAAAAACAACGGAACCATCGTAGTATTTTTAATTAAAGCGATTCAAAAAATAAAAAAGAAAGTTGGTTATTGGATTGTTTATTAATTAAGGATCTGGATCCAAAAGACCCGGTAGATTTTGTACTTCGTTTTTCTTTGATGAAAAAAAAATAAATTCGTAAACGTAGAAAAAAATTCATCAAAGAAAATACTCTATCCATAGTAGAGGAAAAAAATGAATTGCAGGGATGGAAAAGCCGTATGCATCAATACGCAGAAAATGCTTGTACGGTTATTTAATATTATTTTTGCCCATTTTTTTATTTTCTTATTTGTATTTATCCCTTTTACCTTTATTTGGGAATAAGGATAATCTTTACCAATATAGGAGAAATCATTATCAAAATCTTTATCAAGATAAGGGAAATACTTATTAAGTTATAAAATCAGGGTAATGATCCACCAACCCGCTAGTTCTTTTTATGAGGCACAAACGGGAGAATTTATCCTGGAAGCGGAAGAGCTACTGAAAATGCGTGAAACTATCACAAGGGTTTATGTACAAAGAACGGGCAAACCTTTATGGGTTATATCCGAAGACATGGAAAGGGATGTTTTTATGTCAGCAGCAGAAGCCCAAGCTCACGGAATTGTAGATCTTGTAGCCGTTGAATAAAAAATAAGTGGCAAGGATTATTCTAAAAAAATACAGGATTTGAAATTTCATTTTTGAATCTTCTTACTTTCATTTTAATATAATATCTCTATTAGTTAATCTATTAATATCTATTAGTTAATCTATTAATAGAATATAAGTAATATAGAATCTAAGTAATTCACGGTTAGGATAGATCTAAACCAGCTCATTATATATATATTACAACTTACTATGCCAACTATGAAACAACTTATTAGAAACACAAGACAGCCAATCCGAAACGTCACAAAATCCCCAGCTCTTCGGGGATGCCCTCAGCGCCGAGGAACGTGTACCAGGGTGTATGTGCGACTCGTTCAGATCATATACTAAGAAGAAAAAACCAATTTCATTTTTTCAGTATTGTTGATCGGTTAAGATAGTGTGAATGTAGTTTTCCCATTCAGACTATCTTAACTTATATATATACATTCTTTACATTCTTCTATCTTGTATCAAATTTATGGTTTCGATTGGTGCAAACCCAATAGTCTTAATTTACAATTTAAGATGAGAAGGACTTTCCCATCGGTAACAAAACAAATATAAAGTTACCCGTTAAGCGGAGAAAATACTATTTCAATTAAAGATAAAGTATGTCCTTAATGAATGAATTTTGATGGATTTTGGACGAACGGAATAAGAAGGTCAGCTACCCAGCAAATTTTCATAATTAAATACCGTTACTGTATAACTAGATTTCATTGTGAAAAAATCTACTTACTAAACTAAATATTGGATGGGTAGAGCCAAAGAGTGTGAACTGTACAAGTTAACAATAACATTAATTAAATTAATAAAAAATGAAAAGAAAGAAAGGCTCCGGTGTATAGAAAGGACCTGCCCGTTTCTAAAAAAAATCATAGAAACGATGGAACCCACCCATTTTTTATATATGTCCTAATTTATTTACTATTACTTACTATGTTTTTTGATATCTAGTATCAATACAATTTATTATTTTGAGGTTGAATATTTAGAAAAAAAAATATATATATAAAATCGTGGTTGGGGAGGTTATAGTAGCAAGAGCCATTGGAATTTTTTTTTTATACATTGGAAGAATCCATTTTTGTTATTAATAGACTAGTAAGAAGAAAAGAATAACTGAAAAATCAAATAGTTATTCATCAAAGTCTCAATTATTCAATGACCAGAATTAAACGAGGATATATAGCTCGGAAACGAAGGACAAAAATTCGTTTATTTACATCAAGTTTTCGAGGAGCTCATTCAAGACTTACTCGAACGATTACTCAACAGAAAATAAAAGCTTTGGTTTCGGCTCATCGGGATAGAGATAGGAAAAAAAGAGATTTTCGTGGTTTATGGATTAGTCGAATAAATGCAGTAATTCGCGGGAATATTAAAGTATATTATATTTATAGTAATTTAGTATATAGTCTATACACGGGGCAATTGCTTCTTAATCGTAAAATAGTTGCACAAATAGCTATATTAAAACAGAATTGTCTTTTTATGATTGCCAATGATATCATAAAAACCAAAAATCCCCTTAGACTTTACTCCGGGAAGGTATAGAATATAAATTTGTTTATTTTGATAGCTTTATCATATGAATTTTTATCATATGATAAAGCTATCAAAATAAACAACCACGCTGAATAAAAAAAAATGATTCTTTGTTACCTATTATCTTTTTTCTTACAACATAAAAACCCAAATTGAATTGTCGTAATTTTCAAACAAAACATCAATCAATATTTCATTCAAATCTCAATTCAAAATTGGATTTAGAATTCTTAATTTCTATATTTTTTTTTTCTTAAAGTAGTAGTTCTAGCGGTTGACTCGCTTTTTTCAAATTGTTTTTCATTATTAAGAAAAGGTAACGAAGATAAAATACGAGCTTGTTTTATAGCAATTGTTATTAATCGTTGTTGTTTTAAGGTCAATCTATTTACGCGTCTGGATAATATTTTTCCTTGTTCACTAATAAATCGACTAATTAAACCCATGTTTTTATAATCAATTCGGTCCCCCGATTGGATCGGGGGCAAACGCCTACGAAAAGATCGCTTGGATTTCATAAAGAGTCGCTTAGATTTTTCCATGGTTTATTTATCCCTATTCCAAAAATCACATTTATTACAAGAAATACTATAAAGGATTTGTTTTTTTATTCTGACTTTTTTAATATATGTTGTTATTTTTTTAATATATGTTGTTATATACTGATATTTGTATATATTCAACTGTAAATGATAGAATACAGATAGATCTATCTATATAGATAAGAAAAATAGATCATTTTACATGTTAAGTTCTTTGGTTCGAAGGGTAACACACAAGCGATCAATTTGATCTATTTCTTTATTTCTGCGTGAATTGTATGTTTGCAACAACGGGGACAAAATTTTCTCAATTCCAATCGACTAGGCGTATTCTGTCGATTCTTTTTAGTTATATATCTAGAAATACCCGTTGATTCCTTATTAACACTCTTTTTATCACAACCGGTACATTCCAAAATAACAATTACTCGGATATCTTTACCTTTGGCCATGAACCTCCCTTGGGTTTTTAATTCACTTAACTCTTTTGTTTTCGGATTATAATCTAAGAAAAAGAAAAGAACGAAAAAACGAAAATATAAATTAAGAATTAGAAATCCAATTTTGAAAGATTTCGTTCCAATTAAGATTAAGATTAATATAGTACAAAAATAATACAATGATCTCGAACTATATTTCGTTTCGAATTGCAATACAATTGCAATACAGTATTTTCGTTTTTTTAACTAAGTATTTTTTATGATATTGTTGCCCCCACCCTATACATTCCATTTAAATTTCTGCTTTCACTCTTTTATTAATAGAAATGGAATTGAATTATTAATTCAATTCCATGGAAGCCTGGACGAGATCCCGAGTTTCACTCCGAATTTCAATTAGGCCAAATTAACCCTTATTCTTTCTCTTTCCTAACTTATTCTATTACAATTGTAAAAAAAAGAAGAAATAAAAGACGAAATAAAGAAGAGGAGATTAATTACATATTAATTACATATATTTAATACTTAATTGGATCTATAATCTTCTTCACCCCTTTCCGTGTCAATAACTAGAATGAAAAAAAAGGGAATATCAATGCATCTGGAAAAAAACGATTGATCTCTATCAAGAGACCCGCCAAAGCCCCGAACCATAGAGTACTTACTACTGGTGCCACGGAAAGATATGTTTTTAGATCTCGCATTTCAAATCCTCCTTTTTAAGTCTTTTTTCTATCTAAAATTTATTTGAATTTAATATTCTTTTTGATTATTCTAAAGAATATTAGTTATATTTCTTTAGAATCTTTTTTTTCTTTTTCATATTCTATTCTATATTATAGTATAGGAAACTAAAAAAAATGGCAGAAAATTAGAAAAATGATAGATATATATTATATATATATCTATATATCAACAGATAAAAATGTGGAAAACAAGACAAAGATTCTTTACAATAACACTAGAAACAAATGGAAAAGGGATGTAGCGCAGCTTGGTAGCGCGTTTGTTTTGGGTACAAAATGTCACGGGTTCAAATCCTGTCATCCCTATCCCTAACTATTACTTATCATATGATATTCCGTATTATATTCCGTATTATATATTTATTATATGAGATGAGCAATAAAACGGGACCAATTGAAGACGAATTCCAATTGGACATACATACCGAATATCTATATGTATATATATTGATATAGTATATACATGTAAAATGGATTTGGATCATATAAAATAATTTATGAAAACAAAGCGCTCTTAGTTCAGTTCGGTAGAACGCGGGTCTCCAAAACCCGATGTCGTAGGTTCAAATCCTACAGAGCGTGATGATTCAAATCCTACAGAACGTGATTCTTGTATTTTTCGAATGATAATTACACTGAAATAATTGAACATTAAAAAGTCTGAATTTAATCCTTGTAGATTAGGATTAAAACAAAAAAATAGGGAATCCGCAAAAAAAGAGACATTAATTAATCAAAGATCCAACTGATCACCTCGTCGGTATTGTAAATATGCAGTTACAAATAATCCAGCCAAAGTAATGGGAATTAAACCTAACACGATTCCAAATAGAAAAACTTCAATCATTTTTATTTGTTCGAAAGGTAAAAAGAAAGGTAATATCTATCCTTAACCATTAATCTGTATTGATCATGAATCTCAACGACCGAGAATTGTAAATTGACACAGTAAGGAACTATAGAATGTCTTATTCCAAAATTGACTATTCCTCTCAAAATTACAAATCAAATAAGTCGTATTTTACTCAGACCAATAAATAGAGATGAGGTTATAATTAAAACCACTAGTAAAAAACCGAAATAACTAGTTATAGTGAGCATATAGAAGCTAAATGAAATATGTTATTTTTATACATCTGTTTATAAAGCACTTCCCTAAATTTCCATTTTTGAGAGAAAAAAGAAGATAAGAAAAAATACTACTTAAAAGATACAATTGAAAATTGGAGATTCATCAATAAATTATTACAGACGAATAAAAAGAGAAATAGAATGACATAATTTAGAAATAAATTCATCATCTGTGACATCTACTCATCCTGTGATTCCAAATCAACAGACTTATTAATCAACTCATGAATTGAGTAAACTAATCTAATGATAATGAAAATCTTTCGTATTATTTTATATATTATTCTAGAATAGAATTCTATTTCTATTAGAAAGAAAAATGAATATTAAAACAAAAACAAAGAAAAATAACTTTGTTATTTCAATTGTTATTTCAATTTCTTTAATTTTGAATTAATATAGAAGAAAATAGAAAAAATATCTTCAACAACCACAAAAAGTATATTTATAGATTTGGCATCTAATTGAATTCTAGAAATATAAAATCTCCTTTATGAATTCTAAGAAACCAATTTACCATATTCCGATTTTAATTGATACTTAGTTTTTAGTCCGAAACTAATAATGTGAAATGTGAAGAACCTTCATTTTATACTATTACTATAAAAATGTACTATCCAAAAATTTTCTATCGGATTTTTGAATACATCGAGACAATCAATGAAGAAAGAAGAAAGAACTTATCTAGTCCTAGATTTCGATTGTGAAATTTCATTGCTCTGTTAGAAGAAGGATAGCTATACTGATTCGGTATACTCAAAAGACACCGTTGGTACAAAATGGACGATCTAACAAGGATTACATTTCAGTAAATTTCTACTTACTGATTTTATGGAATCGATCCCCCTTTTGACTGTACAAGAATATGTGGAGTTCAACATGTCTGGAAGCACAGGAGAACGTTCTTTTGCTGATATTATTACCAGTATCCGATACTGGATTATTCATAGCATTACTATACCCTCCCTATTCATTGCAGGTTGGTTATTTGTCAGCACGGGTCTAGCTTACGATGTTTTTGGAAGCCCCCGCCCAAACGAATATTTTACAGAGAGCCGACAAGGAATTCCATTAATAACTGGCCGTTTTGATCCTTTGGAACAACTTGATGAATTTAGTAGATCTTTTTAGGAGGCTCCAATGACCATAGATAGGACCTATCCAATTTTTACAGTACGATGGTTGGCTGTTCACGGACTAGCGGTACCCACTGTTTCTTTTTTGGGATCAATATCAGCAATGCAGTTCATCCAACGATAAACCTAATTTGAATTATAGAGCTACGACACAATCAAACCCAAATGAACAAAATGTTGAATTGAATCGTACCAGTCTCTACTGGGGGTTATTACTCATTTTTGTACTTGCTGTTTTATTTTCAAATTATTTCTTCAATTAATAGAAGAAATAGGAATAGTAAATAATATATAAGGAATTATTTTATCCCATTCGGAAGGATATCGTTTCATAATTATCTATGACTGTTTATGTCTTTAGCATGACTGACTACTTGATTAAATGTGGAGGAAAGTGGGATAAATGGCCGATACTACTGGAAGGATTCCTCTTTGGATAATAGGTACTGTAACTGGTATTACTGTGATCGGTTTAATTGGTATTTTCTTTTATGGTTCATATTCCGGATTGGGCTCATCTCTGTAGTAATCGTGTTAGAATTTGTTTTTTTTTTGAAATGAAAGCGTAATAACTCACCTGGGATCCACTCGAATTCGTCAAAGAAAGAGTGGATCCCAGGTGAGTTATTAATAATTCTAATCTTTTTTTATTCATATAAACGACTACTTTTTCCGATGTTTCAAAAAACTCCATTTCATTCTTTTTTTTTTTTACAAGTTAATTGAAGAAATTCAATTTGTTTAATCAAATTCCCCAACCCCCTCTCTTTTTATTTGTTCACTACGTATTATATGCAATAAAATATTATATGGCAGAAATATTCTAAGTTGGAAAAAATAGAAACTAAGATATAGGATTTTTCAGGAAGGGGTTAAAAAAGATTATTTTATTGATATTTTTAGAATATTTCTATTTCGACACAAACAAGAAGGAATAGGAATCGGACTCTAGGAAAAGACAAAAAATCCCCCCTAGAGTACCTTTTCCATATTTTAATTGATTTTGTTTCAAATTATCTATCTATATAGATATCTATTTTATGTTTAGTATCGAATCCAATTTTATTGTATTTTACAATCGAAATTTCTATAATAGAACTCTCTATTATAGAAAAATGAAATCTGAAAAAAACAGTGTCATAACCATAATATTCGAATTTATTGGGGGGTTGAAAAAACAAAGTCAAATAGTCTTCCTGACAATATCCATACTCGAGTTTATTTGTATTACGTTACAAGTAACTCTTTAAATATAGTATAAAAAGACTATACAGAACCAAAGATCTTTTCATAATTTTTTTATTCTATTATACTGATATTATACTGAATAGAATTACATAAATTATCAACAAAAAAATTGAGTTATTTTTATGAGTTTAATATGTTGATAAATATGCGGGACTAGAAATTCATTTCGGACAATTGAACCTTCTCAAATTGTTTCTTCTTAAGAACTAAAAAGATTTGTGCTAAAATAATAGATGCGAAGAAGAACAAGAGACCTTGGACACGTAACGGATCTTGAAGTACTATTTCCGCATCCCCCTGACCAAATCCACCCACATTTGGATTACTTGTTAATGGCTGATCAAGTTTGATAGATTCACCTTCTGAAACAAGAAGTTCTGGTCCTGGAGGTATAATATCAATCACTTCACGCCCATCCAATGCATCCACTATAGTTATTTCGTATCCCCCTTTTTCTTTTCGTATGATTTTTTTTACCATACCCGCTGCTGTAGCATTATACACATTATTATTACTCTTGCTCCCGTCAAGATAAATCTGACCCCTTCCCCTGTTCCCACCTACGTATATAGGATATTTTAAGAAATGAACATCTCTCTTAGTAGTGGGATCCGGGGAAAGAATAGGAAAGGTTATTTCTTTATATTTTTGACCAGGAACAGGGCCTACCACAAGAATATTTTTTTTTGTAGGACGATAGTTTTGAAAAGACAGATTGCCTATCTTCTCTTTAATCTCAGGCGAAATACGATCGGGGGGTGCCAATTCAAAACCTTCCGGTAAAATAAGAACAGCCCCCACATTCAAAGCTCCCTTTTTACCATTAGCAAGAACTTGTTTCACTTGCATATCATAAGGAATTCGAACAACTGCTTCAAATACAGTATCAGGAAGTACCGCTTGTGGAACCTCAATATCCACGGGCTTATTAGCTAAATGGCAATTGGCACAGACAATACGACCGGTTGCTTCTCGGGGATTTTCATAACCCTGCTGTGCAAAAATTGGATATGCGTTTGAAATGGGTGCTCGAATTATTATATATATCATGATCGATATGGAAATGGATCGAGTAATCCCTTCCTTTATACAAGAAAAAGCATTTCTAGTTTGCATGGTCTAATCATTGATCCTGAAAATTTCTACAATAAGATTAGGTAGGTCACTCGCATAGTTCCCTATCCAAGTCGGGGAACCCCTTTTTTCATTTAAGGGGGTTAAAAAGAAGGGAAAAAGCAAAGTTATTTTCTTTTTAGCTAAAAAACTTTAAATTAAAATTTGATAAGTGAATCATTTTGTCAGTCAATCATTCATTGAATGATAAATCACTACAAGTGATGGAGATACGCGATTTAAATAACGAAAAATCCAATATTTTAAAATTGTATCTAAAATGACTGGAAAAGTGGAAACAAGACCAGATATAATTTGATCATTTTGAGCAAATCCAAAATCTTTATAGACGAAACCAATCACTAGTTCCCAACCATGGGTTGAATGGAATCCTATACATAAATCAGTTAATAGAAGAATAGAAAAAGCTTTTATTGTGTCACTTAAATTATATATAAATTCTCGAACCAAAGAGTTAATAAGAACAAGTTCTTGATTACCAAGAATAGAATAACCGCTTAGAATAAAGAAACAAATTATATTTGTCGAGAAGTGCAAAATCGTATTCATACGATCTTCGTTGTGCGTTTTGATTAATTGGATTGTTTCTTTATAGATTCCAGTACGCAGGTTTTGTAGATGTGTTTCCGGACATTCCTTTAACATGTCATCTAAGAAAAACAGTTCTTCAAATTCTATGAATTTTTTTAGAATACTCTTTTCTTTAATATCATTCAAGAAAATTTCGGATTGCCTAGTATTCCACCAATCAATAAACCAAGATTCGAGACTTTTCTTAAATGTGAAAGAGATACACCAGGGCAAAAAGACTATAGATGTAAGATATAGAAGGGGAATGAATGTTTTCTTTTTTGTCATTTTTCGTCTTTATTTAATGAACTCAACTTCATCTCATTCGTCAACTCTATATGATAATAACCTTTCTATCAAGCATAAGTTCTATTACAAGTCATAGAGCTTATAGATAAATCTATATTCTATTCTATCATTTTTTTTACTTGCAGTTCGGGAGTTAGTCCTTGCCTTGTTTAATTTAGAAAAAAGAATACATAAATCGAATAAGAAATCGAAAGAATTCACTGTCAATTCAAATGAAGAAAAAAATGGTGTTTCGAAAGGATATCAATTGCTAAGATTCGAAGAAAAATTATTACTTTTTATGAATACACCAAGGAGCACTTCGGGTTAGGAATATAATAATCGGATTTCGAAATCAAATAACGCCTCATCTATAAAAATGGAAATATTTTGAAAAAAAAAAACGTTTTTTTTTTTTCAAAATATTTCAAAAGGTACACAAAATAAATAGGACAATTCTGAAGCTTTTTGTGCAATTTAATTTCTAATTAAGTTCAATTCTCATCAGTAAAAAAGTGGTACACCCAAAAATACAGATAATTCGCCAGCTTTATGTGCAATTTGTGTCCCATTCAAATTATCTTCAATACGAGTCAAGGGAATAAACCCCTGTTCTATGGTTTCCAGATAAACGATACTCTCAAAAGTACTGGTACGAGTAAAAATACCCTCTTCTTTAACTTCTGTTATTATTCTGATGGAGTGAAGCTCGTTCATAGGTATTTCGAGAATAATACGACGATTTTTTCCAGGAAATCCCCAACGAACAAAACGTACCTTTTTCCCTTTTTTATTGAAGATATCAAAACCACCACCTATATCCCAAAAAATAATCGACCCAAAATAAAAACTACTAAAGAGACCCGCGATTCCATAAAAAGCCATCGTGGCCCCTTGTGGAATAAATGGAAAATAAATAAAGTCCGGAATAAAAGAAAAATCACTAATTTTCTCAGAAATAAAGAACAAATCCATACCAAGATAACTGGAAATTGCAACGAACAATAACCCCAATGAACCTAACAAAGTGAAAACGGCCCAAAATAAATTGCTTGTTCTTCGAACCTCCGCCATAGAATATATCAGTACATCGTCTGAGCGAAAGATTATACTCATTACTCTCCTTTTTTTGAATTTAGTATTATAATTGGGGAATAAAAAACCCCAGAATTTTACTTTGTTTTCTGTATCTAAAAAATCTTGTTTTTTTGAACATGAAGAAATAAAGAAGCCATTGCAATTGCCGGAAATACTAGGCCTACTAGAGGAACAAAAATGGAAGGAAAGTTTATCATAAAATGGGTACCTCGATTTACTATTTGTACCTTATATATATTATTTTTATATTTATATAGATTCTTTTTTTTTTTTTATTTTTTTATTCTTATTTATATTATTATATAAAGATAGTCTATAATCACTAGAATTTCTATATATTTATACTTAGTATATAATAATTCTAGTGATTATAGCTAAGCCAATATATATCATAATATAATATACCCTTTTCTTATTCAAAGAATTTATGGCTATGCCTTATCATTTTTAGTCAAAGAAAAGAAATTATGGAATTGAAATAACTCACTCAGAACGCCCTTTAAAAGATTACGCGGTACGATTGAATCAAATAAGCCCTTATGGAATAAATATTCAGCTGCTTGTGAACCTTCAGGTACTGCCTTATTCAATGTTTGTTCAATTACTCTTTTACCAGCAAATGCAATATAAGCATTTGGTTCGGCAATAATGATATCCCCCAACATGCCAAAACTAGCAGTTACCCCCCCAGTAGTGGGAGATGTAAGTATGGATACATAGAATAACTTTTTATTTTTTTGATAATCATATAAAGCAGAAGAGATTTTAGCCATTTGGATCAAGCTCAAACTTCCTTCTTGCATACGCGCTCCTCCGGACGCACATACCAGAATAAGAGGTAAAAGTTGATTAGTAGCATATTCTACCAAACGGGTGATTTTCTCACCTACTGCGGATCCCATACTGCCCCCCATAAACTGAAAATCCATAATTCCAATAGCTACAGGAATACCATTTAGTTGACCAGTACCTGTTTGAACAGCCTCAGTTAATCCCGTTTTTCTTTGATAAGAATCAATACGATCTTTATAAGGTTCCTCTTCGGAATGAAATTCAATAGGATCCAGAGAAACCATGTCTTCATCCATAGGATTCCAAGTACCCGAATCAATCGAAAGTTCGATTCTATCTGAACTGCCCATTTTCAAATGATATCCACAGTATTCACAAATATTCATTTTTGATTTAAAAAATTTTTTATAATTTAATCCATAACAATTTTCGCATTCAAGCCACAAATGCTTATATTTTTGACTTTCATCGAGATTATTAGAACTTTCTCCTATAGTGGAATCACTATCATTTGTATCATTCGTACTAGTTATTATACTAGTACTAGAATTATCGCTTTCACTACAATTTCTGCCCTTCAAAAAAATGTAACTATAAAAATAAATATCATTGTATTTGTCAATATCACCTAAATTGAAACTCTCAATGCAACTATCAATGAAACTAGTAATATTATTGTTAAAACTAAATTGAGTCTCATACATGTAATGATCATCATCATTCTTAGAAACAGTATTCAGATCGCTAGAAAAAAAACCTTCCATTTCTAAATAATCCAAATCCCTGTGAATTTTTTTTTCTATATCGGTTAAAATTTTAGGGTCTTCCCTTAGACTGGTATTTTCAATAGGACCAAGACTATCCATTGATTTACTTAATTCACACCTGTATTCTAACTTCCTATTAAACAACATAGAATTAAACCACCATTTTTCCATCGAGTTTTTCCTCTATTTACACAAAAATATAATGAATGTATAGTCATTGGATGAAGAATAAAATAATAGAAATATTCCATTTTGAATATTCTATCTCATGTATTTACTATAAAAAAAGTATATAAATCAAATAACTAGGATTAGTAACTGAAAATAATAAAGAGCGAGTTGGTATTAAAAAGAAATGATAATAAAATCAAAAATAATAAGAAACATTAAAAAAAAAAGTACCTCAATAGGGGTAATCTATTTATCTATTTATAAGTCCAATTACTTCATTTAGTGACTATTTTTTTTCTTTTTCCTATATTCTATCTTTTATCTCTATACATTTTTTCATTTTGTTTTGAAGATCGATGCAAATTTCATTTCTTTTTCTGGCTATAGAAAACTACATCCTATCATTCTATATAAACAACAAGAAATAAGAAAAATTAGGTATGAATAGAACAAGAGAGCGGGGGGATAAAAGAGAAAAGAGTTTTAGAAATCTATATACAAGTCATCCACACCCCCTTTTTTTTATTTCATTAATGGAATTTCGTTTGTTGATTCGAGCTAAGTTCCATAAAAACACCAGCCCTTTTTGAAATGTCCTGAACAGTTCCTGTAGGTTGAGCGCCTCGTTCAAGGAAATATAGAATAACAGGAATATTTAAATAGGTTTGATTCTTTATTGGATCATAAAAACCCACTTTCCGAAGATCTCTTCCCTCTCTTCGAGATCGAACATCGATTGCAACGATTCGATAAACGGCTCATTGGGATAGAGATAGATAAATAATGCACCCCCCCCCTAGAAACGTATAAGAAGTTTTATCCTCGTACGGCTCGAGAAAATAAAAAATTATAATGTATGTAGAAAATTATGATGTCAAATAGATCAATAAAATCATCAAATCAATTAAACTATGACTTAAGTATTTTTCTTTCGTATTTTCTTTTTGAAAAAAAACTCCTCATATTTATAACTCCATAACTCAAATTGGATAATTATCAAATAACTAAAAAGAGAACAAAGCCTTTAGTAGCTATTTCATTTATTGAGTGGTCTCTACTCCCCTTTCTTGCCCGTGTTTCGTTTCTTTATAATTTATTTTTTATAATTTTTGATAATAGAATTGATGAGACAATTTGAAAATGGTATTTACTTGTTCCATGATCTTTTAGCTTTTCTTTGAATCATTGGGTTTAGGCATTACTTCGGGAATCTTCAATCTTTTCAAAAATGGCAGCAACATACCATTTTTTCTTTCTATGAAAGAATCATACAAATAGAAGGTTAATTCCTGCGGCTACACTTTTGATCAAAACAGTTTTACTAATTCCAACCATTTTTTTGAACCTTGCTCAAATTGGATCCTTTCTATTTTTCTATCAAAAATAAACTTACGAAGTTTTTCTAACTTATTAATTTTTACTAACCTTAGATACTTGCCCCTGATAAATGAATAAACTCGAGCTCCATCATGTACTATTTACATCATCAACTTACATCATCAACTGCTTTCCCGTCCCCAAAACAATAAGTTCTAGTGGAACAGAACAAACGATGTCGAGTCAAGAGCATGTTCATTTCTATATACTAGAAAAAATGGCGGATGTAAGAATCCACAGCTAATCTAATCATGTCTTTCAAGTCGCACGTTGCTTTTTACCACATCGTTTCAAACGAAGTTTTACCATAACATTCCTTTAGCTTGGATCCAGTATGTAATTGATTCAATTATGGAATCATGAATAGTCATTGATTCAATCGATACATAATAATCTATCCTTTTTAGGTCAGGGTTTTTCTTCTATATAACGAAAACTTTTTTTAAAGTAAAGACGTAAATGAAAATTAACTCGGTATTTTATCAATCTATTTTCTACTCTCTTTTTAGAATTTGTAAAGTAGAAAAATGGGAATTTAAAAATATTAGAAAAAAAGAAAAAAAAAATTGAAAAAATTATAAAATTATAATAGATATATATAATGAAATGATTACATTAAAACAATTTTTATACAAAAAAGAAAGTAACAAAAACTCGACTTGTTTTTGAATCCACATATTCGAAAGCAAGTCGATTTAGATTAGAGACGAATAATTCAAAAAGGGGGATAATTTTAATTCTGATATACAATCTGTATTCCAATATGATATACATCATGAATGGATATGCTCTGGGACGGAAGGATTCGAACCTCCGAATAGCGGGACCAAAACCCGTTGCCTTACCACTTGGCCACGCCCCATTTTCGATTTTATACTAATAAACACTATTATTTATATTGGTTGTTCGTCAATTCCAGTTCAAAAATTTCTATAGAAAAATTTGTTGCTAGTATTTTTATATGCGTATCTACATATCTATCTATATCTATCTAGATATAGATAGGATAAGACTCAATTTATTGATCATTACGTACAATTCTATTAAGATATTGTATAGAAGTGTGATTTATTCGATTTTTTTATTTCAGAATAAAAAAAGATTTTGAACTAGATAAGTTCAAATCAAAGAAGGATTTTGGAGGGTTTTATCTTATTTTATTCATTTTTTTTTAGTTTTATTCATAAATTAATATTAATTTCTTTTCCTTTTTATTGTATTTTATATATATATAAAATACAATAAAAATGAAAATTCTAATTAAAAAAAAAACAAAAATAATTTATATTTTCTTAAAGAACAAAATGTTTGTTATGCTTAATATCTTTAATTTGGTCTGTATTTGTATTCACTCCGTCCTTTATTCAAGTAGTTTTTTCTCGGCGAAATTGCCCGAAGCCTACGCTTTCTTGAATCCAATTGTGGATATTATGCCAGTAATACCCTTACTCTTTTTTCTTTTAGCTTTTGTTTGGCAAGCTGCTGTAAGTTTTCGATGATATCTGTAATTTGAGTAATGTCTTAAAAAAAAATTAAGAATTTATCAGAAAACTAAAATTCGAACATTTTAACAATTTAAAAGATCAAATAAGTCTTACAGTGTGAATTATCGATTCCAATATTGAAATTTTTGGATATATACGAAAAAATACGGACCATCTCATCATCTACGTTTTGCCAATTGAGAAATCCTAATCCTATTATTCGATTTGAACCCATCACCAATAGAATACCTAGATTATAGATATGAAAGAATATTTTTGGTAAAAGTAATTATTGATAATTTGTAATAAAAGACTCGACTCTTACTACAAATCCATTTTCGAAACTTATCTTATATATCTCCTCACAAAAATTTAATTTTTTAGAAACTTAGTATTAAAAGAAACAAAATTTGTTGTAATATAAGAGAATCTATTCTCTTTCTTTGTCGTTTTTTAATTATCTTGGAGATTTTATAATGCTTACTCTAAAACTATTTGTTTACACGGTAGTGATATTCTTCGTTTCTCTTTTCATCTTCGGATTCCTATCTAACGATCCAGGACGTAATCCAGGGCGTGAAGAATAAGAAAAAGGTGGATTCTGTGTTTTTCTTGCTTGTGCTGGATTTTAAAATATTTTTAGGATTTTCTTTATTTTAACATCTTTAACTAGTAAATAAAAAAAAATCAAACAAACAAGGAAAACAAAGAAGTTCAACAAAAAATATCAAATTATCAACGGAAAGAGAGGGATTCGAACCCTCGGTACAAAAATTTGTACAACGGATTAGCAATCCGACGCTTTAGTCCACTCAGCCATCTCTCCCCAATTGAAAAATAGAATTACTTTGTTTATGTTATATCACATAAACAAGAAGAGCAAAAAATGGAGCTTGAAAAAAAAAGACTTCTTTTTATCTTATTTTTTATCTTATCTCTTTTTTTTCTATTTGATTTCGATTCATTATTATATTCTATATTCTTCTATTTTTTAGTTTCCTTTTTTATTTTTCTACAGCCAAAGAGCCCGGCCAGTACCTAGTCGGGCTCTTTTTATTCCCATGAATATTGAATAACAATGATTTATTTGAATTGAATGTACTTTATTCGAAAAAAAAATACCTTCAGCAAAAACAAAATCCAAAAATGTAATTCACCCCGTTTTTCAAATTTCATTAGAAGATACTCTAATTAAACATGTCAATACTCGAATTATTAGAATATTGAATATTATGCCCCTCTATTTCTTTATTGATTTTGTCTGATTGCTTTGTTCGACAAAAGATACAATAATTGTATTGTAGCGGGTATAGTTTAGTGGTAAAAGTGCGATTCGTTCCATGGACCCCTAAATAGTTAAGGGATCCCCCGTTTGATTCATATTCCGATCAAAAACTTTATTTCTTACTTAAAGGGAATCCTTTATACCCTCAATGAATGATTTGCGGTATAATATACATTATCGTAATTTGTATACAAGAAGAATCAATTCTAAATTGACAACTTGAGTTCTAAAATTATGAAACATAAGTTTTTGGAATTGGATCTATAATCCGAATTTTTTTGAGTATGACGAAAGGATCTATGGAGAGATATATAGAAAGTTTCTTTCTAATCGTAACTAAATCTTCCATTTTTTTGTATAGTAGAGATTGAAGCAAAATAGCTATTAAACGATTCTTTTAGTTTACTAGAGACATCTACATTTTTTTAGCTCGACAGAAATTTTATGCTTTTCCTAAAGATTCTATTAAATAGAAATAGAGAACGAAGTAACTAGAAAAAAAACATAGATTATTATAATACTGCTCTTCTAGAGGGATCATCTAAAAAGCAAGATGTTTTAAACTTATTCATACAAAACAAAAAGGCTGACATAGATGTTATGGGTCAATTTTTTGATTTTCCATCTCTTAATTTTTTCTGTAAAGGAGCCGAATGAAACAAAAGTTTCACGTTCGGTTTTGAATTAGAGACGTTAAATTGAAATCAAAATGATGAATCAACGTCGACTATAACCCCTAGCCTTCCAAGCTAACGATGCGGGTTCGATTCCCGCTACCCGCTTATATTCTCTATTTATTCTATTTGAATCTATCTTTTTTCTTATAGAATGAATCTAGAATTTTAAATGAATTTGTCAATTCTTTTTTTTAATTTCTTAATTTAGTTTTAGGTATTTATTTTAGGTATTTATAACAAATTGAATTTTATTTATTTTCTATAAATTTTCTATATCTTTTCTATATATAGAATATAGAATTCCTATATATAGAATATAGAATTCTTTTATTCTTTAACCTTTTTTAGTTAATAAGGTTAAAGAATAAAAGAAAAAAAAAAAAAATAGAAGCGTCCATTGTCTAATGGATAGGACAGAGGTCTTCTAAACCTTAGGTATAGGTTCAAATCCTATTGGACGCAAATTGTTTGCATATATTTGCATATATATGCAAATATATGCAATTTATACCTTGTCCTTCTATTTTATTTATTCTATTTTTTTTTTTTTTTTTTTCTATTTTCATTCGAATTCATTTTATTTATATATTAATATTATATTCAAATGAAATAAAAAGATATTAAAAGATACTAATTATAAGAATTTGAAAGTGAAATTATAAAGTTATTAAATGATTAATCAATTTTTTTCTACCTGTTCCTGTAGTAAAAAGAGTTCCATCTGTTCTTGAATAGCTTCCTTCAAAAGGACTTCTGCTTCCCCAGTGAATGTCTTGGTAGAAGATATGATTTCTTTGAATTGAGGTTTATTCGTGTTTAAGTAAGCACGTAACTCAACAAGAAATTTCCTTACCTGTCCAATTTCTAATGAATCAAGATAACCATTCGTTCCAGTATAAATAGTTATTATCTGTTCTTCCACGGTAAGAGGAGCTGATTGGGATTGTTTAAGCAACTCGCGCAATCGTTGACCTCTTGCTAATTGATTTTGAGTAGCTTTATCGAGATCAGAAGCGAATTGGGCAAAAGCTTCTAATTCTGCGAATTGTGCTAATTCCAATTTTAATTTACCAGCTACTTGTTTCATGGCTTTAATTTGAGCCGCCGATCCAACTCTGGAAACGGAAATACCTACATTAATAGCGGGTCTGATTCCAGCATTGAATAGATCGGCAGATAAGAATATTTGGCCATCTGTAATGGAAATTACATTAGTAGGAATATAAGCTGAAACATCTCCCGATTGAGTTTCAACTATTGGTAAAGCAGTCATACTTCCTTCGCCTAACTGAGAACTTAATTTAGCGGCTCTTTCCAAAAGACGTGAATGTAAATAAAAAACATCCCCTGGATAAGCTTCGCGACCAGGTGGTCTTCGTAATAGAAGAGACATTTGGCGATAAGCCTGTGCTTGTTTGGAGAGATCGTCATAAATGATTAAAGTGTGACGTTCACGGTACATAAAATATTCAGCCAGAGCTGCTCCTGTATAAGGGGCGAGGTATTGTAATGTAGCTGGAGAATCCGCTGTTTCAGCTACTACAATAGTGTATTCCATTGCTCCTCTTTCTTGTAAGGTATTCACCACTTGAGCCACAGAAGATGCTTTTTGACCAATAGCTACATAAACACATATTACATTTTGTCCCTGTTGATTGAGAATAGTATCTGTGGCTACTGCTGTTTTACCCGTTTGTCTGTCTCCAATAATTAATTCTCGTTGGCCACGTCCTATGGGGATCATCGAATCAATAGCAATAAGTCCTGTTTGGAGAGGCTCATATACGGAACGTCTCGAAATAATACCGGGAGCAGGAGATTCGATTAATCGAGATTCCGAAGCTGAAATTTCTCCTCGACCATCAATTGGTTTAGCCAGGGCATTTATAACACGACCCAAATAAGCCTCACTTACAGGTATCTGAGCAATTCTTCCTGTTGCTTTTACTGAACTTCCCTCTTGTATCATCAAACCATCACCCATTAATACAACACCAACATTTTTGGATTCCAAATTCAAAGCAATGCCTATAGTACCCTCTTCAAATTCCACTAATTCACCCGCCATTACTTCATCAAGACCATAAATACGAGCAATACCGTCGCCTACTTGAAGTACGGTACCCGTATTTACAATTTTTACTTCCGTATTATATTGCTCAATGCGTTCACGGATAATTTTACTAATTTCATCTGCACGAATGGTTACCATGAAAATTTCTTAATTTTATTTTTTTAGAAGAAAAAAATAATGCCTATACTCTATTTTATAATAGAAAGACTAATCAGTTATTTTTTCTTTCATCGTCCCAAACATGCCAATATTAGCACTGACAGTACGTAAATGTAACTCGTTGTTCAAGCAACTCTTTAGAGTTCCTAGAGCTCCCTGTAAGGCTTGTTGTAAAACCCGTTGTCGGACTTGATTAATCACTCTTTGTTGTTCAAAATGAATGGCTTCGTTTTTGTAATTTTCTAATTGTTCCAAAGTCGTATAAATTGAATTAATTAAATTCAATTTTTCTCGTTCGATCTCAGAATAGCCATTCACCCGAAAACGATCTGCTTCCGTTTCGACTTTCCTTAAGCGGGCTTGGGCTTTTTCCAGCTGTTCAATGGCCCCTTCCCGTAATTCTTCTGAGTTTCGAATAGTTCTCAAGATTTTCTGTTTTCGATTATCTAATAAATCACTTAATGAAAGTAGACTCTCTTTCCATTCATTTCAAAATGTCTAGGATCTCTTCCCGAACCAAACATGAATCTTTCGATTCATTTGGCTCTCACACTCAATTACTTATGGGAAATTTACCAATTTTTTATGTAATGAGCCTATCCTCTCTTCGCTATTTTTATTTTTAAAATATTGAAAACAATTACCAATATAAGACCAGAATATTCGGAGGACTCTTCTGACCAAACAAATATATGTCAGCAAAGTTGTTTTTTTTCTTCAAATCCAAAGAATTCTTATTCATTTATACATAGGTCATCGATTACGCATTGTACAAAAGGGAGGGTTAAATTAACCCGTTTTTCAATTTCTTGCCGTAAGTAAATAGGATTCAAGCCATTTTATCGACATGAGTGTTCTATATCGAAAAAAAAATCTAATAATTTTATCGAAACCATTTCATTTCTGTATTAACATAGTGGTAGAAAGAGTACTACACTGCGTCTAGACTTCAAACTATTCACTTTAACCATGGTAATAGTCCAAAATTATTGGTTAATAGAGAATCAAAGTGGATTACCAATAAATCGCGAAATGCTATAGTTCTTAAATATTTTTTCTTAAATTATTGAAAAAATTTCATTAATTCAGAAGTAATTTTCAGAAGTAATTCGCGGGATTATGCACATTTTCTTAGTTATAACTAAAAAGTGCAGTTTGGTTGGATCCAATCTATTCTTTGAAATAAACAACTCGCACACACTCCCTTTCCAAAAAAAACCAATACACCTAACACTACACTAAGATTTATTGGATTTGTTGCTAAAATATCGGTATTAAACCCGAAACTTCCGGCGGATGGCCAGTAGCCCAAACAAAGGAAAGAATCGGTTATATTTTTCATATGATCTCATCTCCTCTTATGAATAGACTAATTATCTTTCTAAGATTCCTATATTAGTTAGATATATATATAGATAGATCTATCTATATATATATATCCATATATTATTTGGATTGGTCAATCAATTGGAAGATTCCCTAAAAGAATGATACTTATTCGAATTAGATACCAGTTCTTATATCCATTGCAAAATCTCTCAAGTTTTAACACTTGAGAAAAATTATCTTAAAAAAAAGGGGGGGTCATTGGACTAAAAAAGAGAAGAAAGAGGGCGAATCAGTATGTGAATTCTTCACCTTTCAATTAGTCCTTCCCCTGTGTTCTTGTCCGAACGGATAAAGAATTATAGGAGTGAAATATTAATATAAATAGAATTCGAAAAAGCAAGACCGGTAAAGCAAGTCCACGGAAAAAAGGATATGTATTTCTATTTTTTTAGGATTAAACAAAAGGATTAGCAAATAAAAGTGCTAATGCTACAACCAGTCCATAAATTGTTAAAGCTTCCATAAAAGCCAAACTAAGCAATAAAGTACCTCGTATTTTTCCCTCTGCCTCCGGTTGTCGTGCAATCCCTTCTACAGCTTGCCCTGCAGCAGTGCCTTGACCAACCCCAGGTCCAATAGAAGCAAGCCCTACGGCCAACCCAGCAGCAATAACAGAAGCAGCAGAAATAATTGGATTCATGATAATTTCCTCGTAACCTAAATATAAAATAAAGAAATAGTTAATGATATAATCAACCAATAAATTATGACTTAATTTTTCAATTATCAAGATTTATTCGGTTTAAAGTAATTAATAAGAATTCCGAATTGAAAATAATAATAGTTATTGAACTCTACGAATTACTTCGAGATTTATTTTTTCGTCTCTACCTACATACATAGTTTTTTTTTGTGAATATGTAGAACCTTTGTTCTTATCCTACCTTCAATTTGGAATCATTCTTTGAATTCTTCGTTTTTTTATTCCATTTTTTTAGTCATTGAATATTCAATTCACAATTCGAGATGAAACGGAAAGGCTTTGTTTTTTAATCCCTATCGAAATTTACAGTAGTAGCGGGGCAATTTTAGATATAAAATATTAGTTATTTTATATAATATATATGGATATGGTTAGTTCATATATAACTAGTTCATATAGAATATCCTATCACATATACGTGGGTTTCTTCTATCCTGTAAACCAATTCTTTTGTGTTTTAGATTCAATCGAATTCGAAAATCATTCTTTGAAACCTCAAAAGAAAGAGTTGTCTTATAGTGATCCGATTATATACACCCAGTTTGACCCCCCGCACTTATACTTTATTTGTTATCTTGTTTTTTTAAGCTCTCCTCCCCCTTTTATTATTACCCCATATGGATACAATCAATCGAAATAAATTCGTTAGATTTAATTATTGTTTCATAGAAATATTGGAATTTGGGTGATCTAAATGTTATTTTTTGAATTCTCTTTTGGTCAATCGTTGAATTGAATGTAACTGAAACGGGAATCTCCTTTAGTTCTATATAGTATCTTTTTATCACACGCCGTAAACGTAAATATCATACAGAATTCTAATTATGGCTCTTAATTTTTTTATTTATTATTTTTTTTTTGAATATCCAATATATACTAATATATGCTAATATATGCTAATCGAATATCTATCTATATCTATCTACCTATATCTATATAGATATAGGTAGATAGATATAGATGTTTACTAAGTAGATTATATTGAGCCGCAATATATGTGCGGCAAGCTAAACGAAAAGGACTATTTTGTAGAAAACTGGTCAATGATGGCCTTCCATGGATTCACCTATATAAGCCGCAGCTAAAGTAGCAAAAATGAGAGCTTGAATACCGCTTGTGAATAATCCAAGGAACATGACAGGTATAGGAACTACTAAAGGTACTAAAGAAACAAGAACAACAACTACTAATTCATCAGCTAATATATTTCCGAAAAGTCGAAAACTAAGAGATAAGGGTTTTGTGAAATCTTCTAAGATGTTAATCGGTAAAAGGATTGGGGTTGGTTGGATGTATTTATTAAAATAAGCTAATCCTTTTTTTGAAAGACCCGCATAGAAATATGCAATTGATGTAAGTAAAGCTAAAGCAACGGTAGTATTTATATCATTTGTGGGTGCAGCTAACTCCCCGTGAGGTAATTGTATGATTTTCCAAGGTAAAAGAGCCCCCGACCAATTAGAAACAAAAATAAATAGAAACAAAGTTCCAATAAAAGGAACCCACGGACCATATTCTTCTCCAATTTGAGTTTTGCTCACGTCTCGAATGAATTCAAGAACATATTCAAAGAAATTCTGACCGAAAGCGGGAATGGTTTGCAGATTTCGAATAATTAGAATGGCTGAAACCAATAAGAGAGCAATTACAACCCAAGAAGTAATAAGTACTTGGGCATGTACTTGGAAACTCCCTATTTGCCAATAGAAATGTTGACCTACTTCCACAGCAGATATATCATATAATCTTTTTAATGTGTTGATAGAGCATAATAAAACATTCATATTGTCCTGTCCTCTCAAAAAATAAGAACTTGAAGGGGAATTATTTTTATTCAAACATCTCCTTTCCTTTTTTATTTGTCTACTTTCATTTTTTATTTTAAATACCGCGACTAATCACATAAAATTTGTGTTTGTTCTTTTTATATTTATATTATTTATATTTTTATTTTTTGTACAATTTATTACTAGTATAGTAATCGATTCCCTAAATCTATGAACCCCTCCAACTAAATCCAATAATTTTTTTATTTTATTATTAATCAAGAATTTCGTATATAGCTAGAACGGCCCTCACAAATTGCAAATACTAATTTGTTAAGAATTAATCGAATTGAGGCTATAGCATCATCATTAGCTGGAATTGAAATATCGGCGAGGTCCGGGTCACAATTTGTATCGATTAAACAAATTGTTGGAATTTCCAAAGTTATACATTCTCGAAGAGCCGTATATTCTTCTTGTTGATCGACGATTATTACAATATCAGGTAACCCCGTCATATATTTAATGCCGCCAAGATATGTTTCCAAATGAGCTAAATGTCTCTTCAATATAGCGGCATCTCTTTTTGGAAAACTATTGAGTCTCCCCGTCTTTTGTTGCATTCTCAAGTCCCTGAACTTTTGAAGTCGTGTTTCTGTAGTATACCAATTCGTTAACATACCGCCGAGCCACTTTTTATTAACATAATGACACCGAGCTCTTATTGCAGCCCGTGCTACTGAATCCGCTGCTTTTTTTTTTGTACCAACAATTAAGAATTGTTTTCCCTCACTTGCTGCATCAAAAACTAAATCACAAGCTTCTGATAAAAACCGAGCAGTTCTAATAAGATTTGTAATATGAATACCCTTACGCTTTGCAGATATATAAGGTGACATTTTAGGATTCCATTTTCTAGTACCGTGGCCAAAATGAACTCCTGCTTCCATCATCTCTTCCAAGATTATGTTCCAATATCTTTTTGTCATTTATATTTATCCCCACACTTTTCTTTCATTTCAAAATCGAAATTCTATAAATTTTTTGAAATGAAAGAAAGAGACCCGGTATACTGAAATAGAAATAAGTGTTCCAAAGGAACCTTCTCTTCTACCGAAGATTGGCCTTTGATAAATGATCGGGCCATTTTTTCTATTTAATATTTAATATGATTATTCTCTTTATTATCTTTCTTTTATTATACAAAATAAAATGACCGAAGATGAATCCGCTCTTAAGAATCATTATTTTAGGAATTATTAAATACTAGATTGCTGCGATGTATCGCATAAATTCTTTGAAACAAAAAAAAAGAATTCTCTGTGGTGAAACAAAATATCTCTCATTTCGCCCTCAAATAAATTCTTTTTTTTTGTTTCCGAGGTCATCTTGTTATATTGCCTTTGCTTTGAACGGTTCATTATTCTTTTGAATCCGGTACCAACAGGTATCATTCCCCCTAAAACAACGTTCTCTTTCAGACCTTTCAACCAATCTATGCGCCCCCGGAGAGCGGCTTTTGATAAAACTCTAGCAGTTTCTTGAAAACTTGCTTCAGATATGAAACTTTGAGTATTCAGAGATGTTTTTGTTATCCCCAATAATAGAACTCGATAGCAAATCGCCTCTTCTAAGGAACGCCCTGCTCGTTCGGCTCGCAACAATCCAATTAGTTCACCGGGCAAAAAAACATTAGACATTCCATCTTCGGAAACCAAGACTTTTGATGTTATTTGACGCACAATAATTTCTATATGTCTATTATGAATGTGAACTCCCTGGGATCGATAAACTTTTTGAATTTTATTAACCAAAGAAATACGACTTTGCGCTATCGTTAGCTCAGCACCAATCAAGAATCCCCAAGGAATGCCAAGAATTTTTGTTATACGCCCATTCCAAGTATCAACTCTCTTTTCTAGGTTCATCGATATTGAATCAATCGAACGAACTTCTAATACCTGTTCTACTTTTGGAAGACCTTGTGTTATATCACCCGATCTCGATTTTTCATAGATAAATGTAACTAATATATCTCCTTCAGAAAGTATTTCCCCATAATGGCCATGAACCGTTGCTCCAGGAGTCGCCAAATAAGGGTTAGCCGATCTTATTCCTACAGAATCCATTTGAACTGTTAGAATTTGACCCGATTTTAGGTGTGGTGCATTTTTCGTTTGAACTATACATACATTTTCGCAAATAAATTGACCAAGACTCATTATTGTAAACGTTTTTTCACAATAATTATGGTGGAGAAAATGCCAATTCAAATAGAATGGATTTAAAATGATGTTACTACACAGATCAGGTTTATAAATTCTCTCGTTTTCGTCCAGGAAATAATATTGGAATACTTGAAAAGTTTCTTTTAATTTGTCAAGTTGCCCATTTTTAATTATCGAGATCTGATTATGAGTTATTAAACGGTAAAAATCAAAATGGGCAACTTGAGGGGCTATTCCTAAAGGACCTAACGAATTTTTAATTGGAATCATAGCATCTCTTTGAATTTGATTAATTCCCTCTTTTATCCCATTGTAATATTTTCCATGGTTGAATGATCGTATTTGAAAACAATTCGATGATGACAAAATTATCAAAGATCGGCATTTTTCATTTCTATTCAACAACATACGAATAGTTCCATGATTTTTACTAAGTGATTGTTGAATTTTTTCCCTCGAATCAATAGAAAAAAATGGATTGATGGTGGTGCGGTCCGACTCATTATCCAAGATAAATCTTGAACCGGGCGGATTATTCCTTTTTCTTATATATGAAATATGGGATTTCACTAAGTCAATTCTTAAGAAATATCTAACCAAACCTTTTATACTTATTTCAACAAAAGAAGCATGCGCATTTTCTATAGAAGAAAATTTTTTGTCTTGATCCCAATTTAAGACTAAACAAGTCCTAACTAATTGAATACTTGTATCAGAAATTCCCCGAATGGATTTTCCATTTCCAGAAAGAATATAATTAATAACTTTAAGTTCCAGATTATCTCTTTCTTGGAACATATCTTGGGGAAAAAGTTTTACTAAATTGATCCTATCCGCTATTTCATATAAAATTACCGGTCGAACCAAAACAAAATACTTTTTTTTCGTAATTGTGATCCATTGGACATAGATCCAATTTTTCATTTTTTTTTCTTTTGAATTTTTTTTTACCGTTCTTGGTGGTATCAACACGGCACTGTGTCGGGATATCTTATCCATTTCTCCGGGAAAATAGATATCCCCGGAAAATATTTTTAATTCAATCTTTTTTTTTTTCTTCTCCAATCGGACCAATCCCCTTACTCGACTTCTTATATTTAAAGTGATTAGTGTATCTACTTCAACGATACTATTGTTCCGTACCATTATGGAAGAAGATTCTGGTAAAATATGCACTTCCTCGGGAATGAAAAAAAATTGATCTACTTTAATTTGGTATTTTGTCTTAAATTCTTTAACTCCTTGATACTCAATTAAAAAATCCTCTTTTTTAAAAATGGAATTTATACCTATAGTCCTATATTTAGTAATTCCCGAGCTCTGTGTTCGGTATTGAGGATCATCGAAATAAGCAAGAATGCTATTTCTACGAAAAATACCATTGATTGGTATTTCAATCGAGATACTGGAAGCTAACATTAGCTCTTTGTCTCGTTCTTGAATCGATTGGAATTGAAATGGAATAATTAATCTATTTCTCCGCCTCTTTGCTAATAAATCCGTAGTATCATGGAAAATAGTAGGATGTGTAAAATGACAATGATCTATAGATATGATTTGATTAAATATTGAATAATCTGAAATCCTTCTTTCTTTTTTATCAGAAGGATTGAAACGAAACAATTTATGTCTTACTTTTTTTTTACTTGCTAAAAGGTTACAAAAATCTCTTTCTCCAGTAGAAAGATAATGAATGTTCATTTGATCTTGATCTTTTCGGATTGAAAAAGAGACTGAACCGGACCTGTATGATTTTCCTGATAAAATCCATAAATGACTTGTTTTTGGTAAGATATGGACATTACTATATCTAAATTCTGATGCATGGTACACATCGGTACTCCAATGCATTTCTCCTTCTAAGTCAGAATAGACATGTTTTCGAACTTTTTCTTTTAAATTAAAAGTGTATGTTCCTGCGCGAATCTCGGCAATTACTTGTTCTGATTTTACATATTGATTGTTTTGAACTAATAGAAAACTTTTTGGTGGAATAGTCACATTATGTATAATATCACCACTTTCAATAGTAACATACAAATCTATATAACATAGAAAAGCAGGATGCCCATGACGTGTACGTGTAGGATGAACCAAATCTTCATTGAATTGAATTTTTCCATTATAAGGTGCTCGCACCTGTTCTGCAGTACCTCCAGTGAAGACTCCGCCAGTATGAAAAGTTCTTAATGTTAGTTGAGTGCCCGGTTCTCCAATGGATTGGCCCGCAATAATACCTACAGCTTCTCCTAATTCCACCAAGTGACCATGAGTAGGACTTTGGCCATAACACAATCGACAGATCCAAGATGTATTCCTACAGGTAAAGGGAGTTCGGATAGATATTGGTTGGGTTTGAAGGGTTTTAAATCGATTGATAAGTCCAATTCCAATATCTTGATTTCTAACGGCAATGCATCGTGAACCTCTGTATATATCGTCTGCTAATACACGACCAATTAATGTTTGTATCCATATTCTTTCCGGCATCATTCCATTCTGGGTATTCACCGAAATTCCTTGAATGGTACCACAATCCGTTCGACGTACAACAATGTGTTGAACCACTTCAACAAGTCTGCGTGTAAGATATCCAGCATCTGATGTTCGTACAGCAGTATCTACAACCCCTTTACGAGCTCCGTAGCAAGAAATTATATATTCTGTTAAAGAAAGCCCTTCGCGCAAATTGCTTTGAATAGGTAAATCAATCATTTGTCCTTGTGGATCCGACATTAATCCTCTCATACCCACTAATTGGTGTACTTGAGACGCATTTCCTCTAGCTCCCGAAAAGGACATTATATGGACTGGATTAAAGGGGTCGGTCATCCTAAAATTAGGATTCATTTCTTGTCGAAAATATTCACTTGTAGCATACCATATCTCAATGGATTGGCGTAATTTTTCTACTGCATGTACATTCCCATAATGATGATGTTGTTCCAAAATAAAACTTTGTTGTTCAGCATCTTGGACTAGCCATCCTTTAGAAGGTATTGTTAAAAGGTCATCAATTCCTAATGAAATGGATGTATCCGTAGCTTGACGGAATCCCAGAGTCTTTACTTGATCCAGGATATGTGATGTATATGCCATTCCAAAGTGATCTATTAATCTGCTAATAAGTCGTTTAATGGCAGTTCCACCTATCACTTTATTGTGAAAGACTAGATTGGCCCGTTCTGCCATAAGTACCTCCATATTCCACTCAGTGGGATTCGGTTCAACAATGGGTTTGAGTCAATGATTGGAAAACTGCCTTTTCTTTATCTTGATTTGCGTAGAAATTGAAAAACTATGATTTTCGTTAAACCATGAAGACCTGAATTTACATCGGTATCATAAATTTTCTTATCTTAGATACCAACCATCTATATGATCTATATGATTAGATATCATATGATTAGATATCATATGAATAGGCCCGGCAAAAACCTTGTATAGCTTCTTCGATTTCTCGATAAAAAGAAATATGACCAACATTGGTTCGAATGTATATAGAACGAATTTCTTTTTTTGTACTTCTTACTACTAGATAATGCTCATAAATTTCATGATAGGTACCTAAAGATTCATAGTGAACTTCGATAGGAACTTCTCTTGACGAAATAATGCGTTGATCTAGTCGCCACCGGAGCCACAAAGGACTATCGAAGTTTATTCTTTTTTGTTGATAAGCTCCAATTGCATCATAGGAATTACAAAAAAAGGGTTCTTTTTTTTTCGTATACTTATAGTTATTATCTCGAATTCTTTCATTTTTAAGATTTCTAAAATTTCCGCAATTCCGTGGATTATACCTATTTGAATAAATACCTCGACGATTCCCGCTCGTTAATATGTAAAGTCCAATAAGCATATCTTGAGTTGGTACGGAAATAGGATCCCCAATAGCCGGAGACAGGAGGTTCGTATGAGAAAACATAAGTAAACGAGCTTCTGCTTGAGCTTCTAAAGATAAAGGCACATGAACAGCCATTTGATCCCCATCAAAGTCTGCATTGAATCCCTTACAAACTAATGGATGCAAACAAATAGCACGCCCCTCTACTAAAATGGGTTGGAATGCCTGTATACCTAATCTATGCAGAGTCGGCGCTCTATTCAGCAATACGGGATGTCCCTGCATAACTTCTTGAAGTATTTCCCATACAATCGGTTCTTTTTCCCGAATTTTACTCTTAGCAATTCCTATGTTCGAAGCAAAATGTTTTCGAATTAGACCACGAATTAGAAATGTCTGGAAAAGTTCTATTGCTATTTCGCGGGGCAATCCACATCTATGTAATGAAAGTGATGGACCTACAACAATGACAGAACGACCCGAATAATCAACCCGTTTCCCAAGTAGAGTCTCGCGAAATCTTCCCTCTTTGCCCTCAATTATATCAGAAAATGATTTGTAAACCTTATTATGACCGTCCCTCATCGGTTGTCCGCGGATTCCATTATCAAGAAGTGTATCCACGGCTTCTTGTACCAATTTCTCCTGACACATTACTAATTCTCCTGGAGTAGATCTACTTGTTGTTAATAAATCGATAAGAGTATTATTCCGATAGATAACTCTTCTATATAGTTCATTAATATCAGAGCTCATTAGTTTACCCCCATCGATTTGAATAATCGGTCTCAATTCGGGAGGAAGAACTGGTAAAAGACATAAAACCATCCATTCTGGTTCTATATTTGTTCGGAGAAAATGCTTAGCTAATTCTATGCGTCGAACCAAAAAATTCTTTCTTCTTCCAACTTTTCGATCTTCCCATTCGTTTTCATTGTCCGGGGATCCCTCTTCCCCTAATTCTTTCCATTCTATCAACGAAGAATCCATAAGAATTCTCAAATCCAGATCGGCCAATTGTTCTCGGATAGCACCCGCTCCACTTGAAATTTCTCGATTTCGAAATATATCAAAACCTTGGGTAGTAAAAAAAAGTGGTATGCTGTGTTTCCAAGATTGGATTTCATATTCGAATGAACCTCGTAATCGTAAGAAAGTGGGTTTTTTAACTACGGGTCTAGCAAACGAAAAATTGAGATAGGATCCAATCCAATAAGATCTCCCCCTTTCAAAATCGGACGTGAAGGTTTCCTTTCATCCGGCTCAAGTAGTTATAACAAATAAAAAAAACAAAGGGTTTTCACTTTCAAAATCTATAAAAAAACTCTAATCTAAAAGAAAAAGGTTTACTCTTTACTCAAGTTCTCAATAAATACCAATCAACATTTCATTGACATATTCTTTTTTTTTTATTTTCTTAATTATTTATCCAATTCTCAATTAAGGCAGAAAAGAAATGAAAAGTAAAGTTCTTGAGTAGTCTACTCCCCTTCGAATGCGGAATCTTCAAAAATGGATTAATTAAATTAATTAAATAAAAGAGTATCCCGAAATTCATAAGAGATTTATTTGTCTATGTATCATTCCATTCGATCTTTTAGGTCCAAACGTCGCCTCGATGGTTCTGTCAGGATGTCCTTAAGCCTATATGCGATGTATAGACTTCTGCAACCACGATATATTTGCTTATTTGAACATAATTTCAGTTCTTTCTAAAAAAGATGGAATCGCTAATTCTACAAGAAAAAATATTTTTTTTTTTCACGAGGTACGTACAGTTAGAAATTTATATTTATAATTTCATATTTTTTGTTACTGAATTGACCATAGACCAATTCCCTTTTTATTAGGGAGTATTCAATACATCCATAATTCTGAGTTTCATGTTACTCATTCCAAGAGACATGTCAGATTCAGGGCATCCCAATTAAATTAAATGGAATGACAGTTTCTCATTCGGAATCTGTACAATAAAAATTTTTATCAAATCACACATCGCAGTATACTAGACTTTCTAATTCCTTTAGAGATTTATCTAAAAGATTTGCGATATAACTAGGAAGACGTTTCAAATACCACACATGAGTTACTAGGCATGCCAGTTTTATATAGCCCATTTGATATCTACGTATCCGAGAATCAATAAATTCTACTCCGCATTGTTCACAAAATTTTGGGTCGTCCTTTTTATCTCTGATTACTCGATAATTTCCACAAGCACAAATCCCACTTTTTATAGGCCCAAAAATTCTTTCACAAAATAATCCATCTTTTTCGGGTTTATTGGTTTTGTAATGAAAAGTATAGGGTTTTGTTACCTCCCCCACTATCTCTCCATTAGGTAGGATTTTTTTTGCCCAAGCACTTATTTGTTGAGGAGAAACTGATCCAATTCGGAGTTGTTGATGTTTATACTGATCAATCATAGAATAAAAATTCTGATTCAGTCCAATTAAGCTTCCTTCCTATGAATCCGGAAGTTCTTCTCGGATACAAGGAAATGATTCAGTTCCATAGCTAAAGATCGTAATTCTCGAACTAG
>Ga0315911_1000028_pt1:27500-35000 | contig 83437 bp, 70 predicted proteins | sample Edanod1MG_FD_207737 | JGI IMG/M metagenome (GOLD analysis project Ga0315911, IMG submission 207737) | Root nodule microbial communities collected in Santa Monica, California, United States - Edamame nodules 1 | ecosystem: Host-associated > Plants > Roots > Nodule | place: USA... | reverse complement strand
AGGAAAGAAACGAAAATTTCAGGATAACAAACATTCTCTAGAATTTCGCTTAAATTCGAACCCATAGCTGATGATAAAACTAGAATAGATATTTTCTGTTTCCTACTCACACGAGCCCATATCCTTGCTTTTCTATCAATCTCTAATTCTAATCTACCCCCCCAGTCTGATATTATGGTGCCAGTATAGACCGAAATTCCGCTAGGGTCCAATTCTGAACGGTAATAAATACCAGGGCTTTGCAATATTTGATTGATTACAATTCTGTATATTCCATTTACTATAGAAGTTCCCAGAGAATTCATTAAAGGAATGTTTCCAACAAAAATAGTTTGTTCTTGTATGTCCCTACTACTTTTCCAAATTAATCCCGCAGATACATATAATTCAGCAGAATATGTAAGCGATTCATATACAGCATCTTTTTCGTTTATCAAGGGTTCTAATAATTGATATGTTTCTACAAATAATTGAAATTCAATTTCTTGATCTGTATCCTCAATTTTTGGAAACTTAAAAAGCCCTTCTGGTAAGCCCCGATCAATGAACCTACAAAACCCTTCAAATTGTATCTGATTCAATCCAGGTAGTGTAGACATTCCTTCATTTCCATCCCCAAGCATTTTCAATTTCCCCGTGAATTTTATCGAAAAATATTCCACCGATTTGCTGCCATTCTTCATCAAATCACATGAATCAATTTAGCAATACTGGAATTTCTGTTCTTTATACTGAATTACATGAAATTTTAACTAATCCCGTGTATGAAATACCTATTATGAAAAGAGGAATAAATAAAATAGAATTTTATACTCAACTTCGAAGGAAGGAATTTGCAACAAAACAAACAGATAGAATCTAAATTATAATCTCAAAATGGAAATGAATTGAAAAATTCGACCCGGATTTCAAGATTTTTTTCATTTTAAGGAATATAAAAAAATGCATCCCGGTTCTATCATTATTATGATATTCCATATTCCAATTCAATTGGATACCAGAAAAAATGAATTCGGATTGTAAATTGCAGTCATATTTGTTTGGGACAACACATAACATGTCGTGCTTCTCCCTATTTTACAATTTTTCTATTCAATTTATTGAATAGAAAAATTGTAAAATAGGGAGAAGCACGACAATTTCTTGATAATTCCGTTCCGCATAGTATCGGTATTATATATATATGGATGGATAAGATACCCGATTAGATAATATCTGTGTAACTATTCAAATTTATGTTCTAGGGTTTACATATATTGACAGTTGCTGTTATAATTGGAATGGAGAAAGTTTTTTTTTCAATAAAAAAGCAATATGGATTGGTTATGTATCAATTTTCTTTTCTTATCTCATTAAGAAAAAAACCATTTTAGATTCAAATCTTAAAGAATAATTCATAAATGAATAGTTAACGGTTGCGAATTGTCTCGATATTTTTTTTTTTTTTCAATAGAAAAAAAAGGGGTATTCTCATATACTTCATATATTTATATATCTATATCTATTTGGCGGCATGGCCGAGTGGTAAGGCGGGGGACTGCAAATCCTTTTTCCCCAGTTCAAATCCGGGTGTCGCCTAAGCAATAAGACATTTGAAATGAAATATTGTATTACGTTTTTTATAGAAAACTTTTTTCCAATAGAAGCAAGCTAGGGAAAAGGAGTCTTGAGACTTGCGTTTGATTATAAATTCTAAGCATCAGTAGGTTTATTCTAAAAAATGCTGTATGTAAATATTTTCGTCTCGGATTCAAGTAGTGAAAAGGAATCCATAAATTTAGAAATGATAGTTCTTTCACTACACAACTATTGTAGTGTCCGTCTACTGACTGGGTCTCGAATTAGATTGGATAAGGATAAGTTGGATAGGGAATTCCATTTTTAGTTAGAGAACGGGCGGAAGAAAAACCTTGTATACAGACTGATGGAAAGTCTATTAGTGCTTCCACATTTCATTAATATTAGTTAGATTAGTTAGATTGAATAGTTTTTAATTTAGCTAATTCGCTTTCTTAATCTTAAAAGTATATATATATATAATTATATAATATAAATATAATTTCTTATATATATAATTTAAAATATTTTACAAAATTTTTTTATTCTAAAATCGAATAGAAAAAAGAAAATCTTTCTTTTCACTAACCTCTAGTAAAAAAAATGAATAGGCAAGCTATCTTCCGATTATTTTAGTTTTTTTAGAGAACGAATCGGGAGACATTACGAAATTTTTTCAAATAGAAATAAGAAAGAGTATAAGTATGCAAATGAATCTGTCTTGATTCTTTTTTTTATACTTAATGAAATTACTTAATGAATTAATGAAATGGGGGGGTAAAACAGAAATCTTATTATTCCTACCTGTTAGTAACATTCATTTACTTAAAACTTCCGAGGATGTTTCCGGATGTGTTGTTTATGCTTAATATTTTCCTATTTTACTAAAAATCATATAAAAAAAACTTTTTAGATGTTCTAATAGAAAGGATTCTTGTTTTTCGTCAATGGTGTTAGCCCTGAATCCTTTTTTTGACTCTCTAACAGTAATTCCGCTATTATTATAGTCTTTTTAGTGAATAATACAAAAGAAAATAATAGAAGAAAAATTTTTGAATAATAATTAAAAAATTCCTTCATATTTTTAGAGATAGGAGACAAAATTTACATGGATATAGTAAGTCTTGCTTGGGCTGCTTTAATGGTAGTTTTTTCATTTTCTCTTTCCCTCGTAGTATGGGGAAGAAGTGGACTATAGGGATACTCAAAATTGAGTTAAGGGATCAAAGTACCCATTTTGTTTTCTACTTGGGTTTTTCAATTTCTTAACTTTAACTATTGAATTAAAGTATTTCATTTATACTAATTAATTGAGTTCAAATATAAACAAATATAAAATAGATCTGCATTTCAGGGTTCTATTATATTCTAGTAGTGTAATGTATTCTATGTATATGTATATTATAGAAATTGAAAATACTCTTTCAATCAAACAAAGATTTGAATTATATCTATATTCGTATTTTGAGAAAATCAAGAGAATCCAATAGAATAGGAAATTGCTTCCTATTCCAACCGAATTCTTCTTAAAATTTCTCTTTCGATGAACTGACGCTTAACCAGGTTTTATATATATCGAAAATGGGGGACCGCGTAATCCCCATTCCTGCCCCCCTTTTTCTTTTTTTAATATGATACCGGGATTGTAAAAAGAATCCGAAGAATAAGAGTTGTTTTTTGATTATTTCAGATTCATTGGAATCAATACAAATCAAATAGATGAAACTAAAAAAAAATTGGACGCAATTCTCAGTCAGATAGTAGAAATCAAATATATTTGATTTCTACTATCTGGATTACGGTGATTGTAGTCCGATCTTTTTTTTTTAGACTAAGACCAAAAATTGAAAACCTTTTTCATTTTTTTTAATCATTGATTACATTGATAAAAATGAAGAAGTCAGATTTCAGTGAAATTAGTCACTTTGACTTACCGTTTTTACGTAAATTATAAGTAAAAAAGCAGTAGGAACTAGAATAAACAGTGCAGTAGCAATAAATGCAAGAATATTTACTTCCATAATCTTTATTATGTTTTATTTCTCTTAAATTTCCAATAAAAAATTCGGGATTTAATCCCATAGAGATGATAAATCTTTCATCGATAATTAATTCAACAATGGTATAAATTGGATTTCGATGATATCAAATTGGATCAATATCACGAATAACAATATCTTAGTTATCAAATCGACTCATCGTCGAGAATTAAATAGTATAACATAGGAAGATCTTTTATCCATACTAAATAAAACAAAAAAACATTTTTTTTGATGCAATTCAAAATTTCCTTTCCTTCCTTATTAGAAATAATATTTTGTTTATCCATTTTATTCCCTTTCACACAAAAAATGAATAGATGTCTTTTTTTTGGGGGGGTTGGATCCATCGGGACTGACGGGGCTCGAACCCGCAGCTTCCGCCTTGACAGGGCGGTGCTCTGACCAATTGAACTACAATCCCAGGGAAAGGGGTGTACAGTATACATATTTTTACGGTTTCTTTCAAACGCTTTTCTTTTTCTATTTCGGATTCGAACCATTTTGCTGTAAATGAAAGAGGCGGATTTTTGTATATATTGATTGATATCTATATCGATATGCACTTTTGTGAGATCGACACAGATTACGAGCAATCTTTTTGTTATTGACAAATCGATTGAAAATGGAATCAATGAAAAAAAACAAAAAAATATTTTTTTGTTTTTTTAAATATTTTCCCTAGATTTTCTATTTACAGATCTTGATATGAATCGAGATTATTAGCAAGATTCGAATTTGTGGAAAGATAGAATACAGAAAAAAAAAGAATAGGGATGTTTAATATTTGGATTCTTCCGTATCAGAGCACATCAGTCATTTCCGGAGAACAATAAATGGGTTATATAACTTCATAGTGGATTGGCAAATTATTGGGCCGAGCTGGATTTGAACCAGCGTAGACATATTGCCAACGAATTTACAGTCCGTCCCCATTAACCGCTCGGGCATCGACCCAGGAACAGGAAGAATACATTTCAGTTTTTATTGAAAATTCATGATCAACCTCCTTTCGTAGCACCCTACCCCCAGGGGAAGTCGAATCCCCGCTGCCTCCTTGAAAGAGAGATGTCCTGAACCACTAGACGATGGGGGCATACTTGCCCGACCGCCATTATACTACGTTCATAGTATGAACAGTTTTTTTGAATTGTCAATATAATGGAATGATATGATTCGATAAAAAAAATTTTTACATCTTTCAGAATTCCATAGAAATTTTTGATTAATCATTTTGATTTCGAAAGAGAAAATCCTTTACGGGAATGATTGGTTTGTTGGAAAGGACGGTAGGTTAAAACTTCATTTCTTTCACTGTCCTTTATTACTAAGATTCGATAGGTATTAGGTATATTTATATCTAATCCTAAGCCGGGAAATAAAAAAACGATAATCAATCTGGAAATTGGGTAAATAGAGATCAACAAGTTTTTGAAATTCTTTTCAAAATAAAATACGAATTTGGTTTAGGGACAGGACAAATGGAATCCATTTATCAATGATTCGATGAAATATTTGAATTGGTGAGTACATTTATGTATCAATGAAATGAATTTGGTGTTATGATTAGAATGACTTCCAGACTCAATTTTGAAAGAATGTATTCCATTGATATTGGTCAAATCCAATATGAAAAAATTATTATTATTTTATTATATTCTATTCACTAGGTAAATACCATTTTTTGTTCTTTGATAAGTCATTATGCAAATTATATAAATTATATATTGATGTACATATATTAGAATCCCATTTATATAATTTATATAAATTTATATAATAAGTATACGCAGTAACAATTAGATGTACTAGTCATATTAGCTAGTTCCTTATTTAGGAATTGAATCAAATAGGGCCCCTTTAACTCAGTGGTAGAGTAACGCCATGGTAAGGCGTAAGTCATCGGTTCAAATCCGATAAGGGGCTTTTTACTTTTTTTCCAGAAATAAAGCAGTCGTATTTCTATTTTAAGGAAGAATCGAAATATTGTGGATATTTGGAACAAGTTTCTATTTGTAATAAAAAATCAAGTAATCATAGAATTTCATTAGAATATAGTAAAGAAAGAAATTCAAAAAAAAAGTGTAAAATTTTTAAAAAGGGAAAGATTAACAAAAAGTAAGTGGACCTAACCCATTGAATTATACCTATATTTACTATTCTGATATTCAAATTGGATAAAGATGAAATTCGAACAATGATTTTTTCATTTTCTTTTTAATACTTTTTTGGTTTAGACTCCCTAAGAATCTGTCGATATTTCCAATTAAATCTTCTTGTTCCTGTGAAGGTCCTATAAAAAAAAGGGCTATGCCCTTTCTTTACTCAGAAGGGCCTTATTCCAAGTTCCACCAAACAAGTTTTTATTCATTTGAAACATCTTTTTTTCCGAATACAAGAAAAAATTCATTTCAATTTCAATTATTTCTATAAGATAAAATCGATATAGATAGATTTTATCTTATAGAAATAATTGAAAAATACATTCAATTATGTCTTCGCGTATCAAATATTTTCTTTTCATATCGATGCGTACGATATTTTTCCAGCAATTAATGTATGTGAGACAGAAACTTTCACTTACAGTTTTTTCTTTTTAATATTGTATTTCATTTTTTTTAATAATTAATAAAATAATAATAATAATGAATAAAAAAATCAAATAATAATTAATAAAAAGAAAAAAGTGTAAATCAAATAGAAATTTATAAAATCTATGATCCTAGAGTAGTTCCCTAGACAAAATAGAAGTAAGTTCACAAACAAGATTCAAGAATAAGATTCTCTGATGAAAGGAGAGAAATATGTCTGAGGATCCGCTGGGTATAAGGAGTGAAAGAGGGGATCATTTGTTTCTTGAACAGTTCTTTTAAAAAAATTTTCTATCGGATTTTTGAGTCATAGGAGATTTTATGATTTATGACTTGGAGGATTTTTAAGAATAGAAAGGAATAACTACATTGAGTTCATCGATTTGCCCTAGATATCAATAGACTCATAAATTATTTTTTATTCGAAACCAATTAAAATTAAAAAAGAAGGGAAAGTGTACGAGAAAATTATCTCTCTCTATATATAGATAGATAAATGATAAAAGCCTCGAGGGTCCGTCCCATCCCTGAAAATGCTATGAGGTGTTGGGAAATGGTTGAAGTAGTTGAATAGGAGGATCGCTATGACTATAGCTCTTGGTAAATTTACCAAAGATGAAAATGATTTATTTGATATTATGGATGACTGGTTGCGGAGGGACCGTTTCGTTTTTGTAGGTTGGTCCGGTCTATTACTCTTCCCTTGCGCCTATTTCGCCTTGGGGGGTTGGTTCACAGGTACGACCTTTGTAACTTCATGGTATACTCATGGATTGGCAAGTTCTTATTTGGAAGGCTGCAACTTCTTAACCGCTGCAGTCTCCACTCCTGCTAATAGTTTAGCACACTCTTTGTTGTTACTGTGGGGTCCTGAAGCACAGGGAGATTTTACCCGTTGGTGTCAATTAGGTGGTCTGTGGACTTTTGTTGCTCTCCACGGCGCTTTCGCATTAATAGGTTTCATGTTACGTCAATTTGAACTTGCTCGATCTGTTCAATTGCGGCCTTATAATGCAATCGCATTCTCTGGTCCAATTGCTGTTTTTGTTTCTGTATTCCTTATTTATCCACTGGGTCAGTCTGGTTGGTTCTTTGCTCCTAGTTTTGGTGTAGCAGCTATATTTCGATTCATCCTCTTTTTCCAAGGGTTTCATAATTGGACATTAAACCCATTTCATATGATGGGAGTTGCTGGTGTATTGGGCGCGGCACTACTATGCGCTATTCATGGTGCCACCGTAGAAAATACTTTATTTGAAGATGGTGATGGCGCAAATACATTCCGTGCTTTTAACCCAACCCAAGCTGAAGAA
>Ga0315911_1000028_pt1:22500-25000 | contig 83437 bp, 70 predicted proteins | sample Edanod1MG_FD_207737 | JGI IMG/M metagenome (GOLD analysis project Ga0315911, IMG submission 207737) | Root nodule microbial communities collected in Santa Monica, California, United States - Edamame nodules 1 | ecosystem: Host-associated > Plants > Roots > Nodule | place: USA... | reverse complement strand
CGTGGGTATTCTTAATTCTCTCATTTCTTGAAGCTCTATTTATTCTAGATCAAAAACGAAATGACCCCTCCCCCAGAATTCTTTCGGATTGTCGGGCACATTAAAAAAGGAATGGATAAGTTCCTAAAAATAAAGAAAACTATAACACATTATAAGGAGGGGTCAAATATTAATTAAGATAAAAGATATAGAATATCTATCTGTATATATATATATATAGATATAATTTATTAATAATTAGAACTTTCTTTTTTCTTAAAAAAAAAAAAAGTAAATAAAAAGATTTGATAGAATCGTAATTTCAATTCGATTATATAGATACATAGAAAAAAAGAATATATAATAATAGAAGTAGGAATTATTGATAGAAATTCATTCAAAAATGAATTCTTAATTAATAGTAATAGTAATATAAAAGATTTTATTTAGAAGAGAATATCTATTATAATAGATTATATCTATATAGATATAATCTATTATATACATTTATTTTGAATTACCCCTAATAGAATATCAGGCCGATCTCTGTACAAATAAAATAACATATCAAGTACATTAAAAACGCGGATATAGTCGAATGGTAAAATTTCTCTTTGCCAAGGAGAAGACGCGGGTTCGATTCCCGCTATCCGCCCCTACTTAGTTATTTAAATATGTATTTAATAGTCATAGTAAGAAAAATGTTATAGAATTGACTGTGTATAATGCCCCTTTTTATTCAGTGAACCCTTGTTTTTATCAAATTCAAAATGTTGCGGAGACGGGATTTGAACCCGTGACCTCAAGGTTATGAGCCTTGCGAGCTACCAAGTTGCTCTACTCCGCGATAAAGAGAAGAATTGATAACTAAAGAACAAAAACAAAGATGGAATGCGTCCCTTTACCATATCTGTACAAATAGAATAAACCATTTATACATAACGGTAAAGGGACCCTCCTATGATCGCGGATAAGAAAAATAAATAAGAAAAATGAAGAGAATTTGGAATCCTTACTTATCTTACCAACTGGATCTTGTTGCACCGGGCAATAAACATGCATGAACCATTTCACGAAGTATGTGTCCGGATAATCCAAAGTCTCGATAATTAGCTCGCGGTCTTCCGGTCGAAAAACAACGTCGATGAAGACGTATAGGTGCACTATTACGCGGTAGTGATTCTAATTTTCCATGAATTTTCCATTTATCACTTAACGACGGAACTTTGCTTATTTCTTTTTTTGAGGATCGGCGAATCAAATGATATTTCTGTTCCAATTTTTGTCTCTTCTTCTCCCTCTGAATCACACTTTTCCTTGCCATAGTGGTTCATTTCCTATTAGTATCAATGATAGAAGTCGGATCCTAGATGTATAAATGGCCTTCCTTCCCCATAGAAGGAAATGATATGCCAGATATAATAATAAAGAATTAATGAAATTAACCAAATTTGCCCGAAGTCGAGGCAATTAAGAAGGCTGCATAAGTAAATATATAACCTACGGAAAAGTGGGCTAGTCCAACCAATCTTGCTTGCACAATGGAAAGAGCCACTGGTTTATCTCTCCATCGAATCAAATTAGCCAAAGGTGTGCGTTCATGAGCCCATGCTAAAGTTTCAATCAATTCCTGCCAATATCCGCGCCAGGAAATTAAGAACATAAATCCAGTAGCCCAAACAAGATGTCCAAACAAGAACATCCATGCCCAGACTGATAAACTATTCATACCAAAAGGGTTATATCCGTTGATAAGTTGTGAAGAGTTCAACCATAGATAATCTCTTAACCATCCCATCAAATAGGTAGAAGATTCATTAAACTGTGAAACATTACCCTGCCATAGTGTAATGTGTTTCCAATGCCAATAAAAAGTAACCCACCCAATGGTATTTAACATCCAGAAAACTGCCAAATAAAATGCGTCCCAAGCCGAAATATCGCAAGTACCGCCTCGTCCCGGGCCATCGCAAGGAAAACTATAACCAAAATCTTTTTTATCTGGCATTAACTTAGAACCACGCGCATCCAAAGCACCCTTTACTAAGATCAATGTAGTTGTATGTAAACCAAGAGCAATAGCATGATGAACCAAGAAGTCTCCAGGCCCTATTGTTAAGAATAGAGAATTACTATTCTCATTAACAGCGTTTAACCAACCAGGCAACCATATGCTTCGTCCTGCATTGAACGCCGGACTGTTCGTTGAAGATAAAAGTATATCGAACCCATAGGAAGTTTTACCATGAGCAGATTGTATCCATTGGGCAAATATAGGTTCAATCAAGATTTGTTTCTCCGGAGTACCAAAAGCAAGCATGACATCATTATGGACATAAAGTCCCAGAGTATGGAACCCCAGAAAGAGGCTAGCCCAACTTAAGTGGGATATGATAGCTTCTTTATGGTCTAACATTCTTGCTAAGACATTATCTTCATTCTGTTCTGGATTATAATCTCTAATAAAAAATATAGCTCCATGAGCAAAAGCCCCTGTCATAATGAAGCCCGCTATATATTG
>Ga0315911_1000028_pt1:0-20000 | contig 83437 bp, 70 predicted proteins | sample Edanod1MG_FD_207737 | JGI IMG/M metagenome (GOLD analysis project Ga0315911, IMG submission 207737) | Root nodule microbial communities collected in Santa Monica, California, United States - Edamame nodules 1 | ecosystem: Host-associated > Plants > Roots > Nodule | place: USA: California... | reverse complement strand
AAGAATTGCAATAGCTAAATGATGGTGTATAATATCGGTCAGCCATAGACCTCCAGTTACTGGATCTAATCCTCCACGAAAAGTAAGAAATTCTGCGTATTTTGACCAATTCAAGGTGAAAAAGGGAGTTGCTCCCTCGGCAAAACTCGGATAAAGTTGAGCCAAAAGATCCCGATTCAAGATAAATTCATGAGGAAGTGGAATCTCTTTGGGATCTACTGCAGCATTTAGAAATTGGTTAATTGGTAAAGATACATGTATTTGATGTCCTGCCCAAGAAAGAGATCCCAACCCCAGGAGCCCTGTCAAATGGTGATTCAACATAGATTCTACATCTTGGAACCAAGCCAATTTTGGAGCAGCTTTGTGATAATGAAACCAACCAGCAAAAAGCATTAAGGCTGCAAAGACCAATGCACCAATTGCGGTACAATAGAGTTGTAATTCACTAGTTATTCCAGATGCTCTCCAAATCTGAAAAAAACCGGAGGTTATTTGTATTCCTCGGAACCCTCCCCCTACATCACCATTCAATATTTCTTGGCCCACTATTGGCCAAACCACCTGAGCACTAGGCCTAATGTGAGTAGGATCACTTAACCATGCCTCATAATTGGAAAAACGAGCACCATGAAAATACATGCCACTCAGCCAAAGAAAGATGATAGAGAGTTGGCCGAAATGGGCACTAAAAACTTTTCGGGAAATCTCCTCTAAATCATTAGTATGGCTATCAAAATCATGAGCGTCAGCATGTAGGTTCCAGATCCAAGTAGTAGTATCAGGTCCCTTAGCTATTGTTCTTGAGAAATGACCTGGTTTTGCCCATTCCTCGAAAGAAGTTTTTATGGGATCTCTATCTACCAAAATTTTCACTTCTGGTTCCGGTGAACGAATAATCATTGAGTCCTCCTCTTTCCAGACAACACATACAAAGAGACCTGCCAACATAAAACAGAATTTTTGAACTTATTAGAGATGTTTCTATTGAGTTTTGTTCTCTTCTATCTCACAGCTATCTATTTTATATTTTCTTTAATTTAATCTATTTTCTTTAGTTATTCACTAGAACAATTATGATCTCGAAGTCAATCCGGGGCAAGTGTTCGAATCTATTATGACATAACAGTGGGGCGCTCAACGGACCTTTTTAATCTTCTAAGACCTTTTTTGCGAACTTTGAATGGAAGTTAAATAATTTTTTGTGCAGCCTAATCTAATGTATTCATATTTTATTCAGAAGTTCCTAGATGGAACTAATTTTACCTTTTTTATATAGAAAAAGTATTATTATGTACTTAATCTAACAATTTGAAAGGGATATAATTAATTTCTGTGATTGGTCGTTCCTATAGAAAAGAGTTTTTAATTTGATTGATGGGGACAACAAACAAAAATTGATAACTATAGATATCTATCTATCTATATAGATAGAATTATAGATAGATAGATATAATTTAAGAAGAAAATATAAGAAAAATAAAAAAACAAGGTGTTCTTATTCAAAACGTCCTGTGATCTTCAACCAATTCTGGGCTTCAATATAATTACCAGGGGTTAGGGCTATAGCTTGTTTCCAATATTCAGCGGCTTGATTAAACCAAGACTCCGCAACTTCCGAGTCTCCCTGTCGAATGGCCTGTTCTCCTCGGTCGGAATAGGTGAGTCAATTCCTTTCCTTAGAACCGTACTTGAGAATTTCCTGACTCATACGGCTCAGCAGTCAATTCTTTTTTTGTTCTATTATCTTGAAGTTAACTAAAAGAAAAAAAGAAGTTATTTACATAAGTTTCAAACTTGAATTTGGACTAATAAAGAATTTCTTTTTAAGTTTTATCTTTTCTCCTACCTTCAGAAAAGGGAATAAAGCATCGGCATTAACACCCTCATTAGAATTTTCTGAAAAGTAACTATCTCTATTTTATATATCATATACTTTATAATATATCCATTTCTATAGAATCTTGGAAAAAGTCTTTTCTTTCTTATTTATAAAGTAAAGAGAAAAGACTTTCTATCTTTGGGATTTGATACTACACCGCTGCTCAAAATATCGGGGGATCTACTTTATTACATAAGTGGATTCCTGACTTTTCTATCATGAGATAAGTAAGCAGTTTTTATTGTATCGGTTCAAAACCGCGTTAATGGATCCTTACGATGCTTCCTTTATCAATTAGATCTTTTATCCATAGAAAAGGGGGTATCTAGACATATTGATTTCTTCATATTTTGACTTCTATGAAGTTTCATTCTTTGCTACAGCTGATAAAAATCGTTGTTTTGGACGATATATGTATATGTAGAAAGCCTTTATTTCTAGTATTTATTATATTAGTATTTGTGGATTTGCTTGTTCTTTTCTTTTTTCTTTCTATAGTGGAGATAGTCGCACGTAATGACAGATCACGGCCATATTATTAAAAGCTTGGGGTAAGAATGGGTTTCGCTCGAGCGCCCGAAAATAATATTCCAAAGCTTTAGTATGTTCTCCGTTACTTGTGTGGATAAGGCCTATGTTATAAAGTATATAACTTCGATCATAGGGATCAATTTCCAGTCGCATAGCCTCATAATAATTCTGTAAAGCTTCCGCATAATTTCCTTCAGATTGAGCTGACATCCGTTACGGTCGTCATTCGGTTCAAAGAATCTCCGCTCCAGAACCGTACGTGAGATTTTCATCTCATACGGCTCCTCCCTTATGTGTGTAATGATAAAAATACATAGAATCAAAAAAGATTGCAGTATTCTCATTATTAACTGAACAGGGCTAGTGTTTTTACAAAAAAATATCTAGCCAACCTTCCTGTAAAAAATGATTTCTTAACATTAAGTATGTTGGTACTGGATAAAAAAAACAGTAACTCCAACAATTTCTTTGTCCTCAACGCTGCTTAATTTCGCGGAATTAGTCACCTCAATAATCTTCGATGGTTATATGGGTATCCAAAATATGAACGAGATGGATATTTATTGTCCCAACCATTCTTGTTTGTCGCAATCTCGATAAGACATGGATATCTATCTCTCTATATATAGATACAAAGTTTTCGTGTTCTTGATTCCCAAGCGTAGTGCTTCTTTCCCAATGCTGCCTATCAGTACTACTAGTAGGTTAGGGTTGACCTAACCACATAAGTATAGGTATAACCTTTCGCTTAATACTATAAACCTAAAGTTTAAGCATATGAGGCTGCATTAATCGAGGATACACGACAGAAGGAATTAATCCTTTATATTTACAAATTTCACCTTCAGCAAGCGTGGGTTTTTTCCACTTTTTACCGATTTCGGTAAAAAAATAGAATCAAATCGCACCATCTCTGTAATAAGTGAATGCCCTTTTTTCTCCCGAAGTTGTCGGAATTATTCGTAATAAGATATTGGCTACAATTGAAAAGGTTTTATCAATAAAATTTTCATTTATCCGAGATCTAGGCATAGGTAAAAATCCATTCTATAATTTAATGAATTATCGTGTGAGAAATAAATCCCACAAATAAAGGAATTGTACAATACAGTGCGAAATAACGTAAAAACGGACTCATTAATTTAATCCAATTTGTTTATCCTAAGACCCCGTAGGAGGTTTTTTTTAGAATTTTTCTTTCTATTTTGATAGTTTGAATAGGTTTTATGCATTTATCAAAAATATGAATGATTCACTATTCACCCGGTTTCTGGACATCATTATGTAGGAGAGATGGCCGAGTGGTTCAAGGCGTAGCATTGGAACTGCTATGTAGGCTTTTTGTTTACCGAGGGTTCGAATCCCTCTCTTTCCGAATCTTTACCAAATTCATCAATATTACTCATCACAATGCATACCATTATTTCCCATTTTTTGATATGGACTCTCTATTCATAATTTTTCGGTAATACAAAAAATAGTTGAAAAAAGTGGGCAAGGAATGACAATTTTACCATATCCATGTCTATGATATATGAATGGCGGAAAATCCTGGTATAAAAACTCGTGTTATTTTAGTTAGGTTTAAGTCTGACGAGAATAATATTCTACAACTAGTAATTCATTTATTTTCAAACCAACCCATTTATTATCTATTATTTGATTGATTAATCCTTTATATTGGAATGGGTGAAGAGTCAAATGATTTGGCAATTTCTCACGGGGGGCTGAATCAAGATAATTTTGAATCAGAGTTTTCGATTTTTGTTCATCCTTCGCTGTAATAATATCTTGAGGTTTGCAACGATAACTTGGTATATCCACTATATGACCATTAACTAAAACATGTCTATGGTTAATTAATTGGCGTGCTTGAGGAATAGTCGCAGCCATACCCAACCGAAAAAGTATGTTATCCAAGCGCATTTCAAGTAGTTGTAATAAAACCTGACCAGTTGATCCTTTAGCTTTTCCGGCGATACGAACGTATTTAAGCAATTGTCGTTCTGTAAGACCATAATGAAAACGCAATTTTTGTTTTTCTTCTAAACGAATACGATATTGAGATTTTTTACTGGAGCGCGATTGATTTCTAAGTTCGCTTTTGACTGTTGGCCTTTTACTAGTTAGTCCTGGTAAAGACCCCAGACGACGTATTTTTTTGAAACGAGGTCCTCTGTAACGTGACATAAAGACTCCTTTTTTAATGGAAAATCTTATAAATCAAAATTAAAACTAAACTAAATGAAAAATATTCTATTATAAATGAAGCAAAATCTACTAAAGTATTATACTACAAAGAAGAATTAGACGAATTCTATCAATATCCGAACTTTATTCTATTGTATAGAAAAAAAAAGAAAAGAAGTAGGTTCTTTTCTTGATTTGTTCCACAACGATCGAATTCTCCCAATTTTTTTATTTATAAAAAAGATATTCTCAATTATGTAAAAAATTGAAAACAAATTGAGAAAAGCCGGCTATCGGATTCGAACCGATGACCATCGCATTACAAATGCGATGCTCTAACCTCTGAGCTAAGCGGGCTAACATAACCAAAATATGCGTATGCATAGGAATTTAATAAAAGGGATCTTAATTATAAATTGTTAGTTATTTATAACATAATTCAAATTAATACAAACATAGAAAATATAGAATATCCAATCCAATATTTCTTATTTATATTATTTTTTTGATATTTTAGTGCATAACATAAAGTACAAAATAGGGATTAATAATTCATATTAATATAATAAATTTCGATCGATTTATCAAATAGATATCTATTTGATTATTTCAAAAATATTATTATTGTAAATTTTAGTAAAGTAACTAATAATAATAATTAGGAATTTCATATTTCTAAATTAATGTCTAATTCTACATTAAAAGAATGGTTACTTATAGCCATTCGATTCGTTTTAGTTCTATCAATTCTATATGAATAAATGGATTGTTTATTTCAACAAAAACAAAAAAATGAAAATTTTCATTTTTTTGTTTTGTTATAGATAGTCTGTATCTGTTTGCTTTAAGGAAAAAAGAAAAAAATGAAAGAAAGAGAAAAGCCCAACCTAGATCATAATAAAAGACTCCCAAGTTTTCAGTCGGAAAGAGAAGATAAAAAACTAAGATGAAAAAAAAAAAAGAATCGACCATTCGAGTATTCAAAATTTAATGAAAAAATAATAGAAGTAGGGGCATAGAATCGAAATAGATATGTGGTATATATCTGTGTATATTGAATTGTGAATAGATAGATAATAGAATCATTTCTAATTCAAGCAAATAATGGTATCGAGTATAGATGAAAGAGGGGGATATGGCGAAATTGGTAGACGCTACGGACTTAATTGGATTGAGTCTTGGTATGGAAACTTACCAAGTGAGAACTTTCAAATTCAGAGAAACCCTGGAATTCACAAAGGGCAATCCTGAGCCAAATCCTGTTTTCCGAAAACAAAGAAAAGTTCATAAAGTGATAATAAAAAAGGGATAGGTGCAGAGACTCAATGGAAGCTGTTCTAACAAAAGGAGTTGACGATTTTTCCTTTTTGCATTAGGAAAATAATAGAATCCTTCCGTCAAAATTCCAGGAATGGATCAAAGATAAACATATATATACTGAAATAGTATTTCAATTGATTAATGAAGATCCATTTGTGATAAAAATATTCACAAATGAAAGATGTGAATCAAATCAATTCCAAGTTGAAGAAAAGATGGAATATTCATTGATCAAATTATTCACTCCATCATAATCTGATAGATCCCTTGAAGAACTGATCCATCAGACGAGAATAAAGATAGAGTCCTATTCTACATGTCAATACCGACAACAATGAAATTTATAGTAAGAGGAAAATCCGTCGACTTAAGAAATCGTGAGGGTTCAAGTCCCTCTATCCCCAAAAGGCCTGTTTAACTTTCTAATTTTTTCCCATACCCTCCCTCTCTATCTTTAAGTCGTTACTTATGTGCTTTATTCAGTTTATATTCAGTTTATTCTTTCACAACTAAATTGGAATTTGTCTTTTTATTTTCAAAAATTTCTTATCATAATTACAAGTCACAAGTTTTGAAATATATATGTGAAACACATAGAATTTTTTTTATGATAAACGTACAAATGAATATTTTATTTTTGAGCAAGGAATTCTCATATGCGTGATTAACAAAACAATACAAAATAATTCCTACTACTGAAACTAACTTACAAACTTTTCTTTTTCGTCTTTTTTTTTACTTAGTTGATATAGATTCATTGACATATACTCCAGTAATCTTTTAAAATAAAAATGAGTCTTATGCGTCAAGAATGGTCGGGATAGCTCAGTTGGTAGAGCAGAGGACTGAAAATCCTCGTGTCACCAGTTCAAATCTGGTTCCTGGCACATGATTCATTTGTCTGAATATCTATTTAAGTATCTGTAGATATATTTTTCCTAGATGATTAAAGAATAGATGCATTTTTTTAGGTATATTCGCTGAATCTATAATGAATTCTTTATTTATTTGATTTTGTTTACCTTTTTTCTGCGTTACAAAAAAAATCTTTCTATTTCGATAATATTCGAATGGTTTAATTAGTTGGTTGAAAGACCTAAAAGTCTACTCTAATAGAGTTCATGGGTGGAGTGGGAATATTCAAAATTCATCTTAGATGGATTACACAAAAAGAATCGAGCCCTTTTCTTTCTTTATGTTTTTTTCCGTTTTCTTCATCTCCCTTGATCTTACTATTTGTTTTTCGTGGCCATATAATTGTTGATGTTGATGTGCACGTTAAATAGTTCATGATAAAGAATTTTTGTAGTTCATCCTATTTATTTTATCGGCTTGGCTCATAATAAATAAGTATTGTTCCTATTTTAGAATCTTAAAGAACCCCTATCCCATTTTAATCCCTATATTATTTATGAATTTTGTGATTTCTCACATACATAATAAGATGTGAATGATACTTCCATTATTCTGACTGATTTAATGTCAATTACTTTGTCTGATCTATAAGAGAATGTACTGATATTCTTTGAATATCAGGGGTTGTAGAAGTTTGGATTAGTTTCTTATTTTTATCATTTAGTGAGCATCTTGTATTTCATAAAAATTTGGGGCGATATAATCTTTACGCAAAGGCCATCCTATCCAACTTTCGGGCATTAAAATACGTCTCAGACGCGGATGATTATCATAAGAGATTCCCAACATATCATAAGATTCCTTTTCTTGAAAATCCGCACTTTTCCAAACCCAGAAAATGGAAGGAATTCTGGGATTTTTTCTTGCGACAAATATTTTTATGCAGACCTCTTCGGGTTGATCTATACCATACTCTAGTCTCGTAAGGTGATATACACTAGCTAATAGTCCTCCTGGTGCTACATCATAGGCACATTGGGAACGTAGATAATTGTAACCATATACATATAAAATGACAGCAATGGAATGCCAATCCTCGGGCTTTATTTGTAAAGTCTCGATTCCTTGGTAATCGAAACCCAATGATCTATGAATTAGTCCATGTTTGACTAGCCAAGAAGACAAACGACCTTGCATTTTTTTGCTTCTCCTGAATTTTTTAATGAATTTGGTATTAGTCTTTCCTATTTACATTATGATGAAATTAAAAAAAAAGGAATTGCTATTTCTTATTGTACTTTAAAAAAATGTGTCAGATGGTATCTCTGAAGTAGATGGCAGTTGATAGAATAATTCTTGACCATAATTGCCAGTATGAGTACTGTATCCAATATGAAACTTGTGGTTGGTTGTAAAACATCTATTCTCTCGTTGAGAACTCATTTGATTTTCATATATTTCTCGAGATATTTTCTTACGAAGTTTTGTTATAGCATCTATAATAGCCTCCGGTTTAGGTGGACAGCCCGGCAAATAGACATCCACTGGGATTAGTTTATCCACGCCCCGAACAGTACTATAAGAATCGGTACTAAACATCCCCCCTGTAATTGTACATGCTCCCATAGCAATAACATATTTAGGTTCGGGCATTTGTTCATATAATCGAACTAAAGAAGGAGCCATTTTCATAGTGACTGTGCCCGCAGTTAAAATTAGGTCTGCTTGCCGAGGACTCGATCGTGGTACTAGTCCATAACGATCAAAGTCGAATCGTGATCCTATTAATGAAGCAAATTCAATGAAGCAACAACTAGTACCATAGAGAAGCGGCCATAAACTGGATAATCTTGACCAATTTGAAAGATCATTTAATGTAGTTGAAATAACTGAATTTTTGGTTGTTTGATCAAGTAAGGGAAACTCAATGGAATTCATAATTGTCTCAATATTTTTTTCTAATTGTCTAATCTAATTGTCTAAATAGTCAAGAATTAAGACCATTCTAATGCCCCCTTTCGCCATGCATAAACTGAACCAACAATTAGGATAAGCACGAATATGAAAGCTTCTATAAATACGGATACCCCTAATACATCGAAACTCATTGCCCAAGGATAAAGAAAAACCGTTTCAACATCAAAAACAACAAAAATGAGAGCAAACATATAATAACGGATTCGAAATTGTAACCAAGCATCACCTATTGGTTCTATTCCCGATTCATAACTAGAAAGTTTCTCTGGTCCCTTGCTAATCGGGGCTAAAATTCCAGAAATTAGAAATGCCAAAATAGGAATAAAACTTGATATTATTAGAAATGCCCAAAAAATATCATATTCGTAAAGAAGAAACATAAACGTACTCCTCTGAATGTGGAAAATATACCGGATTAGTATTAATTATTAGTCTAAAGTTTAAATAATAAAGTATAAATTTTTTTAGACTAGTATCTGAATATACTACTATTAGTATTATTCTATCGAATATTAATATGTTCCGATAGAAATTTACAAATTCTTTCTATTCTATTCTTAATTTAGTAATAGTATAGTATTAGTAATGAGATCTATTCGATCGTAAATGTAAATATTATTAGTATCTGTAGGAATATTAGGGCTATACGGACTCGAACCGTAGACTTTCTCGGTAAAACAAATCAAACTGATTATTATCTAAATGATTTGAATTGTTTTAAAAACCCAACGTGCATTTTTTTTGCATTGAGCTTTTTCATTAACTGATAGAAATATTAGTTAGTCCACCATCTTTTTTCTTGACAGCAAGAATAAAGAGATGATTCCCTATGCTCTGATTTTTTTATTTGGATTACAATCTAAGAGCACTACCAAAGTGTTTCAAAGAAGGATTATCTTGACGTAGGTCTGCTTCTGGCCTAGATCAACTTAAGTTAAATGGACTCTTTATCTACCTACTAAAATTAAAATCTAAGATAGGAAATGACACTTCATACACCTTAAAGTTCATAAGATAGGAAGAAAAGATAATCTTTTTTAGGTCCCTATACCCGCATTATGCCTAGCATTGACGAGAAATGAGTATTCACCTTATCAATATCTCAAATCAATGATGGATTCGATTTTATGGCTAAACCCTTTGTCAGGCTATTGTTCTCTTGTTTTGTTCCTTAAAATGGAGTAAGACATCGATTTCTTACTATAAGATAAACTCTTTTGATTACAAGATGAAACTCCTCTGAAAAAAACATTGGCGCTCGTGTAAACGAGGTGCTCTACCTAACTGAGCTATAGCCCTTGTGCTTTTGATACATATTTTATCATAGTATGTAGATAATTTCTTGTCAAGATGAAAATTACACGATCCAATCCCTTGAATGGATATTGCGTTGGTATTGCTTCTAAGTAATATTACATTTATAATCAATTGATCTGATAGATAGGTACCATCCTTTTTTTTTTTTTGGGGGGGGGGTTGATAAATGACCTACTTAACTCAGTGGTTAGAGTATTGCTTTCATACGGCGGGAGTCATTGGTTCAAATCCAATAGTAGGTAAAATATAGTTAGAACTTATTAGATACCATTCACTCTGGTATCTAATAAGTTTTTCTACTCATCTTTTTATTTTTTTCTATCTTTTCTTACTGTTTCATTTTCCATTTTTTAGTTATTCCGATATTCGGACGCATCAACTTGTTATGAAATCACATTGATAGCCTCTACTCGTGTCCTAGCTCGTCTAAGAGCTAGATTTGCCTCAATTGTTTGTCTCTTGCCTTCCGCCTTATTCAAATTAGCTTCTGCTATTTCAAGAGTTTGCTGTGCTTCTTGTGGATCAATGTCACTACCCTTTTCCGCATCATTTACTAAAACAGTGATCTCATTATTGTTTATTCTAGCAAAACCGCCCATCAGAGCCATCGTTAACCATTGGTCTTTAAGAAGACGTATTCTCAAAATACCTATATCTACGGCTGTGGCAATAGGCGCATGATTTGGTAATACTCCAATTTGTCCGCTATTAGTAGATAAAATGATTTCCTTCACTTCCGAATCCCAAACAATTCGATTGGGGGTCAGTACACAAAGATTTAAAGTCATTTCTTCAAATTGCTCTCCATTTCTAAGTTCGTAGCTTTCGCAGTAGCTTCATCGATATTACCTACCAAATAAAAGGCTTGTTCAGGAAGACCATCTAATTCTCCAGAAAGAATCAATTTAAACCCTCTAATTGTTTCTGCTAGACTAACATATTTCCCCGGCGAACCGGTAAAAACTTCTGCTACGAAAAAAGGTTGTGATAAGAAACGCTCAATTTTTCGTGCTCTTGCTACGGTTAAGCGATCTTCTTCGGATAATTCGTCCAAGCCAAGGATAGCTATAATGTCTTGAAGTTCTTTGTAACGTTGTAAAGTTTGTTTAACTCTTTGCGCAGTCTCATAATGTTCTTCACCAACGATTCGAGGTTGGAGCATAGTTGAGGTTGAATCTAAAGGATCTACTGCTGGATAGATACCTTTGGCCGCTAATCCTCTTGATAGTACAGTAGTAGCATCTAAATGTGCAAATGTCGTAGCAGGCGCAGGATCGGTTAAATCGTCTGCGGGTACATAAACTGCTTGAATAGAAGTTATGGACCCCTCTTTGGTAGAAGTGATTCTTTCTTGTAAAGAACCCATTTCAGTACTAAGAGTGGGTTGATAACCCACAGCAGAAGGCATTCGACCCAATAAGGCAGATACTTCAGATCCTGCTTGGACGAAGCGAAAGATATTGTCGATAAATAGAAGTACATCTTGTTCATTGACATCTCGAAAATATTCCGCCATAGTCAGGGCAGTTAAACCAACTCTCATACGAGCTCCGGGCGGTTCATTCATTTGACCATATACTAGAGCTACTTTTGATTCTGCAATATTTTGTTCATTAATTACTCCAGATTCTTTCATTTCCATATAAAGATCATTTCCCTCACGAGTACGTTCACCTACTCCGCCAAATACAGATACACCTCCATGAGCTTTGGCAATGTTATTGATCAATTCCATAATCAGTACCGTTTTACCCACTCCAGCTCCACCGAAAAGTCCTATTTTTCCTCCACGACGATAAGGAGCTAAAAGATCTACTACTTTTATTCCTGTTTCAAAAATGGCTAATTTTGTATCTAATTGTATAAAGGCAGGCGCAGATCTATGAATGGGAGATGTTGTGCGAGTATCTACAGGACCTAAATTATCAATGGGCTCTCCAAGCACGTTGAAAATTCGTCCTAGAGTTGCTCCACCTACTGGAACACTTAGGGCAGCTCCTGTGTCAATCACTTCCATTCCTCTCATTAGACCTTCTGTCGCACTCATAGCTACAGCTCTAATTCGATTATTTCCTAATAATTGCTGTACTTCACAAGTCACATTAATTTGTTGACCAACAGTATCTCGACCCTTAACTATCAGAGCGTTGTAAATATTAGGCATCTTACCTGGGGGAAAAGCTACATCTAGTACCGGACCAATTATTTGGGCGATACGTCCCAGATTTTTTTTTTCAAGCGCAGAAACCTCAGGACCAGAAGTAGTAGGATTGATTCGCATATAAAAATAGATTCAAATTTTTTCCGGAAAATTTTTGAAATCAAAAAGAAATGTTCGATAACAAAGCAAGTTGATCGGTTAATTCAATAATAAATAAGAAATGGGAGTTAGTACTCCATTTTTTTGATACCATTCGACCAATCCAATTAAATTGTTTACTTATTCAATTTCAATAATTGAATTCTTAAGTTTATCCCAGTCATTTTTAAAATTTCAATTGGATAAAATCTTTCGAAAGTTTTTTATTTTTTTCTATCATTATAGACAATATCATCTATATTCTCTATGGAAGTCGAACCTGAACCTTATTTACAATTCTTTTTTTTTCAATATCATCAGCTTTCGTATTTCATCAGTAGACAATTTATACTTAGCATATTTTTTTACCTACTTTTTTTCCCGGGAGAAGTCTGCCTATTTTTACATCTAGGATTTACATATACAACATATATCACTGTCAAGATTAAGAGTGAATTTTTGGATTATTTAGATTAGATATTTCGATTCCAAAATTAAAAAAAGGGATAGGAGATTAAAAATTGAAAAAAAAAAACAAAAATTGGGTTGCGCCATACATATAAAAGAGTATACAATAATGATGTATTTGACAAATCAAATACCATCGTTTAATAATAACGAACCTTGGGGATTAATTGATAATATTAGTTTATTATTTGGGAAAGATTCCTGTGAAATGAAAGATTTCATTAACTCCTAAGTCATGTCGAGTAGACCTTGTTGTTTCGAGAATTCTTAATTCATGAGTTGTAGGGAGGGATTTATGTCACCACAAACAGAGACTAAAGCAAGTGTTGGGTTCAAAGCTGGTGTTAAAGATTATAAATTGACTTATTATACTCCTGACTATGAAACCAAAGATACTGATATCTTGGCAGCATTCCGAGTAACTCCTCAACCAGGAGTTCCGCCTGAAGAAGCAGGTGCCGCGGTAGCCGCCGAATCTTCTACTGGTACATGGACAACTGTGTGGACCGATGGGCTTACCAGTCTTGATCGTTACAAAGGGCGATGCTACGGCCTTGAACCTGTTGCTGGGGAAGAAAATCAATATATTGCTTATGTAGCTTATCCCTTAGACCTTTTTGAAGAAGGTTCTGTTACTAACATGTTTACTTCCATTGTCGGTAATGTATTTGGGTTCAAGGCCCTGCGTGCTCTACGTCTGGAGGATTTGCGAATCCCTACTGCTTATATTAAAACTTTCCAAGGTCCGCCTCATGGCATCCAAGTTGAGAGAGATAAATTGAACAAGTATGGTCGTCCCCTATTAGGATGTACTATTAAACCTAAATTGGGGTTATCCGCTAAGAATTATGGTAGAGCTGTTTATGAATGTCTTCGTGGGGGACTTGATTTTACCAAAGATGATGAAAATGTGAATTCCCAACCATTTATGCGTTGGAGAGACCGTTTCTTATTTTGTGCCGAAGCCATTTTTAAATCACAGGCTGAAACAGGTGAAATCAAAGGGCATTACTTGAATGCAACTGCGGGTACATGCGAAGAAATGATGAAAAGAGCTGTATTTGCCAGAGAATTAGGCGTTCCTATCGTAATGCATGATTATTTAACGGGGGGATTCACTGCAAATACTAGCTTGGCTCATTATTGCCGAGATAATGGTCTACTTCTTCATATACACCGTGCAATGCATGCAGTTATCGACAGACAAAAGAATCATGGTATGCACTTTCGTGTACTAGCTAAAGCATTACGTTTGTCTGGTGGAGATCATGTTCACGCCGGTACCGTAGTAGGTAAACTTGAAGGGGAAAGAGAAATCACTTTAGGTTTTGTTGATTTACTACGTGATGATTTTGTTGAAAAAGATCGAAGTCGCGGTATTTATTTCACTCAGGATTGGGTTTCTCTACCAGGTGTTTTGCCTGTAGCTTCGGGAGGTATTCACGTTTGGCATATGCCTGCTCTGACCGAGATCTTTGGGGATGATTCTGTACTCCAATTTGGCGGAGGAACTTTAGGACACCCTTGGGGAAATGCACCAGGTGCTGTAGCTAATCGAGTAGCTCTTGAAGCATGTGTGCAGGCTCGAAATGAAGGACGCGATCTTGCTCGTGAAGGTAATGAAATTATCCGTGAGGCTAGCAAATGGAGTCCTGAATTAGCTGCTGCTTGTGAAGTATGGAAGGAGATCAAATTTGAATTCGAAGCAATGGATACTTTGTAAGCAGAGAATTAATTGCAATTAAACTCGGCCCAATCTTTTCCTAAAAGGATTGAGCCGAATACAATACTACAAACAATACTACAATACAAAGATACTTATTATCTAAAGATACTTATTATATATATATATATATATTTATATATATATATATATTAGTTTTTGTTTTGTATTGGAATAGATTGGAATAGAAAGGTGGTAAGCAGACGAGATTTTACGAAAAAAGTTATTCCAATTTCTAAGGGAAGTTGCTTTATTTTTTTCTATTTCTATATTAAATATATTAAAATTCCATTTTTATATTTATTTATAGATTTCGATTATAGATTTCGATAATTTATAGATTTCGATCATTTTTTATAAGTTTTTAGTTTAGAATTCGAATAGTTTAGAATTCGAATCTAATAAAATTTATATATTAAAAGAATTTTTGTTATAAATAATTATAACAATTATAACTTATAACATAATAATAGAATTTCTAATATTTGAAATAGAAAATATAGTCTTAATGAAATATTAATATTTCATTACTATTAGATTTCTATTTTAAATTTTCTAATTTATCATTTTTATTTTATTCGTTTGTTTTCTCGATTGTATTCTTTTTCAATACTAATATTGACAATAGTGTATCAAATAAATATAATCCGATCGTGAGTAAATTGATCAATTTACTCACGTGAAATAGGCTTTATTACTTCATCAAATGGTAGGTTCATTGGATTTTCTGCGATACAACCAATAAATTCTTTTTTGATTAAAAGGTAAGTAATTCAATTATATATAATAATTATATATAATAATGTATAACATAGTAGATAAAGAGGTGGTATACCATTTTTTTTTAGAAATTTTTTTTTGTTTTATCTGTTCATTTGTATGTTGAGAATCAATTCGACTTCAACATTTTGAGTTTTTCTATTTTTTTGAATGTCTGATATTTTATTAGACAATTCAATCTTTTCATTTTATTGTTTTTATTGCGATTGGATATATACACCCACGTTATTTTCTAAATTGTATTGGGGTTGCTAACTCAATGGTAGAGTACTCGGCTTTTAAGAGCGATTCTATTTTTTACACATTTCTATGAAGCAATCGGTTCGTCCATACCATTGGTAGAGCTTGTAAAACCACGACTGATCCATAAAGGAATGAATGGAAAAAGTAGCATGTCGTATCGATGAAGAATTCTAAAAATATTTCATTCTCTTATAGGATCCGGCCAGAATTTTTGTTTGTGAATTCTTGGCTCGGAACAAAAAAATTCAGTTGGGTTTAATTAATAAAGGGATAGAGCTTGGTGACTCCAATTATAATAGGGAAACAAAAAGCAACGAGCTTTCATTTTTTTTATTTGAATGATTACCCCATCTAATTGTACGTTAAAAAGATATTAGTGCTTGATATGGGAAAAGCTTTTCCGGTGAATGGATTATTTATTTTTGTTATGAGTCCTAACTATATAGCTATTTTCCATTATATTTTTGGGTAGCGATAAATGTGTAAAAGAAAGAGTATATTGATAAAGATATTTTTTCCAAAATCAAAAGAGCGATTAGGTTGAAAAAAAATAAAGGATTCCTAACTAGCTTGTTATCCTAGAACAAAAATTAGGTGGAAAAGCGATTAGAGAGAGTCCGTTGATGATTTTTACTTGTTTTGTAGGTATATATACATATACCTATAATTCCCTGTTTTGATCATATCGCACTATGTATCATTTGATAATCCAATGAATCTCTGATTCTTTGTTTGACTAAATAGACTTTTTTAATTTTAAATGGAGGAATCTCGAGCATATTTAGAACTCCATAGATCTCGACACCAGGACACCCTATACCCTCTTTTTTTCCGGGAATCTATTTACGGACTAGCTTGTGGTCATGGGTCCATTTTTGTAGAAAATGTCGGTTATAACAATAAATTTAGTTTACTAATTGTAAAACGTTTAATTACTCGAATGTATCAACAGACTCATTTCATCATTTTTACTAACGATTCTAACAAAAATCCTTTTATGGGTTATAACAATCATTTTTATTCTCAAATAATATTAGAAGGTTTTGTTGTCGTCGTGGAGATTCTATTTTCCCTACAATTTTGTATATCTTCCTTAAGGGAATTCGAAATCGTAAAATCTTATAATAATTTGCGATCAATTCATTCCATTTTTCCCTTTTTCGAAGATAAACTGATATATTTAAATCATGAGTCAGATATACGAATACCCTATCCTATCCACCTGGAAATCTTGGTTCAAATCCTTCGATATTGGATAAAAGATGTCTCTTTCTTTCATTTATTAAGGTTTTTTTTTTCTTATTATTATAATTGGAATAGTATTTTTACTCCAAAAAAATGGATTTCTACTTTTTTTTCAAAAAGTAATCCAAGATTTTTTTTGTTCCTATATAATTTATATGTATGGGAATATGAATCTATCTTTCTTTTTCTACGTAACAAATCCTCTAAGTTACGATTAAAATATTTTCGCGTTTTTTTTGAGCGAATTTTTTTCTATGAAAAAATAGAACATCTTGTAGAAGTATCTGTTAAGGATTGTTCATATACCTTATCATTCTTTAAGGATACTTTCATGCATTATGTTAGATATCAAGGAAAATCCATTTTGGTTTCAAAGAATACTCCTCTTTTGATAAATAAATGGAAATACTATTTTATCTATTTATGGCAATGTCATTTTGATATTTGGTCTCGACCAGGAACGATCCATATAAACCAATTATCCCAACATTCATTTCACTTTTTGGGCTATTTTTTAAGTATTCGGCCCAATCTTTCAGTGGTACGAAATCAGATGTTGCAAAATTCATTTCTAATAAAAATGGTTATGAAAAGGCTTGATACAATAGTTCCAATTATTCCTCTAATTAGATCATTGGCGAAAGCAAAATTTTGTAATGTATTTGGCCATCCCATTAGTAAGCCGGTTTGGGCCAATTTATCTGATTTTGATATTATTGACCGGTTTTTGCGGATATGCCGAAATTTTTCTCATTATTACAATGGATCCGCAAAAAAAAAGAGTTTGTATCAAATAAGATATATACTTCGGCTTTCTTGTATAAAAACTTTGGCTCGTAAGCACAAAAGTACTGCGCGCACTTTTTTGAAAAGATTAGGGTCAGAAAAATTATTGGAAGAATTCTTTACAGAAGAAGAAGAGACTTTTTCTTTGATTTTTCCAAGAACTTCTTTTACTTTGCAGAGGTTATATATAGGTCGGATTTGGTATTTGGATATTCTTGTCAGAAACGATTTCGTCAATCATTTCTAATATAAAATAGGTTATGATACTTTGTAAATCGGTGTAAATAGGTAAATCGAAATTCTTATTAAATGAAGATAAACAAAAAAATCATTTTTTTAGTATTCTATATTTTTTAGTATTCTATATCTATAGGATTTTGAAATGCTCACGGAGTAAGAGTCAAGATTCGGGGTTCATTAATTGACTATTTGACTTTCTTAGAGTCTTTTCCTAGGGAAGTAATTCCGGTTTAGATGTATGCATAGGGAAAGCCGTGTGCAATGAAAAATGCAAGCACGGTTTGGGGAGGGATTTTTTATTGTTTTATTCTTGAATTTGATTAAAGAATAAATTATCTACTTCATCCGACTAGTTCCGGGTTCGAGTCCCGGGCAACCCACTAGAATTAATATATCGAAATTCTATATATAGAATTATAGCGATCCATAGAAAATAAACTCATTTTTAATGAATGAAATGAGGTAAAAAAGTAAATTCGGATAAATCTAAATAAGAGCATACTTACTATGGATATTGGTATTGGTTGACACTGGTATATAAGTCATGTTATACTGTTGAATAACAAGTCCTCAAATTTTCTAATTCTAGATAATTTTGGTGCTTGGGAGTCCCTAATGATTAAATGAACCAAGATTTTACCATGACTGCAATTTTAGAGAGACGCGAGAGCGAAAGCCTATGGGGTCGCTTCTGTAACTGGATAACCAGCACCGAAAATCGTCTTTACATTGGATGGTTTGGTGTTTTGATGATTCCTACTTTATTGACCGCAACTTCTGTATTTATTATCGCTTTTATTGCTGCCCCTCCAGTAGATATTGATGGTATTCGTGAGCCTGTTTCTGGATCTCTACTTTATGGAAACAATATCATTTCTGGTGCCATTATTCCTACTTCTGCGGCTATAGGTTTGCACTTTTATCCTATTTGGGAAGCGGCATCTGTTGATGAATGGTTATACAACGGCGGTCCTTATGAACTAATTGTTCTACACTTCTTACTTGGTGTAGCTTGCTACATGGGGCGTGAGTGGGAACTTAGTTTTCGTTTGGGTATGCGTCCTTGGATTGCTGTTGCATATTCAGCTCCTGTTGCAGCCGCTACTGCTGTTTTCTTGATCTATCCTATTGGTCAGGGAAGCTTTTCAGATGGTATGCCTCTAGGAATTTCAGGTACTTTCAATTTTATGATTGTATTTCAGGCTGAGCATAATATTCTTATGCATCCATTTCACATGTTAGGTGTAGCTGGTGTATTCGGCGGCTCCCTATTCAGTGCTATGCATGGTTCCTTGGTAACTTCTAGTTTGATCAGGGAAACCACAGAAAATGAATCTGCTAATGAAGGTTACAGATTTGGTCAAGAGGAAGAAACCTATAATATTGTAGCTGCTCATGGTTATTTTGGCCGATTGATCTTCCAATATGCAAGTTTCAACAATTCTCGTTCTTTACATTTCTTCTTAGCTGCTTGGCCTGTAGTAGGTATTTGGTTTACCGCTTTAGGTATCAGCACTATGGCTTTCAACTTAAATGGTTTCAATTTCAACCAATCCGTAGTTGATAGTCAAGGTCGTGTAATTAATACCTGGGCTGATATTATTAACCGAGCTAACCTTGGTATGGAAGTAATGCATGAACGTAATGCTCATAATTTCCCTCTAGATCTAGCTGCGATCGACGCTCCATCTATTAATGGATAAAATTTGGATCTTAAGGTAGATTAGTTTTTGAAAGTAAAAGGCAATATCAACTTTTTTGATATTGCCCCTTTACTTTTATTTATTTGATTAGTAATCTTTTTATTTATAAATATTTATACATAAGTTTTTGATTTCTTTCGCGATTCTTTAGCATTTTTCCTATCTTAAAAGGAAAAAAGAATGATAACGAACGAAAGGATAGAATTTTATATATAGATCATTTTTACATAGTATAAGGGCGGATGTAGCCAAGTGGATCAAGGCAGTGGATTGTGAATCCACCATGCGCGGGTTCAATTCCCGTCGTTCGCCCATTAAGTTTATTTATTTTTCTTAATAAATGATTCGCTACAAAAGGATTTTTTTTTAGTGAACGTGTCACAGTTAATTACTCCTTTTTCTTGTAAAGACGAAGAAACAATTTCTATTTTCTCTACTATT
>Ga0315911_1000027_pt1 | contig 85143 bp, 83 predicted proteins | sample Edanod1MG_FD_207737 | JGI IMG/M metagenome (GOLD analysis project Ga0315911, IMG submission 207737) | Root nodule microbial communities collected in Santa Monica, California, United States - Edamame nodules 1 | ecosystem: Host-associated > Plants > Roots > Nodule | place: USA: California... | reverse complement strand
ATCTGACCCGAGCAATGAATATCCTCGGGATCAGGCCGCTGATCGCCGCGATCGCGGCCTGACGCTGGCCCAGTTTTGGCTTCAAGATTGACTGCCCTGCAAGGCCGTTTTTACACGGCCAAGACCCATGGCGGCCAAAAGGGTTTCGGCCTGACCAAGCACGCCCGATCAGGGCACGCGACCCGATCGCCGCGTTTCCGCTTCCTGCAGAAGCTCGAAGCAGAGAAGAACGATCGCAAGGACCGCTCTCGGATCAAAGACCCGAAACCGTCTGTCGAAGAGCTGTTCCATCCCCGGAAGCCAACATGAACCAGACATGCCCACGATGACGGAGGCCGCTGATCCGGATATGGCGGGAGACAGTTGGATTGGAGTTCTTGTCCTGGGGAAATTGCTGCGTTGCGTGAGTGGGCGACTGGCACGAACCGAGTAGCCAGGTAGCCGATCTACGGCCGGTTCACCGTAGGCCTCGATACGCCAGTTCCGCAGGAGACCAAGTGCTATTGGAGCAACTCAGGGGTGACGCCAACTGTATGCACCAAATGGTGCGGAACGTCCGTTTGGGAATGCCAACTACGGACGATGCATTGCTTTGGACAGGTCCACCACAGGGCGATCAGCCATGTCGTACCGGATGAAGTACCGATAGAGCTTGATAGGGGTTCTGGCGCGCGTTCTCGTAGCTCGGTATGTGTGCGACGGCCCCGAATACTCCAACGCACCCAGAGTGCGTTCCGGCGTCGCGGACCGGACATCGCGAGCATCTGCTCGGGGTCGGAGCATGTGCCTGGGAGCCGCGGGAGGATCGCGTGGCCAACCCCTCGGGGGATCATCGCACGCCGCAATGAATTGGCAGGCGACGGAACGATCAGCGGATGCTTGTGTTGATTTACAAATCCCCATGACTCGTACGGCTGGATCCGGGCGAACTGGATGAGCAGACTGTAGGCCTTATGGTCAGGCCATGAAGCAACACAGCGTGGCGGTAATCCTTCCTTGTCGCAATGAAGAGGCGGCCGTCGGCGCCACGGTAACGGCATTCCGTGCGGCTTTGCCTGACGCTGTCATTTTTGTCTACGATAACAATTCGACTGATAGCACTGTGAATGTAGCCCGCGCTGCTGGCGCGATAGTTCGAACAGAACTGACGCCAGGAAAGGGCAACGTCGTCCGCCGGATGTTTGCAGACATTGATGCCGACGTCTATGTGATGGCCGACGGCGACGCGACCTATGACGCAGCGGCTGCGCCGACGATGGTACGGAAGTTGATCGAAAGTCGGCTGGACATGGTGGTAGGGGTACGAAGTTCGATCGCCAAGACCGCGTTTCGGCCAGGCCATCGCCTCGGCAATGCGATCCTCACTGGAATGTTGTCGCGTATCTTCGGTCGCTCGTTCGACGATGTCCTGTCGGGTTATCGCGTATTCTCGCGCCGGTTCGTAAAAAGCTTCCCGGCTCTCTCGGAAGGTTTTGAGGTAGAGACGGAGATGAGCATCCATGCTCTGGAGTTGCACATGCCGGTGGCCGAGGTCGTGACTGCTTACAGGGTACGGCCGGAAGGTTCGACGTCCAAGCTCTCCACATTCCGCGACGGTTGGCGCATCTTGTCAACAATCCTGACGCTGTTTCGAATCGAAGAGCCGATGTTCTTTTTCGGTACAGCCGGCGCGGTGCTCGGGTTCGTTTCGATCGTGATCGCGGTGCCTGTTGCCGTCACGTATGCTGAGACCGGCTTGGTGCCGCGTTTGCCCACCGCGGTTCTTTCGACAGGACTGATGATACTCGCCTTCCTTAGCTTCTTCAGCGGAATGATTCTCGACACCGTCGTGCGTGGCCGCCGCGAGTTGCGGCGGCTTGCTTATTTGGCCCTGCGCCCTCCGGGGCGAGAGACGTCATCCGACCTGTCTCGATCGGCGTCGCGTCAGGACTCGTCCCGCGCAGGCGATGCGCCCGGATCTTCTGCGCACACGAGACTCGCGAGTGGCGCAACTAGTCCCTCCGCAGGCATGCGGCCAGCTCGACGGCGCAAAGGGACAGCATGAGGCTCACCATCGGCACTGCGGGAACCAAATATCGCCAGACATCGAGGGTGTGGGCGCCGGCGGCGGTCACGATCGAAGCCGTCCACATCACAACCACGATCCCTGCGCGCGCCGAGAACTCAGGTCGCCGACGCCACACGGCGGTCACCGCCCAAAATAAGACGGCGATAACGAAGGCGGTAGACAACGCCTTGAACAGATGGGCGGAGATGCCAGGGAGATCGAACAATAGGCCGATCCGAACTGGTCCGCCTTGCAGATCGATGGGCTGAGCCGCCCGGCCGTGCCGCGTTATGATGTCGGACACGAGCGGCACGTCGTCGGTCGACACCGGTATGGCGGGCTCAAGTCCGTAGGGCGGCCATGCGACCGACGCTCCATAGGCCATCTGATGGACGAATTTGCCCGCGTAGGCCAGCGGCCGGTCGCGCACGGCGGCCAGGAAGATGCGCCGATAGGCTGCGGCTGCGCCGACAGCACTCCCGGTATCGTCGGCGACGTCTCGATCCAGTGCGGCGTCGAAGAGGCACGCGTCGCCGAAGAACCCGAGCACGGGCCAGCGACCCGGCTCCGCGGCGAAGTCGGCGGCAAGCCGTGCCATCGTGGCGTCGGCGCGGTCGCCGGCCGCCGACACGATCTCGCGTCGCGCTGCGTCGCTTGCAAGTACGATGTTCAGGTGATTGCAGAACAGTGTCTTGGGGAGGAACACAGTGGACGACTGGTCGGAGTCGGAAGCCCCGAACCGGGAACCGGCGGCGAGGAGGGCCAGCGCCGCCGCGACGGACAGGGCGATCACGGCAACGCGCGCGGGCGTGTCTGGCCGGGCGACGAAGGCACCCACCAGGACGGTGGCGATTGGGACCAGCATTCCCTGCGACCTGAGGCACGCCGCGACTGCTGCACACAGGACGGCGGCTGCGACCACGCAGCACCGCGCCGTTCTGCCGGCGCAGGTGGCAACGAGCAACCCAGCCGTTGCCAGATTGAGGAACACCGCAAAGAGAAGGTCTGCGGTGAGGACGTGCCTGAACAGCAACAGGCCCGGATACAAAGCCACAAGGATGATCGGCACGAGCCCAGCGGCATTGCGCGTCGCCGTCTGGGCGGTTGCTGCAAGTGCCAACATCAGGACGGCCCACGCCGCCTGCTGCAGCCGCACCACCGTACTGAGGTCACCTCCGAACGCGAACGTCACGGCCAGGAGCGCCGGGTAACCCGGATCGCGCCCACCCGCCACGGTCGGCCTTCCGGTCTCGAGCGTAAGAAGCGCAGATTCGACGAAGGGCGGCGTGTCGCCCCAGATAACCGGGACGGTCGGCCTGAACGACACGACGATCGCCACCAGCAGCGCGATCCACGCCAGCACGGCCCATGGCCACGGCCACCCGACGCCGGCCAGAGAGGCGGCTCCGCCCGTTGTACGCGCTGGAGCATCGCGGTCGGACCGCACGATCGCCGTCCACTCGGGAGTTCGAACGCTGTCCCAGCTTCATGCTAGACCTAAACGCTCTACGGGACCATCGGAGAGCACAGTGTGCTCTCGTCAGTGGACGAGGCGCATTTTGACTTCGTACGCCGGCTTCACTTCCGGACGTCCAAGAGCCAGGCGAGCGGGGCACCGGTCGCGCCGCATCAAGGGGCGGGTCATCGCTGAGGTGAGGGACGAAAGGCGCCGGATTCATGTTCCACTCTTTGCTGTGGCTCGGTTGATTGCGCCGAACTCGGTCTCACTCAAGCGCCAACCGAGCGCTTCAAGATTGGCCTTGGCGTGATGAGGCTTGGTCGCGCCGGGAATGGGAATCACGTGACTGTCGCGCGCCAACAGCGAGTTCAAGGCGACCTGGCTGATGCTGGCGTCGTGCGCGCCGGCAATATCGGCGAGACACGTCAGCAGCGCTTTCGTATTCGTGCTCTCCGACGGCTGCGTGAGGCGGCCGGACGCAAGGGAAAATACGCGACCAGCGCCACATCGAGCTCACGGCAGCTTCGAGCACGCCATTTGTTTCCGCTGCTCGTCGGAGCAGGCTGTAGTTGACCTGATTGGCGGCGAGCGGAACGCCTGCCCTTGCGAGGTGATCGGCGATGTCGCGCATCTGGTCCGCATTGAAATTTGCCACGCCGACCGCGCGTGCCGCCGTGTCAAGCCCTCGGGGAATCATCGCATGCTACAATAAGTTTGGCAGGCGACTGAACGATCAGTGGATGTTTGTGTTGATTATGCAAACCCTCATGACCCTGCACTCCAAAGCTATAACGCGATGGCCGTTGGCAACGCTGGGGTTTTGGAGCAATCGAGACAGGTGGCGAGCAAACGAGAAAGAGTAGCTGCCACTTTTTGTTGGAAAGGTAGGTGCTCAGCACCCAGGGTGAGGGGCGCGGTCGCAACGGTTCCCTTGCCCCCCAACGATCGCACCACCCACCATGGGGTGGGTGAAGAGATAAGGCACAGGGAGATGACGTCATGACCAGAAAGCAATGGCTTTTATCGACCGTTGTCGCGTTCACAACCCTTGTTTCAACCGCTGCCATCGCCGGTTCGAGCGGGAATTACAGTCCGGTGACCGCAGCGCGGTTGGAAAATCCGGAGCCGGGCAACTGGCTGATGACGCGCGGCAACTACAAGGGATGGAGCTACAGCTCTCTCGATCAGATCAACACCAGCAACGTGAAGTCGCTGGTGCCGGTGTGGACCTTCTCCACTGGTGTGGATTCTGGTCACGAAGCGCCGCCGATCGTGAACAACGGAGCGATGTTCATCTCGACGCCGTACAGCCAGGTGATCGCCCTGGATGCGGCCACGGGCGATCTGCTCTGGCGCTTCAAGCCCAAGCTTCCCGAAGGGTTCAGCGCCCTGCACAACACCAACCGTGGCGTGGCGCTGTACGGCGACAAGGTTTATCACGCTGGGCTCGATGCCGTGCTGGTCGCGCTCGACGCCAAGACCGGCAAGGTCGCCTGGGAGGCGAAGGTCGAGGATTGGAAGACCGGCTACTACATGACCATGGCGCCCTTGGTGGTGAAGGGCAAGATTCTGGTCGGCGTGGCGGGCGGCGAGTTCGGCGTGCGTGGCTTCGTGCAGGCATTCGACGCCGAGTCCGGCAAGCCGGTGTGGAAGACCTACACGGTTCCGGCACCCGGCGAACCGGGAAGCGATACCTGGCAGAAGCCCGACACCTGGAAGACCGGCGGTGCCTCCACCTGGATGACCGGCAACTATGACGTCGAGTCCAACACGGTCTATTGGGGGACCGGCAACGCCTCGCCATGGTTCGGCGATCAGCGGCCGGGCGACAACCTGTACACCTCCTCCACGCTCGCGCTCGATGGCGATACCGGCAAGATCAAGAGCTATTTCCAGTACCATCAGAACGAGTCGTGGGACTGGGACGAGATGAATGCTCCGATGCTGGTGGACTTCCAGAAGGACGGTGCCACCACCAAGGGCCTGCTGAAGCCGGCGCGCAACGGCTACCTGTACTGGTTCAAGCGCAATCCGGACGGAGGGATCTCCTACATCAACGCTCAGGCCTACGTGCCGCAGAACGTCTTCAAGAGCATCGATCCGAAGACCGGGCGGCCTGAGGTCGACATGGCCCACAAGCCGGCCACCGGCAAGGCGGCCCAGTTCTGCCCTGGCCTGTGGGGCGGCAAGGACTGGCCGTACGAGGCCTATAACCCGAAGACCGGAATGGTCTACATTCCGTCCAACGAGAACCACTGCAACAACCTGGAAGGCAAGGTTGAGGAGCGCGTCCCCGGACAGTGGTGGACAGGCGTTGCGATCCCGGATCTTCACTTCTCGGTCGACACGAAGGCGAGCTTCTACGGCGAGATCCAGGCCTACGACGTCGACAGCGGCAAGCGGATTTGGCGCAACCTTTATCCGGCCTCAATGATGTGGGGCTCGATACTTACCACCGGCGGCGGCCTTCTCTTCACGGGCGGCACCAACGATCGGGAGTTCCGCGCCTACGATGCCAAGACCGGCGAGCAGCTTTGGCACTTCAAGACCAACTCCGGGATCATGGCGCCGCCTTCGACCTACGAGGTCAACGGCGTGCAGTATGTGGCGGTGCAGTCCGGCTACGGAGTCGACGCGGCCTTCCAGCAGGGGCTGATGAGCGAGCTGGTAGGTTGGCAGAAGGACGTGCCGCAGGGCGGCGTCGTCTGGGTCTTCGCCGTCTCCAAGTAAGTCCAACTTTGTTCGCGACCGGCCGCAAGCAATGGCGGTCGGTTTTTCGGCCGGCGGGGTTTCGTTGTCTTTTCGAGCAAAATGGTCAGGCCTCATCCGTTGGGAATTCTGACGATGCACCATGTTCGAGCAGGATCGATGCTGATCCGTTTCTCTGCCTTTGCACTGGTCGCCGCGCTGGCGACCTCTCCAGCCTCGCTGGGGTTCGAACCGGCGCGCGCTGATGAATCGCCAGCCTACGCGGTCGAGGTGACCGACGTGTCCGCCAAGGTCGGCGAGCCAGCCGTGCTGCACGCCACGTTGCGCATTCGCGACGGCTACCGCGTTCTCCAGGGCTACAACAATCGCGTGATCGAGCTCTCGTCGTTTGACGATGGGGTGGCGTTCGAGCGTCGTGTGGTGCGAGGCACCATTCAGGAGGGCGGGCTCGACTTCGCAATCGGCGTGCGGGCCACAAAGCCCGGCAGACACCCGATCAACGGTTACTTCAGGGTCGGCTACATCCATGGCCCCGACGAGCTGGCAATGGTGTCGCTGCGCCTGATCGCGAACGTCAATGGAACCGAATAGTGGAAGGAGTGAGCCACATGCCTTGCGATGATTGGCTGCACCGTCGCTGCTACAAGCGTCGAACGATCCTCGGGCTGGCGCTTGCGCCGTTGCTGATGTTGGCCGGTCCCGCGCGCACGGCCGAGGAGGGCGAGGCTGCCAAGCCCCCGGCGCCGGACGATCGCTTCGCGTTTTTGACCGGTCCGAAGAAGGGACAAGTTGTGCGGGTCGAGGACCTTACGCTCGGCGGCCCGCAAGTGCAGGCCTATCCGATGGCTCCGGACGGCACGGTGCGCAGCGACAGCCGCCTCAATCTGGTGGTCCTGGCGAGGTTCGACCCCGCCGCACTGAGCGATGAGACGCGGGCTCGCGCCGCAGACGGCGTCGTTGCCTATTCGGCGATTTGCACGCACCAGGGCTGCCCCGTGAACGCGTGGTCGAATGAGCGCGGCGCGTTCGTCTGCTCCTGCCACGGCGCCATCTATGATCCCCGAAACGCCGCCGAGGTGATCGGTGGGCCGGCTCCGCGTCCGCTTGCGGCGCTCGGGCTGAAGCTCAAGGACGGCGTCGTGACGGTTGCTTCGACCTTTTCGGGTCGCGTCGGTGCCACGCAGGGCTGATCCGCGCCTCACATTGAGACCGTCCGAGCGCCGAGAGCAGGATGAACAGGTTCATCTGGGCGATGCCGCGCCCGATGTGCTGGCCCTTCGGCGAGAATTCCCGATTGAAGCTCGACGGGATCCGCTGCTTCTTTAAGGTGTCGGCCGTCGCCGGTCGGAGAACAACGCTCCTCAGGGCGGCGTTGTCTGGGTTTTCGCGGTCGAGAAGTAACGCCGGGAAAAAGCTGCGGCAGGGAAATGCGGCGGACCTTTCGGTCCGCCGCATTTCCGTTGGGTTACCCACCCTCACGCCTCGAGTTGCTTGCCGATCGGCAGCGCCCGGATGCGCTTGCCGGTGGCTGCGAAGATGGCATTGATCAACGCCGGCGCGAACGGGGGCACGCCCGGCTCGCCGACGCCGCTCGGCGGCGTATCGCGGTCAGGAGGCACGATGTGGACGTTGGTTACGAGCGGAGCCTCGTCGATCCGGATCACAGGGAAATTGTCAAAATTGCCCTGTTGCACCTTGCCGTCCTTGAAGGTGATCTCGCCATGTTTGGCAAGGCTCAGGCCCATGATGGCAGCGCCCTCAATCTGAGCCTGGATGCGCTCCGGGTTGACATATGTTCCGCAATCGATGGCGGTGTCGACCTTGGGCACCGTGAGCTTGCCCTTTTCGTCAACAGATACCTCGACCATGGTCGCGATATAGCTGACGAAGCTCCGGTGTACCGCAATGCCGAGCCCGTGTCCTTTGGGCACACTTCGTCCCCAGCCGCCCTTGTCCGCGACGAGTTCAACCACCTTGCGAAGTCGGGCGGTATCGATGGGATAGCTGTCGTAAGGCTCGCCGTAGTTCCAGAGGTCCTTCACGGAAGAGAGATTGACGAGCCGTGGAGAGCCAATGAGCTCCAACAGCATGTCCTTTGGATCGCGGTTGGTGGCATGGGCGATTTCGGCAACCATGGACTGGACCGCGAAGGCGTGCGGGATGTTCGACACCGAACGGAACCAGCCGATGCGGGTATGCGCGGTCGCTTCCGGGTTCTCGCACTGGATATTGGCGATCTCGAACGGCATGTCGACAAGGCCCATGCCGAGCTCGAAGGCCGCCTCATGCACCGTATCGGCCTTAAAGGTCGAGGCGATGCTCGGCGCGACGCTGCGGTGCCGCCACGCGATCACCTTGCCGTTCTTGTCAAGGCCAGCCTCGATGCGTTCCGCGGACACGGTGTGGAGGAAGCCGTTACGGACGTCGTCTTCCCGCGTCCACTGCACCTTCACCGGCGCGCCGAGCTCTTTCGAAAGCAGCGCCGCTTCGAGCGCGTAATCGCACTTCGACTTGCGCCCAAATCCGCCGCCGAGCAGCGTGACGTTGACAGTCACGTTCTCTTCGGGAATGCCAAGCGTTTTCGCCACGTCTTCGCGCGTTCCTCCCGGGCTTTGCAAGGGCGCCCAGATCTCCACCTTGTCACCCTTGACGTCTGCGACCGCGGTGGGCGGCTCCATGGTGACGTGGGAAAGATGCGGCAGGTAGTACTCACCCACGATCACCTTGTCGGCGCCCTTTAAGGCGGCGTCGACGTCGCCTTCCTTGCGCACAATCAGCCCCGGTTTGCGCGCGGCTTCCTCGAGCTGGGCCCGGTAGGCAACCGACTCGTATTTGGCGTTGGGTCCGTCGTCCCAGACAATCTTCAGCGCGTCGCGCCCCTTGATGGCGGCACTGGTGTTGCGCGCAATCACCGCCACCCCGCCGAGCGGCTGGAACTTGGAGGGCCACGGCCATCCTTTGACCTCCATGACCTTTTCGACACCGGAAACCTTGATGGCCTCGGCCCCGTCGAAGGACGCGAGCTTCCCACCGGTTACCGGTGGCCGGGCTATAACGGCATACTTCATGCCGGGCAGGCGGACGTCGGCGCCGTACTGCGCCTTGCCGACGGTGATATCGCGGAGGTCTACGATGCGGGTCTCGCCTTTGCCGAGATAGCGGAAGTCCTTAGGGTCCTTGAGTTTCAGACTTTCAATGCCCGGCACCGACTGCTTCGCTGCGTCGGCGGCCAGCTCGCCAAAGCCGATGCGGCGTCCGCTCGCACTGTGGACCACCTCGTGATTGACGGCCTTCACCTCGATGGGAGGCACGCCCCAGCGTTTCGCCGCGGCGGCTTCAAGCATCATGCGCGCGGAGGCGCCGATCTCGCGCATCGGCATCAAGTAATGCCGCGTGCTGCGCGATCCGTCGGTATCCTGGTTGCCATATTTGACTTCGTCGCCATGCGCCTGCTGGACGCGGACGCGCGACCAGTCGGCTTCCATTTCTTCGGCGACGACCAGGGGCAGGCTGGTTCGGACGCCCGTTCCCATCTCGGAGCGGTGCGCGAAGATCGTAACTATTCCATCCGGTGCGATCGCCACGAAGACACGCGGGTCGACCACGGTACCGTGCGGCATGTTGTCCGCGCCGGTTTTGTACGCCGCGAAAGCGGGGCTTGACATCACCGGAGCGGCGAGCACGAAGCCGCCGGCGATGCCGAGCCCCTTCAGGATGCTGCGACGCGAGACGTTCTCGACCTTGACTTTCTCGACCTTGATCTGTCGCTCAAAGCCACGGAGTTTGTTGGGATTGGTCAGGATATTCATGGTCACACCCCCGTCGATGCGAGATGGACGGCGTTTTCGATGCGCTGATACGTGCCGCATCGGCAGATGTTGCCCGCCATCGCTTCCCGTATCTGGTCGCGAGACGGTTTTGGATTTTGGATCAGCAGCGCAACTGCCTGCATGATCTGACCGGCCTGGCAATAGCCGCATTGCGGGACGTTTTGGTCGCGCCAAGCCTTCTGAACCGGATGATCTCCCGTCGGGTGGAGCCCTTCGATCGTCGTGACCTCGCGGCCGACCACGTCGGAAACCGAGGTGATACACGCGCGTACGGCATCCTTGTCGACAAGGACGGTGCAAGCGCCGCAGAGGGCTTGGCCGCAGCCAAACTTAGTTCCAGTCAATCCCACCTCATCACGCAGAAACCAAAGCAGGGGAAGATTAGGATCACCATCCCAGCTCTGTTCCTGGCCATTAATCTTCAACTTTAACATGATCGTCCCTCCGCTCTTCTTAAGCTGCTGAGGCCCAGTTCGGCGCAAGCCGGAACGTGCTTCGTTTTGGCTGCGTCAACCGCTCGACTTCCCGCACGGTTGAACCGTGTCAGAAAGGTTGACAGACCTCATTGCAGGAACCTGTTCGGTTGTCTGTTCTTGCGCATGTGTCCTGCTCCTATTGAGTTCTTGGTTGTTGTGCAGGCGGACCTTCGTCGCGCAGGTTGGGATGTTATCAGAAATTGACGTAGAGCTGACTAATTTTTTCCTGCTGAAGGGGAGCAACTGTTGCCGAAGCTTTTTAATTTTCGAGCGAACGAGGTCTGAGACTGCGCGGGAGCGGCGAGAAACAATGCCTCGGTCGGCGACTGCGGACAGCAGATTGGATCTGCATGGTGAGCCAGCGCACGTCGACGGTGACGGCTCGAAGCTCAACATTGCTGAATTCTAGATTGCGTGCGTGGCGTATGTAGAAGTGCTGCGCCGGCAAGGGGCCAAACAAAGCAGGCTCGGTGCCGATCGGAGGGTTGGAGCGCGGCCATCTCGGCCGTACCGCCGCCCCTGAGATATGCACGTTGCGGCCGCAATCGATGTTTATTCCGTCTCGATTGGCATCGCGAGGCACTCATCACATACGTCCGCAAGTCGAATAGGCGCGGTGACCGTCGTCACTCACATGACTCGCTGCAGAACAGGAAAATCGCCTAGCTATATCGAAAGATGGCAAACGGTCAGGTTGTACTGATGACAACTGAAGCCTTGGAAAGTGGCGCGAGCGCCTCCCGTCGTCACTATCTATCTCTCATACCAGCCGACGAGGGTCGCCTCCGCGATTGAGGACTTGCGCGCCTCTCGTTCGATCTCGCGGCAGGACGCGTTGGCCTTTGCCTGAAGCAGGTCGGTCGAGATGGCAATCAGCCGGAAGTGATAATGATGAGGCCCATGGCCATGGGGCGGACACGGGCCGCCATAGCCTACTTTGCGGAAATCATTGACCGCCTGTTTCACATTTTTGTTCCGCGCGGCGCCTTCCGCAAGCTCCGTTAGGACTGCCGGAAGATCGTAAGCCGCCCAATGGTGCCACGTGCCGGCGCATCTGGGTCGTCGCAGAGCAAGACGTAACTTTTGGTTCCCACCGGCGCATCAGACCATTGCAGAGGCGGTGAGAGGTCTCCTCCGTCGCAGGTGAACCGTCTCGGAATTTGCGCTCCGTCGGCGAAGGCGCTTGAAACGAGTTTCATGGCTCCCTCCATCAGCTTGCAGGGGACATAGGCTCGGACCTGGGCTCGGGCTTGAGCGTTCCCGACAGGGCCGGCGCGACCGGATCGGCGGACGAGCGCGACCAGATTGCTGCCGTATAGGTCGATTTTGGCGAGTGCGAAATCCATAAAGTCTGCTTAGATCAGGAAGTCCGTCGGGCAACTGCGGCAGATTGGCTTGCTATGCGACCGCTTTTTCATCCGACCTGGTCAATGGCCGCTACGGCGACCCGACGGTATATGTGGAGACGCTGTTCGAGAAGCGCAGCCTGCTGTTCGATATCGGAGAGATTTTTTCGCTGTCGCCGCGGAAGATACGACGCATCGACCAGGTCTTCGTCTCGCACGAGCATATCGATCACTTCGTTGGATTTGACCACCTGCTTCGCTTGCTTGTCGGACACGAGAAGTCCGTGCAGCTGTTTGGTCCATCCGGCTTTACTGAGCGGGTCTTTCACAAGCTTCAGGGCTATCGCTGGAATTTGGTCGAAACCTATTCTAGCGATCTTGTCTTCGTCGTGAGCGAACTCGCAGCGGCGAATTCCATCTTGAGCACGCGGTTCAGGCTGAGGAGCGCTTTTGTCGCAGAGGCATCGGTCTCTCGCAAAGCCCTAGCCGGGGTAATCTGCGATGAGCCAACCCATCGCGTGTCAGCCGCGATCCTTGAACACGGTACGCCCTGCCTTGCCTTTGCGCTGCAGGAGGCGGCGCATGTCAATGTCTGGAAGAGCCGGTTGTTGGAGCGCGGGCTGCCGGTTGGTCCGTGGTTGCGCTCACTCAAGCAGGCCGTGGTCGAACGACGCGCGGACGATCATTTGATCAAGATCGGTGGATCGGCGGTTTCGGACAATCGGCTCGTTCCACTTGGAGCCTTGCGTGATCTCCTCACCGTCACGGCCGGACAGAAAGTTGGCTATGTCACCGACGTCGCCGATACGCCGGCCAATCGTGGCGCCATCGTAGCGCTCGTGCAGAACGCGGATATCCTCTTCATCGAAGCGGCGTTTGCAGGAGCGGACGATGCACTGGCGAGGCACCGGGCTCATCTCACGACCACGGCTGCTGGAGAAATTGCTCGAGAAGCCAATGTGCGCCGCGTCGAGCCCTTTCACTTCTCTCCACGTTATGTGGGGGAGCAGCAGCGGATGCTTGCTGAAGTGATGGCGGCGTTCAGGGGAACTCGCTGCTAGACCATGTCTGAGGAAGTATCTTTGCCCGCGGGACATCGAAAATCGCTCCGGCTCTTTCTATGCGGAGACGTCATGTGTGGTCGCGGCATCGACCAAGTGTTGGCGCACCCGTGCAGCCCCGAAATTCACGAACAATCCGTTCGATCGGCGGGACGATATGTTGTGCTCGCCGAGCAGGAAAACGGGCCCATTCCACGGCGCAGCGGGCCGTCCTACGTTTGGGGCGCCGCACTGGACCAGTTGGCGCGCATGCGGCCAGACGCGCGGATCATCAATCTCGAAACGGCTGTGACCCGCTGCAGGGACCGCGCGTGCAAGGGCGTCAACTACCGCATGAGCCCCGAGAATGCAGATTGTCTGGCGGCCGCCAAGATCGACTGCTGTGTACTGGCCAACAACCATGTGCTCGATTATGGGCGCCTAGGCCTAGAGGAAACGCTGGCAACCCTACAAAAGCTCGACATCAGGGCGACCGGCGCGGGGCGCAATGATCGCGAAGCCAGCGCTCCGGCCGTGCTCAATCTTGCCTATGCCCGGCTTCTGATCTTTTCGTTCGCCTTGACATCGAGCGGCGTTCCCCTGGAATGGGCCGCAACCGAGGGCGCTCCAGGCATCAACCTGCTGCCTGACCTGTCCGAAGCGAGCGCCTCAGAGGTTGCCGATCGAATCGTGGCGCTCAAGAGGCCGGGCGATCTGATCGTCGTTTCGATCCATTGGGGATCCAATTGGGGATTTTACATTCCGGACGAACAGATGGTCTTTGCCCGAACACTCATCGACCAAGCGAACGTGTCGATCGTTCATGGGCATTCGTCGCACCATCCGAGAGCGATCGAAATCTATCGGGATCGTCTCATTCTGTATGGCTGCGGTGATTTTCTGAACGACTATGAGGGGATTCGAGGTTACGAGCGCTACCGGGACGACCTGGTGTTGATGTATTTTGCCGACTTGGATGCGACCGACGGCTGTCTTCATGCGCTCAACTTGATACCGCTCCAGATAAGGAACTTCCGTCTCTCCATTCCGGCGCGGCGGGATATCGAATGGATCCAGCAGACACTGGATCGGGAGTGTCGAAAGTTCGAAGCTAGGCTCATCCTTGGTTCCGAAGGACAGCTTGCAGTTGCCGGGCCTGGCCGAACGTGAAGCCATTTGGAGGTTGGTCCAACTTGAGCTGGCCGTTCACCCTGAAGTGTTGGACCATCCGCGCCACGAGGCATTCCAAAACGTCAACAACGTTGATCCGCACAATCGGCAGGTCCTCGAGCGCCTCGCAATCGGTCCGAACCAATGATCGGGAGCGCCGCGCAGTACCGGGAACGTTTCAAGCGTAGATCGGCGAAGTTCAGTGTGCACTTGCTGCGGACCCGCATTGCGAGGATGATGGCCTGCAAGAGTTGGTGTCGTCCGTCATTTTAGATGGAGATCAGCTATGCGCGTACCGGTCTACTACCGTGATTACCTGCGGCTGGACCGGCTCCTGTCATCGCAGGAGCCCGAAAGCGCCAAAATTGGTATCAATGCCCATGACGAGATGTTGTTCATCATCGTCCACCAGACCTACGAGCTATGGTTCAAGCAGATCCTGCATGAGCTCGATCGGGTCGCGGCGGACTTCGGCACGATCCCTGTCACCGATGATGCCATGGCCCGCGTCATACACGGGCTCAACCGTATCCATGAAATCCTCAAGCTTGTCGTGGCCCAGCTTGACGTGCTGGAGACCATGACGCCATTTGACTTCCTGGACTTCCGCGACCTGCTGATGCCGGCTTCGGGCTTCCAGTCCCTGCAGTTCCGGCTGATCGAGACGCGGCTCGGTCTGCCACCTGAAACGCGCATTCCATTTGATGAGAAGGCGATCGACGAGCGTCTTTCCCAATCCGATCGCGACGCGCTTCGAGCCGCCGGCGCTCAGCCATCGCTATTTGACTTGCTCAATCGTTGGCTTGCACGAACGCCATTTCTCGACTGGGGAGGGGAGACATTCCGCGAGGCCTATCGCGCTGCGGTGGAAAAACATCTGGCTCGCGATGCCGAGCTGGTGCGCACGGATTCTGCGATCCCGTCGGAAAAGCGCGATCGCGAACTGAAGAATATCGAGCGCGCGATAGCGTCGTTCTCGGAAATTTTCTCGGAAACAGGCGAGGGAGGCAGTTGGCGGCTGTTGCCGCAATCAGTTCAGGCCGCTCTTTTCATCACGCTTTATCGTGACAAGCCTGCTGTGCAGTCGGCGTTCCGTCTTTTGACCGCGCTCATGGACATCGACGAAACCATAACTCTGTGGCGATATCGGCATGCACTCATGGTGGAGCGCATGATCGGGTTGAAGATCGGTACTGGCGGCTCCTCGGGTCACGACTATCTTCGGATGACGGCCGAGCGACATCGCATTTTCGCTGACCTGTTCCGACTGTCCACTTTCCTCATTCCGCGCTCGGCCGTGCCCGAGCTTCCGGCTCTGATCCAACGGCAGATGAGCTTCGTGTACGCGTCATGACCATGCTCGATCTTACCGCTCACTTCGGGAAGTTTCGCGCGGCGGCGCCCGAGCGGATCAACCTAGCGGCGCACAGCCACCACGACTGGCCGGACGTGACACTCGCGGCGCAGGAGCAGTGCTGGCACGATGCGGCGCGGCTCGCCGGCGAAAAATGGGACCTGGTGTTCGGTGAACTGATCCCGCGCGTCCAGGCCGGAATCGCCCGGCACCTCCAACTACCTGACCCGTCGACCATCGCAGTTGCGCCCAACACGCATGAATTCCTGCGCCGGCTATTGTCTTGCTTTCCCTCGGATCGGCCCATTCGCATCCTGACGAGCGACGCCGAGTTCCATACCGCACGGCGTCAGCTCGAGCGCTTGGAGGAGGACGGCTCGGTTGCCGTCACGCGCATATCCGCCGAGCCCTTCGAGACCTTCGCTGAACGCTTTCATGCAGCGTGCGGGAGGGGCGAACATGACCTTGTCTTTGTAAGCCAGGTGTTTTTCACCTCGTCGGCAACCTCGGGAAATCTCAAGGTCCTGGTCGAAGCGGTACCTTCGCGCGATACCTTTATCGTAATCGACGGCTATCACGGCTTTATGGCCCGTCCGACCGATCTGTCCGAGATTGCTAGCCGCACGTTCTATCTCTCAGGCGGTTACAAGTATGCGATGGCAGGGGAGGGATGCTGCTTCCTGCACTGTCCGCCCGGCTACGGGCCGAGACCCCGGGACACAGGTTGGTTCGCCGATTTCGGCTCCCTCGCAGCGCCTCCAGGGAAATCAGTCGGGTATCCGCGAGATGCCGGCCGGTTCCTGGGCGCGACCTTCGATCCCTCGGGTCTCTACCGGCTTGCAGCCGTATTCGATTGGCTTGCCCGCGAGAGCATCTCGGTTGAGCAAATCCACTGTCACGCGCAGGAATTGATGACGTTGTTCATCGAGGGGCTTGCGCTTCAGCACATTGAGGGATTGCGGTTTGCGGATTTGATTACGCCATGGGGCGCCAAGGTCCAACACGGCAATTTTCTTACCTTTCGGACGCCGCGCGCAAGCGAGATTGAGGCAAAGCTTGCCGAAGTCCACGTGCACTGCGATCACCGCGGCGACCGCCTTCGCTTCGGGTTCGGGATTTGCACGAATGCAGCGGACCTCGATCAGGCAATGGCGAGAATCAGGCGCGCGATTGGCAGCTAAAATCCGTCCGGCGCTTAATCGTGGGCCTGCCTAGCACCGAGCGATAACCAACCGCGCGCCCGCCCGCGTACCGCCCGTCGCTGATCACGCCCGCATCGCATGTGCAACACAAGGTTCACAAGGTTCTCGGTAAACATCTCGCTCTTGAGCCCGCGCAACGCGCCGTCGAGCTTGTCGACCCTGCAGTGTGGATTGCGCGACGTGTGCACCGGGAGATAGTGCCGCGCCCGCCTTTTTCGTAGGACTGGGGTTCCAGGCGAATCCCGATTATTGCATCCGATATTTGCTCGCATAATGCTTCCCGAGAATCTTGCGGGTCTGATCGGACAGTCGCCTGTTGCCGGTCGCTGGTGGTTTCGCGCGGCGCTTTTTTGGCTTCAGCCAATCCGTTCTCGAGCTGTGTTTTCTTGGCATGAGTTATGAGGGGACCGCCTTCCTTTAAGAGACAATCTCGACCGGAATGCCGATCGCGAGACCGAGATCGCGGTCCGCGCGCCCTTGGTTGACCGCTATTTCGGCGAGCCCGTTCGAATTCTCATACCAAAAGGCTGCGCCTGGCGGCCGATCACTGAAGGTCCTCTCGCGCTCCAGTAGCCGACCTGCGGCGGCAATCCTGGCGTTGGGCGCGAGGATGGCCGCCCTCAACCCAGTCATGGCATTGCCAAAATGGTCAACGTAGACGATCTCACGGAGGTCGTCCGGCCAGTCCGCGCGGCGATCCGCGCCATCCCCCAGCGGTTGGCCGGGTGGTGGCTCGCCGAGCGCCAGCATGGCTGCGACAGGTGCGAAGAGGTCGCGCCCGTGAAAGCTGGCAGAGAGCCGCTCAGGCCTCCAGTCGATGTCCCAACTGCGCGTCTTTGCTGCACGGCGCTGAACCAACTCAAACAAGCCGTTGCCGGGACCGGCGTACCACCGGCCGTCGGCCTCAAGCACAATGGCCGGGCGCGTCCCGCCGACGCCGGGATCGACGATGCAGAGAAAGACGGTTCCCACCGGAAACCACGAGGCATAGACCGCCAAGAGGTACGCGGACGCCTTGGGATTGCCCACGGGCGCATCCGCGAAGAGGTCGATAGCGGGAACGCCCGGCGCCATCTGGTGCAGCACCGCCTTTACCTGACCCGTATAGGGGCCGTGCAATCCGAAATCCGTGAACAGCACAATCATGTTGTCAGCTTGCGCTCGTGGCCCGCACGCCGCGACCTTGCGGCGCGAACCCTGTTGGACCTCAACGGCCGAAATTGTCGACGGTTCGGCTTACGATCTTCGCCCGATCGGGAGTAGAATGAGCCGACGCCCGCGGGCGCTCGTGCCCACAGGCGGGGCCGGCCGGACACCGTCGCGCAATTCTCCGTCACGCTGTTGGCCAGAAGCTGGGAATTACCCAGTGATCCACACGACGAATTCTATGACCGAACCCGAGCGTTTGGAAGGCTTTCCTGGACGCTACTGGCACCGGTGTCGAAGCGCCTCACTGCTGCGGGTTGAAGTGAGAGTTGGGAGGAGGTCCCGATGAATATTGACAGCACCACATTTGGCACGATTACGATCGACGGAAAAACCTATGAGCACGACGTGGTCGTTCGCCTTTCCGGCGAAGTTGTGAAGCGGAAAAAGAAGCTGTCAAAGAAGCTCTATGGTACTTCGCACGTGCTTTCAGAAGACGAGGCAAGATTCCTTTTCGAGAAGGGATGCAACCAGGTCGTCATTGGCTCAGGCCAGTATGGCAACGTGCACCTGTCACCGGAAGCTGAAGCCTATTTCGAACGGAAGGGCTGCAAGCTCCTGTTGAAGCCCACACCCGAGGCAATCCGGATGTTCAACCGTTCGCGCGCAAGGAGGATCGGGCTCTTTCACGTGACCTGTTGACGTTTGCGAAGACGGTCCGTGTCGATGAAACGGAGGGAGTCGAGGTGCTTCGCGAACTCGGGGTTCCAGAGGGGAACTGAAGCGTTGGCCTATTTGGGCGTTCTCGTCGCTCACCCACGCGCATCCCCACCACCAAGAAGGCCGCTTAAGCGCTTTAGCCCGTTTCCTCATCCTAAGGCGCGAGGCAACCGGCACCTCGAAGGAGGAGGCCGGCCATTCAAATCTCATCCCACAGGAGCCTGTCGCGCGGCGTCACGATCTGACCAGTTGAAAAGGAGATCATTATGTCAGCCAAAGAAGTCAAATTCGGCGTCGATGCACGCGACCGCATGCTCCGCGGTGTCGACATCCTCCACAATGCGGTGAAGGTGACGCTCGGTCCCAAGGGCCGCAACGTCGTGCTCGACAAGTCGTTCGGCGCTCCCCGCATCACCAAGGACGGCGTCACGGTCGCCAAGGAGATCGAGCTCGACGACAAGTTCGAGAACATGGGCGCGCAGATGGTGCGCGAAGTCGCCTCCAAATCGGCGGACGCGGCCGGCGACGGCACCACCACCGCGACCGTGCTCGCGGCTGCGATCGTTCGTGAAGGCGCCAAGTCGGTTGCCGCCGGCATGAACCCGATGGACCTGAAACGCGGTATCGATCTCGCAGTGGAAGCCGTGGTCGCCGACCTCGTCAAGAACTCCAAGAAAGTCACTTCAAACGAGGAAATCGCCCAGGTCGGCACCATCTCCGCCAACGGCGATGCCGAGATCGGCAAGTTCATCTCCGACGCCATGAAGAAGGTCGGCAACGAGGGCGTCATCACGGTTGAGGAAGCCAAGTCGCTGGAGACCGAACTCGAAGTCGTCGAAGGTATGCAGTTCGATCGCGGCTACATCTCGCCCTACTTCGTCACGAACGCCGAGAAGATGCGCGTTGAAATGGAAGATGCCTACGTCCTGATCAACGAGAAGAAGTTATCTCAGTTGAATGAATTGCTTCCCTTGTTGGAAGCCGTGGTGCAGAGCGGCAAGTCGCTGGTGATTATCGCCGAAGACGTCGAAGGCGAGGCTTTGGCCACGCTTGTGGTGAACCGTCTGCGCGGTGGCCTGAAGGTCGCGGCCGTCAAGGCTCCGGGCTTCGGCGATCGCCGCAAGGCCATGCTCCAGGACATCGCGATCCTAACCGGCGGCCAGGCGATCTCGGAAGACCTCGGCATCAAGCTCGAGAACGTCACGCTCCAGATGCTCGGCCGCGCCAAAAAGGTTATGATCGACAAGGAGAACACCACGCTCGTCAGCGGCGCCGGTAAGAAATCCGACATCGACGCCCGCGTCGCCCAGATCAAGGCGCAGATCGAGGAAACCACCTCGGACTACGACCGTGAGAAGCTGCAGGAGCGACTCGCCAAGCTCGCGGGCGGCGTCGCGGTGATCCGCGTCGGCGGCGCGACCGAAGTCGAGGTGAGGGAGCGCAAAGATCGGGTGGATGACGCGATGCATGCGACCCGTGCGGCGGTCGAGGAAGGTATCGTACCAGGCGGCGGTGTCGCGCTGCTGCGCGCCTCCGAGCACCTCAAGGGCATTCGCACCAAAAACGACGACCAGAGGACCGGCGTCGAAATTGTGCGCAAAGCGTTGTCCTACCCGGCCCGCCAGATCGCGATTAACGCCGGTGAGGACGGTTCCGTTATCATCGGCAAGATCCTCGAAAAGGACCAATACTCCTACGGCTTCGACTCGCAGACCGGCGAGTACGGCAACCTGATCTCGAAGGGCATCATCGATCCCACCAAGGTGGTTCGGGTGGCGATCCAGAACGCGTCCTCGGTGGCGGCTCTTCTGATCACCACCGAAGCCATGGTGGCCGAAGTGCCGAAGAAGAACGCGGGTGGCGGCGGCATGCCTCCGAGTGCGGGCGGGATGGGTGGCATGGGCGGTATGGACTTCTAACTCCGAATATTCAGAGCTCAACGATAAAGGCTCGGCAGCGATGCCGGGCCTTTGAGTTCGGCGGGTTTGTGCCACCACCCCCGACAGATTATCTCAAGTGAGGCGCAGCTCCCAAACTAGCTATCCAGCCGGGCAGCCTCCACCCTTGGCTGAGGCACTAACAGGCGGTGCAAACGAAGCATTATGATCGTGCGACGAATGCCCATATTCTGCCCGATAAATCCGCTGGTGCGACCGGTAAGTCATTGATTGTTCTCAACCGGTAGCTGACTCTTAATCAGCGGGTCCCAGGTTCGAGCCCTGGTGCGCCCACCAAGCTTTCATAGCTTAGGTTCGCCCTCGTAACGGCCATCCCGGCCAGCGGTCGTGTCTGTTCCGACAACCGCTATTGCCTGCTTCCTTGCTTCCTCACGCCGCTGCCTGATCCCTGCTCTTATGCTTGCGCGTGCGTTTCGCACCGGTCAGCAAATTGTCGGGGCATGTCCGCTATCGCGTGTGGAATGTCGATCACCGTTCGGCGGCGGACTGAATTTGACGAAGTTCATCACGACGAATCCCTGATCACTGCGCTGACAGGCGTTCGGGTGAAGGTGCGGGCTGAGCGCGGGGCGCCCTGCGGCGAGGGCGGTTGACAGCGGAGAGCGCCCACTTTAATCACCTGACTAATTAATCAATTAATTAAAGCGCAAAACCCTAGGGAAAGAATCCGCCTGATGCCGGCCGGCCAGAGACATCCGAAGCTGCTTGCCCCGCGCGGTCGCGGCTTCACTTGGCTGGAAAACCAGGTGTTCCTGCATTCCGTGCGCAGCGCTCTCGAACAGGCTGAGAGTGACCAGACCGCACGCGTTGCCGCGCGCAGCGTCGGCGTGATCACCGCGGGCGGACCGAACGCCGGAGCGACCGGCCATCGCGTCAGACCGTCGATCCCGGAACAAGCTGTGCAGCACCGCTGCAATCGCCCACGCGGTGCACGCCGCGGGCCCCTGCCGCCAAATCCCGCACATCAGTTCGCGCGCGCGAGCGTTGCGCGCCCGGCCGTGATGTCGCGGATCGGCGTCGGCCGCTCGAAGCAGAGTGGGCTTCGTTCACCCGTATGGAAAATGAGGAGTGAGGCGTAAACGATGGGACGTCGATCTGAGGTACTGATGGCACAAGAGACCGCCGGCACGGACAACCGGCGCGTGATCCAGGTGGTGTCGCGCGCATTCGACATCGTGCGTTGCTTCGAAGGTCGAAGCATACGCCTGGGAAATCGCGAAATCGCCGATCGCTGCGGTCTTCCCCGATCGACGGTGTCCCGTCTCACCTTGACGCTTACCCAGATCGGCCAGCTGATCTATCTGCCGCAGGAGCAGAAATATGCTCTCGGTCCCCACGCCGCCCCGGCCGGCGCGCCGTTGTTTGCGCAGGGTTGCGATAAGCCTGTCTGCGCCGACGAGCAGCAACTCCGGCAGGTGCCGCGCTTCGGGTACTTCGAAGATCAGCGCAACTCAATTGCCGAGCCGCTTGCGGTGACGCCACACCGTTGACGCCTCGCGGAAACGGTTGGGATCATCGGCACGAGCGCAAACTAACGAAACATTCGAAGCAAAGGGAAACGCATGTCTGAAGCATACATCATTGACGCTGTTCGCACGCCGCGGGGCATCGGCAAGCCGGGCAAGGGGGCGCTGTCGCACCTGCATCCGCAGCATCTGGCCGCGACGGTGCTCGGCGCGCTCAAGGAGCGCAACAAGCTCGACACGTCGACCGTCGATGACATCATCTGGTCGACATCGACTCAGGAAGGCAAGCAGGGCGGCGATCTCGGACGCATGTCGGCGCTCGCGGCGGGCTACGATATCAACGCCAGCGGCACGACGCTGGATCGTTTCTGCGGCGGCGGCATCACGTCGGTGAACCTCGCGGCAGCGTCCGTGATGTCGGGGATGGAAGATTGCGTCATCGCCGGCGGCACCGAGATGATGAGCTATCAACAGACCCTCGCAGCCGAGCGCTCCAAGGCCGGGCAGCCGGCGCGGATGATGGGTTCGGGCAATCCGGCGCTCGACGAGATTCACCCGCAGTCGCACCAGGGCGTGTGCGGCGACGCCATCGCGACGCGCGAGGGGATCAGCCGCGAGGCTTGCGATGCCTTGGCGCTGACGAGCCAGCAGCGCGCCAAGCGGGCCATCGATCAAGGCCGCTTCGCCAAGTCGGTGATCCCCGTCCTTAACGACGACGGCAGCGTCGCCCTCAATCGCGAAGAATTCCCGCGCCCGGAGACCACGGCTGAAGGCCTTGCTTCGCTGAAGCCGAGCTTCGAGCAGCTTGCGGATTTCGATCTCGGCAACGGCACGACGTTCAAGAAGCAGATCCAGCGCCGCTACCCGGACCTGGAGTGGAAGGGCGTGCACCATGCCGGCAACAGCTCGGGCGTGGTGGACGGCGCCGCCGCGGTGCTGATCACCTCGAAGGCATATGCCGAGAAGCACGGCCTCAAGCCGCGCGGCCGCATCGTGGCCTATGCCAACCAGGGTGACGACCCGACCTTGATGCTCAACGCGCCGGTTCCGGCGGCCAAGAAGGTTCTCGCCAAGGCCGGCCTGACCAAGAACGACATCGACGTCTGGGAGATCAACGAGGCCTTCGCGGTCGTCGCCGAGAAATTCATCCGCGACCTCGAGCTGGACCGCGAGAAGGTCAACATCAATGGCGGCTCGATCGCGCTCGGCCACCCGATCGGCGCGACCGGATCGATCCTGATCGGCACGGCGCTCGACGAACTCGAGCGGAGCGGCGGACGTTATGGCCTAGTCACCATGTGTGCCGCCGGCGGCATGGCGCCGGCCATCATCATCGAACGCATCTGATCGCGAAAGGATATTGCCATGAAACTCGATTCATCGGTCGCCGCCGTCGTCACCGGCGGCGCTTCCGGCCTTGGTGCTGCCACCTCGCGCGCGCTCGCTGCGCAAGGCGTGAAAGTCGCGATCTTCGACTTCAACGAAGAGAAGGGTGAGGCCATCGCCAAGGAAATCGGCGGCGTGTTCTGCAAGGTCGACGTCACCTCGGACGAGCAGGTCGATGCGGGCTTCGCCAAGGCCCGCGCTGCGCATGGCCAGGAGCGCATCTTGGTGAACTGCGCCGGCACCGGCAACGCGGTGAAGACCGCGGGCCGCGACAAGAAGACCGGCGAGCCCACCCACTTCCCGATCGACGCCTTCAACCGCATCATCCAGATCAACCTCGTCGGCACCTTCCGCTGCATCGCCAAGTCGGCGCAGGGCATGCTGTCGCTGTCCCCGCTGGAGCACGGCGAGCGTGGCGCGGTCGTCAACACGGCCTCGGTCGCGGCCGAGGATGGCCAGATGGGGCAGGCGGCTTATTCGGCCTCGAAGGCCGGCGTGGTCGGCATGACCCTGCCGATCGCGCGCGACCTGATGGCCGAAGGCATCCGCGTCAACACCATCCTGCCGGGCATCTTCAACACCCCGCTGCTGCAGGGCGCCCCGGAGAACGTCAAGGCCGCGCTCAGCGCGTCGGTGCCGTTCCCGAAGCGTCTCGGCATGCCGGAGGAATATGCGCAGCTGGCGCTGACCATGATCACCAACGGCTACTTCAACGGTGAAGACGTCCGTCTCGACGGCGCCATCCGCATGGCTCCGCGTTAAGCGATCAGGAGACGAAAGCGATGTCCGAAGAAACTCCGGTCCTCACTGAAGTCCGCGGACCGATCCTGATCATCACCCTGAACCGGCCGGAAGCGAAGAATGCGGCCAACCTCGCCCTCTCCAAGGGCGTGGCCGCGGCGATCGACCGGCTCGACGCCGACGACTCCCTGAGCGTCGGCATCATCACCGGCGCCGGCGGCACATTCTGCTCGGGCATGGACCTCAAGGGGTTCTTGAAAGGCGAGCGGCCATCGATCCCCGGCCGCGGCTTCGCCGGCCTGACCGAGGCGCCGCCGAAGAAGCCGCTGATCGCGGCTGTCGACGGCTACGCGCTCGCCGGCGGGATGGAGATCGCGCTGTCGTGCGACATGATCGTCGCCAACCGCAACGCCAAGTTCGGGATCCCCGAGGTGAAGCGCGGGCTGGCCGCCGCGGCCGGCGGTCTGATCCGCATGCCGCGCCAGATGCCGTTCCGTGTGGCGATGGAGTTCGCATTGACGGGCGAGTTCTTCGGCGCGGAGCGTGCCTACCAGCTCGGCATCATCAACCGTTTGACCGATGGACCGGCGCTCGACGCGGCGCTCGAGCTCGCGGCAGCGATTGGTGCCAACGGCCCGCTCGCCGTAAAGGCATCCAAGCAGGTGATCGTCGAATCCCGGCTCTGGCCGGAAGATGAGATGTGGAAAAGGCAGCAGGAGATCGTCGGTCCTGTCTTCGTATCCGAGGATGCCCGCGAGGGCGCGGCTGCCTTTGCGGAAAAACGCCCGCCGAACTGGAAGGGCAAGTAGGGCATCGCCTGTTTCGGTGACGGAGCGTCGGTTTTGATTGCAGCAGAACCGGCGCTCCAATTTTTTGTACCGGTGCCTCAGCGTATGCCGGCGGTTTCCATGACAGCGCTATTAGGTGATTGATGCGTAGCTTTACCGAAGACCAGGTCATCTTCCGCGGCTCCTACCGCAAGTTTCTCGCCAGCGAGATTGCGCCCCATATGGAGGAATGGCGGGAGGCCGGCATCGTCGACCGCAGCGCGTTCAAGAAGGCCGGCGACCTCGGCTTCCTGATGATCTGGCCCGAGGAAAAATATGGCGGAATGGGCGACGAGGACTTCCGCTACGAGCAGATCATCATTGAGGAGACTGCGCGATCCGGCTGCAAGGGCTGGTACAACACGCTGCACAGCCGCTTGGTCGGTCCTTATTTCAAGCGCTTCGGCACCGAGGAGCAGCGCGACCGATTCCTGCCGAAATGCGTCAGCGGCGAGACGATCCTGGCGATCGCGATGACCGAGCCGGGCGCGGGCTCGGATCTTGCTGGCATGCGGACGACGGCGGAAGACAAGGGCGATCATTTCCTGCTCAATGGCTCGAAGACCTATATTTCCAACGGCATCAATTGCGACGTGGTGATCGTCGCGGCCAAGCTCGCGGGCGCCGAGAAGAAGCATGCCATGGTGCTCCTGATCGTCGAGCGCGGCATGGAAGGTTTTGAGCGCGGCCGCAATCTCAAGAAGATGGGCATGCCGGCGCAGGACACAGCCGAACTGTTTTTCAACAATGTGAAGGTGCCCAAGGCCAACGTGCTGGGAGAACCCGGCAGGGGCTTCTACTATCTGATGGAAGGCCTTGCCGAGGAGCGGTTGATCTCCGCGGTCGGATCGATCGCCAACGGCCGCAAGGCGTTCGACATCACGCGCGCTTACGTGATGGACCGCAAATTGTTCGGCCGGCCGCTCGCCGAACAGCAGAACACCCAGTTCCGCATGGCGGAGGTGGATGCCGAAATCGATCTCGTGCAGGTCTATGTCGATCACTGCGTGACCGAGCACAATGCCGGACGCCTGACCAGCAACATGGGCGCCAAGGCCAAGATGATGTCGTCGGAGGTCGAGTGGAAGATGCTCGATCTTGGCGTCCAGCTGCACGGCGGCGCGGGATACATGGACGAATATCCGATCAGCCGCATGTTCACCGATGCGCGCGTCAATCGAATCCTGGCTGGAAGCTCCGAAGTGATGCGGCTGATCATCGGCCGCGATGTCTTCTCGGAGCACTACAAGAGCATTCTGGACTAGCCGTTCACCACGACCGGCTAGCTGCGTCCGCCCGCGTCAGCCGCGGGCCTGCCGCAGCGGTTCGCGCGCATGCTCCTTCGAGCGCAGCAATGCATCGACGAAGATCGGCTCCCAGGAGCGGATGTGAGTGCGGAGCAGGGTGGTCAGCGCCTCGGTCTCGCCGGCGAGCGCGAGCTCGATCAACCGGTAGTGCTCAGGCACTGACGCTTGCTGCCGCTCGTGGCCGGCGCGGGAGCTGATGCCGTAGAGCCGCATCTTGTCGCGCAGGCCCATCACCGTGTCGGTCAGCAGGTCGTTGCCGGCGGCCGCGATGAACTCGCGATGATAGTTGCGGTCGGCTTCCAGATAGAGCTGGACGTCGTCGGTCTCGACGGCCTTGGCGATCTGGTCGGCCCAGCCGCGCACGACTGCCAGATCCTTTGGCGGATTGGCGGCGACCAGCACGGCGGCGTGGAGCTCGAGTACCTCGCGCATGTCGAACAGGTTGCGCAACTCGGTCAGAGTCGGCTCGACCACCTTGAAGCCGCGGTTGCGCATCGGCTCGACCAGACCGCCGCGGCTGAGCTCGAGCAGCGCTTCGCGTACCGGCGTCGAGGAGACGCCGAGGCTCGCCGCGAGACTCGGCACCGAATACATCGTGCCCGGAAGGCTCTGCCCGGAAATGATCTCGGCCCGCACCCGCTGCAGCACTTGTTCTCGCAAATTCTGGTCCATCGGTGGTCGTGGCCGCCCTCTCGCTGGGAACTCCGATTCGTCGCTGATTATTACTTAGCCTTGACGCGGCCGGTAGCGTATGACGTAAATGTGTAACGCATTACAAAAATGCGTCACATGGATTGACTGGGATAGGTGAGACGGCGGTGAAACAGCGGCTGCCCGGCTATTGCACGCTTTGTCGCTCGCGCTGCGGTGCCGTCACCGTGGTCGAGGATGGGCGCCTTGTCGGGGTAGAGGTATTAAATAACCACCCGACCGGCGGCGCGCTTTGCGCCAAGGGCAGGGCGGCGCCCGAAATCGTCGCCAGCCCGCGCCGGCTTACCGTCCCGCTCAAGCGAACCCAGCCGCGCGGCGCCGCCGATCCGGGCTGGGTCGAGGTGTCGTGGGACGAGGCGTTGACCGAGATCGCCGCCCGGCTCGGTGCGATCCGCGCGGAGAGCGGCGCCGAGGCGGTGGCGTTCGGCGTCACCACGCCGAGCGGCACGCCGATGGTCGACAGTTTCGAGTGGGTCGAGCGCTTCATCCGCGGCTTCGGCAGCCCGAACCTGATCTATGCGGTCGAGATCTGCGGTTGGCACAAGGACTATGCGCACGCGCTGACCTTCGGCCGCGGCATCGGCTTTCCCGACTACGACAATGCCGATGCGATTATCCTGTGGGGCCACAATCCGGCGCGAACCTGGCTCGCCCAGGCAACGCGGATCGCCGATGCGCGGCGTCGCGGCGCCAAGGTCGTGGTGGTCGATCCCAAGCCGAACGGCTCGGGGCAGCAGGCCGATCTGTGGCTGCGCATTCGCCCGGGTGCCGATGGCGCGCTCGCAATGGGGGCGATCCGTCACCTCATCGCGGCCGGCAGCTTCGATGCGGATTTCGTCAACGCATGGACCAATGGATCGCTGCTGGTCGATCGTGCGACCGGACGCTTCCTGCGCGCCGACGCATTGTGGCCGGATGGCGCGCCGGAGGCTTTCGTTCGTCTCGATGCGTCGGGCGCGCCCGTGCCTTGCGACACGCGTTACGCGCCGGAGAGCTGTGGCCAGCTGCGTGGCGCGCTGCAGGTCCGGGCACGCGACGGCCGGATGATAGCGGCGGCAACTGCGTTCGAACTGCTCGTCGAGCGAGCCGCGCCTTACACGCCGGAACGCGTCGCGGAGCTGACCTGGCTTCCTGTCGAGGACGTCGACGCGTTCAACACGCTGCTCGCTCGCCGGCCGCGGCTCGCCTATCATTCCTGGACCGGCGTCGGCCAGCACACCAACGCGACCGCGATCGAGCGCACGATTGCGACGTTGTATGCGCTGACCGGCGCTTGCGATCGGCCCGGCGGCAATCGCTGGTCGGTGCCGCCGCCGACCCGTGCCCTCAACGACTACAATATCCTGTCGCCGGAGCAGCAGGCAAAGGCGCTGGGCATTGCCGAATTGCCGCTCGGCCCGCCGGCCAAGGGCTGGATCACGGCGCGCGATTTCAGCAGGGCCGTGCTCGACGGCGAGCCCTACCGGGTGCGCGCGCTGGTCGCCTTCGGCACCAACTTCGTCGTCTCGCAGGGCCATTCCGAGCGCAACCGCGCCGCGCTGAACGCGCTGGAGTTCCAGGTCCATATCGACATGTTCATGAACCCGACTGCGGAGAGCGCCGATTTCGTGCTGCCCGCCAGCACGCCGTGGGAGCGCGATGCGCTCAAGATTGGATTCGAGATCACGCAGGAAGCCGTCGAGACCGTGCAGTTTCGCCCGCGCATGGTCGAGCCGGTCGGCGCAGTGAAGGCCGATTACGAGATCGCCGCCGCGCTCGCGCTCAGGCTCGGGATGGGCGATTTGTTCTTCGGCGGCGACATCACGGCCGGCTGGAACTATCAGCTCGCGCCGCTCGGCATCGGTGTCGAGGATCTGCGCGCGCACCCCGAAGGCCGCCGCTTCCCGCAGATCTTCCGCGACGAAAAATACGCCGTGGCGCGCGAGGACCGAACGGTTGCCGGATTCGCGACGCCGACGCGCCGCGTCGAGCTTTATTCCGAACTGATGCTGGGACACGGGTATGATCCCTTGCCCGACCACGTCGAGCCGGTCGGCAGCCCGCTCACGGCAGCGCCGGACGCACGCTTTCCGCTCGTGCTTTCCACTGCCAAGAGCGGCTGGTTCGTTCACTCCTCTTATCGGCACGTCGCCTCGCTGCGGCGCAAGTCGCCCGATCCGGCCGTCGAGATCAGTCCGCAGCTCGCCGAGCGGCGCGGCCTTGCCGAAGGCGACTGGGCCGTGGTGGAAACGCATGGCGGTGCCGTGCGCCTGAAGGTGCGCCTCAATGCGGCGCTCGACGATCGGGTTGTCGTCGCCGAATTCGGTTGGTGGGAGGACTGTCCGCCGCTCGGCCGCGAACGTTCCGCGCCGGCAGGCATCCACACCCGCAACATCAACGCCGTGCTGCACGACGATGCGCGCGATCCGGTCAGCGGGTCCGTCCCGTTGCGCGCGATCGTCTGCGATATCAGGCGCGACGGAATTGCCAGTCGTGGCCTGTGGAGCGGTCAGCGGCGGTTCAAGATCGGCGCGCGCCGCGCCGAGGCAGATAATGTCATCGCGCTCAACCTGCTGCCGCTTGACGGTGGTCCGCTGCCCGACTTCCTGCCGGGCCAGCGCGTGATGGTCTCGCTGCCCGGCGCGACGGAGGCGCGGGCCTATTCGCTGACCGGATCCGGTGATCTGCCGCGTTCGCTGTCGATTGCGGTGAAGGGACGTTTCTTCAGTGAGGCGCCGAGTGGCGACGCGCCGTTCTTCATGCCGGATCATCTGCACCGTCTTGCCGTCGGAGACGAGGTCGTGCTGGAGCCGCCGGGCGGCATCTTCACGCCGCAGCTGAAGGGGCCGCGGCCCCTAATTTTCGTCGCCGCCGGCATCGGCATCACGCCGTTTATGAGCCATCTCGAAACGCTGCAAGGTATCGCACCACAAGATCGCGCAGGCGAAATCCTGCTGCTGCACGGCTGCCGCAGCAGCCGGGAGCATCCGTTTGCCGAGCGACTTGCGGAGTTGGAAACCGGTATTCCAGGGCTGAAGCGTGTGACGTTCTATTCCGCGCCGTTCGCGCAGGACCCGATCGACTCGCATTCGTTGCGCAAGGGGAGGGTTGATCTCGGACCAGTCAAGCCGCTGTTGGCGCGCCGGCCGCTGGTCTACATCTGCGGCTCGCCGGAATTCGTCACGGCACAGATCGAGGCCGTGACGGCGCTCGGCGTGCCGCGCTTCGACATTTTTGCCGAAAGCTTCGTGTCGCCGCCGTCGGTGCCGAGCAACCTGGCGCCGCGCACCATCCGGCTTGCGGGCAGCACGCAGAGTTTTTCCTGGGGGCCGGAGCAGGGGACGCTGCTTGATGCGGCGGGTGCGGCGGGCGTCGCGCTGCCGAGCGGCTGCCGTGTCGGGCAATGCGAAAGCTGTGCGGTTCAGGTCGTCGATGGGGAGTTTACCCATCTCGGCCCTGTCGATGGCAGCGAGGGACAGTGCCTCGCCTGCCAGGCCGTGCCGCTGACCGATCTCACGCTCGCGCTTTGATGACCAAACACGATTGAAGGCTGTAACCGCATTTACCGGAAGGGGATCAGATTGATGACGAATGCAACGCACGATCAAGCCGTGAGTTTGCGAAAACCTGTCGCGGACAACATCATCGCGCGATTTTCGCAAGCCCTGGTGGCGTTTGCGGAGCGCTGGTTTCCGGATGCCTACGTCTTCGTCCTGATCGCGGTGATTGCGGTCGCAATCGGCGCGATCCTGCATGGCGGTTCGCCGCTCGCCGTAAGCCGCGCGTTTGGTGACGGGTTCTGGAACCTGATTCCGTTCACGATGCAGATGGCGCTGGTCGCGATCGGCGGCTATGTCGTGGCGATGTCGCCGCCGGTGGCGGCCGTGCTGGCGCGGCTCGCCAGCGTGCCGAAGACCGGGCGCGGCGCCGTGGTCTTTGTCGGCGTGCTCAGCATCTTTCTGTCGCTGCTGAACTGGGGCCTGAGCCTGATCTTCTCGGGTCTTCTGGTGCGGGAGATCGCACGGCGCACCGACATCAGGCTCGACTACCGGGCGGCCGGCGCCGCCGGCTATCTCGGGCTCGGCTGCGGCTTCACGCTCGGCATCACGTCATCGGCTGCGCAGCTGCAGGCGAATGCCGGCAGCATTCCGGCATCGCTCCTGCCGATCACCGGCGTGATCGGTTTCTCGGAAACCATCCTGACCTGGCAGAACATGGTCACCGTCGTGATGGTGACCGTGGTCTCCGCCGCGATTTGCTATTTCACGACGCCTGCGCCCGAACAGGCGAAGACGGCGGAAGACCTCGGCGTTGCGCTTGGCGATGATCGCATCGAGGCCAGGAAGCCGGCGCGTCCGGGCGACTGGCTGGAGTTCAGCCCGCTGCTGACGATCCTGATCGCCGTGCTTGCCGCCGGCTGGTTGTGGCAGACATTCCAGTCGGGCAATCCGTTGATCACGTTGTCCGGCCTCAACACCTATAACTTCGTCTTCCTCATCCTCGGCATCGTGCTGCACTGGCGTCCGCGCAGCCTCATCGAGTCGTTCTCGAAGGCGATGCCGAGTGTCTCCGGCGTGCTGTTGCAGTTTCCGTTCTACGCCGGCATTGCGCAGATCCTGACCAAGGTCCCGAACAGCAGCGGTACGACGCTGTCGGACACGATCGCACACTGGTTCGTCGGCGCCTCCAGCAATTCCACCGTGTTCTCGTTCCTGGTCGGAATCTATTCGGCGCTGCTCGGCTTCTTCGTGCCGTCGGCCGGCGGAAAGTGGATCATCGAGGCGCCCTACATCATGAAGGCGGCCAACGACATCGGCGCGCATCTCGGCTGGACGGTGATGGTCTACAACATCGCCGAGACGCTGCCGAACTTCATCAACCCGTTCTGGATGCTGCCGCTGCTCGGCATCCTCGGCCTGAAGTCGAAGGATCTGATCGGCTACACGTCGGTGCAGTTCTTCATCCACTTTCCGATCGTGATGCTGCTGGCGGCGATCCTGATGGCGACCTTCACCTATCATCCGCCGATCCTGCCCTGAGCGATCATGGCCGGGCACCCGGTGCCCGGCCAATTCAGCGGTCAACGACCGTCATCACCAAAACTGTGCTGTTTTTCCGCCCATCGCGAATGAGGCGTCGCGCCGGGCTCTTATCTTTGGTCAGCCATTTCATTGACCGCGGCGCGGTTCGGCTGGATATTGATGCTCGATATCCGTGTTGTCCAAGGTTACCGCAATGAGACATGACCACCGCAGCTTGATGTGCGACATGCGAAGCCGCATGCAGCATCGCTGCGTCTCGGCGGCGACCGGCGTCTGTTGTTGTTGATCGCTTCGACAAATCCAAAGCACCCGACAATCAGACAGGAGCGCCGTCATTCGGCGATCGAACACGCATGTCCCGAGCCCAAATGTCCCAAGCCTATGTCATCGAAGTATCGGATCGCACCGCCGGTATCGTCGTCAGCGACAACCGCGGCTTCTGCTTCTTCTCCTCTGACCGCGCCTTTGACGGCCTCGACGGCGGCTATTTCGGCTCCGCGCGCGCCGCGGAGCGTGCGGTGAGGGCGCACTTGCAGCAGCGCCACGAGGTTCGGAGCCGTGCGACGCGCGGTTGAGGCCGTTGCTCAGGAGGCCGCGGCGAGCGGCGGCGAGACCACCTGCGGCGGCTCAGGCGCCTGCGTGGCAGTCGTTGCCAGCTGGAAGCGGATGCCGTGCAACGAGCAGGTCAGCGGGATGCCGCGGAAATCGTCATGGAAGGCGCGAATCCGACGCGCCAGCTCGCCGGCGCTGATGCCGGCGGGAAGCTCGCACATCTCGCGGTACATCCGCCGCGTGCTCTTGATTCCGCACCAGGCGATCTCCAGTTCCGCCAGCGGCATGGGATCGCAGGCGAGATTGCGCGACATCCGCCAGAACAGATGGGCAAGCCGCACATAGGCGATCTGTTCGAGTCCGCGTACGCTGATCTTGTCGGGAATGATGAAGGACTCGACCCCGACGATCGGGCCGGAATCGACGCGCGCGGCCATCACATGGGCCGTCGCGCCGAAGGTGCGGGCACCATCATAGAGCGCGAAATGCGCCGGCGCCCAGCCGGGATATTGCGGCGGGCCGGGATGGAAATTGTAGGCGCCGTGGCCGAGCGCCGCCAGAATGTGCTCCGGCACGACGACGCTGGTGGTGAAGGCCAACAGCCGGGCCTCGCGCAAGACCTCCGGCTCGATCGCGGCGAGCTCGTCGGCCGTTACCGCGCAGCGGAACGACAGCGCCGGATTGTGCGCCTTCAACAGTTCGGTGAGCGCGAATTGCTGGTTGGCGGCACCGGTAAGAAGGATGATTGTCTTCATGATGTCGATGTCCTTCCCTTGCTCTGTCTTTCCGGCGGTAATCAGCCGCGCTGCCCGGCCATCACGACGACGCTGCCGGCATCGCGGGACTGGCCCACGGTGCGGAACAGGTCGGCCGGCAGCGTCTGCCACGGCGCGATCTCGATGATGCGGTTGTTCGCGCTTTTCGCGGCCGATTTCGCCGCGCGGATATCGTCCTGCCAGGGGCAGAGTGCGAGCTCGAGCCGGCCGAACCCGCCGCAATCGGCCGCGAACGCGCCGGTGACCGCCTCGATGCTGGCAGCCATTTCGTGCGCGTCGCTGGTCGCGATATCGCGCATGATCACGGTGATCGCATCATTCGAGGCCGCCTGCGACCGGATTACGATCATGGCGTCACGGCCGCCGCTGCGGCTGGCGCGCCGCGCGGCCCGCATCGCGACGCCGAATTCGGCGTCCGGTCCAAGATCGCTGCTGTCGGTAGGCAGGTTGTGAACGATTGTGGTGTGGCGGGGCGTGCCGGCGTCTTCGGCCGGAGCGTGGTATGAGCGCGGCAGCCAGACGGTGTCGAGCGCCATCTGCGATGCTGTCAGGCTCCAGGCCTGGTCGAGCAAATAGCCTTCCCAGACCGCGGGATAGGCGCTCGCGATGTGATGCCAGTTGCGCAGCACCGCTTCGGCGGCGGCCGAACGGCCGAGATAGAGGGTGCGCGCCGACATTTCCCACCGGTTCCATTTGTGGAGCGCGATGTCGCAATCAAGGTATGATGGCAGCAATGGCGGCTCGCTGAGGACTGCGTCGGCCTCGATGAAGAGCAGCGGTTCGCGGTGCTGTTCCCACATCCGCAGCATAAAGCCGGATTTCTCGGCTGCGCGCATGCGCTCGCCGTCTGCGGTGTCGATCGGTGCGATATCGCAGGCGATCCGGAATTCGGCCAGCTTGTCGCGGAGGGCGCGGGCACGATCGTCGCCGCAAGCGCGGGGATAGCAGGAGACCACGCGCAGCGATGCATCGGGTCGGGAGCCCTCCTCGGGAGCGATCGGGCGCCAATTGAGGCCGCCCCACCACATCTCGTGCGGGCCATCAGGGCTCGGCCCGATCGTTCCGAAGTCGGTCAGCTTGCTCTTCAGGAAGTCGAAGGCGGGATTCTCGCCGAAGGGGACGACGACCGCGCAGCCGGCGCGAAGCGACCGGTAAAGCATCTCGGCGGCGGGGCCGCTTGGCGGCTCGACGAGGATGATGACGCCATGGTCCCTCGCCGGCACCGAGCCGGCCTGATGGAGGACCGCGGGTCCGAGCCGCTCCGACAGCCATGCAAGCCGACGGCGCTGCGCGGCACTCATCCGGATGCCGTTCGCCGCCAGCAATTGGTCGAAGTTCGTCTGCAAGCCGTCCGCTTGCGCCGTGTCAGCCGAAATCATGCCCGCACTACCCCTCGTTAACCTTCTACGTGCGGGGCGGCCGGATCAGGCGGACAAATCAGCTGTCGTTGTTCGTTGCGAGCGTGTCGTTGGTGCTGCGCCAGGTCAGTGTGGCCGAGGGGGCACCGTTGCCGTCGCGGTCCGCGACCGCAAGGATGCGGTCATGGTCGAGGGCGGTCAGCGCGACCGTGTAGATGGCGACGTCGTCTTCGAAGCCGTCGACCGGCATCAGCAGCATGCCGTCGTCACTGGTAGCACGGAAGTGACGGCCGCGCCGTTCGAGGCCGGCATCGATGAGCCGTCCCGCGGCGATCGCTGTCACGTTCGAACTGTCGGCGGCTTTCGCGGCGCTCTCACCGTATTGGACCGTGATGCCGTGGAGCATCCCGTCGCGGGTGAGCTTGGCCAGCGGCAGCGCGATGGTCGCGATTGCCATCCGGCGCGACAGCGGTATCCGCAGGCGGAGGTCGCCGAGCCCGGTATGATAGACGCTGACCGCCTCCAGCGAGGCCTGGCCGTTCCGATCGAACAGACCGACCTGCAGCGTCCCGCACGGTGCTTCGCCGAACACATTCGCGGGCAGGCGATTGGCGCCGAACAGCGTGTAGAGATAGGCGTGCGACGGCGACAGGGTGGCAAAGCTGCCCGCCAGCCACATCGGGGGCGCCGGAGCCGTGCAGGCGGTCATGAGGCCGCCGGCGATGATGCAATCATTGATGAAGTCGGCATCGAGCAATGGCGCCAGCGCCTGGGTGCCGAGATTGACGTCATGCTTGATGCCGCCGAGCAACGCGAGCTCATCGTCGTCCGGCAGCAGCAGGAGGCGTCCCAGCACGGCGGCGGCCCAGCGCGCCGCGACCGCGGGGTCGGCATCGGGCTGCAATCCGTAGCGTGGTGCCAGCTCGCGGGCGCGCGAAACATAGGCCAGCGTCCCGGATTGCACCTCGCTCGCGAGCGCCAGCTGGGCGGCCGGGCGCTGATCACCCTCGCGCAACACGTCACCATCACGATAATCCCGCGCCGATCCTTCACTGGAACAGCACAGCTGTTCCAGCAATGCGACGTTGCGGATCAGCATGCGCTTGACGTGCGGCGTGACGATGCGATCCGAGACCAGTCCCTCCGCGGTATCGTCATCGGCGATGTCGTCGAAGGCATCGTCAAGCGTCAGCAGATAGGCGCCGTGCAGGCGGATGCGGATGCCCTCGCGATCGAAGATGCGCCGCAGCGATTTCTGCACGCTTGCGGAATAGCCGAGGTCGACCAGGATCAGATCGGTGCAGCCGTCGAAATCCCGGATCTTCGCGCGAAGGTAGGTAAGCAGACGGGTCCGGACGCCGGCAGCGATATCGGTGATTTCGCGCGGGTCCATCAGATCGGGCAGGGCGTCGGCGAGTTCGCGGCCGCTCGCAATGCCGTCGGGATACTGCGCGAAGAACTTCATCACGGCGGGCGGCTGCACCTTGACGATGTCGACAAAGGTCGCCGCGTCGATCTTGACGACCCGGTTCAGCAGCTCACAGAGCGGTTCGAGCGTGTCAGCAGACCCGACCAGGCTGACGCGACGATTGATCTCGATATAGGCGCCGGTCTCGCCGTGGTTTGCCTGCCAGACCCGATACGGCAGCAGACCGTCGCGACCGAGGAATCCGACCGCAACGCGCGCGCCGTCGCGAGCAAGCGCAGTGCGCCGGGCGGCAATGAATGCATCGAACGCCGCCATCACGGGGCCGAGAACGGTCACGCCGAGGTCGAAAGCGGGAGAATGCTCCGCGCCCTTCGCCGTCACAGCGCGCCGAAGCGTGCGGGCGCCGCAATCGAGCCGCGACGGCTGATCGGGACACAGCAATTCGAAGATCGATGTCTCGCGCTGAAACTTGGAGGCCAATGCCGCGCCGGCCTGCGGATAGTAGCGCGGACGGATGCCGTGACGGCGCGCCCCCTTGATATCGGCGGTGTGGTTGTCGCCGACATGGAACGAGCTTGCCGCTTCGATGCCTTGCTCGGCAAGATAGGCCTTAAACAGCGCTTCGCTCTTGCTACTACCGTGATCGCAGGACGCATAGAGGAAATCCCAGCTCAGCCCGGGACTGCAGGAATGCAGCAGCTGCGCGAGCTGGTCGGTGCTCCAGTAGGTGTCGGAAATGAAGCCGACGCGAAAACCACCGCGCTTCATGTCCAGATATTGCTCGAGCATTTCGAGATTGACGCGGCACAGTTCGAGTTCGGTCTCGAACTCGAACTGCGCGAGATCGTGCAGCGCATCGCGGCTCAGGCCGAACAGCCTGAACGGAAAGTATTTGTAGATGTCGGCGATGCGCACTTCAGTTGAGCCGCACCGCTCCTGCGATACCTTGCGCGCCCGCGCCTCCGCCTGGATTCGATGCTGAACGAAACCGGCGGACATGTTCGGAAATTTTTCAGCAATGCAGGAACGCTGAAAAACCCTTTCAAATACGCCATCCGGCGTCGTGCAGGCGCGCAACAGAAATGTATCGAAAACATCGAATGAACATGCAGAAACATTCTGCGCTCGACGCGTCGCGTCGACCGTCATGATCGTCATGCGCAAAATTCCCGCCAGTCCTCATGCGTTGAACGCGCGCATGAGACAAATCAGGCGCGACAGTTCAAAAAAGTTGATGCGGGATTCGAAAACGCGCGCTTCGCGACTGACAGATTCAAAAAATCCGATAACGTCGAAACAGTGATTCGGAAAAAATTGCCTAGTCGCAATCGTCGAATGCAGGATGGCGACCAACGGCGATGAATCATTCGCATGCTCCGCGCATGCAATTGTTCGCGTGGCGTTAGTTGGTGTGACAACAGCGTTTTCCGACGCGACGATCTCTCCCGCGGAAATGCGAGGCGATGCTGAACGACTGCTCCAAACTCCGTCGAATTTTTCCCTGCGCCTCCGCGCAGCGGCAGCTTTTGCCGGGCGGTCGGCAAAAACATCCAGCTAAGCATTTGAAAAATAACGAAAAAAGTTCGCCTGGTTTGCGGGCCCCCTTCGTTCAACGCTCAGAAGCCGCATGGAATGTGTGCCAGCGGCGTTGGTTGGAGAGCGGCGGATGAGTTACGCGCTTGATATGAGGGCACCGGCCGAAGTGGAGGCCACGCCGGCCGCGGTTGCGCCGGCCGAGGCGGCTGCTCCGTGGAGCAACGTCCCCACCGTTGCCGATGCGGGCCCGCTCGACACCGTCGAGATCCACGACGAAGACAAGGAATTGCTCGACCGCCTCGCCGCCGGCGACGAGACGGCGTTTCGCGCTCTGGTCGAACGTCATGTCGATCGCGCCTACGCGATCGCGCTGCGCATCGTCGGCAACGCCGCCGACGCCGAAGACGTCGTGCAGGACACGATGCTGAAGGTGTGGACGCATCGCGGCCGTTGGCAGCATGGCCGCGCCAAGTTTTCGACCTGGCTCTATCGCGTCGTCAGCAACCGCTGCATCGATCTGCGCCGCAAGCCGCGCACCGAGAATGTCGATGTCGTGCCCGAGGTCGCCGACACTCAGCTTGATGCCTCCGCCGTCATCGAGCGCAACGAGATCGGCAATCTGCTGGAGGTCGCGATGCAGCGGCTGCCCGAGCAGCAGCGCGTCGCGGTGATCCTGTCCTATCATGAGAACATGAGCAACGGCGAGATCGCCGAGGTCATGGACACGACTGTGGCCGCGGTGGAGTCGCTGTTGAAGCGAGGACGGCAGCAGCTGCGCGAGATGCTGAAACGGCACGAGCGCGACCTGCGCGGCGCGTTTACCGACTGCTAACCATAAATTCCGGCTTCTGAAGATTTTGCGCCTGACCACCGGCGGCCGACCCGTTTGATCGGGCGGACGGGGGCTGGATCCGCGTCACCTCTCTATTTCACGATGCGGCATGCCATGCCCCATCAGCACAGGAGCTACTCATGCCGGCAATCTCCACCAACACCGCCGCGAACTCCGCGGTCCGTTACCTCAACATCAACTCGCAGCAGGAAACCAGCGCGCTGTCGAAGCTGTCGAGCGGCTCGCGCATCACCTCCGCCTCCGACGACGCGGCCGGCCTTGCGATCTCGACCCGCATCTCCTCCGACATCACGACGCTGCAGCAGGCCGCCACCAACGCGGCGCAGGCGACCTCGATCCTGCAGACGGCCGACGGCGGCGCCTCCAACATCTCGGACATCCTGGCCCGCATGAAGTCACTGGCTTCCGAGTCCGCCTCGGGCACCGTGGCGGATTCCAGCCGCGCCTACATCAATTCGGAATTCACACAGCTCAAGGGCGAAATCGACTCGATCGCCAGTGGCACCCGCTACAGCAGCCAGAGCTTGCTCGACGGTTCGAGCGTGTTCTCCTCCGGCGTCTCTGTGCTGGTCGGTTCGACCTCGGCCGACACCATCACGATCACGCTGACGAGCCTCACGGCCTCGTCGCTGTCCGTGACGTCGCTCGACGTCTCCAGCCTGTCGAGCGCCACCAGCGCGATGACGGCTCTCGACACCGCGATCGACAAGGTTTCGTCCGCACGTGCCGAGATCGGTGCTCAGGAATCCCGCTTCAACTTCAGCGCCGACTCGATCTCGACCCAGACCCAGAACCTGCAATCGGCCAACTCGGCGATCAAGGACGTCGATATCGCCTCCGAGCAGGCGACGCTGTCCTCGGCCGAGGTGAAGACCCAGGCCGCGGTTTCGGCGGAAACCGCGGCGAACCAGATGCCGCAGTACCTGCTGAAGCTGCTCGGCTAATTCGAAAGACCGGTCGGGCCGGCATGATGCCGGCCCGATTCCTATCGCGGCGGAAGTGTCGACATGACGGTTAGCAGCGCCACCTCGAGCACATCGGGCACCACGTCGACCAGTTCTGCCAGTACGGTGACAACGACCGGCACGACCAATTCGACCAGCATCGATTGGGATGCCCTGATCGAGGCCGAGGTCAATGCCAAGCTCACAGCGGCGACCTCGATCACCACGACGATCACCGCGAACCAGGCCAAGATCACCGCCTACCAATCCCTCCAGACCGAGCTGTCCACGCTGGCCACGGGTCTGTCGTCGCTCAGCACCTCGATCATCAATTCGATTGCCACCAACGCGTTCGCCACGCGGGCGGCGACGATCTCGTCCACCGGTGACGTCAGCGCCTCGTCGGCGCTCAACATGAGCGTCAACAGCGGCTCGGCGACCGGCGATCACACGCTCCAGATCACCCAGCTCGCGACCGCGCAGAAGGTGATCGGTGCCTCACAGTCGAGCAGCTCGACGGCGCTGGGCCTGTCCGGCACTTTTTCGCTCGGCCTGTCCGGCGGCACCAGCACGGCGATCTCGATCACCAGCGGCATGTCGATGCAGGATGTCGTCGACACCATCAACGCCCAGACCTCGACCACCAACGTCCAGGCCTCGATCGTCCAGGTGTCGAGCGGGTCCTATGAGATGGTGCTGACGGGGACACAGGACGCCGCCGACATCACCTATTCGTCGACGTCGGGCGACGACATCCTGAACAAGCTCGGCGTCACCGACACGTCCGGAGCGTTCACCGACGTGCTGCAGAAGTCGCAGTCCGCGGAGTTCACCCTCGACGGCATCGCGCTCACGCGGAACACCAACGACATTTCCGACGTCCTGTCCGGCGTCACGTTCGACCTGCTGCAGCCGACGCCGAGCGGCACCAGCCTGAACATCAGCATCGAGACCGACACCAGCCAGATCACGTCCGCGCTGCAGACCTTCGTCACCAACTACAACGCATTTCGCGACCAGGTGATCGCGCAGTCGGCGCAGAACTCTGACGGCACGGCCGCATCAAGCGCGGTGCTGTTCGGCGACAGCACGATGCGCGATATCATGACGCGGCTGCAGCAGGTGCTCAGCGGGACGGTCGGCGGCATGACGATGGCCGATCTCGGCCTGTCCTTCAACGAGAACAACGAGCTCCAGTTCGATACCGGCACGCTGTCGACGGTGCTGACGCAAAATCTCGCCGGCGTCACCCAATTGCTGTCGGCGCAGACCAACACTTCCTCCAGCCAGCTCAGTGTGGTCAATACCGGCACATCGCCGCAATCCTTCACGCTCGACCTCACGGTGGACTCCACCGGTATGCTGACCGGAGCCTCGGTCGGCGGCGACAGCTCCGGCTTTTCGGTGGTCGGTAACACCATCATCGGCAATTCGGGCACGATCTACGCTGGCATGGCCTTCACCTATACGGGCTCGACCTCGCAGTCGATCACGGTGACATCGTCGTCCGGCCTCGCGACGCAACTCTACCAGCTCGCGCACACCAGTTCCGGCACCAGCGGTCAGCTGCAGACGCTGATCACCAACTTGCAGTCGCGCGATACCGACCTACAGTCCCAGGTCAGCGACATTCAGAGCAATGCGGCGACGTTCAAGGCCCAGCTGCAGGTTCAATACGCCAATTACCAGGCGGCCATCGAAAGCGCGAACAACACGCTGGGCTACCTGAAAGCACTCCTAGACGCATCATCGAGTAACTAATGACCCAGAACGCGACCGCCTACCAAGCCAACAATGCCTATCGATCCGCCGCGGTGGCGGTGCCGCCGTTGAAGGCGGTCGTGATGCTGTGCGACGGCGCGATCACGCTGTTGCAGAAGGCGCTGGACGCGCACGAGGCGAAACGATTCGAGGAAGGGCACATCTATCTGACGCGGGCGACCGCGATCCTGCGCGGGCTGAGCCACAATCTCGACTTCACCCGCGGCGGCGCGATGGCCGATCGTCTCTACCGCACCTATAACGCCCTGATCATGGCGTGCCTGCGCTCCTATGGCCGGCCGCAGGCCAGGGACAATTTCCGGCGCATCATCGCAAGCCTGGTGGAATTGCGCGACGCCTGGAAGTTCGTCGAGGCGACCGCCGGCAAGGCCGCCAAGGCCAGGGCACTCGACAGGACGCTCGAATCAGCCGCCGGCCGCTGAGCCCGGAGAGAGCCGCGAATCACCCGGCGAGGGCGTTTAGCCGGCGCAGCAGAGGCTTGGGCGGCGCCCTGGTTGAGGAAAATAGCCGCCCGGCGAGCACCATGCTGGACCTGACGCGACAGCGGCGGAAATTGATTTCCGCCATCCCGCGAATGCTTTATGACAGCCTTGGCGACGAGGCTGGATCTGCGCGCGCGATGGATGTTGCGACATTCGAAGACCTGATCGACCGGCTGGGGGAGGATCTGTCCCGCTGGCCCGACGATCAACGTCTTGCCGCCGTCCAGCTCCTTGCATCCTCGGCTGAGGCGCGGACACTCTACGAGGAGGCGGGAGCGGTACGCCGCGCGCTCGCGGCGCCGCCGGTTCGCGCACCCAAGGGCCTTGCCGACCGCATCGTGACCGCGGCGGCGAAATTGCCCCAGAAGCCTATTTCGGGGCCGGTCCCGGCTGACGATCAGCCGAACGATGCACAACCACCGGGCCGATCCGCACCGCAAGGCAAGGTGCTGCCGGCGCTGCTGCTGGCCCTCTGCCTGTTGCCCGCATTGACGCCGCCGGCGTTGATGCTCGGCGAGCCGGATCTGCCGATCAGCCTCTCGCTCTAAGACGTTCCGCATTGCCATTGCAGCTGTCCGCGTGCTTTCGCGGCGAGATGCTTGCGCACGCCTGCGAGCCACGAATCCGCAACGGACACGGCAAATTCTGCCGCTTCATCAGGTGATTCCGGGTGGATGAATTCGCGCCTGAAATCGGCGCGTCATCCGTTTTATCTGCGAACGACATCACGACCCCAATGTTCCACCGCGTTCCGTCGCGCATTCCGCGGCGAAGAGAGCCTTGTCATGACCGTCTCCTCGGCAACCTCTGCTGCAACCTCCACCACGTCGAGCTCGTCGTCGAGCGCGTCGATGGGGATGAGCTCGACCGATTTCCTCAACCTTCTCGTCAGCGAGCTGCAAAATCAGGATCCGCTGAACGCCACCAGCACGACCGACTTCATCAACCAGCTCACCTCCTACGCCAACTTCACCGAGCAGCAGTCGACCAACGCCAGCATGACGTCGCTGGCGAGCTCGTTCTCGAGTCTCGTGACGCTCAACTCGGTCAACTATATCGGCCACACCGTCGAGGCGAAGACCAACACGGCGGAGCTGACCAACGGCTCGGCGACGTTCGGCTACTCGCTCACCTCGGCCGCCTCCAACGTTGCGATCACGATCCAGGACTCCTCGGGCAATACGGTGTGGAGCGGCAAGGGGACCGGAACCGCCGGCTCCAACAGCTTCACCTGGAACGGCCAGACCTCCGACGGCACCCAGCTCAAGGACGGCGGCCAGTACACGATTCAGGTGACCGCGACCGACTCCGCCGGAAACTCGCTGCTCAGCTACACCACGATGACGGGAACGGTGACCGGCATCGATGCCTCCGGCCCGACGCCCTCGCTGCTTGTGAACGGCGTGCCCGTCAGCGCCGCCAACATCATCGGCGTCACGTCCTGATTGCTACCGGAGTAATATCATGAGTCTCACTGGTGCTCTTTCCTCGGCGATCTCGGCGCTCAATGCGCAGAGCCAGTCGCTGGCAATGATTTCCGACAACATTTCCAACGCCGATACCACGGGCTACAAGACCACGTCGGCGATGTTCCAGGATCTGGTGACCGCGTCGAACAGCGCCACCTCATATACGTCCGGCGGCGTCACGGTGTCCGGCCGCGCCAACATCACCCAGCAGGGCTTGCTGTCCGCGACCACCAACGCAACCGACGTCGCGATCCAGGGCAGCGGCTTCTTCGTCACCACCAACGCGACGTCCGGCGGCACCACCTCTTATACACGCAACGGCGCGTTCACCACCGACAATCTGGGCTACCTCGTCAACAACGGCAACTACCTCGAGGGCTGGCGCACCGACGCTGACGGCAACATCATCGGCAATGCCTCCGCCGCGAGCCTCGGGCCAATCAACACGCAGGTTGCCTCCACCAGCGGCAGCGCCACCACCAAGACCACGGTCGCGGCGAACCTGCCGGCCGATGCCGCCGTCGGTGCGACCTTCAATAGCTCGATGACGGTCTACGATTCGCTTGGCACGGCAAGCACGATCCAGATCGACTGGAAAAAGACCGCCGACAACAGCTGGCAGGCCAGTTTCGAAACGCCAAAGCTCGCGTCGGACTCCACGACAGACAGTGCCAACGCGATCACCGATACGGTAGATATCACCTTCAACAGCGACGGCTCGCTCGCCTCGACCAGCCCGAGCCCTCCCGTCATCTCGGTGACGGGTTGGAAGGATGGGGCGGCCGACAGTTCTGCCGCGAACGGCACGGCCATCACGCTCAATCTCGGTACGGCCGGCAAGACCGACGGCCTGACGCAGTATTCATCGGGTGAGACCACGCCAGCGGTCGATCTCACCAGCATCACGTCGGACGGTCTGCCCTATGGCAAGCTGAGCAGCATTTCGATCGGCAAGGGCGGCGTGGTCGACGCGACCTACTCCAACGGGCAGACGATCGCGATCTACAAGATTGCGGTCGCGACCTTCAGCGACCCCAACGGATTGAGCGCGGCCAGCGACGGCATGTACTCCGCGACGGCCGCCTCCGGCAACGCCACGCTGCAGACCTCGGGCACCAATGGTGCCGGCACGATCTACGGCAGCGAACTGGAGTCGAGCACCACCGACACCAGCGGCCAGTTCTCCAACATGATCTCGGCGCAGCAGGCCTATTCGGCGGCGTCGCAGGTGATCACCACCGTCGACAAGATGTTCGATACGCTGATCTCGGCGGTGTCGCGATGATGACCGAAAAGAAAAATGACCGCTTGCTGGTCAGGCTTCAGCGGCTGAAGGCGAGGGCCGCTTCGGTCCGGCCGGACGATCGGGCGCAGCTCCGTGCGTTGCTCGACGATGTCGGAACGTTGCGGGATCAGTTGATGCGCGAATGCGCGCGGCTCGACCAGGAACTCAACCGGGCCGCGGTCCGGGTAACGGCAATCACCGCGTACGGGCGCAGCGCACAATCGGTTCGCGCCCTGCGTCGCGGACACTAGCTTGAACGGGAGCGATGACATGACACCGGAACGCAACATCAAGATCAATCCCGCGGGCAATGACGAGCGCGCAAGGTCGTTGATCGCGCTGATCGACAATCTGATCGCGATCGTGAACGAGGAGAATGTCGAGCTCGCCAAGGGCTTGCCGGCCTCGCGGTTGAAGGAGGTCGACGAGAAGCACCGCCTTGCCACCCTGTTCGACCAGTGTGTGGCGGAGGCGGTCGGCAAGACGGCAAATCTCCACGTTCAGGATCGCGTGCTGCGCGAGCAGCTGATGGACCGGATCCTGAAGCTGCGCATGGCGATGGACGAGAACGTGATGCGGCTGCGCGCGGCGATCGATGCCAGCAATCGCAGGATCGAGGCCATCATGCAGGCGATCCGCGAGCAGATCGCCAACGTATCGCCTTATGGCGCCGGCGGCCGTCGCGTCACGCCGGCGATGTCCTACGGCACCAATGTGCGGGCCTGATCGGGCCGACGCCGGAGGGAGTGGGTCGTGTCGTCGCTCGATATTGCACGAAGCATCGCATTCAGCGGGCTGTCAGCCACGCAGGTGCAGATCAGCGTAGCCTCGGCCAATATTTCCAATGCCGACACCAAGGGCTATACCGAGAAGACCGCCAACCAGAGCAGCAGCGTCACCTCCGGTGTCGGTACCGGCGTCACGATCACAGGGATCAGCAGCGCGGTCGACAAGCTGCTCCTGAAGTCGCTGGTCGGGGCCGATTCCGATCTCGGCGCCGCCGACACCACCAACAGCTTTCTGACCGAGCTCCAGCAGCTCTATGGCAGCACATCGAGCTCGGACAGCTCCACGACGGGCACCTCGCTGGCCAACACGATCGCGGCATTCGAGTCGGCGTTGTCGTCGCTGGCGAGCACGCCGAGCAGTGCGTCGCTGCAATCGAACGCCGTCAGCGCGCTTGCGGCGGTGACGACGCAATTGCAGCAGACCTCGAGCGGCATCCAGACGCTGCGCTCCAATGCCGACCAGGACATCGCATCGTCGGTTACCGACATCAATTCCGACCTGCAGCAGATCTCCGACCTCAACAAGCAGATCAGGCAGCAGGCGGCAGCCGGGCAGTCGACGGCCGATCTGGAGGACCAGCGCAACAGCGCGCTGCAGGATCTCGCGTCGATGATGAATGTGAGCTACTTCACCACGTCGAGCGGCGATCTGCAGGTCTATACTGGCTCGGGGCAGGCGCTGGTCGATAGCACGGCGCATCCGCTGAGCTATACGGCGCTGCCCAGCGTCACGGCGTCGACGACGTATAGCGCGGGATCGTCGAGCGGTTTCAGCGGTATCACCGTCAACGGGGTCGACATCACCTCGCAGATCTCCTCAGGCAAGGTCAGTGCGCTGATCACGCTGCGCGACCAGACGCTGCCGGCGGCGCAGTCGCAGCTCGACGAGTTGGCTCAGCAATTGACCGCGACCGTCAACGCTGTGTCCAACCAGGGCACATCGGTGCCGCCGCCGGCCAGCCTGACCGGAACTGCCCCCGTGAGCAGCACGACACCGTTCTCGGCAACCGGCACGGTGCGCATCGCGGTTGCGGACAAGAGCGGCAACCTGGTGTCGTACCAAGACCTCGATCTGTCATCCTACGCCACGGTCGGTGATCTCGCCACTGCGATCAACGGTATCTCGGGGCTGTCAGCTTCGGTCGATGCCAATGGACACTTGTCGATCTCGGCGACCACATCCGGCAACGGCGTTGCGATCAACGAGATGACGAGCTCGGTCGGCAGTTCGAGTGAGGGCTTTTCGGATTACTTCGGGTTCAACGACCTGATCACAGGGACCGGCGCGTCCGACATCGCCGTTCGCAGCGACATTCTGAACGGCACGGCGGCGCTGCCGACGGCGACGCTCGATGCGTCGTCCATGCTGACGGCCGGAAACTCGGTGCTGTCGCCGGGCTCGGCGACGGTGGTGAACGCGCTCTCGAGCGCGCTGACGGGGTCGACCAATTTCGGCATGGCCGGCGGCCTCGGCGCGACCACCGGCTCTTTTACGGACTACGCGGCCGCCATCGTTGCTAACGTCGCCGGCAAGGCGACCCAGGCATCGGCGGCCTATACCGCAAAGCAGACGGCGCAGGCGACCTATGCGAATTCGCTGTCGTCGCAGTCCGGCGTCAACATTGACGAGGAATCCGCAAATCTGAGTGCGTTGCAGAACAAATATGCTGCCGCGTCCCAGATCATTACCGCCATCAACGCCATGTTTTCGGCGCTGATGACCGCGATGAGCGCCAGCTGAGCCCGAGGCCGTCGTCATGATGATGCGTGTTGCCACCTTTGCACAGTCGGACCAGATGATCTCAAACGCGCTGCGGGTTCAGGCGGTGATGGCCAACGAGCAGGTGCAGGAGTCCTCCGGGCTGCAGTCCGAGGATTTCGGCGGCTACGGTTCCGGCGCCGGACGCGTCATCAATTTGCAGGTGTCGGTGACGCGCGCGCAGTCCTATATCGATGCCAGCCAACTCGCCGACAACAAGGTGCAGGTGATGTATTCGGCGGTCGGCTCGGTGACCGACATCATCACGCAGCTGCGGACCCAGCTCAGCGCAGCCACCACCGGCAGCAGCACGGCGACGGCATCGGTGATCAACTATGCGCAGCAGGCCATGGCGCAGATGCAGGGGCTGCTCAACACTCAGTATGACGGCGAATATGTCTTCAGCGGCGCCCGCACCGACACCGCGCCGGCCGACCTGTCGAGCTATGGGACGGGCACCGGATCGCTGACGACATCAGACACCAGCTACTACAAGGGCGACGGCGAGATCGCGTCCGTGCGCGTGTCGGACAGCCAGTCGATCTCCTACGGCATCACCGCCGACAATCCGGCGTTCGAGCAGGTGATGCGGCTCTTGAAATACGTCGGCAACAGCTCGAATTTGTCGTCGAGCGATGTCTCGCAGGCACTCGACCTCGCCAGCAATGCGCTGGATGCGACGTCCACCGTGCAGGCAAAGCTGTCGACCGCGGCGTCGCAGATCGAGACCGCCAGCACGAATCAGAGCGACTACCAAAATTTTGCGAAGACGCTGTCGACGGACCTCACCAGCGTCGACGTTGCGGCCGTGACGGCGCAGCTTTCGACCTATCAGGCGCAGCTGACGGCGTCCTATTCGGCGATCTCCAAGATCCAGAGCATGAATCTGGCGAGCTATTTGCGATAGCCATCGCCGGCATCACCGGTTCAGGATCTTCAGCCAGACATCGCCGAGGATGATCGGCTCGCGCGGCGGAAGCCAGGTGAGGCCGGCGGCTTTTCCGAGCTCGGCGATGGTGCCCTTGGCCTGCAGATCGGCGAGGACCTTGTTGACGGATTCCAGCAGCGCCTTGTCGGTTTCGAGCGCAACGTAACCGCGGTTGGCGCCGATCGGATAATAGTAGCCCGACGCCGTGATCCTGGTGTCCGGATGTTCAGCGCGGTAGGCGTCGAAGCGGCGCAGGTCGAGCAGCGTGGCGTCGAATTCGCCGCGTTCCAACTCTCCGAGCAGGTCGCTGCGCCCTGGAACGAGGTGCGTGATGTCGTCGATCAGCTTTCCCTTGTCGAAGGTCATCAGGATGGCATCGCCCAGCGTGCCGCTTTCGATCGTCAGGCGAAGGCCGGCCAGATCGCCGATATCGGTGATCTTGCGCTCCTTGATCTTGTCCTTGGCCTTGGGACCGAGGACGACGGTCATCGGCGAATAGATATAGGGCTGGCTTGGCGCCAGCACCCCGATCGGGATCCGCCGGCGGCGATCCTCGCGGGTGGCGCCGTCGAAGTCCGGCAGCTTGGCCGTCGTGACGCCGGGCGCCTTCAGCGAGTCCTTGGTGAGGGCGTAGCCGCCGACAAGCGAGCAGCGCCCGTCCGACAGCAGCGCGTTGGCTTCGAGCGCGGGGCTCGAATCTTCGTCGAGCTTGCTCTCGAACCACTGGATCTTGAGCGGCCGTCCAAGCCGCTCGGCAATGGCCTGGGCGAGCGCCACGTCGAAGCCGGCATCCGGTTTGCCGCGATGATGCGCCGACAGCGGCGGCAGATCCTCGTCGAGGCATACCGTGAGCGGGTCGTCGGCAGCGTGTGCTGCCGCCGATATGGCAAGAAGCAGAGCTGTCGCGGCGCCCGCAAGCAGAGCCCTCATGGGCTCCTCCGGCTCGACACGAAGGCCCAGACGTCGGCGATCTCCTGCTCGTTCAGGATGTCGACCCAGGGCGGCATCTTGCCGTTCTTGCCTTGCTTTACGGTGGTCACGAAGCGCGTCTTGTCGTCGGGAAACGCGCGCAAGTCCGGCGTGATGGTGCCGGAGTTGACCATGTTGGGCCCATGGCAATGCGAGCAGTTCTTGGCGTAGGTGACCTTGCCCTGGTCGGCCTGACCCTGAAGGTCGATTGCGGTGGTTTGCTGTGCGGCGGCCGGGATCAACATGATCAAGGCCGTCGCGACGGCGGCGAAGATCGCCGCCGTCAACAGGGTTACTCGTTCAGTCACGTGTGCTCCGCGCTCAGTTCTTGACCGCGAAAACCCACAGCGAGCCGCCGGGTGGAACCTTGGCAAGCCGCTCGTCGCCCGAGAACAGCGAATAGACGCCGCCATAGCCGGAGGTGACGGCGACATACTGCACGCCGTCCTGCTGCCAGGTGACGGGTTGTCCTTCGATGCCGGAGCCGGTCTGGAACTGCCAGAGTTTCTTGCCGGTGTCGGCATCGAACGCCTCGAATTCGCCGGTCAGCTGACCGGAGAACACCACGCCGCCGCCGGTGGAGAGCACGCCGGAGAAGCGCGGAATGTCGCTCGGCGCTTCCCACTTCGCCTTGCCGGTCATCGGATCGATCGCCTTCAGGTGGCCGCGCGGTCCGGTGCCCCATTCCCAGGGATCGGTGAGATCCATGCCGAGATACCATTCGCCCTGCTTGAACGTCACCGGCTCGGCCTTGTACTTGCCGCCGAAGGCGAGCGTGTTGGCGTAGGCGAGGCCGGTCTGCGGATTGAACGACATCGGCTCCCAGTTCTTGCCGCCGAGGATCGACGGGTAGACCGTGACCTTCTTGCCTTCACGCGCATCCTTGGTGATGTCGGTCTCGATCGGCCGTCCGGTCTTCATGTCAATGCCGGTGGCCCAGTTGACGTTCACATAAGGATTGGCCGCGAGCAGCTTTCCGTTGGTGCGATCGAGCACGTAGAAGAAGCCGTTGCGGTTGGCGTCCATCAGCACCTTGGTCGGTTTGCCGTCGACATTCATGTCGGCGAGCACCATCTCGGCCACCGAGTCGTAGTCGAACGGGTTGTTCGGCGAGAACTGGTAGTGCCACTTGATCTTGCCGGTCTTCGGATCGAGCGCCAGCACCGAGCAGGTGTAGAGGTTGTCGCCGGGACGCACCGCCGAGTTGAACGGTCCGGGATTGCCGATGCCCCAATACACCGTGTTCAGTTCGGGATCGTAGGAGCCGGTGATCCAGGTCGAGCCACCGCCGAGCTTCCAGGTGTCGCCCTTCCAGGTGTCGCCACCGGGCTCGTCCGGGGTCGGGATCGAGTAGGTCCGCCAGAGCTTCTTGCCGGTTGCCGGATCCCAGCCATCGATGAAGCCGCGGGTACCGAATTCGGCGCCCGAGATGCCAGTGATCACGACGCCGTCGGCGACCAGCGGGGCCACCGTCATCGAGTAGCCTTCCTTGATATCCGCAGCCTTCTGGCGCCATAGCTCCTTGCCGGTCTTGGCATCGAGCGCGATCACGTTGGCGTCGAGTGTGGTGCGGAACACCTTGCCGTCATACAGCGCGGCACCGCGATTGATGATGCCGCAGCAAACGATGCGCGGCGTCTCGGCGGGATACTCGACCTTGGTCTTCCAGATCTGCTTGCCGGATTTGGCGTCGATCGCGATCGTGGCGTTGTGCGTGGTGACGTAAATGACGCCCTGGTAGACGAGTGGCTGCGATTCCTCGCTGCGGTCGTCGTTCAAACTGTAATTCCAGACCGGCACCAGATTTTTGACGGTGTCCTTGTTGATCTGGTTCAGCGTCGAGAAGCGCTGAAGATTGTAGCCCATTCCATAATTGAGAACGTTCGATGTATCAGTCGCACCCTTGACCAACTGCTCGCTGGTCTGGGCGCTTGCCCCATAGGATGCAAGAATTACGAGGCTCGCGGCCAGCGCAATACGTCTCATCATATCCTCCCAATGAACCTTTTTCTGCACGCCTATTCCTGACGTTGCGGACGGAACCATCCGCCTGAAACCAAAACGGGTCAATACGAAAACGTGAACGAGCGCCCGCTAACCGCGCGAGGCCGGTCGAAGGCGTCAGGTTTTGGCAAACGCGCCGGTGGCTTACCGTCGCGTGGAATACGCTACACCAGTGCAGCCCGCCGTTATGCCGCAGCGCGAACGGTCAGCTTGACGGTGTGGGGGGACAGACACTCGGCCGCGCTTTCGCGCCCCGCTTGTCCGGCGGCACATTGCAATTATCGATACGCTGCTCGTCGGTCCACTTGCGGCCGAGCCGCTCCTTGCCGGTGAGCACGCGCTGCGGGACTGCCTCCGCCGATGGGGCAGGGTGCTGGGTCTGCGCGGACACGGGCGCGATCAGACCGAATGCAACGAGGCAGCCCAATGCGTTCCTGCAAATACTGGTCATGGGTCACCTCGCTCGTTGTGGTGCAATCGAGAGCGCCACAGATGGCCTGTGAGGCAATCGCTTTCCACCCGAATTCCGACAGGATTTCGCCGCGTACACGAACCGTGGGAAGCTCCGCTGAAGAAGCTGCTATGGTAGGGTCCGATCGCAGGCGCTCCGTGTCTTCGCCGGAGCGGCACTTACGGGAGACGAACGATGATTTCGCGCCGATCGCTTGCGCTGAGTTTGGCTATGGTTGTCCTGTCAGGTCCCGCGTTGGCCGCATCGGGCGGCCGCAGTGCGCTCAGGATGCTCGACCCCGATAATGACGGCACGGTCGACCTTGCCGAAGCCAAGAAGGCTGCCGCCGACCTGTTCGCGAAGCTTGATCCCGACCATGACGGCACGCTCGACGCGCGCGAATTGCGCGGACGGCTGACCGCGAAAGAACTGGCCGCTGCCGATCCGGATCACGACGGCACCCTGACGCTCGACGAATACCTTGCGGTCGTCGAGCAGCGCTTCAAGGCCGCCGATCCCGACAATGACGGAACGCTGGACGCGAAAGAGTTGAAGTCGCGTGCCGGCCGGGCCCTGCTGCGCCTGCTCAAATAGCTTACGAGCCGGTGAACTTTGCCGGGGCGGATTGCCGGATATTGACGCAGGATTCCGCGCATAACAAAAAAAGTTGCGATTTCGCTCTTGGGCAAGACGCGGCTGGATGAATCGGGTCTCCTTACCCGCGCGTCGCCGCCCGGCAGCCGGAAAATGCCCGACAGATCAGTGTCGGAGTTCCCGACGCCGGGTAGACGTCAGCGAACCGTCGTCCGCTTCGGCATGTCCAGCAGCGAAGTCGGGTCCTTACCCGGCCGGCTTGCGCCCTGGAAAAGGCAGCCCTAGCTTGCCGCGCGGCGCGAGGCTTGCGCCAACTTATGACTTGGGAGAAGGAAATGGCCTGGAAAACACCGAAGATCGTCGAAGTGCCGGTGGGCATGGAAATCAACATGTACGCCTGCGCAGCGCGCAAATAATCTTAAGACAAGTAACGCGAGACAGCCTGCCCGGCTCGTGCAGCGCGCTGCATCGAGCCGGGCAGGCGTCTTTTGTGGAAAGTGTCTTTCGCGGGCCCTGATGCGGCCGCTCGGACAGCTTCCCTCATACCCTTCCCACAAGACCTTGAGACCGACACCACCTGCGCGATTGGCGGGCCTTGCTGCTTTGTCCTACAGTGTGGCCTGAGGCGGTGGTGCGGGGACGATGAATCCAAAGATCAAGACCGGGCGTTGGGCGGGGATGCTGTGCGCGGTGGTTGCCGGCATCGCGGCGGTGCTGCCGCCTCGCGCCTATGCCGAGGACTTTGATACCGAGCACATCTTCGGCTTCATGATCGGCTCCGACGTGGGCAATGTCGGCGAGCGTGAATTCCAGAGCCAGACCACCGGGCGCTTCGCCAAGGACGGCGGCCGGTATCGCACGCTCAATCAGGAAATGGAGCTCGAGCTCGTGCCCGCGCCGAATTTTCGCGTCGAGCTCGGAACGTCATTCAGCGCATACGACATCAGCCGCGTTCCCGGTCTTGACGATCGGCGCCAGCTGTCGTGGCAGAGCGTCTCGGTCGATTTCCGCTATCGCTTTCTGAATCGCGAGGCGGCACCTTTTGGCATGACGGTCGCGCTGGAGACGCGAGCCGATCGCGTCGACGAGACGACGGCCGCGGCGGTCCGCAGTTATGGCACCGAACTCACGGTCGCGTTCGACCGCGAGGTGATCCCGAATTTTGTCATCGCGGCCCTTAACCTAAGCTATGAGCCGGAATGGACGCGCACGCCGCGCACCGGCGCTGCGGATCAGGATGCAACCATCGGTGCGGCATTCGGCCTGATGGCCAGGGTTAAGCCGGATATCCTGATCGGCGGCGAAGCGCGCTATTTCAGGAAGTATGAAGGAATCGGCCTGGATGAACTGTCAGGGCAGGCGCTGTTCATCGGGCCCACCGCCTATTTCCAGCTCTCCGAACGTTCACGCCTGACCGCGACCTGGAGCGTCCAGGCCTGGGGGCAGCGGGCCGGGAGCAACGCTGCCCTCGACCTCGTCAATTTCGAGCGCCACCAGGCGCGGCTGGTGTACGGTTTGAACTTCTAGAGCGTGAAGCCTCTGGCACCGGGTTCCCCAACTTTTCACGGGGCTGTGAAACCCGGACTTGGCGGATTACGTATTTCGTCGTGTTATCTATTGCATGAGCACGCTTGGGGATCGCGCATGAACCCGATTGATCTGATCGTCACTGTATGTGCCGTGCTGTCGCCCGCCACCTGCGAGGAGCAGCATCTGGTGTTCAACTGGAACGGCTCGCTGCAGCAATGCGCCATGGCCGCGCCGCCTTACATCGCGCGATGGGTCGGCGAACATCCGAAATGGACTGCGGTGCGCTGGCGTTGCGAATATCCGCACAGCAACGATCGGGCCGGCGCGGGCGGCGAGCCGCCGGCGGGTTAGCCTTCCTATTTGTTGCAGTCCTTCAGGTCCTTGTCGGATACCGAAAACACCGCGTCGGCCTTGATCTCGATGTCGCGAACGAAGCACTGCCTGGCGCCGCTGTAGCCGACCTTGGCGTCGTAGCGACCGGGTTCCACGCCGGTGATCCGCAGCCGCTCGTCGTGGTCGACCTCCTTGTCCTTGTCGTTGAGCGTCTGGTTGGGACCCCACTCGTTCTTGCCTGCCGGCGACAGCTCAAAGCTCGAAATCGTGGCGCTGGTCAGATTCCACAGCCGAATGCCTTTGCCCTTGCTTTGGGCGAGCACTGTCGCCGGCAGCACAAGCAACGCAACACCAACAGCGATCAACGCGCGCGACATCCAGCCTCTCCCTTATGCTTCGTCCAAGGATGACGGCGTCTCACATATTTGCAAGGTCCAACTGTGAGAGTTGCCGCTTGATTTCGTCGATCTCGGGCTCGCCGCGCGTCGCGCGTGGTGCGGCAATGGTCTCGACGTGAAGGATTCGGGCCGGCCGCGACGACAGGAAGAACAGGCGATCGCCGAGGCGAACGGCGTCGTCGAGATCGTGGGTGACGAGCAAGGTCATCATTTTCCGGCTGGCCACCAGCGTCGCGACCTGGTCGCGCAGCCGTCCCGCGAGCGCATTGTCGAGCGAGGCCAGCGGCTCATCGAGGATCAGGAAATCGGGCTCGATGGCGAAGGCGCGGGCCAGCGCGACGCGGCGGGCGAGGCCGAGTGACAGCTCCGCGGGAAAATGGTTGCGGTGCGCGCCCAGTTCGAGCACCTCGAACAGCGCAGAGAGCGTGCTGTCGCCGACATGCGGCGCGGCCAGCCGCACATTCTCCTCGACCGTACGCCAGGGCAACAGCCGCGGCTCCTGGAATACCATGCCGAGGCGCATGCCCGGCGATCGCGTGACATGGCCCTGGTAGTTGCCGTCGAGCCCGGCGAGGATCCGGAGCAGGGTGCTCTTGCCGCAGCCTGACGGGCCGAACAGCACGCCGACCTCGCCAGCGTTCAACGTGAAGGTGACGTTGTCGAGCACGTCGTGCCGCTTCCCGGCCGCGCTCTCAAAACTCTTGCCCGTGATATTGACCTCAAGCTGCACGGAGCCGCCACCGCGTTAGCCTGGTTTCAAACGGCTGCACCAGCAGGGTTTCGATGACGAGCACGACACCCGCAAAGCTCAGCGAATAGGCGAGCAGCAAGGGGATATCGAACAGCTGGAAGGCGACGCCGATCTCGAAGCCGACACCGTTCGGCCGTCCGAGATATTCAGCGACCAGCACGATCTTCCAGACCAGCGAGAGCCCGGAGCGCGCAGCGGCCGCGATGTAGGGCGCAAGCTGCGGCAGGATCACATGACGAAAGGCGCGGCCGCGCGGAAAAGAAAACGCCGTCGCCATTTCGTCGAGCGCAGGATCGAGCGCGCGCGCGCCTTCGCGCAGGGTGACGACGGCGGTCGGCAGCTTGTTGATGGCGATCGCGGCGATCGCGGCGACCTCGGTCAGGCCGGCCCAGATGTAAGCGAGCACGATGACGACGAGCGCCGGCAGGTTGAGCAGCAGGATCAGCCAGGGATCGCCAAGGCGATTGGCAAGCGAGACGCGGCCCATGAGGTAGCCGATCGCCGAGCCGAGCGCCATCGCAAGGGTGAAGGCCAGCGCGACGCGCGCCAACGTCGCGCCGAGATTGACGAACAGCGCGCCCGATCGGGCCTCGGCGACGAGCACTGACAGCACTGCAGGCGGCGCCGGCAGCTTCGCATCGCCGATCAGCAGCGAGGCAATCCACCAGGTCGCGATGAACAGCGCGAATGAGAGGAGACGCAGCACCGCTAGTCTCCCGGGATCGCTTGGTAGAAGGTGCCGGGATCGAGCTCGGTTGCCGTGCCGACCAGATCGCGGCCGCCGAGCTGCGCCAGCACGCGGTAGAGTACGCGCGCATCCGCCTCCTCTTCGGCGATCGGACGGCGCGGGATGCCTTCGCGGTAGCGCTCACGATAGGCATGCAGGGTTGCGGCATCCTGCGCACCGGTGAGCGGCGCGATCGCGTCCCATTCGGCATCCGATGTCGCCAGAATCTCTTTCGCGGCGCGCGTCACGGCGATGAAGCGGGCCACCAGATCCTTGTTGGCGTTGGCCCAGGCTTCGTCGAATACATAGCCGATCATGGCGATGCGGCCCTTGCTGCCGAGCTTTTGCAGGATCTCTTCCATGCCGGCGAGCCGGCGAAAGCCCTTGGCTTCGAGCGCGGCGCAGAAATTCCAGTAATTGAGCGTCGCGTCCATCTCGCCGCCGAGCGTCTTGGCGGCCAGCAGCGGCGGTGCGCCATAGACGATGGTCGCCTGCGACTTCAGGTCGACGCCGTCCTGCTTCGATGCGGCTTGCAGCAACAGCCAGTTCTTGTCGATCGCCCCGCCGGCAATGGCAAGCTTGCGTCCCTTGAGGTCCGCGAGCGTCTTGGCCGGCGAGGAGGCCGGGACCATCACGGCACCCAGCGCGCTCGAATAGGGATAGAATTGCAGCTTGGCGCCGAGCGACCGCTCGCGCGACACCCAGGGCCAGTCCGATACCATTACGTCGGCCGTGCCAGCGCGCAGCGCGATCTTGCCGGCCTCGGGGCTGGCCAGCTCGACGACGTCGATCGACAGATTGGCCTTCTTGTCGAGACCATGGGAGCGAATGACGGCCAATTCCCAGGCCAGCGTTCCGGTCTTCTGCGCTGCAACGCGGATGGTCTGCGCGTAGCACGAGGTGCCGAACTGCATGACCGCCAGAACTGCCGCAGCCAACACCGTGCGTACAGAGATGATCATCGTTTCTTGAGCCACTTCCCCGAATGTTTTCTTTTCTGATCAACATCCATAGCATAGCTTGCGGAAAGAGAAGAGGAAGCAGGACCATGGCAGGAGCTGGCATGCTACGACCGATTGTCGCCATCCTGGTGCTCGCCGGGACGGCCGTCAGCGTGCGGGCCCAGGAGATCAACGACTATCCGACCTCGGCGCGGGCGGAATATGTGTTCGGTTGCATGAAGGCCAATGGCGAATCCCGGCAGTCAATCGAGCAATGTTCCTGCTCGATCGACGTCGTCGCCTCGATCATCCCCTATGACCGCTACGTCACCGCCGAGACCGTGCTGAGCATGGCGCAGGTGCGCGGCAATTTGGGCGGCCAGTTCCGCTCGTCCGAGCAGGCCGCGAATGCGCTCAACGACCTCAGGCGCGCCCAGGCCGAAGCCGAAGTCAGGTGCTTCTAGAGCGCTTTCGAGCGAAGTGGACCCCGGTTCGCGTGAAGAAAACGCGTCAAAACAAAAATCTAGAGCCCCGTTCCGATTCAATCGGACCGGGACTCCAGCGTTGATCGTGAGAATCGCCGGCGCGTCAGGTGCCGGGATTCTCGACCTTCCATTCGTGTTCGAAGATGTGCCCTTCGGTGTCCTTGGCTTCGGCACGGAAGCGCTTGGCGCCATTCGAGACGTAGGTGAAGCGGATATTGGGATCCTCGGAAATCGAGATTCCGCCCTCCATCGCCAGCACCGGACTGTCGTCCTGCCAGATGTGCAGCTCGTTGACGAAGAAGGCCGGGATATAGAGCTGCGTGACCTGGTCCATCTGCAGGCCTGAATTATTCGGATGCCCGATCATGATCTGGGCTTCCCGCGTGCTGGTCGCAGGTCCCTGTTCGGACTTGGTGAATTGCCGGTAGCGCATCTGGCCAAGGCGGTTCTTGGCTTCCTCGACGTTCTTGCCGGCCGGCGCCGAGCAGCCGCCGGAGGCTTTGACATAGACCTTGCTGACATAGAGCTTGCCGTCGCTGAGCTCCGCGACGGCGTGCACATTGGTGTAGTTGTTGACGCGGACGCGGGTCGAGATCTCGGTGACGTTGGCGGCCGGCCCCAGCGTGAACTTCGCGGCCATCGGCGCCGGATTCTCGTCGATCACAAGCGTGATCGCGACGACGCGGCGGCTGTCGCTCGGCTGCAGCTTGGTGCGCAGCGTCACCGGCACGATCGCGGCGTCTTCCGCGCGCATCGGCATCTCGATGCCGATGACATCATTGCCGTCATTCATCGGACGGTTGCTGAAGATGTCCTGGACGAGACCCGGCCAGGGATCATAGGCCTCCGCCGCGGGCGCAGCCGGTGTGCCCAGCGCGATCGTGAGCAAGCTTGCGATGCAAAGCAGGCGGGCGCGATGTCCGGTCATGGTCGCGAAATCCTATGCAGCCGCGTCACTATAGGACGAACAGCTATTCCCATTCAATTTCCGAGAATGCTGCAGTTGCGTTGCGGGCGTTGTAATCGTCGAACAATTGCCAGCGCGGCCGCTCGGCGGCTGCGGCGTGCTCTGCCGCGGCCGTAATCGGCTTGCCGCTTGCGACCAGTGCGCGCACATCCGCGGCCAGCACCGCAAGATAACGGCGCTCGTCGGCAAGCGCTGCCGGCCACGCGCTCACGGGTCCGTGACCGGGAACCACGCGCTCGGCGGAGATCGCCGCGAGCTCGTCGAGCGCACGCAGCCAGCCCTTGAGGCTGCCGTCGACCACGGGAATATGGATGAGAAACACCATGTCGCCGGCGAACAAGGTCCTGGTTTGCTCGTCGAGGACCGTGAGGTCGTTGTCGCTATGGGCGGGCGGCCACGCCTTCAGGGTGAGGGCCCGTCCGCCGAGGTCGAGCTTCAGCGTGTCCGCGACCAGCACGGTCGGGGGGACGATCTTCACCTCGTCGATCAGCTCATCGCCCATGGTCCGGCGAAACCCGTCGAGGTAGAATTGCCCGCGCGCGGCCAGCGCGCGCGGCAGCGACTTGTGGCCGACGAAGCTGGTCCCGTCGCCGACGAAAGCCGCATTGCCGAAGCTGTGATCCGGATGCGCGTGGGTGTTGATCACGTAGCGGATCGGCTTGTCGGTACGGCTGCGGACCGCGGCGAGCAGTTGTCGTCCTTCGCGGACGCTGCCGCCGGTGTCGATGACGGCGACGGCGCTGTCGCCGATCACGAATCCCACATTGGCGATGGCGCCTTCGTTCTCGCGCGTCATCAACGCGGTGACCCCGGTGTGAACGAATATTCCGGGAGCGACTTCGCTTACAGGCAATTCCACCTCTTGCGCCCGCGCTATGGTCGGCGCCCAAAGCATCAGGAGCAGCGCAAGCACCGAACCGCCATGAGCCATGTTTCCGCCTCAGTTACTCCGGGACGCGCGATCGATGTCGTCGCGTTCCAGTTTGCGCTGCAGCAAGCAACGCGGCGTGGTCGCGATCATTATTCCTGTTGCACGTCATGGTGCGCCGGGCAATTGCTGGATGGCGGCGATCGATCCGATCAAGAGGAGACCGCGTAATGAGAATTGTCGGATGCCGTCCTGTTCTGCTCGCGCTTGTCGGCTTCATCACCTGTCTGGCCGGCACTGCGCGCGCGCAGGTCAACGATCAGGGCGAACTTTCCATCGAGCTCATCGATGCCCGCGTGCTGCGCATCTGTGCCGATCCCCGCAATCTGCCGTTCTCGAACGACAAGGGCGAGGGATTTGAGAACAAGATCGGCGAACTGCTGGCCGGGAAGCTGCAAAAGAAGCTCGATTACATGTTCTTTCCGCAGGCGACCGGGTTCGTGCGGATGACGCTCAGCGCGCATCGCTGCGACGTGATCATGGGTTTTCCGCAAGGCGATGACCTCGCGCAGGGCACCAATCCCTATTACCGCACGGCCTATGCGATCGTCGCCAAGCCGGGCAGTGGGCTCGATGAGGTCACGACGCTCGAGGACGAGCGGCTGAAGGGCAAGCATATCGGCATCGTGGCGGGAACGCCGCCCGCGACCAACATGGCCATCAACGGCCTGATGACCAATGCGAAGCCTTATCCGCTGATGATCGATACGCGCTACGACTCATCCGCCGAGGCGATGATGAACGATCTCGCCAAGGGCGAGATCGACGCCGGCATCCTGTGGGGACCGATGGCGGGATTTTACGCCAAGAAGGCCAACCCGCCGCTGCACATCACGCCGTTGGTCAAGGAGACCACGGGACCGAAGCTGATCTACCGCATCGGCATGGGCGTGCGGGCGTCCGACCAGAACTGGAAGCGCCAGCTCAATCGCCTGATCCAGGAGAACCAGCCCGAGATCAACAAGATCCTGCTTGACTACGGCGTCCCGCTGCTCGACGAGAACGACCGTCCAATCGGGCCGGAGACCGCGACCAAATCACCATGATCAGGCTCGCGGCCATGCTTGCGGTGATGTTCGTTGCCGCTTCGCCTGTCCGCGCGCAGGACCCGCCCGCAGAGCCGGAGAGCTATCGCACCGAGGACTACCGCGCGCCGGTGCCGGTGACGCTTGCCGGCGCACGGGTGCTCACGACCGCGGAAGCGGAAGCGATCTGGCGCGACAAGTCCGCCGGCTTCGTCGACGTGCTGCCGCGCGCGCCGAAGCCAAATCTGCCCGCCGGCACGGTGTGGCGCGAACGGCCGCACCTCAACATTCCCGGCAGCATCTGGCTGCCCGACACCGGCTACGGCAAGCTCGCTGCGCCCACGGAGGATTATCTGCGACGCGGGCTCGTCCGCGCCTCAGGCGGCAAGGCGACCAGATTGCTCGTGATCTACTGCCAGGAGAATTGCTGGATGTCATGGAACGCCGCCAAGCGCGTGCTGTCCTACGGCTACCGCAACGTGGCCTGGTATCCGGAGGGAACCGACGGCTGGGAGCGTGCCAAATTGCCGCTGGCGGATGCCGAGCCCGAGCCGCGCGAGGGCGAGCAATGAGCCCGCCCCCAACGCGCCACCCGGGCGTTACTTCTGCTTGTCGAGCTTGTTGATGGTCTTGCCGCCATCGCTGTCCGTTGTGGTGAACGTGACCTTGTCACCGGCGTGGAAGGCCTCCAGCGATTGTCCCTTGGGCACCTTGTATTCCTGGATCGCGCCGCCGGACGCGCCCACCGTGCCGCTTTGCGTCTGCTGGATCGAGATGGTTCCACTCAGTCGGTCAATCTTCGTGACCATTCCCGACATGGATTGCTGGGCCAAAGCCGCTGAGGTGACCAGGCTCGCGGCGGCAAGGCTGGTCATGACGATCTTGGCTGCTTTCATGGAGGTCTCCCAACTTCAGATATAGTTGGAGACAACGAGCGGGCAGCGATGTTTGTTCCGGATCGGCGTGGCCCAAAAGATTGTTACCCAAGAGATCGTCAAAGCGGCACGTTAACGATCCCGGGGCGATCGGTCGCAGGCCTCAATCCAGCTCCTGCTGGATGGTGCGGCCGAGCGCGAACAGCCGCTGATCGATGGCGGTCGGCACCTCGCAGACGAACTTCACCACGCGCCCGCGGTCCTCGAAGATGCGGGTCTCCCAGACCAGCTGATTGCCGAGATCGTCGACCTTGGCCTGGTCCGGCGGTGTCGCGTCCTGCAGCGCCTGCAGCTTGAGCGTGTCGTCGCGGATCTTCTCCGCGGCCTCGCGCTGCTTGCGCATCACGCGCTCGAGCCCGTTCATGACCGAGGCGCGCTGTCCGTTGAGCGTATCGAACAGGCCCGCGAACAGCAGCTTTCCCGCATTGGCCTTGTCGGCCGCAGCAGCTGACAGGAATTCGGTGATCTGCTTCTGCGCCTCCTCCAGCGGGACGCGGCGCGCCGCGAGCTTGATCGCGAGCGCGCTGACTTTCGGGTCGTCCTTCCACTTGGTCTCGGCATCGCCGAGCGGCGGCCCGGCCCAGACCGCGGCGAGCGAGATCTCGGGCACCTTGGCCTGCTGGCAGGGCCAGTCCGGATAGCGCGGGTCGGCGGCCGATGCGACCTGGTTCGACAGAACCATCGCGAGCAGCGCGCCCAGTCCTGTTCGCCAGCCTGTCATGCCTCGCCTCCGCCAGGTCCGCGGCGCACCAGGCCGCGCGATGGATCGTAAGCCAGGATCGCGCCGATCATGAAGACGACCGTGCAGCCGCCGACCACCGCGAGCGAAACCCAGTTCATCTTGCCGTACAGCGCAAACCGGATCAGCTCCACCGCATGCGTGAACGGATTGCACTGGCAGAAATAATACAGCATCGGGCTGCCTTCCTGCACGCGCCACAGCGGGTAGAGGGCCGACGATGCGAAGAACATCGGGAAGATCACAAAGTTCATCACGCCGGCGAAATTTTCCAGCTGTTTGATGCTGGCCGAGATCAGCATGCCGAGTGCGCCGAGCATCAGGCCCGACAGCACCAGCGCCGGAAGCACGGTGAGGTAGCCGATCGTCGGCGGCGCGATGTCCCAGAACCACGCGATGACAAGGAAAGCATAGACCTGGAGTAGCGACACCGCCGTGCCGGCGAGCAGCTTGCAGAACAGGAGATAGCCGCGTGGCAGCGGGCTGACCAGCAGCGTGCGCATATTGCCCATCTCGCGGTCATAGACCATCGACAGCGAGGATTGCATGCCGTTGAAGAGCTGGATCATCGCCATCAGCCCGGGCGCGATGTAGACCTCGTAGAGGATGTAGGTCTCGTAGGGCGGGATGATCGAGATGCCGAGCACCTGCCGGAATCCGGCCGCGAAGATGAACAGCCAGACCAGCGGCCTGACCAGCGCCGACACGAAGCGCTCGCGCTGATGCAGGAAGCGCAGCGCCTCGCGCCACACGATGCCGTTTAGGCAGACGATATATTCCGACAGCGAGAAGCCGCTTCGCTCAGGCGTGACCGTCGTGCTGGTCATGACGGCGGTCTCCCCGCGAGTGTTGCCGTTCCGGTCAGCCGCATGAACGCGGTATTGACGTCCTGGGCGCCTGCGTCCGCGATCACGCGCGACACCGGGCCGTGCGCCAGCATTCGGCCCTGATGCAGCACGACGAGGTCGTCGTTTGGCATGATCTCGTCGAACAGATGCGTCGCCCAGAGCACGCCAATGCCCTGTTCGGTGACGAGCTGCCGGACATGGTCGAGGATGTCGGCGCGCGCCTTGACGTCGAGCCCGACCGTGGCCTCGTCGAGCAGCAGCAGCCGGGGCCGGTGCAGCAGCGCGCGGGCGATCTCAAGCCTTCGCATCTGGCCGCCCGAGAGATCGCGCACCTTGCTGGCGGCGCGGTCGGCAAGCCCGATGCGGCCGAGCACCTCGGCGCTGCGTAGCCGCGCCTCGCGCCGCGAAATGCCGTGCAGCGCGGCGTGATACAGCAGGTTCTGCGTCAGCGAGAGGTCGAGATCGAGCGTGCGCGGCTGGAACACCACGCCCATGAGCCGCAGCGCTTCACCCGGCGTCCGGCTGATGTCGTGGCCAAAGATCTTGATCTGGCCGTTCTGGATGCCGAACAACCGCGTCACCAGCGAGAACAGCGTGCTCTTGCCGGCGCCATTGAGGCCCAGCAGCGCGGTGAAGCTCGCAGGCTGGACCGTGAAACTGACATCGATCAGGGCGCGGCGCGGACCGTAGCTGTGGCTGACATTGCCGATCGACAGCGCCGGCTGCACGGCCGCGTCGGTTGCAGGGCCTGCATCCGGCGAGGGCTGGCTCGCGATATGGGCGTCGGTTGCGGTCATGGCTGCGCGATCGTGATCCCCCAGGGCAGTTCGCCGACCTGAATGGTCTTGATCACCTTCTGGGATGCAACGTCGATCACCGAGACGTCGTTGGAGACGCCGTTGGTGACCAGCAGATATTTTTCGTCCGGGGTGAAATCCATGTGCCAGACCCGCTGGCCGACCAGCAGATATTTGAGGACCTTGTGGGTCACCCCGTCGACGACCGCGACGCGGTTGGCGGGGCCCAGCGCAATGAATGCGGTCTTGCCGTCCTTGGTCATGCCGATGCCGACGGGCTGGATTGCCTCGTTGCGCAGACCCGGAATTTCAAAGGTGATCTTGCCGGTCACCTCGCGCTTGACCGGATCGATGATCGACACCGTGCCGCCGATCTCGGAGGACACCCACAATTCGGAGCCGTCGCGCTTGAACTGGGCGAAGCGCGGCCGCGAATCCACCAGCACATTGGCGACGATCTGGCGCGTCGATGTGTCGATGAAATGCGCCATGTTGGTGGTTTCGGAGGTGTTGATCAGGATCTTGCCGTCCGGGCTGATCGTCATGCCCTCGGGCTCGACGCCGACCTGGATGTCGCCGATCCGGGCGCGCTTTTCGAGATCGATCACGGTGACCGTGTTGTCGTTCTCGTTGGCGACATACATGGTCTTGCCGGCGGCATCCTGGGTGAACAATTCAGGGTCGGGACCGGAGGGCAGGGTGTCGACGATCTCCTGGGTCTTGGTATCGATCACCTGAATCGTGTCGTCGTCGCCGACCGCGACCATCACGAACTTGCCGTCGCGCGAGAACTCGATGCCGCGCGGCCGCTGGCCGACCTTGATGGTTTTGGTCACCGTCCAGCTGTTGGTGTCGATCACCGTGACGGTGTTGCCCTTCTCGTTGGAGACGTAGGCAACGAAGGCGGACGCCGGTGTCGCGGCAAGCCAAACGAGCATCCCGGTCAACAGACAGCGGCGCCACATGCGTTTCATCTCCCTCACTGCAGCTTGCACTTCGTTTCAGGCCGGTCAACTCCGAGCGTGTCGAGTTCGGAGACCTGATGCAGGAAACCTTCCTGCGGCGAGACCGAAACCACCATACGACCATCGGCCAGCAGGATCGGTTGGCGGAGCTGCAGATTCCAGTCTCGCAGGGTCAATCGCGTGCCCTTGAAAGCGGCAATCGAGAAATCCTTGCCCTTGAGGAAGGCGATGACCTTCTTGGGGTCCCCCGAATTGGTGCGCGATGTGGCTTCGCCGATCATGCGCGCGGCGGTCCAGGCCTGCATGTCGAGCGCCGTCATGCGGCGCATGTTCAGCTTGACGAATCGGTTCTGGATCTGGACCGCGCCCCACTGGTCATGCGCCGCGTCCCAGCTGGTCGGCACGAGGCCCGCGGAGCCGGCCACCGGGCGCGGGTCCCAGGTGCGGTACGGCAGATAGTTCGCGAACACCTCGCTCTCGTCGGCAGCGACCAGCACGTCGTAAGCCGGCGCCTGCTGCGTGAACACCGGCATCTGGCGCTGGATCAAGGTCACGCCGCTGTCGGTGCGGCGTGCGCCGCCGGTGTCCTCGAAGGTCCGCTCCTGAACGATCTTGGCGCCGAAACGGGTGGCGGCGCGGCGCAGCGCGTCGGCGTAAAGCTTGTCCTGATCATGCGAGCCGACCACCAGCAGCCAGCGCTTCCACTGCTTCCACACCAGATACTGGCCAAGCGCGTCCGCCAGCATCGAGCGGGTCGGCGCGATATGGATGACGTTGGCGCGGCAGTCCTGCTCGCGCAGCCGGTCGTCGATCGCGCCGGCGTTCAGCAGCACGGTGCCGCGGTCGCGCAGCGCGTCGGCGACCTTGAGCAGGGCATCTGCCGGCAGGTCGGTGATGATATAGTCGTTGCGGCCGGCAAGATCGGTCGCGACCTTGGCGACATCGTCGCTGTCCTTGACCTTGACCTCGTCGAGCACGAAGCGCTGGTTGAGGAATTTCCCGGTTGTATTGTTGTCCTCGATCGCAAGGCGCGCGCCGGCGATACCGTCATTGTCGGCGGGCTGCTCGATCAGCGAGAGCGTCGATTTGACGCCGGCATGGCCGAGATAGCCGATATGAACCTCGACGGGATCAGCCGCCAGCGCGCCGGTTGCCACCATGCTGAGCGCGATCGTGCCGATCAGCCATCGCAACATAACTCCTCCCGCAGTCTTTTTCACTCGGCACGGCCTTCGGAAATCCGGCTTCCATGCTGTTGACTTGCAAGATGCCGGAATTGGCCTAGCTTGCAACCCCGCTTTTTGTCGTTGCGACGTTACAAATTCGATTGGTTCACAATCATGAGATCGGCGCTTGGCTTCGTCATATCTTTGCTGGTGATGTCTGCGGCGGCGCGCGCCGAACCGCCCAAGCTCGCGGTGTTCGACCTCGAGATGATCGACACCAGCCTGCAGGGCGAAGTGAGCGGGCCGCGCGCTGATGAGCAGGCGCGGCTGCTCCGGGCCGGCGACCAGGTGCGCAAGGAGCTCGCGGACTCAGGCAAGTTCCGCGTGCTCGACATCGCCCCCGTCAATGCTGCGGCGCATGGCAGCAATCTTCAGGCCTGTGGTGGCTGCGATGTGAAGCTGGCCGGCGAACTGGGCGCTGATCTCGTGATGACGGGCGTGGTGCAGAAGGTCTCCAACCTCATCCTCAACATCAATCTCTATCTGCGCGACGTACATAGCGGGCAATTGCTGGCAGCGGCGAGTGCCGACATGCGCGGCAATACCGACGAATCGTGGTCGCGCGCCACCGACTACCTCGTGCGCAACCGTCTGCTCGGGCCGAACTACGGCGCGCCGCAGGCGCGGTAGCCTGCGCTCGCGAATGGACCTCCGTCATCCTGAGGTGCGAGCGGAGCGAGCCTCGAAGGATGAATCGGCCCGGTTACAGCCACACGCAGAAATTCGGCCGTGCATCCTTCGAGACGGCCGCTGCGCGGCCTCCTCAGGATGACGGGATGAACGTACTGCGTGACGCTCAAGCCTTCAGCCGCGCGGCGTGCCAGCGCAGATGATCGGCCATGAAGGTCGAGATGAAGTAGTAGCTGTGGTCGTAGCCCGGCTGACGCCGCAGGGTGAGGGGGATGTTGGCCTTCTCGCAGGCCGCCTTCAGCAATTCGGGCCGCAGCTGCTCGGTGAGAAAGCCGTCGGCATCGCCGTAATCGACCAGCAGATCGGAGAAGCGGGCGCCGTCCTCGATCAGCGCTACCGCGTCGTGCTTTCGCCACGCCTGCTTGTTGCTGCCGAGATAGCCGCCGAGCGCCTTGTTGCCCCATGGCACCTGCGAAGGCGCCACGATCGGCGCGAACGCGCTCGCCGCCCGATAGCGATCGGGATAGCGCAGCGCCACCGTCAGCGCACCATGGCCGCCCATGGAATGACCGAGGATTGACTGCCGCGTCGTGTCGACCGGGAACTGCTCGGCGATCAGCTTGGGCAATTCCTCGGTGACGTAGCTCCACATCCGGTAATTGGTCGCGAACGGCGGCTCCGTCGCATCGACATAGAAGCCCGCGCCTAGTCCGAAATCGTATGAATTGGCGGGATCACCGGGGACGCCTTCGCCGCGCGGACTGGTGTCGGGTGCGACAAAGATCAGGCCGAGCTCGGCGCATGCCCGCCGGAATTCACCCTTCTCGGTGACGTTGGCGTGCGTGCAGGTCAGTCCCGACAGATAGGTGACGACGGGCAGTTTGGCGCCAACAGCATGCTCAGGGACGAACACCGAGAAGGTCATTTCGGTCTTGGTCTCGCGGCTTGGATGCCGATAGACGCCTTGCGTGCCGCCATGCGACTTGTTCTGGGAAACCGTCTGCATTGTCGTATTCCTCTTGGTTGGAGCGCTGCGTCAGGCGACGCCGCTCTCGATCGCCAGCCGCACCAGCTCTGCCGAAGTGCGAACGCCAAGCTTCTGGCGCATGATCGATGACGTGTTTGCGACCGTCTTGTATGACGAATGCACCAGCCAGGCGATCTCCGACAGGCTCTTGCCTGAACTGAGCAGGCGCAGGATCTCCATCTCGCGCGAAGTGAGCTTGGAGAGTGGATTTTGCGCAAAGCCCGGCCGCGCAAACGCCACGTTGCGCGCGATCGCCGGCGGCAGATAGACGCCGCCATTGCCGACCTCGCGCACCGCTTCCACCAGATCGTTGGGATCGCCGGTCTTCGAAACGTAGCCCTTGGCGCCGATGTCGATGGCGCGGGCGGCGAACACCGGGTCGTCGTTCATGCTGAACATGATGAGGCGCGCAGATGCATCATGCGTCAGGATGCGGCGCGCCAGCTCGAAGCCGGAGACCGTCGGCAGGTTGATGTCGATCACGCAGAGATCGGGCTTCTCCGCGACGAACGCCCGTTCGCCGCTTTCGGCATCGGCCGCTTCCAGCAACGTGATCTCGGGATCGTCGGCAAACACCGTGCGGCAGCCGGAGGCAACGATGGGATGATCGTCAACGATCAGAATGCGCATGGCGTTGTTCCGGCGACCTGCTTCGATTCACTCATCATCACATCGGTTTGCGCGAAGGACAGGTCGGTTCCGACCGGTTGTGCACCTCGTGCGAGATTGCGATAGGGTGCGATTAGATAGCCGGGCAAATTTGGCTGTCAACGATCCTCTCGGAGGAGGGATCGCGGTCGGGGGCAACGTCATGTGGCAAAAGCTATCCTTGCGCGCGCGGATCAACCTGCTGCTGGCGCTGATCCTGGCGCTTGGCCTCGGCATCAATATTGCGCGGCTCGTGCTGGAAGCGGGACCGCGTGTCCAGGCCGAGGACCAGAGCGTGATCCGCCTGGCGCGCGAATTCGTTGCGACGATTGTGGCGGGTCTCGACGAGGCGCCGGATCCCGATGCGCGGCTCGACCAGATCGTCCAGGACCTGAGCCGGCTGCGTCATGTCAGCATCACGCGGCAGGATGGCGCGGCCGCAAAGTCTCCTGACCGCCCCGAGGGCGCCGGCGATCCGCGCGCTCCGCCGCAGTGGTTCGTCGCGCTGGTCCATCCCGAGCAGACCTCAGTGCGGGTGCCGATCTCGGTGCATGGCAAGCCGCAATCGTTGGTCATCACCTCGCATCCCGACGACGAAATCGCCGAGATCTGGGACGGCATCGTCACCCAGCTCGAGGTCGGCTCCGCGATCGCGGTCGCGCTGCTTCTGGTCACCATGCTGGTGGTCGGCCGCGCGCTGGCGCCGCTGGAGGCATTGTCGCAGGCCATGACCGGCATCGAGGCCGGGGACTACGATGCACGCGTCGAGCCTGGCGGATCGCCGGAATTGGCCGCGATCTGTGCCAAACTGAACCATTTGGCGGCGACCCTTGGCGACGCCGTGGAGGGCAAGCGGCAGCTCGCTGAGCGCGCGGTCTCGGTGCAGGATTCCGAGCGCAAGGAGATCGCGCGCGAATTGCACGATGAGTTCGGGCCCTATCTGTTTGCGCTGCGCGCGCATGCCGGCGCGCTAACCCGGCTGTCGGAAGTCGAACGGCCGGACCCTGCGGCATTGCGCAAGCACGGCAACGCCATCCTCGAGCAGGTCAACGCGCTCCAGCAGTTCACGCGCCGGATTCTGGAGCGCTTGCGGCCGGTCGGACTGGCCGAACTCGGGCTTGCGGAAGCGCTCGGCGCGCTGGTTCGGCTATGGAGCGAAACCCACCCGGAGGTGGAGATCGAGAGCCGCATCTCGCCGGCGCTCGGCGATACCGGCGAGATGGCCGACCTCACGATCTATCGCATCGTCCAGGAAGCGCTCACCAACGTGTTCCGCCATGCCGGCGCAACGGCGGTCGATATCACGATCGAACCGGCGGAACGGCAGGCAGGCCTACGCGGCAGCCGCGACTGTGCGCTGGTGCGGGTTCGCGACAATGGCCGCGGCCTGCTGAGCGATCACAGGCTTGGCCGCGGGTTGACCGGGATGCAGGAGCGGATCCTCGCGCTCGGCGGCACGCTTAACATCAGTTCCAGCGATGATGGCGTGACGGTCGAGGCGCTCGTGCCAAAGGCCGCACGGTCCTAGACGATTGGCTGTCGCCAGTATCTGAAAGCCGCCCAAGCCAGCGCCGCTGCGCCGGCGATCCAGAGCACGACGATCGCGATCATTCCCGCCCGGCTGGTCGGACGCTGCAAGACGGCGCTCGCCTTGGCACGGCATTCCGTCATCACCTCGTCCGGCACGAGCGAGATCGCGAGCCAGATGCCGAGCGGCAGCAGGATCAGATCGTCGAGATAGCCGATCACCGGAATGAAATCCGGGATCAGATCGATGGGAGACAGTGCATAGGCCGCGACGGCGACGGCAAGGGCCTTGGCATACCAGGGCACACGCGGATCACGCGATGCGAGATACAGCGCAACGCTGTCCCGTTTGAGGTTGCGTGCCCAAACCTTGATCGAGGAAAGCTTGGTTGAGGACAACTTGATTGGGGAAAGTCTGTTGGCGGACGGCATGGCGCAACGCCTGCACGTCGGATGGAACCGCTATTCCAGCACCACATCCGCCGGCATACCGCCGTGCAGGCCCTTGTGGACGGAGGAGGGTGCGATGCCGAAATACTTCCGGAAGACGCGGCTGAAATGCGACGAGCTCGAGAAGCCCCAGGAGAACGCGACGTCCGTGATGGTCTTGCCGTTCTGGGACTCCAGCTCCTGCCGGCAATTTTGCAGTCGGGCTTTCCAGATGTAGTCGCTGACCGTCATGCCGCGATCGCTGAACAGCATGTGCAGATAGCGCTTCGAACAGCCGAGCGCCGCCGAAATGCGGTCGATGCAGAGATCCGGATCGCGCAGATGCTCGCGGATGAAGCCCTGGGCCCGCACATAGGTGGCCTCGGCGCTGCCGCGGTCGAACATGGCGCCGGTCTCGCGCAGCGGCAACAGCAGCAAGTCGATCAGCGCATCGGCCACGCCGACGGCGTTGACCGGCGTCAGCGTCGGTGCCTCGCCGAAGGCGGCATGAACGAAATCATAGGCGATGCGGCCGGTGCCGTTGCGCGCCGACAGCTTGCACGGCGCCATCTTGGAGAGCTGGAAGCCGCGCTCCTTGAGCAAGTCTTTTGGAACGATGACAACCTCGTGCCGCGTCAGCGACGGGCTGATGATGGTGTGCGGACACGACACGTCGTAGGCGAAGCAGTCGCCCGGCATGATGTCGAAGTGCAGGCCGTCCTGCTCGAAATGCGAGACGCCGTGGGTCTGGAACACGATCTTGATGTAGGGGTGCTCGCTCAGCTTGATGCGCGAGATGGTGTGCGCGATGCGGTGCTGGCTTGCCTCGATCTGGCACAGCTTCAGGCGCGATACCGTCGTGAAATTGACCCGGGCTTCGAGCGAGGATCCCTCCAGCGCATCGACGTCGAACTGGCCGCAAAGGTCAGTGAGCGCATCCGACCAGCGCTGGATCTGCCGCTTGGGCGTCAATCCGTTCGTGCTGAGAGAATGGACTGTATCGGACATCTTTCCAGCCACCGATTCGATCCCCACGTGACTGCTCACCGAGCTTAAGTCTGGCCCGGGATGATGCGCCTTCTCCCTGATTCTGAATAGCTTAGGGAGGCGGCGGGATTTCTTCCCGGTTAATGTCGGGTGATCCTCCGACTTAGTTCTGGGCTCGTCAAGCGCAACCTTAGCACGCGTCAATCTGGCATCCGGATCGCGCCGGCCGCGATTGATGCCCTGCAACATGAAGCAAGCATTCCAGCCAATTCAGGGCCGGTCGACAAAAATCTGACGAAGCTTCGCTTTTGAGCAAACGGCTCTTCTCTTTTGGGCAAGTCAGCGCGCTTCGAGAGGACTACGACTGGGGTACCAAAATGGAAGAAGTGGGGCCGTTTCGGCGGAAACCCTTGAGCTCTTGAACCTGGGAGGAAATCCACGATGCGCAAGATGCTTTACGCGACCGGCCTTGGGGCAATGGCGGTATTTGCCGTCGGAGCTGCCAACGCCAATGACGAACTCCACAAGATGTCGCAGAACCCGAAAGACTGGGTGATGCCGGCCGGAGACTACGCCAATCAGCGTTACTCCAAGCTGAATCAGATCAACGCCTCGAACGTCGGAAAGTTGCAGGTCGCCTGGACGTTCTCGACCGGCGTGCTGCGCGGCCACGAGGGCGGCCCGCTGATCATCGGCAACATCATGTACGTCCACACCCCGTTCCCAAACAAGGTCTATGCTCTTGACCTTTCGCAGGACAACAAGATCGTCTGGAAGTACGAACCGAAGCAGGATCCCAACGTCATTCCGGTGATGTGCTGCGACACGGTCAACCGCGGCGTTGCCTATGGCGACGGCAAGATCTTCCTGCACCAGGCCGACACCACGCTGGTGGCGCTCGATGCCAAGACCGGCAAGGTGGAATGGACGGTGAAGAACGGCGATCCCAGCAAGGGCTCGACCGGCACCTCCGCGCCGCTGGTGGTCAAGGACAAGGTGCTGCTCGGCATTTCCGGCGGTGAGTTCGGCGTCCAGGCTCATGTGACCGCTTACGACATCAAGACCGGCAAGCAGGTCTGGCGCGGCTACTCGGAAGGTCCGGATGACCAGCTTCTGGTCGACGACAAGACCACCGAGCTTGGCAAGCCGATCGGCAAGGATTCGAGTCTGAAGACCTGGCAGGGCGATCAATGGAAGATCGGCGGCGGCGCGACCTGGGGCTGGATCTCCTATGATCCCGAACTGAACCTCGTCTATTACGGGTCGGGCAATCCCTCGACCTGGAATCCGAAGCAGCGTCCCGGCGACAACAAGTGGTCGATGACGATCTGGGCGCGTAACCCGGATACCGGCGTTGCCAAGTGGGTCTACCAGATGACGCCCCATGACGAATGGGACTATGACGGCGTCAACGAGATGATCCTCTCGGATCAGTCGATCGATGGCAAGGCGCGCAAGCTGCTGACCCACTTCGACCGTAACGGCCTCGGCTACACCCTCGATCGCACCACCGGCGAACTGCTGGTCGCCGAGAAGTACGATCCGAAGGTGAACTGGACCTCAGGCGTCGACATGAAGAAGGACTCGCCGACCTATGGTCGTCCGAAGGTTCTTGATGCCGCGTCGACCGACAAGGCCGGCGAGGACGTCAACGTCAAGGGCATCTGCCCGGCCGCGCTCGGCTCGAAGGACGAGCAGCCGGCAGCCTACTCGCCGGACACGCAACTGTTCTACGTGCCGACCAACCACGTCTGCATGGACTACGAGCCGTTCAAGGTGAGCTACACCGCAGGTCAGCCCTATGTCGGCGCGACGCTGTCGATGTATCCGCCTCCCGGTGAGACCAACATGGGCAACTTCATCGCCTGGGACGGCAAGACCGGCAAGATCGTGTGGTCGAACAAGGAGCAGTTCTCGGTCTGGTCGGGTGCGCTTGCGACCGCCGGCGGCGTGGTGTTCTACGGCACGCTGGAAGGCTACCTGAAGGCTGTCGATGCCAAGACGGGCAAGGAGCTCTACAAGTTCAAGACCCCGTCCGGCATCATCGGCAACGTCACCACCTATGAGCATGCCGGCAAGCAGTACGTCGCCATTCTGTCGGGTGTTGGCGGTTGGGCAGGCATCGGCCTTGCGGCCGGTCTGACTGATCCGACGGCCGGTCTCGGCGCAGTTGGCGGCTATGCCGCGCTGAGCAACTACACCGCGCTCGGCGGAACGCTCACCGTGTTCTCGCTGCCGCAGCAGTGAGCTGAGCAACCTCGTTCCGGCGCATGGGGCGATCTCCATGCGCCGGTCCGTCTTCAATCTGCACGCGAGGATATGCTTTTGCGTAAGATCTGGTTTGTGAGTGCTGCGATCTTTGTCGTGGCAATGGGTGGAGTTGCCTCCGCCGAGGACGCTGGCGACCCGACCGCCGTCAAGTCCGAGGACGGCAAGTATCTCGACAAGGATGGAAACCCGACGTTCAAGGTCGCGCCCGACGGCACGACGGACTGGTACACCTACTCCGGCTACCGCCGCTATCATTCGGAGTGCCATGTCTGCCACGGTCCCGACGGAATGGGATCGACCTACGCTCCGGCGCTGGCGAATTCGCTGAAGACCATGACCTATCCGGATTTCATGGGCGTGGTCGCGAGCGGGCGCAAGAACGTCTCGACGGCGCAGGAAAACGTGATGCCGGCATTCGGCGATAACCCGAACGTTGCCTGCTACATGGACGACCTCTATGTCTACCTGCGCGCCCGCGCCAATGATGCGGTTGGGCGTGTTCGGCCGGCCAAGCACGAAGACAAGTCGGAAGCCTATGGAAAGGCGGAAGACGCCTGCATGGGTCACAACGACAAGAAGTGAGCGTGTCCGGCGCGAATGAGAAACCTGTTTGATGTTTTGTGGAGACCAAGATGAAGACCCGCGCCGCAGTCGCATTTGAAGCAAAGAAGCCGCTTGAGATCGTCGAACTCGATCTGGAGGGCCCCAAGGCCGGCGAGGTCCTGGTCGAGATCAAGGCGACGGGCATCTGTCACACCGATGCCTACACGCTCGACGGTTTCGACAGCGAGGGCATCTTTCCCTCGATCCTCGGGCACGAAGGTGCTGGCATCGTTCGCGAGGTCGGCGCCGGCGTGACGTCGGTCAAGCCGGGCGATCATGTGATCCCGCTCTACACGCCGGAATGCCGGCAGTGCAAAAGCTGCCTGAGCCAGAAGACCAATCTCTGCACCGCGATCCGCGCCACCCAGGGCAAGGGCGTGATGCCCGACGGCACCTCGCGGTTCAGCTACAAGGGCAAGACGGTCTTCCACTATATGGGCTGCTCGACCTTCTCGAACTTCACCGTGTTGCCCGAGATCGCGGTGGCCAAGATTCGCGAGGACGCGCCGTTCGACAAGAGCTGCTACATCGGCTGCGGCGTCACCACCGGTGTCGGCGCGGTCGTCAACACCGCCAAGGTGACGCCGGGCTCCAACGTGGTCGTGTTCGGCCTCGGCGGCATCGGCCTCAACGTGATCCAGGGCGCCAAGATGGTTGGCGCCGACAAGATCATCGGCGTCGACATCAATGACTCCAAGGAGGCTTGGGGCAAACAGTTCGGCATGACGCATTTCGTCAACCCGACCAAGGTGTCGGGCGACATCGTGCAGCACCTTGTCGGGCTCACCGATGGTGGCGCCGACTACACCTTCGACTGCACCGGCAACACCAACGTGATGCGGCAGGCACTGGAAGCCTGCCATCGCGGCTGGGGTGTCTCGGTGGTGATCGGCGTCGCGGAGTCCGGCAAGGAGATCGCGACCCGGCCGTTCCAGCTCGTCACCGGACGGGTCTGGAAGGGCACCGCCTTCGGCGGCGCGCGCGGCCGCACCGATGTGCCGAAGATCGTCGACTGGTACATGGGCGGAAAGATCCAGATCGATCCGATGATCACCCACGTGCTGAAACTCGACGAGATCAACAAGGGCTTCGACCTGATGCACGAGGGAAAATCGATCCGTTCGGTCGTCGTATTCTGAAATCAAAACACCAAGCACTAGGAGGATAGGTCAATGACTGTTCATATCCACCCGTCGGTCGACAATGGCGTCAAGCAAGGCTCCGGCAGCTTTGCCGGCGGCACGCTGGTCTGCAAATGCGCGGACAAGCCGGTCAAGGTCGGAATCAAGGGCGACGTCGCCCACAACCATGCCTGCGGCTGCACCAAGTGCTGGAAGCCTTCGGGCGCCACCTTCTCGGTGGTCGCGGTGGTCCCGCGCGAGAACGTCACTGTGCTGGAGAACGGCGACAAGCTGAAGATCGTCGATGCGGCGGCAGTGATCCAGCGCCATGCCTGCACCGGATGCGGCACCCATATGTACGGCCGGATCGAGAACAAGGGCCATCCGTTCTATGGCCTCGACTTCATCCATCCCGAGCTGTTCCAGGAGTCCGGCTCGGCTGCGCCCGGATTTGCCGCCTTCGTGTCGTCGGTGATCGAGTCCGGCGTCAAGCCGTCGGATATGGCCGGGATCAGGTCACGGCTCAAGGAGCTTGGGCTCGAGCCCTATGATTGCCTGTCGCCGCCACTGATGGATGCGATCGCCACCCACGTGGCGAAGTCCAAGGCGGCCTGACGACGGCACCGTGACAAAGGCGGCCTGACCGGCTCGCCTTGACGAGATCCTGCGCCGGCAGAGGATCTGCCGGCGAGGGATATGCTGGTAGTACCCGTGACCTTGAACCTTGCATGCCCTGCGGACGACCACAGGGCATGCATTTTATTTTCCGCCTTGCGCTCGTCCTTTCCCCGATCCTGCTGCTTTCGCCGGCCCGCGCCGCGTCGCCGGAGGACCGCTATATCGCCGCGCGTGACGCCGCGATCGCCAAATTCGCCAAGCTGTCGAACGACAACAAGATCAATGAGGCCGTCGACAAGGCTGAGGCGGCCGCGCGCGACGAACTGAAGGGGCAGCTGACGGCCATCCTGTCCCAGCCCGCCCGGCCAGGCTTTGCTCCCGCCCAGCTCAACCTCGACACTCTATATAAGGGCGATATGGGGTTCGGCATGCTGGACGGCCTGCGCTTCGATGCTGACACCGGCAGGGACGGGGTAAAGATCGGAGAAAAGCGTGCCGACGGCAGCTTCGTCGAGCCGAAAGCCCATATCATCGTCACCACCGAGCCTCTGTTCACGCGCTGGCTGTACGAACACAAGACGTGGTGGGACAAGGGCAGCAAGAACGTGCCGCAGCAGGTCGATGCTGCGCTGAAGTTCGAGGGCCTCTACACCCAGGCGATCTCGACCGATGCCGCGGTGGTCAATTTCGACGAGCTGCCGATCGCCAAGCCGGAGTCCGTCACGCTGGCTTACGGCTTCCTGGCCGGCCGCACCCAGGATTCGTTCCCCGACAAGGCCGACGAGGTGTTCGTGGCGGCGCTCGCCGGCGGCAAGATGTATGTCGCCTATGGCGAGATCGAGCCGGTCGTGCATGTGCCGGCCTGCACCGCGATCCGCACCGACTACGACAAGAAGGCCGACGCAGCGGCCGAGAAGCTCGAGAGCAAGCAGATCACGAGGCAGGCCTATGACAAGCTCGGCGACCTGCGCCAGCAGGGCGAGGATGCGTTCAAGCGCTGCTTCACCGAGCGCGCGCCGCAACAGCCGGCCTTCGCCGCGGCCACCAAGCAGGCCCAGGCGCTGCTCGACGCGGCGATCGGCAAATAGCTCAGCGAGCTATTCCCACTCGCCGAGCAGCCATAACGCCCACGTCACCTGCATGATCGGCCAGGCAGCAAATACGGCACTCAACAGCCAATTGGGCAGCGCCTTCCGACGTCGGCGCACGTTCACGAGGGAGGATACCCCAAATGGAACCAGAAGAAATGTCGGTGCGAAAAGCACGCCATAGGAGATGACGAGCGACGCGTGACCGGTAACGCCTGTCTCCAGGATGGATTGCAGCACGAAGAAGGTGACGAGGAGCACGGGCGCAAACAGGGCGGACGGTGACGGCCGGTGAAAACTCGGTCGAATCGATTCCGGGTTTTTTCACCCATCTCCTGATCATGATCCAGGCGGACAAGAATGCGATGACCAGCGGCAATCCCAACTTCAACACCGCATCTTGCCTGTCATGTATGCTGATCAGATAGCTTGCCACCGCGCGCTCCATCTCCTGCGACACCAGCGCTTCGATCGCGTTTGATGTCGATCCATCGCGGCTGCTGTCTTAGCAAGATCGCGGTGCCGATAATGGATACTGTCGTGCAGACTTCGCGGTTTGTCGTGCAGGCGAGGTTTGCGGCGCGGGGTTTGATCGGCGACCCGCGCCAGCCTATCTTTCCCTGAAAGTTCAGCACCCCGGGGAGACGCCATGACCGCCATCAGCCCGTTCCGCATCGCCGTCAGCGACGATGTCCTCGAGGATCTGCGCGGCCGGCTGCGCCGGACCCGCTGGCCGGAAGCCGAGCTGGTTGACGACTGGAGCCAGGGCGCGCCGCTGCGCTGGATCAAGGACATCTGCCACTATTGGGCCGAGACCTATGACTGGCGGCAGCGCGAAGCGCGGCTCAACCGCTTCAGCCAGTTCACCACCGAAATCGACGGGCTCGACATCCATTTCATCCATGTCCGCTCGAAACATCCGGAGGCGCGGCCCTTGATCATCACCCATGGCTGGCCGGGATCGGTGGTCGAATTCCACAAGGTGATCGAGCCGCTGACCGATCCGACCGCGCATGGTGGCGTTGCTGCTGATGCCTTCCACGTGGTGTGCCCGTCATTGCCGGGCTTCGGCTTCTCGGCCAAGCCGGCCGCGACCGGCTGGGGCGTCGACCGGATTGCCAAGGCTTGGGCCATCCTGATGCAGCGGCTCGGCTATGCGAGCTATTTCGCGCAAGGCGGCGACTGGGGCTCCACGGTCACGACTGCGATCGGCGGGCAGGATGCTGCACATTGCGCCGGCATTCACATCACGCTTGCGATGTCGACCCGGCCCAATGTCGAGGGGCAGCCGACGCCGGAGGAGACGAGGGCGCTCAACGGCATCAAATATTATGCCGACTGGGATTCCGGCTATTCCAAGCAGCAGTCCACGCGGCCGCAGACGCTCGGCTATGGCCTGACGGATTCGCCCAGCGGGCAGGCGGCCTGGATTCTCGAAAAGTTCTGGGCCTGGACCGATTGCGACGGCCATCCGGAAAACATCCTCAGCCGCGACGAACTGCTCGACAACGTCATGCTGTACTGGGTCACCGCGACGGCCGCGTCGTCGGCGCGGCTCTATTGGGAAAGTTTTGGGCCGGGCAAGCGAACCCCGCACAAGGTGAGCGTGCCGACCGGCGTTGCCGCGTTCCCCAAGGAGATCGTCACTCCGGTCCGCAAATGGATGGAGACGAACTTCAGCAACATCCAGCACTGGAGCGAGATGCCGAAAGGCGGACATTTCTCGGCATTCGAGCAGCCCGAGCTGTTCATCGGCGAGGTGCGCGAATTCTTCGGCAAGCTGCGCTGAAGCATGATCCGGAAAAGTGCGAAGCGGTTTTCCGAACAGATCATGCTCAAGCAAGCTGCGGCACGCCTCGAGACCGCTGTAACCATCCGCTCTCGATCGCCTCAGCCTCCCGATCAAGGCCCTGGCGAAACCTCCAGGTAAGCATGGTGTCAACGACGCAACCCACCAGGGTCGGGAGCGCGTATGTTGGTCTGAAGCGGTTTGTGACAGAATGCGCCGTGCAACGGAGGACGTCGGCGTGCTGCTTGATCCCCGCCACGGCGACTTTGAGGACAATGCCGCCAGCCCGGAACAGCGTTCGTTGTTGGCGATCGTGGGTAGCCTTCTGGTTGAGATAAGCCCGGCGAAACTGTTGTTCGCCTGGACGATTTCGCTTCTGCTCCCGGGCGTGCTGCTCGGCCTTGCGCCACTGGTCGCGTCCGCCTGGATTTCGAGTCTTTCGCAGCACGCTCTTGCCCTGTCCGAAGTGGGCGCCGTGCTGGCGCTGGTTATGATCGCGGCGTTGGGATGGCTCGGTGGGCGACCGCTGTTACAAGTCGCGGAAACAAGCTTCTGGTCACTGAACGCGCTCGCGGTCCAACCGAGTTATGCCTTCACACGCGAGGCGCTGGGCCACCTGGCGGAGCTGCTCTGGCGCGCCGGCGCAACTCCTGCCTCTCGCACGAGGCTGCGGCGCAGGTGCTCGGTCGGCGCCGGCATACTGCTCTCTGTGGGCGCGGCATCGATCGCGGCCCTGGCCTGGCCTGCTTCGCAATGGACCGCGACCATCAATGACCTGGTTCTGATCCATCGTCTTGTGCTGCCGACCTTCGCGAACGCCGTGGTGCTGGTGTCCTGCTATCTTGCGGTCGCATCACTGGCCTGGAGCGTGGCCGACGCCAGTATGGAACAACCGGCCGACCTGGCCGGATTCGACGCGGCGCCGTCCGGAGGCCGCTGCTGGCGCGTTGCGCATCTGTCCGATCTTCACGTGGTCGGCGAGCGATACGGCTTCCGCATCGAAAGCGGGACCGCCGGTCCCCGGGGAAACGAACGCTTCAATCGCGTGCTGGCTCGCCTTGCCGAAATTCACACCGTTGATCCGCTCGACCATGTGCTGATCAGCGGCGATATGACGGACGCCGGCCGGCCTGGCGAATGGGCGGAATTTCTCGATGCATTGGCAAGTCATCCCGAGCTCGCAGCACGCATCATCATGCTTCCGGGCAATCATGATGTTAACGTCGTGGATCGTGCCAATCCCGCGCGCCTCGACTTGCCGTTCAGCCCAGGCAAGCGGCTCCGGCAGATGCGTACCCTGTCGGCGATCGCGGCCGTCCAGGGCGATCGCGTGCGCGTCATCGACGGTTACGGCAAACCGTCGGCTACGCTGAACCAGGCGCTGGCCCCTTATCATGATCGGATAACACTATTTGCGCAGCACGGGGGCGTGCGCCGCGCGGCGGCGCTCCGCGGCCTGTTCGATGATCAATTCCCAATGATCCTGCCGCCGGACCAGGACGGTGGCCTCGGGATCGCCATTCTCAACTCCAACGCCGAAACCCACTTCTCCTTCACCAACGCGCTCGGTTTGGTTTCGGAAGCGCAAACACGGCGGTTGGAGGCTGCGATCCGTCATTTCCCAACGGCATGCTGGACCATCGCACTCCATCATCACTTGATGGAATATCCCATGCCGGTGAAGACATTTGCCGAGCGCATTGGGACGGCCTTGATCAACGGCAGTTGGTTTGTACGCAGGTTGCAAAGATTTTCCGATCGCTCGGTGGTGATGCACGGTCACCGGCATATCGATTGGATCGGTACGTGTGGTGCGTCGAAGGTCGTCTCGGCCCCGTCGCCGGTGATGGGGGCCGACGATGCAGTCAGCTATTTCTATATCCACAGAATGATGGTCGGCCCGGACCGGAAGCTCTGCCTCGCCGAGCCCGAGCGGGTCGAGTTTGCCAGAAGCTAGGACCCTTCCGGCTTATCTTCGTGCGATCCGCCGAACAGATCAGCGATCCAGGCGGCCGACGGACTCTCGGCACAGAACGTCAGAATAGCGAGCGTGATCGGCACGCCGATGAAGGTCCCGAACAGGCCCCAAAGCGAGCTCCAGAAGAAGATCGCAAACAGCACCAGGAACGGCGAGATCGACAATGTCGAGCCGGCCACCCGCGGTTCGATATAGCTGCCTACCACGAACTGGATGACATTGAGACAGGCGAACACACCAAACACCGCGGGCCAGCTCTCGAACTGCGTCATGGCCAGCAGCGTGGGGAACAGCGTCGCGATGAAAGGGCCGACGAAAGGAATGTAGTTGAGGACAAAGGCGATCACGCCCCATTCGAATGCGAATGGCAGTCCGGTCACGGCGGCGAACAGGCCGACCAAGAGACCCGTGACCGCGCTCATCTGCGTCCGCACCAGCATATATTTGCGAAACTTGGCGGCCGTCGCTTTGCTGCCCTTGAGCAGGACGCGCGCAGCGGTGCGATTCTCCAACCGCTGGATTCGTCGACCAGCTCCTTCGACCTCGAGAAGTCCCAGCACGACATAGACCAGCGCGACGAGCCAGAAACTCAACGTGGTATTGACGCGGCCGGTGACGTATTGCGTGGTGCGCAGCAGCCAGCCGACATTAAAATGCTCCGCCCAAAGGCCGGCGAACGAGACGCCATGGCCGTCGAGCCAGATCACCGCGGTATCGTAGAAGGCTTGATACCGCGCCGCATCTGTAATCAATGATCGCCCGACGCGACCGAACCCCCACGCCGCCAGCGAGGCAAATGCGACGCAGGTTGCGGTCGTAACGACGACGGTAACCGCGAGCGCGAGGAGTTTCGGAATCCACGACTGGAGCCGTTGCTGAACGGGCCAGACGATCGCGATGATGAACAGGGCGGCCGCAAGCGGGGCGAGCACGCTGCGCGCCTGAGCCACCGCCGCAATGAGCAGCACCGCGGCGATGATGCCGGTCGTGATCTTCAACCCGCCCGCCATCCTTGAATTGTCCGACCTCCGTGAACGCAGAGATTGTCAGTCTGTCTCGTAGCGCGACAAGACCGGAAAGGGACTTGCGGCGCAGCTACAGCAATCCTCGATAGATTCCCGGCGCGGAGCCTTCGATGGCTACGGCGCCGACGGCCTTCGAATAGAATTCTGCCGGCCCGACGCCGCCGATGATGGCATAGCCAAAGCCCTGGTGTTTCATGTCCTCGAGGCAGGCGAACAGCAGCGCCTTGCCGATTCCGCCCTGCTGCGCCTTCGGCGCAACACCGGTCGGGCCGAAGAAGTTGCGACATGCCGCGTCGTGGCAGGCAAATCCCACGATCTTCTTTTGCTGGATCGCGATGAAGCAGGAAACCGGTTGGCGGCTGAATGCGACCTCGGCTTCGCTGGCCCACGCCTCGCTGAATGTCTCCCGCACCCAGGCCACGACCTTGTGCTTTTCAGGCGCGAGCGCGCGGCGCATCGCAATTCCGGCCTTGAGCAATCGATCATAGGCGGGCCGGGAATCGGGCAGGGCGTAGAGCTTGACGAGCATGTCCATCCGGCGAGCTTAGTTGAAAACGCGTCCCGCGGGCAAATCACGGGAGCAAGGTGACGGCGCCGGACTACCATTTGCGTTGTCGCTTGTTCGCGGTCGTCCTGACTTCACGTGCAATTGCCCAGAAATACCCGCTGCAGAATGCAACAATCGCGACAATTACACCGGCAGCGATCAGCTCTTGCATATCAGCGGTTCTCCAAGTATTCGTACCTCGAGTACGTGGGAATTATACCCACAAATATGCCGACGAAAAGGCAGGTCGGTTTCGGGACGTAACGTGGCGGAGCGAATGCAATGGTGACGGTCAGCGCAGCAGACAGGCGTTTTCGGGCGATCGTCGTTCTCGTCGTCATGGCCGGCGTCGGTGCGGCGCAAGCCGCCCGAACTCCCGATGTGTCGGATGCCAGTGGGAGCACCGCCTCCATGCCGATCGACACACGGAGCCAGACGTCCGCGATGGATGGCGTGGTCCGCGCCGTCCAGCTTCCCAAGGGCGCTTCCGCGATCAGCGAGACCTACGGAGACTGGATCGTCAAATGCCAGCTCGACGGCGGGGCCAAGCTGTGTACCCTCGGGCAGACACAGCTCGCCAAGGAAACCAATCAGCAAATCTTCGCCATCGAACTGATTCCCAGGGACGGAAAGGCCGAAGGCAACATATTGATGCCGTTCGGGCTGAAGTTCGACGCTGGCGCCGTCCTCAGGCTGGACGGCAAGGATCTGGAGCAGACGCGCTTTTCCACCTGCACGGCGCAAGGCTGCCTGCTGCCGGTATCCTTTCCCACGGTCGTGACCGACACCATCAGCAGGGCCAAAACGCTCACCGTTGCCGCCCAGAACATCAGCAACGGGCAGGCGGTCGTCTTTAACGTCCCTCTCAACGGCTTCGCCGCGGCGCTGGAGCGCACCATTCAACTCGGAAGCTGACACGCGCAGGTCTCGCGCTGCGAGGCCGCGGGGCCGAACTTCAGTCGCGCGGCGGGTGCAGGGTGGGCGCTATGCGGCGACCCGATCGCGACGGCTGGCGGCAGCACTCCGGGCCTCCATCGCCTTGACCGAGTTTTCGAACGCTTTCTCCAAGACGCCTCTGCCGACGGTGCGGAGCACGAGACCGACGATCCATCCCTTCAGGTTCTTGCCGTCGCGCACCACGACCACGTCGATGTCGGTGCTGCCATCGGGTCGGCGCGTGAAGTGGTAGATGTGGCCCGACGCTCCGCCCCACACATTGGAATCGGCCGTTGTCAGGACGACATGGTCGGGATCTGACCAGTCGTAGTGCAGGCGTTCCCAGATGCCGCCCGAGCCTTCCGTCACGTCGGCATGCAGAGGTCCGCGATCATGCACCTTGAGATCGGCGTCGGCACTGTTGGCGAAGAGCTTCGAGCGGCCCGGCCCGAAGTCGGTGAGGCCGGCTACGTACTGCTCGGGCGTCAGGCTCGTCGTGCGATGAAGGCGGATCGTGGACATCTGTGGCTCCTGCACTGGTAATCGAAAGGCACCGGCGGCGTCGGAACTAGTTGGAGAGTGCGCCCGACTTGCGCAGGGTCAGGCTGTCGCCGTTGCGGCTGATCTCCAGTGCGGCCGCCTGGTTCGGCGTCGAGAGCAGGGCACGCTGACCGGGTGACAGCACCGACACGAAGCGGACCGGCGTTCCGGCATCGCCCTGTGCGAGTGTGGTCACGACGCGATATCCATCAGGCTCGACCGTGTAGTAGACGACGCCGGACAGATCGCCGAGATGGATGCTTCGGCCTTCGATTGGTCTGAGCGGGCTTGCGTGCGTGGCTCCCAGTGAGGCCAGGGTGAAGGCGGCGGCGAGAATTGTGCTGCGGATCGACATGAGATCCTCCATTGGCTTGAGGGTGTTGACCTGGGCGGCGGGCGATGGCCCGTCCGCCCCTTGCCGCAAGAGATGGTCAGGCTATGATCATCGATCAAACAGATAGGATCGATAATGGCCATCGATACCGTCAATTTAGGTCGTATCGACTTGAATCTGCTGGTTCATCTCGATGCCCTGCTGACCGAACGGAGCGTGACAAGGGCAGCCGCCTGCGTCGGGATTGGCCAATCCGCGATGAGTCACAACCTTGCCCGCCTGCGCGAGCTGTTCGATGACGAGCTTCTGACGCGAGGGGCTGACGGCATGCGTCTCACCCCGCGTGCAGCAACCCTGCGCGAGCCGGTGCGCACCGCGCTCGCACATGTCGAGGCGGTGGTCCTGCGCGATCAGACCTTCGACCCGGCCACGGCAGTGCGGACGTTCAGGCTCGGACTATCGGACAGTATGGAAATCCTGATCATGCCCGCTCTCCTGGCGCGCATGCGCGAGATCGCACCCGGCGTTCACTTCCGGCTCTACAACGTCGATGCGTCCCGGCTGCTCGATGACCTCGACGCCGACGAGTTGGACCTCGCCGTCGCCCACGGGCCGCTCCCGCAGGGACAATTGCATCACAAGCGGCGCACGCTGCTGACCGAGCGCTTCGTGTGCATGTTCAATGCCGAGAAGACCGGTATCCCGCCGCCGATCTCGCTTGAGGATTACGTGCGGCTTCCGCATGTGCTGACCAGCCTGCGGCCGGCGCGCAGCGTGCGCGGAATTGTGGACGAAGCGCTCGACAAGCTGGGACTGCAGCGTACCGTTGCGTTGACCACGCCGCGCTTCCTTACCGTCCCGCATCTGGTGGCGCTTGCGCCCGTTATCGTCACCATGGGAGCGCGCCTGGCCACGCGGTTCTCCGCCGAGCTCGGGCTCAGCCTCAGCCCGCCGCCGGTGGAGCTGAGCGAGATGCCGGTGACGTTGCTGTGGCACGCCTCCTACGATCACGATCCAGCCCATGCCTGGTTGCGAAACCAGGTGGCCCAGCTGGCAGCCGAAATGTGAGGGGCGCGTCTTGGGCGGCGGCGCGTTGGTGCGAATCGTTCGCGCTGTTCGGCGAAGAGGTGATCCCGCAATTGCGGCGGGCGCAGATCAATTGACCTGCGAAAAATCACCCCGACGGCCAAATCGCGCGATCGGCACCCGGCTTTCCTTGCGCCCTCTTCAACGAGAGGGCGAGACGAAGAGCGGAACTCAGACAAATCATGTTGTGAAAATGCGGATGTTTGACTCGCAGGCGACACCACACGCGGCGTCGTCCCGGCGAAGGCCGGGACCCATTACCACGAATGCGAATTGTTGCCCGACGCTGGGGCCACAGTCTGCTCTCAACAACGCAACCCTGTGGTTATGGGTCCCTGTGTCTTGGAAGTCTGTCAGGATGTGGGTGGGCGGGAAGCCGTTGGGTCCTTGGCGCTTGACGCCGTGAGCCGGCTCGGTCTCCCGCCCGTTCCATCTATCAACCTGAACAGTTGCACGAGGCTGCGCCAACAGACCTCGCATCACAGGGAC